>Ga0307511_10000093_pt1 | contig 76097 bp, 62 predicted proteins | sample 13_EM_MG_FD_200266 | JGI IMG/M metagenome (GOLD analysis project Ga0307511, IMG submission 200266) | Populus trichocarpa ectomycorrhiza microbial communities from riparian zone in the Pacific Northwest, United States - 13_EM | ecosystem: Host-associated > Plants > Roots > Unclassified | place...
CTCGCGCGCGTCGGACTGCGGGCGCCCGACGGGCCGTACGAGACGCTGGCCGGTCTGGTCGCCACCGAGCTGGGGCGAATCCCGGAGGTCGGGGACACCGTCGCGGTCGCCGGGTGGCGGATCGACGTCGTGGACGCGTCGGGGCGGCGGGCCGCGCGGCTGCTGCTGCACGCGCCGCGCGACGCATCCGGTCCTGACTCCGGTTCCAATTCCGGTTCCGACTCCGACTCCGCGAAGGGGGAGCTGTGACCGCCGTACAACTGCTGATCGGGTTGGCGACGCTGGTCGTCAATGCCTTCTTCGTAGGCGCCGAGTTCGCGCTGATCTCGGTGCGCCGCAGCCAGATCGAGCCGCACGCCGAGCAGGGCGACCGGCGTGCCAAGAGCGTGTTGTGGGGGCTGGAGCACGTGTCCGTGCTGCTGGCCGCGGCCCAGCTCGGCATCACGCTGTGCACGCTGGTGCTCGGTATCGTCGCCGAGCCGGCGATCGCGCATCTGCTGGAGCCGGTGTTCCACGCGGTCGGTGTCCCGGAGAGCGCGGGCCACGCGGTGTCCTTCGTGATCGCGCTGGCCGCGGCGACCTATCTGCACATGCTGCTCGGCGAGATGGTGCCGAAGAACATCGCCCTGGCCGAGCCGGTGCGCAGCGCGCTGCTGCTGGGACCGCCGCTGGTGACGCTGTCCCGGGCGCTGCGCCCGGTGATCTTCACGATCAACGCGTTCGCCAACACGCTGCTCAAGCTGCTGCGCGTCGAGGTCAAGGACGAGGTCACGGCGACCTTCTCGGACGCCGAACTCGCCCGGATCGTCCGGGACTCCGGCGAGGCGGGCCTCATCGACGAGCGCGCCCGGGAGCGGCTGAACGACGCCCTGGAGCTGGGCAGCAGGCCGGTGCGGGACGTCGTACTGCCCCTCGAACGCGTCGACTACGTGGTCGCCGGCATCACACCGGCCGAGCTGGAGGTGCTGTCGGCCGAGTCCGGCTTCTCCCGCTTCCCGGTGGTGGACGCCGAGCGCCGGATCATCGGCTACCTCCACGTCAAGGACGCGCTGGACGCCTCGCCGCGCGACGAGCCGTTCAAGGTGGAGGACATGCGCTCCATCGCGAACATCCGGGAGAGCACGCCCATGGACGACGTCCTCACCGCGATGCGCAGGGGTCGTACGCATCTCGCGGCGGTCCTCGACGAGGAGGGCCGGCTGACCGGTCTTGTGACCATGGAGGACGTGCTGCGGGAGCTGTTCGGGCAGCGGGCGTAGGCCCGGTGCCTGATCGGGGAGGGGGACCGACCGGCGGGTATGGACGCGGGATATCATCTTCGTCGCCATGCAGACGAATCCCACGCACACCAGCCTGGTCGCGATCGGCGACTCCTTCACCGAGGGCATGTCGGACCTGCTCCCGGACAGCACCTACCGGGGCTGGGCCGACCTCCTCGCCGGCCGGATGGCCGCCCGGACGCCTGGCTTCCGGTACGCCAACCTCGCCGTGCGCGGCAAGCTGATCGCGCAGATCGTCGAGGAGCAGGTCGGTCCGGCGGCGGCTATGCAGCCCGACGTGATCACGCTGGTGGGCGGCCTGAACGACACCCTGCGCCCCAAGTGCGACATGGGCCGGGTCCGCGCCCTGCTGGAGGAGGCCGTCGAACGGCTCACTCCCGCCTGCAAGCAGCTGGTGCTGATGCGCAGCCCCGGCCGCGAGGGCCCGGTCCAGCAGCGCTTCCGGCCGCGCATGGAGGAACTCTTCTCCTACGTCGACGACCTCGCCGACCGGCACGGCGCCCTGGTCGTCGACCTGTACAGCGCACCCTCGCTCGCCGACCAGCGCGCGTGGGACGTCGACCGACTCCACCTCACGGCCGAGGGCCACCGCCGCGTCGCCGAGGCGGTGTGGCAGACCCTTGGCTACGAGGCGGAGGACCCGGAGTGGCGCACCCCGATGCCGCCGACCCCGCCCCCGAACTGGACCGCCCGCCGCGTGGAGGACGTCCGCTTCACCCGCCAATACCTCCTCCCCTGGATAGGCCGCCGCCTCACCGGCCGCTCCTCCGGCGACGGCCTCTCCCCCAAGCGCCCCGACCTCCTCCCCTACGAGGGCCCGGCGGCGTAACTCCCCATGGCCACGCGGGTGATCAACATCAGGGGCCGCATCCACGTCTTCGGCCCCCGCCTGGAACTCGCCCCCGAGGACCTCGTCTACGTCGGCCGCCGCTGGACCCTCGGCGGCTGGGACCTCCCCCGCCACCCGCTCTACAACCCCTTCGCCTACGACACCCCCACGCGCCGCCGGGACGGCACGCGTGCGGAGGTGATGGCGAAGTACCGGGCATATCTGCTGGAGCGCCCCGATCTGCTGGCCCTGGTGCCGGAGCTGCGCGGACGGACGCTGGCCTGCTGGTGTGCGCCGCTGCTGTGCCATGCGGAGATGCTGGCCGACCTCGCGGACTCGGGACGGTGACGGAGGTCTCGTAGCTTCCGACGAAGGGGACTGTGGCGCTGGCCTGCACGAATCGCCAGTAGAATCCGTACACGTGACTTCCGCTGCCGCCAAGCCCCGCATCCCGAACGTCCTCGCCGGACGTTACGCCTCCACCGAGCTCGCCACGCTCTGGTCGCCCGAGCAGAAGGTGAAGCTGGAGCGGCAGCTCTGGCTCGCTGTGCTGCGGGCCCAGAAGGACCTCGGGATCGAGGTGCCGGACGCGGCGATCGCGGACTACGAGCGCGTCCTCGACCAGGTCGACCTGGCCTCGATCGCCGAGCGCGAGAAGGTCACGCGGCACGATGTGAAGGCGCGGATCGAGGAGTTCAACGACCTCGCCGGGCACGAGCAGGTCCACAAGGGCATGACGTCCCGTGACCTCACGGAGAACGTCGAGCAGCTGCAGATCCGGCTCTCGCTGGAGCTGATGCGCGACCGTACGGTGGCCGTCCTGGCCCGGCTCGGGAAGCTGGCCGGTGAGTACGGCGAGCTGGTCATGGCCGGCCGCTCGCACAACGTGGCCGCGCAGGCCACCACCCTGGGCAAGCGTTTCGCGACCGCGGCCGACGAGCTGCTCGTGGCCTACGGCCGGGTCGAGGAGCTGCTCGGCCGTTACCCGCTGCGCGGTATCAAGGGCCCGGTGGGCACGGCGCAGGACATGCTGGACCTGCTCGGCGGTGACGCGGCGAAGCTCGCGGAGCTGGAGCAGCGGATCGCCTCCCACCTCGGTTTCTCGCAGGCGTTCACCTCGGTCGGCCAGGTGTACCCGCGCTCGCTCGACTACGAGGTCGTGACCGCGCTCGTGCAGGTAGCGGCGGCGCCCTCGTCGCTCGCGAAGACCATCCGGCTGATGGCCGGGCACGAGCTGGTCACCGAGGGTTTCAAGCCGGGCCAGGTCGGTTCCTCCGCGATGCCGCACAAGATGAACACCCGCTCCTGCGAGCGCGTCAACGGCCTCATGGTCATCCTGCGCGGCTACGCGTCGATGACCGGCGAGCTGGCGGGCGACCAGTGGAACGAGGGTGACGTCTCCTGCTCGGTGGTGCGCCGAGTGGCGCTGCCGGACGCGTTCTTCGCGCTCGACGGGCTGCTGGAGACGTTCCTGACCGTGCTCGACGAGTTCGGCGCGTTCCCGGCGGTCGTGGCGCGTGAGCTGGACCGCTATCTGCCGTTCCTCGCGACGACCAAGGTGCTGATGGCCGCCGTCCGCGCGGGTGTCGGCCGCGAGGTCGCGCACGAGGCCATCAAGGAGAACGCCGTCGCCTCCGCGCTGGCGATGCGCGAGCAGGGCGCCGAGCGCAACGAACTGCTGGACAAGCTCGCCGCCGACGAGCGCATCCCGCTGGACCGCGCCCAGTTGGACGCCCTGATGGCCGACAAGCTGTCCTTCACCGGCGCCGCCGCCGACCAGGTCGCCGCCGTGGTCGCCCGTGTCGAGGAGATCGCGAAGCAGCACCCGGAGGCCGCGGGCTACACCCCGGGGGCGATCCTCTGACCCGCTTCACCCAGGCCGAACTGGAGGCCGCCCGCGACCGTCTCGTACCGGACGTCGTCGCGGACGGCCTCGGTGTGCTGTTCTGCGGGATCAACCCGGGTCTGATGACGGCGGCCACGGGCCACCACTTCGCGCGTCCCGGCAACCGCTTCTGGCCGGTGCTGCATCTGTCCGGCTTCACGCCGAGGCTCATGAAGCCTTCGGAGCAGGGCGAGTTGCTGTCGTACGGGCTCGGCATCACGAATGTGGTGGCGCGGGCGACGGCACGGGCCGACGAACTGAGCGCGGAGGAGTACCGGGAGGGCGGGCAGTCGCTCGCCTCGAAGCTGGCCGGGTGGAAGCCGCGGTGGCTGGCGGTGCTGGGCATCACGGCCTACCGGGCCGCGTTCGACGACCGTCGGGCTCAAATGGGGCCGCAGGAGCGGATGTTCGGGGACACTCGGGTGTGGGTGCTGCCCAATCCGAGCGGGCTGAACGCGCATTGGACGGCGGCGACGATGGCGGAGGAGTTCGGGCGGCTGCGGGACGCTGCGCTGCGGTGACGGGTCACGGTGGGTCAGGGGACCGGTATCTCCTCGCCCCGCTCCATGCGCACTCTCACCGTGGTGCTTCGCAGTGATGTCCATGTGATCCAGTAAACCGGCCACCACTGACAATGGGCGGGGCGTCAGTGACTCCCCTGGATCAGGCGTCCCGGCGCCGCACGCTCCATGCCCCGGCCGCCAATGCCGCCGCCGTCCACAACGCCGTCACCGCGAGCCCGGTCCAAGGACCCATCGCGCCGTCCCAGGTGTCGTGGAGCGCCACCTGACCGGCCCGGTCGGGCAGCAGGTCCGCGATGTTGTTCGACATGTCGCCGATGACGAAGGACACGATCAGCAGGAACGGGACGAGGATGCCCAGCGTCGCCGCACCGCTGCGCAGCAGCGCCGTGAGACCGGCCGCGAACAACGCCATCAGCGTGAGATAGACGGCGCAGCCGACCACCCCGCGCACCTGCTCCGCCCAGCCGAGCGAGTCGGCCTCGTCGCCGAGCACCGCCCGGCCCACCAGCAGCGTCACGACACCGGTGACCAGGCCGACGGCCAGCACGGGTAGGGCGATCGCGGTCGCCTTGGCCGCGAACCAGCGGCCCCGGCGCGGCACCGCGGCCAGCGACAGCCGTAGGGCTCCGCCCTGGAACTCGGCGGACACGGCGGCCGTGCCGAAGGCGATCGCCGCGATCTGTCCGAAGCTCACTCCGAAGAAGACCGAAAAGAGCGGGTCGAAGTCGTCGCCGCCGGTGTCGGACGAGGCGAGCGCGGAGAAGAGGGCCGTCACCACGAGGATCGTGGCGAGGGACGCGATCTGGGAGCGCAGGGTACGGATCTTGATCCACTCGGAGTGGAACACGGGCGCGAATGCCATGGTCAGGGCTCCTGGTGCGGTGCGGTGAACTCGGTCTCGGCTGCGGTCAGATCGAAATAGGCCTGCTCCAACGTGCCTTCCGTGGAGGCCAGTTCGAGGATCGGTACGCCCGCCGCAGACAACAGGGCGCCGATCTCGTCCACACGTGCGTGCGTCACGGTCCAGTGCCCGTCCTCGTGTTCCACGGCGTCGTGACCGTGCCCGGCGAGCGCGGCCTTCAGAGCGCCGGCGTCCGTCGTACGGACGCGTACGTGGGGCTGCACGCGCGCGTCGATGAAGTCCCGCATGGGGGTGTCGGCGAGGAGTCGGCCGCGTCCTAGGACGACCAGGTGGTCGGCGAAGGAGGCGGTCTCGTTCATGAGGTGGCTGGAGACCAGGACCGTGCGGCCCTCCGCCGCCAGCCGGCGCAGCAACTCCCGGATCCAGACGATGCCTTCGGGGTCGAGGCCGTTCGACGGCTCATCCAGCAGGATGACTTCGGGATCGCCCAGGAGAGCACCGGCGATGCCCAGCCGCTGCCGCATGCCCAGGGAGTACGTCTTCACCCGGCGTCGCGCGACCGACGCGAGTCCCGTCTCCTCCAGCATCGCGTCGGCCCGGGCGGCCGGGATGCGGTTGCTCGCGGCCAGGGCACGCAGGTGGTCGCGGCCGGTGCGGGAGCCGTGGGCGGCCTGGGCGTCGAGCAGGGCGCCCACATGGCGCAGCGGCTCGGCGAGTGCGGCGTAGGGGCGGCCTCCGACGGTGGCGGTTCCGGAGGTGGGCCGGTCGAGGCCGAGGACGAGGCGCATGGTGGTGGACTTCCCGGCGCCGTTGGGGCCGAGAAAGCCGGTCACCTTGCCGGGGCGGACGCCGAAGGTGACATGGTCCACGGCCCGCCGGGTGCCGTACTCCTTGGTGAGGTCTCGTACGTCGATGCTGGTCATGGCCAACAGCCTGGCCGTTCAAGGGAGTTGGTACCTCCCCCGCCGGTGGAGATCGTCTCCCCCGCCCGGGGGAGGCCGATTGTCAGTGCCGGGTGTCACGATGTCGGAATGGCCCGCTTCCTGCGCCCGCTGCTCCGGGGGACGACGTACACGCGTCTGCTGCACCTCTGGGTGCCGATGCTGATCACCAGCGTGTGGATCTTCATCAGCCCGGACACTCCGTACGCACCCGCGCTCATGCTGATCCCGGTCGGTCTGATCCCGGCCGTGCGGATCGGCGAGGGGGTGCAGGCGCAGCTGCTGCTGACGCCGGGCATTGAGGACGCGGGGATCTCCGTGGCGCCGTCGGCGACCTGGCGGGACCGGGGGCGCACCGTGCTGTGGCTGGAGGCGCGGATGGCTCTGGGCTGGGCAACGACGTTCGCCTGCGTCTGGCTGCCGATCATCGCCTTCCAGCTGATCGAGGCCGCTCGCGGGCGCGTGCCCCACGACGACGTATGGCTTCTCAAGGAGGCGACTCCGCACGGCTGGTATGCCTTGCTGGTACCCCTGCCCCTGATCGCCCTGTACGCGGCCGTAGTCGGTCTCGGCACGTTGGCCACGTCGCTGGCGCGGAAGTTGCTCGGCCCCTCGCGCGCGGAGCAGCTCGCCGCCCTGGAGGAGCGCACCGAGCAGTTGCTGGAGCGCAATCGCATCGCGCGGGAGTTGCACGACTCCATCGGGCACGCGTTGACGGTGGCGGTGGTGCAGGCGGGCGCCGCCCGGGCGGCGGGCGACCCGGAGTTCACCGAGCGGGCGCTGGGTGCCATCGAGGAGACCGGCCGGGCCGCGCTGGAGGACCTGGAGCGGGTGTTGGGCGTACTGCGTGAGGCGGAGCGGCCGGTGAGCAGTCGGCCGACGCTGGTGGACGCCGATCGGCTGTGGGAGTCCGCGCGGGCCTCCGGGGCGAAGGTCGACGCGGAGGTGACCGGGCCGTTGGAGACGGTGCCGGGGCCAGTGTCCCGGGAGGGGTACCGGATTCTTCAGGAGGCGCTGACCAACGTGCTGCGGCACGCGGGATCGGTACCCGTCCGGGTCCGCATCCGGGTCGCCGACGGCACGCTCGATCTGGAGGTGCGCAATCCGCTGACGGCGGCGATATCCGGCCCGGGCAGGGGCAGTGGTCTGCGGGGCATACGCGAGAGGGCCGCGCTGCTCGGGGGTCGGGCCCACACGGGCCCCGACGAGGGTGACTGGCAGGTGCATGCGGAGCTGCCGCTCAACTGATCTAGGGTGGCCGGATGCCGGTCACCGTTCTCCTGGTCGATGACGAACCCCTCGTACGCGCGGGTCTGCGGGCCGTGCTGGAGGCGCAGCCGGACATCGAGGTGGTCGGGGAGGCCGCCGACGGGGCCGCGGTGATCCCGCTGGTGCGGCAGCTGCGGCCCGACGTGGTCGCCATGGACGTACGGATGCCGCTCCTGGACGGCATCGAGGCCACGCGCGCGGTGCTGCGCACGATCGAGGACCCGCCGAAGATCCTGGTCATCACGACCTTCGAGAACGACGAGTACGTGTACGAGGCGCTGCGGGCCGGTGCCGACGGGTTCCTGCTGAAGCGGGCCCGGCCGGCCGAGATCGTGCACGCGGTGCGGCTGGTGGCCGAGGGCGAGTCACTGCTGTTCCCGGCGTCCGTAAGGCAGTTGGCGGCGGAGTACGGCGACGGGGGCGGGAACCGGGCTGCGCGCGCGGTGCTGGAGCGGGCCCGGTTGACCGAGCGCGAGGCCGAGGTGCTGAGGCTGATGGCCAGAGGGTTGTCGAACGCGGAGATCGCCGCCCGGCTGGTCGTCGGCACCGAGACAGTGAAGTCGCATGTGAGCGCCGTACTGGCGAAGTTGGGGGCCCGGGACCGTACGCAGGCGGTGATCGCGGCGTACGAGTCGGGGTTCGTGGCGCCCGGGTGATCCGGTGGGGCTCATGAGTCGGGGACGCCCGGCACTCGCCGGGGTCCGCCGCGCCGAGTACGATCCGCCCAACACGCGCACGAGCTGGGAGGACAGACCTTGGCGGGGCTGACCGGCGGGGACCCCTCGCTGCTGCGGAGGATCAACTCCGCGGTGGTGCTGCACGCGTTGCGTGCCACGGACTGCGCCACGCTGACGGAGATCACCCGGGTGACCGGTCTGTCCCGGCCGACCGTCGAAGGCGTGGTCGAGGGGCTGATCGAGGCCGGGCTCGTCGTCGAGAAGGCGGCCGACGAGAGCGTTGTACGGCGCCAGGGGCGGCCCGCGCGGCGGTTCAGGTTCCGGGCCGAGGCCGGACACCTGCTGGGCCTGGAGATCGGCGCACATCGCGTCGCCGTGCTCCTCGCCGACCTGGACGGCCGGGTGCTCGGCGCGATCGCCAAGGACGTCGACGAGACGGCGTCGGCGGACGAGCGCCTGGAGCGGCTGCGCACGGCGGTCGCCGAGCTGCTGCGCCGGGCCGGAGTGGCACGCGGCTCGCTGCGGGCGGTCGGGGTCGCCACACCGGGCATCGTCGAGGCGGACGGCACGGTACGGCTGGGCACCGCGCTGCCCCAGTGGACGGGGCTGCACCTGGGCGAGCGGCTGAGCCGCTCCTTCAAGTGCCCTGTCCTGGTCGAGAACGACGCCAACGCGGCGGCGGTCGCGGAGCACTGGAAGGGCGCCGCGACCGAGTCCGACGACATGGTGATGGTGCTGGCGGGGCTGAGCCCAGGCGCCGGTTCACTGATCGGGGGACGGCTGCACCGGGGGTATCGCGGAGCGGCCGGTGAGATCGGCGCACTGCATCTGCTGGGCCGGGACGTGACTCCGGAGACGCTGCTGTCCACGACGGACGAGCCGCTGCACCCCTTGGACGAACAGGCGGTCGCGCAGGTCTTCGCGCTGGCCCGCGACGGCGACCAGCGGGCCCGCGCGGCGGTCGATCGCTTCATACAGCGCCTTGTGCACGATGTCGCCGCGCTCGTCCTCGCCCTCGATCCGGAACTGGTCGTCGTGGGTGGCTGGGCCGCGGGGCTGGACGGTGTACTGGAGCCGCTGCGGCGGGAGTTGGCGCGGTATTGCCTGCGGCCGCCGAAGGTGGCCCTGTCGTTGCTCGGCGAGGCGGCTGCGGCTACGGGGGCGCTGCGGTTGGCTCTCGATCATGTCGAGGAGCAACTGTTCGCGGTCGAGGGCACGGTGACGCGGCGCTAGGTTGGCCGTGGGGTTGTTTGTCGGCTGCGGCGCCACTGTGGCCGGCGCTCGGGTCGTGTTTCGACTGCCGCACCGTCGTGGCTGGTCGCGCAGTTCCCCGCGCCCCTGAAGGGGCGCTGCCGTCCCCGGCGTTGAGAGAAAACGCCTAGCGCCCCGGTGGAGTTCCGGGGCGCGGCGGGTGAGCTGTGACTGCCGTCAGGAGGCCTGGCGTTCCGGGCCGTGGTGGATTTCTACGCCGCCGGAGTCGGCGAAGGTCAGGCGGCAGGTGTCCGCGCGGTACGTCGCGACGGACACCGCGGCGGTGCGGCCCTCGGCGAAGAAGCGGGTCGTGACGACGAGAACCGGTGCCCCGGGGAGGCGGTCCAGCTCCTTGGCGTCGTCCGCGCGGGCCGAGCCGAGCTCGACGGCGCGGTCCTGGCCCTCCAGTTCGAGGCGCTGCAGCTCGCGCAGCACCGCACGCGCGCGTGCGGTCGCGGACGGAGTGTCTATCGCCGAGAGGTCGGGCACCGACGACTCCGGGATGTAGAGCAGCTCGGCGGCGACCGGCTGGCCGTGGCTCACCCGGGAGCGCCGCACGGTGTGCACCAGTTCCTCGGAAGCGGTCTCCAGGACGTCGGCCACGGCCGCCGGCGGAGCCGCCAGGACGCAGTCGACGGACTGCCAGGCGTCCTCCGCGGCGCCCGGCCAGGCGTGCTGTTCGGTGCCGACGGCGACACCCACGCGCGGCGGCGCGACGGTCGTGCCGACGCCGCGGCGGCGCTGCAGCCGGCCTTCGAGTTCGAGTTGTTCCAGAGCCTGCCGGAGTGTGGCCCGGGCGACGCCGAAGCGGGCCGCCAGGTCTCGCTCGTTGGGCAGGATCTCGCCCACGGAGAACTCGGAGTCCAGTGCCTCACTCAGCACTGTCTTGAGATGCCAGTACTTCGGCTCCGGCACCGATTCCAACTGCGTGGTCCCCACCCTGTCCTCCGCAATCGCCGTGGTCCGGCCGCGTTTTAGCGCCCTTGTTTATTAAAGGTTGTTTCACTTATCAGTGACCATAGGACGGCCCACACCCTTGGTCAAGACCAATCCTCGATCCCACAGGCAACACAGAGAGCGGTTGCCATAGAGCGTTCACGGGGCGTTCGTAAAGGGCGCGTTTCGTGACACGACGGCAAAGCCCCCGTCGCGAGACGGGGGCCCTGTCGGCGGCTCGGCTAAGCGGAAGCCAGCGACCGGAGCTTGTCGGGGTTGCGGACGATATACACGGATCGGATGCGTCCGGCGGATACGTCCACCTGGAAGACGCTGTCGGGCTTGTCGCCCGAAAGGACCAGCACCGCGGGTCCGCCGTTCAGCTCAAGGAAGCGGAACGAGATCTCCGGGATGCCCTTGCCTGCTACGGCGATCAGGAAGCGGCCCACATTGTCCGCAGTCTCCAGGATCCGCAGCGGTGCCTTGGCCTTGCCACCGCTGTCGCCCACCAGTCGGACGTCCGGCGCGAGCAGCTCCATCAGACCCTCCAGGTCGCCCTCCGCCGCGGCGGCGAGGAACCGCTCGGTCAGATCGCGGCGTTGGGCCGGGTCGACCTCATAGCGCGGGCGCCCTTCGTCGACGTGTTTGCGGGCCCGTCCGGCGAGTTGGCGCACGGCGGGCTCACCGCGGTCCAGCATGGCCGCGATGTCGGCGTACGGGTAGCCGAAGGCCTCCCTGAGGACGAACACGGCGCGCTCCAGCGGCGACAGCGACTCCAGGACGACGAGTACAGCGAGGGAGACGGAGTCGGCGAGCACGGCACGCTCCGCGGTGTCCTCGACGGTGTGCCCGAAGTCGGTGACGTACGGCTCCGGCAGCCAGGGGCCGACGTAGGTCTCGCCGCGCGCCTTGATCTGACGCAGTCGGTCGATCGCGAGGCGGGTGGTGACGCGCACCAGGTAGGCGCGTGGTTCGCGGACCGCGCGGTGGTCGGCTCCGGACCAGCGCAGCCAGGCTTCCTGGACCACGTCCTCGGCGTCGGCCACGCGCCCGAGCATGCGGTAGGCGACTCCCATGAGGACGGGGCGGTGCTCTTCGAAGACGTCGGTCGGTATGTCGGTGGTCACGGTCTTATCCCATGCGACGCGTGCGGCCCTGTCCAGGAGAAAACCGTGTGTCCCGGAGCAGAATTGGCCACGGGCCGACGGCGTCCGGCGGCCCCTTCCGGAGGTGGCGATGCGATACGCGGTGCTGGGTACGGGCGAGGTCGGCCAGGTCCTGGGCGGCAAGCTGGTCGAGCTGGGGCACCAGGTGACCCTGGGCTCGCGCACGAAGGACAATCCGGCCGCCGCGAAGTGGGCCGAGAGCGCCGGCGCCGGAGCGGGTGCCGGTACGTTCGCGGAGGCCGCCGCGGCGGGCGAGGTGATCGTGAACGCGGTGGGTGGCCGGGTGGCGCTCGCCGCGCTGGAGGCGGCCGGGGCTGAGCACCTCGACGGCAAGGTCGTCCTCGATGTCTCCAATCCCCTGACGTTCGAGGAGGGCCGGCTCAGGCTGTCGCCGGTGGAGTCGGACAGCGTGGGTGAGCAGATCCAGCGCGCCTTCCCGCACGCACGCGTGGTGAAATCCCTCAACACCGTGAACTGCCGGGTGATGGTGGACCCTTCACTCGTGCCGGGCGAGCACCAGGTGTTCGTGTGCGGCGAGGACGCGGAGGCCAAGGCCCGGGTGACGGCCCTGCTCGGGGAGTTCGGCTGGCCCGCGCACCGGGTGCTGGACCTGGGCGGCATCGAGTCGGCGCGCGCCGTGGAGATGGTGCTTCCCCTGTGGGTGAGCCTGTTCCGGAGCCTCGGGCACGCCGAGTTCAACCTTGAGGTGCGCAGCGCGCGTTGAGGTCCTCCAGGACGGGGGCTACCAGTCGGTAGCTTTTGCTGACAAGCTGTCTACACGGCCTGTACGGCGTCTGCCAGCGAGTCCAGACGAGGAGCATCCCCATGTCCGCCACCGTCTCCTTCCCGGTCCCCTCTCCGCACGGCCCGCGGACCGTGACGCTGTCCTACGCGCGCGTGGGCAGCGGCGAACCGCTGCTCCTGTTGCACGGCATCGGTCATCACCGGCAGGCCTGGGACCCGGTGGTGGACATCCTGGCGACCGAGCGGGACGTGATCGCCGTGGACCTCCCCGGGTTCGGCGCCTCCCCCGCGCTGCCGGAGGGGCTTGCGTACGACCTGTCCACGACGGCCGCCGTCTTCAGCGCGTTCTGCGAGGCACTGGGGCTCGACCGTCCGCACATCGCGGGCAACTCGCTCGGGGGTCTGCTGGCCCTGGAGCTGGGCCGCGAGAAGGTCGTGCGGTCCGTCACCGCGCTCTCCCCGGCCGGGTTCTGGTCCCAGGCCGAGCGCCGCTACGCCTTCGGGGTGCTGCTCACCATGCGGCAGATCGCCCGCCGGATGCCGCTCCCGATGGTCGAGCGCCTGTCGCGCACGGTGGCCGGCCGCACCGCCCTGACGAGCACCATCTACGCCCGTCCCGGCCGCCGTTCACCCGAGGCCGTGGTCGCCGAGACGCTCGCGCTGGTCAACGCCCCCGGGTTCGACGACACGCTCCGGGCCGGCACGACCGTCCGGTTCACCGACGACCTCCCCGGCCTGCCGGTCACCGTGGCCTGGGGTACCCAGGACCGGCTGCTGCTGCGCCGCCAGGGTGTCCGGGCCAAGCACCTGATCCCGCGCGCGCGGCTCGTGCGGCTGCCCGGCTGCGGGCACTGCCCGATGAGCGACGACCCGGCGCTGGTCGCGCGTGTCATCCTCGACGGCAGCCGCTGACCGGCGCGGGAACCGCGTCGACGCACCTGATCCCAGGGCCACTCCGGCGCCGACGAGGGCGCTGCCGACGGCCTGGGCGGCCCCGTAGGAGCCCGTTCCGACGAGCGGCGCGGTTGCGGCCGCCGCGACCGGGATCAGGCCGGAGAAGAGCGTGGCGCGCTCCGCGCCGATCCGCTGCAGGCCCATGTACCAGCACACGAAGCCGACGACCGTGACGACCGCCGCCTGCCACAGCAGCGCGGCGGCCTCGGTGGCACCGGGGCGCCGCAGCCAGCCGGTCCCGTCGAGGAGCAGCCCGGCCGTCGCCGACTCGATCGCGGCCACACCGCACACCGTGGCCGACAACAACCGCGGCCCCAGGGGGCGCAGTACAGGCACCGCGAGCACCGCGAAGCCCACCTCTCCCGCGAGCGCGCACCCGGAGAAGGCGATTCCGGCGGCGTCCGTACGACCCCACCCCTGGACGGTGAACGCGCCGACGGCGACGAGCCACGCCCCGTAGAGCACGATCCTGCGCGGCCTGCGTCCCTCCAGAAGCGGGACGAGGGTCGCGACGACCACGGGGGCGCAGCCCACGAAGACGCCCGGGACGGCCGGTTCGGCGCTGCGTTCGGCGGCGATGACGGCCAGGTTGAAGCCGACCATGCCGATGGCCGCGAGGAGTGCGAGTCGGACCCACTGACGTGGCGTGAGCGCGCGCAGGCGGGATGTCGCGTCCTTGCCCGTGAAGGGGAGCAGCAGCAGGCAGGCGAGGCCGTAGCGCAGGAACTGGCCGCCCGCGTACGGGTAGTGGCCGAGAACGCTGTTGGCGGTGAAGGACGCGCCGACGAGGACGCAGGCAAAGGCGGCGAGCGGGGCGCCGCGGGCGGCGGTTACGGTCATGGCGGCGACGCTAGGCAGCGTGGCGGTCCGGTTTAAGGTCCACTTCCATGACGTCATCGCGGACCAATCCGGAGGAGCCGACCGATCCGGAGGGCCTGACGGGTTCCGCCGCGTGGGAACTGTTGATGCCCGCCGTCTCGGCACCCGCACGCACGCGTGGCCGTTCGCTCCAGGCCGCGTTGCGCGAGGCGGTGCGCTCGGGGCGGCTGGCGCCGGGCACGCGGTTGCCGTCGAGCCGGGACCTGGCGGCCGACCTCGGGGTGTCGCGGGGGCTCGTCACGGAGGCGTACGAGCAGTTGACGGCGGAGGGGTATCTGCGCAGTGGCCGGGGTGCGGGCACCTGGGTGGGCGGTGCCGTGCGGGCGGCGCGGCCACGCGCGCGTGATCTCGCACCGCGCTCCCCCGGCGCCCGGATCGACTTCGTCGCCGGAACACCCGACCTGTCGCTGTTCCCGCGCGCGGCCTGGGCCGCCGCGCAGCGCGGCGTGCTGGCGGAGTCGCCGCACAGCCTGCTCGGCTATCCCGATCCGCGCGGGCTGCCCCGGTTGCGTACGGCTCTCGCGGAACTGCTGGCACGCCGCCGGGGTGTGGTCGCCGATCCGGAGCGGCTGATCGTGGTCTCCGGAGTGGCGCAGGCGACGGCGCTGCTCGGATTCGTGCTCCACGCGCGCGGGGTGCGCACCGTCGGCGTCGAGGACCCGGGCAGCCCGCAGCACAACACCCTGTACGCGTCGGCGGGCGTTGGCACCGTACCGCTGCCCCTGGACGGTGAAGGCCTGGCCATCGGGCCACTACGGACGTCCGGCGTGCGGGCCGTGGTGACGACGCCCGCCCATCAGTTCCCCACGGGCATCGCCTACTCCGCGCGGCGGCGGGCCCAACTCCTCGACTGGGCGCGGTCGGTGGACGGCCTGGTCTTCGAGGACGACTACGACGGCGACTTCCGCTACGACCGCGCCCCCGTGGGCGCGCTCCAGGGCCTCGCCCCGGAGCATGTCGCCTACGCGGGCTCGGTCAGCAAATCGCTCGCCCCGGGGCTGCGGCTCGGGTGGCTACTGGTGCCCGAGTCCCTGGCCGACGAGGTCGTCGAGCGCAAGCGGACCATGGATCTCGGCCACCCGACCCTCGACCAGGCACTGTTCGCCCGCTTCCTGGAACGCGGCGACTACGACGGCCAGTTGCGCCGCTGCCAGCGCGCCTACCGGCAGCGGCGTGACACCCTCGTCGCCGCCCTGGAGGAACACTTCCCCGGAGCGGCAGTCACCGGGATTGCCGCAGGACTGCACGTCATCGCCGAACTCCCGGAGAAGTACGGCCCCCAGGACGGCTTCCTGGAACGGGCGTCCGCCGCCGGTGTCGCGGTGCGCCCGCTCACCGCCTACGCACACGCGCGTGCGGGCGACGCGGTCGTACGGCTGGTCCTCGGGTACGCGCAGCTGTCTCCGGAGCGGATCCGCGCGGGTGTACGTCTGATGGCAGGCGCCCTGCACCCGGACGGCCACTGATGTGACGCGTTCCGTTGTTCACCCGTGGTTTCCGTGCGCGCTGCGGCGCACCAGTAGTTGTGGCGGTGCACCCTGACCGCATCCCGTCCGTGGAGGCGCAACCCCATGTCGCATCGCCCGTTCCCCGCCCGCCGCAGCGTCCTGCGCGGCACCCTGGCCGCGTCGGCGGCCCTGACCGTGCCCGCCGGCCTCGGCGCCGCGCCGGCCTTCGCCCTGTCCGGACGTCCGAGGGCAGGCTGGGGTGTGCAGGCGGGGGACGTGACCTCGGACTCCGGTCTGGTGTGGGTGCGTTCGGACCGCCCGGCCCGGATGATCGTGGAGACCTCGGCCACCGAGTCGTTCCGCAATCCGCACCGGTGGCACGGTCCGCTGCTCAGCCCGGACACCGACTTCACCGGCACCACCCGGCTGCGCGGACTGCCCTCGGGGCAGCAGATCCACTACCGGGTCCTGCTCTCCGACCCCGACGACCCGCGCCGCACCGGCGAGCCGGTCGCCGGCACGTTCCGTACCGTGCCCACCGGGCGGCGCGGTGTGCGCTTCCTGTGGTCCGGGGACCTGGCGGGCCAGGGCTGGGGCATCAACCCGGACCTCGGCGGCTACCGCATCTACGACGCGATGGCCAAGCTGGACCCGGACTTCTTCGTGTGCAGCGGCGACAACATCTACGCCGACGGTCCGATCACGGCGACGCAGGCCCTGCCCGACGGCAGCCTGTACCGGAACATCACCACGGAGGAGAAGTCCAAGGTCGCCGAGACCCTGGCCGAATTCCGTGGCAACTTCCGCTACAACCTGCTCGACGAGAACCTCAAACGGTTCAACGCCCAGGTCCCGTCGATCATCCAGTGGGACGACCACGAGGTCCGCAACAACTGGTACCCGGGCGAGGTGATCGCCACCACCGACACCCGCTACACGGAGAAGAGCGTCGACGCCCTGGCGGTGCGCGCCCGGCGCGCGTTCAGCGAGTACTTCCCGATCTCGACGCTACGGCCGGGCGCGAAGGAGGGCCGGGTCCAGCGCGTGATGCGGCACGGTCCGCTGCTCGACGTGTTCGTCCTGGACATGCGGACCTACCGCAACGCCAACTCGCCCGACAACCAGACCGTGGACCCGCAGGGCATCCTCGGAAACGAGCAACTGGAGTGGCTCAAGCGGGAGTTGTCGCGGTCGCGCGCGGTGTGGAAGGTGATCGCCGCGGACATGCCGCTCGGCCTGGTCGTGCCCGACGCCACCGAGGGCAAGGCGAACATCGAGGCCGTGGCGCAGGGCGACCCGGGCGCGCCGCTGGGGCGTGAGCTGCAGATCGCCGAGCTGCTGCGGTACATCAAGCACCGGCGGATCACCGGCACCGTGTGGCTGACGGCGGACGTGCACCACACCTCCGCCCAGCACTACCAGCCCTCGCGGGCCGCGTTCACCGACTTCGAGCCGTTCTGGGAGTTCGTCTCCGGCCCGCTGAACGCGGGCGCCTTCCCGGCGAACGCCCTCGACAACACCTTCGGTCCCGAGCGGGTGTTCGTGAAGGCGCCGACCGTGGCGAACGTGTCGCCGGCCGAGGGCTACCAGTTCTTCGGCGAGGTCGACATCGACGGCCACAGCGGGGAACTGACGGTGCGTCTGCGGGAGTCGGACGGCACCGTGCTGTTCACTCAGACCCTGCAGCCGGGACGGGTCGGTCAGTAACTCCACTACCCTCGAACCTGTACCGCGCACCGGCGTCATCCCCCGGTGCGCGGTGCGTTCCGCGGCGCGCCGAACTCCCGCGCACAGATCGCGTTTTCGCAGGTCAGGCCGATTGTCAGTGGCGGCCTCTACGGTTTTTCCATGACGCGATCTTTGCAGGCCGTGACCTATCGCCGACCCTCCGCGCTGGAGTCGTCGGCGGGTGAACGGCGCCTCGGGCTGGAGACCTCGCAGGGGGCGACTCCTTCGGGTGTCACCGACCATCCGCGCTTCTTCGCGGGCTTCCTGACCTCGCCTCAGGTGGCCTCGGCGGCGCTGCTGGCGGTGGCCGACGTGGCGGGCGCGCGGTACTACCAGCGCCAACTGGCCGCCTCGCTCGACCCGGTGGTGACGGCGGGCGGTGACCGGCTGCGCTTCGAGTCCTTCTCCGGCTGCGGCGGGGTGTACGCGCGACTGGACGTCCTCGGCCCCGGTCTCGACGGCGGCGAGGTGGGACACGGCACGACGAACGTCGACGTCAACAACCCCCTGCGCGAGGCCCTGTCCCGGATCGGCTCGGACGATCCGCTCCATCTCCGGGTCGGCCCCGAGGAGTTGGCCGTGACAACGCTGGACGGCCCGGTGCTGGAGAAGAAGGTGCCGCTCCCGGACCGCTGGCTGCGCGGCTTCGCGGAGGCCCAGGTCATAGCGGCCGCCTTCGATCTGCGGGCCGAGCTGCCCGCAGCGGAGGCGGTCCGCTTCCTGCGCTCGCTCCCGAAGGCCGGCGCGCGCGGCACCACGAGCGGCCCCCGCTGGGTCGTACCGGCGGGCCGCGGTCTGCGCCCCACCACCCGCCCCGTCCCGGGCGCGGTGTGCCTGCCGGGCCCGGAGCGGCTGATCGCCCTCCAGCGGGTCCTGCGCCACGCAACGGCCCTGCGGATCTACGGCCCCTCCGTCGTCGGCGCCGCCGCAACGGCCGGTGCGTGGGAGGCCGTCCTGCCGGGGATGCGGCTGACCCTCACGCTGTCGCCGGACGCGTCGCGCGGCTTCTCCGGCGAGGGCGGCGTCCTGGACGCGCTCGCCGCCGACGAGGCAGGTGAGGACGCCGAGTTGATCGCCGTGCTGCTGGCCTGGGAGCCCCGCATCGACGTCGCCGACCTGGCCGCCGCCTCCGGGCTCACCCCCGAGCGGGTCCGCGCCGCGCTGATCCGGCTGGGCACCTCCGGGCGCGTCGGGTACGACACGGCGGAGGTGGCCTACTTCCACCGTGAACTGCCGTACGACGCGCGGCGCGTGGAGCGTCACAATCCGCGGCTGCGCTCGGCCCTCGCACTGGTGGCCGCGGGCGCGGTGCGTCTGGAGGGCGCGATAGGCACGGTGACGGCCGAGGACGGTCATGTGCACCGGGTGCGTGACGAGGCGGGGGTGCTGAGTTGCAGCTGTGTGTGGTGGGCGAAGTACCGGGGCGGGCGCGGGCCATGCAAGCACGCGCTGGCGGTGCGGATGGTGCGGCGGGGTGCCGTGGTGGAGCGGGACATGGTTCGGGTCGACGGGGGTGTGCGATGAGTGCGCTGATGGAAGCGGTGCGGGCGGGGCGGACCGCCGAGGTGGTGGGGTTGCTCGACGGGCTGACGGATGCCGAACGACGGGCGTTCCTGCCGGAGTTGAAGGACCTCCGCAAGGAACTGCGCACGGCACCGTGGGGGCATCCGTCCCGCCATGCCTATTCGACACTGCACGCGGCCGGTGCCGCCTGTGAGACGGGGGCAGCTGCCGCGGTGAGCTGGATCGCCGGGAGCGACATGCGCTGGTCGCAGTCGTCGGCGGCGCTGCTGATCCACATCCTGGGCGACCGCGATGCCTCCTGGCTGGCCGATGTGACGCACCGCCTCGCCGGGCGTCCGGCCTCTGCCGGCGTGTCGTACGAGCTGATGGCCGGTCTGGTCCGGCTCTCCGGTTGTCCGGTGCCGACGACGGAGACCTATGTGCAGGCCTGGGTGTCGCACATCGGTCAGCTGTGGCAGCTCGGGGACACCCTGTTCGAGCGGCTGCGCAGGGATCCTCACCTCGCCGAGCTGATGGCCGCGTTGTTCGAGACGAACGATGTCGCCGGCCCCATGGAGTGGTCCTCGGCGGAGAACGTGGACGGCTGGGTCGACGCGATCGCCCGGCTCACCGTCGAGGGCTCCCTGGACCGGAAGCGGACGGTGGACGCCTGTGTGGCCCGGCTGCTGCGGGGCGGTTCGACGCTCGATCAGCGGGCGTTCCTGCGCGTCTTGAAGGGGCTCGCCCTCACGCGCGAGGAGGAGCGGGAGCACATCGCCGACTGGCTGGCCCTGGCCTCGGACGCGGTGCCCACCGTGGCCTCGCACGCCCAGGCGGTGCTCGGCTCGCTGGCTCTGGACGGGGAGTTGACACCGCGCCGGCTGGCGGAGATGTCCGACGCGGTGCTGTTCAGGTCCGAGAAGAAGCTCGTCCGGGCACAGCTCGTGCTGCTGGGGAAGGTGCTGGCACGGGACACGTCGGCCGCCGCCGACCTGCTGCCTGCCCTCGCGTTCGCCTTCGGGCACACGGACACGGAGGTGCAGGAGCGGGCGCTGAAACTGGTCGAGCGGCACGTCAAGAAGGTCGGCTCCTCCGAGGTGCGGGCCGAACTCGCGGCGGCGGCCGACCAGTTGGTCCCCGTCCTGCGTGCGCGTGCCGTCGAGACACTGGGCGCGGCGCCGGTGACGTCGACATCGACGGTGTACGAGGAGGTGCTCCCGCCCGCGCCGGAGCCGGTGCGCCTCGCACCGGCACCCGAGTCGGCCGTCGAACTCGCCGAGGAGGTGGGGGCGTTGCTGGCGACCGAGGGTGATGTGCCCACGTTCGAGCGCGTGCTGGACGGACTCGTCCGCCATGCGTATCGGGACCACAAAACCCTGGTGGAGGCGTTGGAACCGGTGGTCGCGCGCCGCTGGTGGCACTCCGACGATCCTGAGTACGCCCTGCGGGCGGACGACCACTTCAGTAGAACGCACCGCGCCTTCGGCAGCGCGGAGTACGGTCTCGACCTCCTGCTGGCCACCCTCCAGGACAAGGTGCGCACCGTCACGCTCCACGAGGGGATGCAGGACGGCCACCGCTCCCGGACGTGCGGGCACAGCGCGCTGTCCCGGGCCTTCGACGCCCGGGTGTGGGAGGTGGCGTACCGGCTCCGCGCGGAGCCGCTTCCGTTCCTGCTCTCGACTCCGAGCTGGAGCACGGGCCTGCTGGAGCCGGACGAGTTGGTGGACCGGCTGGACACATACCGGCGGCTGGGCGCGCGGGTCTCGTCCGCCGACTTTGCGCAGGCGCTGCTGCGGGTGCGCCGCGGGGACCGGGCGGCGGCGGCCGCTGCCGCCGAGCGGGCGTCGTCGCTCGGCACGACGGTGGGCGTCCGGCTCGCTCGCTGGCTGATGTCCGAGAGCCCCACGCTGCCCCTGAGCAGGCGACGCGCGTCCGGGCCGCGTGTCCTGCTGGAGTTCGGTGAACTCCTCGATGTGCAGGAGGACTTCCCGGCGGAGTTCCGGACGCTGGGGCAGCCGGTGACCGTCTACGGCAACAACTGGTACTGCTACCACTGGAACCGGGACATGCAGCGGCACTGGCTCGCGATACTCCCCGAGCGCCGCGAACTGATCGCGGCCCGGATCGTGCGGGACGTGTCGGCCGTCGCCCTGGACGGCACCCGCGGCGCCGCCGCCGTACTCCCGCTGCTGGCCGAGTCCGACGGCGCGGCCGGTGAGGCGACACACCTGTGTCTGGCGTACGGGCTCGGTGCCCGGCACCCCGAGGACCGGCTCGCCGCGGTGGACGCGTTGTTGGTGCTCGCGGCACGGGGACAGCTGGACGGGGACCGGCTGGGCACGGATCTCGGGCAGTTGGTGCGGAGTGGGGCGGTGAAGCCCTCGCGGCTCGCCGAGTCGATGCGGACGGGGGCCGCCACCGGGGCGAACACGAGCATATGGGGGATCCTTCGGCACACCCTGAGCGCGCTGCTGGCCGATCTCGACGGGGACAGCAAACCCGCGCAGGCGCGGGGGCTCGGGGACCTGCTGGCCGTGGCCGCCGAGTGCGCGGAGCGGTGCGGGGCGCGGGGCGAGCTGCCGCATCTGGCGCAGACAGCGGACCGGACCGGCTCGTCCCGACTGGTCACGCAGGCACGTCGGCTGCGCAGCGCGCTGGTGGCGGGGGTGGCCGCGTGACGTAGGACGCCGGGGCTGACCTTCAGGGCAGCACACTCGTAAAAAGAACGGCAAAAGGTACAGAACCATGCTTTTACCGGTCGGTCACAGAGCGTTCGTGATCACGCAACACCCTTCCTTCACAGTGGTTGCATGAGTCGAGACATGTCTGATGTGACGCGTGCCAGGCACGGGCGTCCGGTGCACCACTGGCGACGCGACCTGGTGGAGCTGGCGGCGCTGTTCACGGCGGTCGCCGTGGCGGACGTCGTGGCGAATCTGGTGGGGCACGGGCCCGGGGGCCCGGTGCTGCTGGCGATCTCCGCGCTGGCGCTGATCGCCACGGCGGGGTTCCACACATGGTGGTCACGCCGCCACGGTCATGCGCCTCCTACGGGCGATACCGGTGCCCGGTCGGCCGCGCAGGTGCGGCCGACCGGGCCCTCCGAATCGGAGTCCCCGAGCGAGTCCGAGTCGGAGTCCCAGCAGTCGTCCGTGGCACCCGACGGCGTCACCGAGCCGGCCACGCTGTGGCGCATGAGGACCACCGTGCGGGACGCGCCCGGATCGCTGGCCGCGCTGTGCACGGCGCTGGCCGGACGGCAGGTCGACATCCTGAGCCTGCAGACGCATCCGCTCGCCGAGGGCACGGTGGACGAGTTCCTGCTGCGGGCGCCGGGCGAGGTCGCGGCTTCCGAGATCACCCGGGTGGTGGCGTCGGCCGGCGGTTCGAGCACCTGGATCGAGCGGGCCGACGCCCACGATCTGGTGGACGCGCCCACCCGGGTCCTGGGCCTGGCCACCCGCACGGCCCTGGACGCGGCGGAACTGCCGCTGGCGCTGCGGCAGTTGCTGGGCCGGTGCACCATCCGTTCGCTGCCCGCGGCCACTGCGGGCAAGGGCCGCGAGCCGGAGTCGGTGCCGACGGAAGGGGCGTTGGAGGACACGGTCATGCGCCTGCGGGCGCCGGAAGGCGGAGTGATCACCGTGGAGCGGCCGTATCTGCCGTTCACGCCCACCGAGTTCGCCCGGGCGCGGGCGCTGGTGGAGCTGGACGCCCGGCTCGGTCCGCGCATCCCGCGCAGCCAGGACGTACTGACACTGCCCGAGGGCAACGCGATCACCGTGCGGCGCGCGGACACCGGCGATCTGGACGCGGCACGGGAGATGCACGAGCGCTGCTCCGCGCGCACGCTCGGCATGCGGTATCACGGGCCGATCGGTGACGCCGACCGCTATCTCAACCACCTGCTCTCCCCACGCTACGGCCGGACACTCGCCGTGCAGACGGCGTCGGGACGGATCGTCGGACTCGGGCACCTGCTGTGGGACGGGGACGAGACGGAGGTCGCGCTGCTCGTCGAGGACGACTGGCAGCGGCGGGGGATCGGGAGCGAGTTGTTGGGGCGGCTGGTGGGGATGGCTGTCGAGGCGGGCTGCGAGAGCGTGTATGCCGTGACGCAGGCGTCCAACACGGGGATGGTGGCGGCGATGCGGGGGCTTGAGCTGCCGCTCGACTATCAGATCGAGGAGGGGACGTTGGTTGTGACGGCTCGGCTGGGGGCGGCGGTGACTTCCATGGAAATCAACGAGTTCGGGAGGGCCGAAGCGCCGTAGCGGTAGCGGGTTCGTCGGCGGGTGCGGGTGCATTGTGGCTGGTCGCGCAGTTCCCCGCGCCTCTGAGGACGGGCGCAAGCGCCCTGTCCAAGTCCGCCCATAGGTCCTCGACATCCTCCAAGCCCACCGACAACCGAAGCAGACGGTCGCTCACCCCGGCGCCCCGCCGGTCCGTCTCCTCCACCACCCGGTGGCTGATCGACGCCGGATGTTGGATCAGGCTGTCCACGCTGCCGAGGCTTACCGCCGGGGTGATGAGGCGGACGGCGGCTATGACCTCGTGGGGGTCGCCGTAGGTCTCGAAGGCGATCATCGCGCCGCCGATGCGCGGGTAGTGGACGTGGGCCACGCGCGGGTCGGCGGTGAGGCGGCGGGCCAGTTCGGCGGCGGTGGCGGAAGCGGCCCGTACCCGGATGGGCAGGGTCGCGAGGCCGCGCAGCAGCAGATAGCCGGCCAGCGGATGCAGTACGCCACCGGTCGCGAAGCGGATCTGGCGCAGTCGCCCGGCGAACTCCTCGTCGCAGGCCACCACGCCCGCCATCACATCGCCGTGCCCGCCGAGGTACTTGGTGGCGCTGTGCAGGACGAGGCGTGCGCCGTGTTCGGCGGGGCGTTGCAGGACAGGCGTGGCGAAGGTGTTGTCCGCGAGGAGGGGCACCGAACCGCAGGAGTGGGCGATGGCACGCAGGTCGAGTTCGGCGAGGGTCGGGTTGGCCGGTGACTCGACGACGACAAGACCGGTGTCGGGGCGCAGCGCGTCGGCGATGCCGGCCGGGTCGGTCCAGGTCACCTCGGAGCCGAGCAGTCCGGCGGTGAGCAGGTGGTCGCTACAGCCGTAGAGGGGTCGTACCGCCACGACATGGCGCAGCCCCGTCGACGCGCGCGCCAGCAGGACGGCGGTCAGGGCCGCCATGCCACTGGCGAAGGCGACCGCACTGTCGGTGCCTTCCAGGCGGGCGAGGGCGGTTTCGAAGCGGGCGACGGTCGGGTTGCCGAGGCGGCCGTAGACGGGCGGGCCGTCGGGTTCGGCGCCGGTGGTGGCGAAGGCGTCGATGCGGGCCGCCTCGCCACGGCTGTCGTACGACGGGTAGGTGGTCGACAGGTCGATGGGCGGGGCGTGCAGGCCCTGCCGGGCGAGGTCGTCGCGGCCGGCGTGCACGGCTTCGGTGTCCAGTGCCCGACGGGCCGGAGAGGATGGCAGGCTCGTTGTGTCCATGGAGAGAAGGGTGAACATCCACCGGATCCATGTCCCAAACCTCCGTGTTACGTTCGATGGATGACCGACTCTGTCGTACTCGATCCGGTGGATCTTCATCTGTTGCGGCTGTTGCAGAACGACGCCCGGGCGACGTATCGCGAGCTCGCGGCGCAGGTCGGGGTCGCGCCGTCGACGTGTCTGGACCGGGTGGCGCGGCTGCGCCGGGCCGGGGTGATCCTCGGGCATCAACTGCGGCTCGATCCGGCGAAGTTGGGGCGTGGTCTGGAGGCGCTGCTGTCGGTGCAGGTCAGGCCGCACCGGCGGGAGTTGGTGGGGCCGTTCGTGGAGCGGGTGCGGGCGTTGCCGGAGTCGCGGACCGTGTTCCATCTGACCGGGCCGGACGACTATCTCGTCCATGTGGCCGTCGCGGACATGGCGGATCTGCAGCGGCTGGTCCTGGACGAGTTCACGTCACAGCGGGAAGTGGCCCGCGTGGAGACCCGGTTGATCTTCCAGCAGTGGGACTGCGGGCCCTTGCTGCCCCTTGCCACGCCCGTAGCTGAATCGGGGTGACGGGGAGAAGTCCCAGGTATGAGGATGGTCCCCATGTCGCAGACCAATACTCCGCTGCCCCGGCAGGTCGCCGACGCCTACGTCGACGATCTCATCGCCCTCAACCCGGTCATCGGTACGTATCTCGGCGTGAAGGAGAGTTCGAGCGGGCTGCCCGATCTCTCCCCCGCAGGTCAGGAACGACTCGCGGAGCTTCAGCGGGCGACCCTCGCGAAGCTCGACGAGGCAGAGCGCCGACCCGGCGCGGACAGTGGTGTCGAGCGCCGGTGTGCGCGCCTGCTGCGCGAGCGGCTGACCGCCGCACTCGGTGTGCACGACACGGAGGAGGGTCTGCGCGAGGTGGGCAACATGCACACCCCCGCACACTCGGTGCGTGATGTGTTCACGGTGACTCCGGCGGGGACCGAAGAGGACTGGGCGGCGATCGCCGAGCGGCTGCGCGCGGTGCCCACCGCGCTGGCCGGCTACCGCGAGTCCCTCCAACTGGGCCTGGAACGCAAGCTGTTCGCAGGCCCGCGCCCGACGGCCACGTTCATCGGCCAGCTCACCGAGTGGTCGGACCCGGACGGCGAGGGGCGCGGCTGGTACGAGGACTTCGCCTCGGCCGGACCCGAGTCCCTGCGTGCCGAGCTGGACGAGGCCGCCCGCGGGGCGACCGCGGCCCTGGTGGAGCTGCGGGACTGGCTGCGGGACGTGTACGCGCCGGCGATCGAGGGCGCGCCGAACACGGTGGGCCGTGAGCGGTACGCGCGCTGGGCCCGCTACTACAACGGTACGGAGCTGAACCTCGACGAGGCGTACGCGTACGGCTGGTCCGAGTACCACCGGCTGCTCGCGGAGATGAAGCGGGAGGCCGAGAAGATCCTGCCCGGCGCCGCGACCCCGTGGGTGGCGCTCGCCCACCTCGACGAGCACGGGCGGCACATCGAGGGTGTCGACGAGGTCCGTGACTGGCTCCAGGGCGTGATGGACCGGGCGATCGAGGAGCTGGACGGCACCCACTTCGAACTCGCCGAGCGGGTACGGCGGGTGGAGTCGCGGATCGCGCCCGCGGGCAGTGCGGCGGCGCCGTACTACACGTCACCCTCGCAGGACTTCTCGCGGCCGGGCCGCACGTGGCTGCCGACCATGGGACAGACCCGGTTCCCGGTCTACGACCTCGTCTCGACCTGGTACCACGAGGGCGTCCCCGGCCATCACCTTCAGCTCGCCCAGTGGGCGCATGTCGCCGAGGACCTGTCCCGTTACCAGGCGTCCATCGGCATGGTGAGCGCCAACGCCGAGGGCTGGGCGCTGTACGCCGAGCAACTGATGGACGAGCTGGGCTACTTGACCGACGCGGAGGAGCGACTCGGCTTTCTCGACGGGCAGATGATGCGGGCCACCCGGATCATCGTCGACATCGGCATGCATCTGGAGCTGGAGATCCCGGCGGACTCACCGTTCCACCCCGGTGAGCGGTGGACGCCCGAGCTGGCTCAGGAGTTCTTCGGGTCGCACAGCAGCCGACCGGCGGACTTCGTGGAGAGCGAGCTGACCCGCTATCTCACCATCCCGGGCCAGGCCATCGGTTACAAACTCGGCCAGCGGGCCTGGCTGTTGGGCCGGGAGAACGCGCGGCAGCGGCACGGCGACGACTTCGACCTGAAGGCCTGGCACATGGCCGCGCTGTCGCAGGGTTCGCTCGGCCTTGACGACCTGGTGGACGAGTTGTCGCAGCTCTGACGCCGGGGGTGAGGCGTCGGTTCTGACGCCAGGGGTCAGATGTCGGCGGCCGGGTCCGGGAGTTCGGGACCCGGCCGCCCTCCGCATCCAGCACCGGCACCGGCACCGGCACCGGCACCCAAGTCCCACGTGCAGCCGGTCAGTTGGGAAGTCGTCGCAGCTGGACGAGGCCGAGCCAGGTCTCCGGGCCCGGCTGGGCGCGGCCCGCGCGGACCGCGTAGCGTCCCGGTTCCAGGTCGACCTTCAGATGCTCGGTGCCTTCGGAGTCCCGTCCGGGCCACGCCGAGTCGAACAGGACCAGCGGTCCGGGTACGTCCCAGCGCACCTCGTTCTCCCAGGTCGCGGTGGCGAGCGCGGCGGGCACACCGGCCAGCACCTCGTCCTCGGAGTCCGCGGCACACCACCGTACGAACGTGCCGTGCTCCGGCAGGAAGGACGTCGAGGCGGGTTCGTCGCCCAGGACCAGGGCCGCGCTGTCCCCCACCGGCAGCAGGCCGACGTCCCCGCCGACCTCGCACGCCCGGTCGTAGTCCGAGGCCAGTTCGTCGCCGTCGGCTCCCGTCCAGAACGGCAGCACCGTCTCCGGTACCGCTATGAGCGGCCCGCCGCCCGATTCCACCCACTGCACCGCCGTGTCCGGCTCCGCGTATCGCGCCATGGGCAGAACCTAACGCACAGCGAGCCCACATGTTCGTGGTTCGAGCCGCCGCGCGCGCCGCCAACTCGTTTACGGGTACGGCCCGTTCACGGTCGACCTCGGCTTCAGCAGCCGCAGTCGGCCGCGTCCACCGGCGCAGTCAGCGGGTCGGCCGGGCGTCGTTCCCGCCCTTCCCAGGTCTCGAACTCGAAGCCCTCGCGCACCCAGTACTCGAAGCCGCCGAGCATTTCCCGTACCTGGTAACCGAGTTCGGCGAGGGCGAGGGCCGCGCGGGTGGCGCCGTTGCAGCCGGGGCCCCAGCAGTACGTCACCACCGGCACGGATCTGTCGAGGAGCCGCCCGGCCTCTTCGGGGATGAGCGCGGTGGGGAGGTGGACCGCTCCGGGGATGTGCCCCTGGTCCCAGGACTCGGTGGAGCGTGAGTCGAGCACGACGAATGCGGGGTCGCCGGAAGCGAGCTCGGCGGCGACATCGGAAACGTCGGTGTGGAAGGCGAGGCTCGCGCGGAAGTGGGCGGCGGCTGCCGCGGGGGTGGTGCTGCTCATGGATGACCGGCCTTTCACCGAGGTGTCCTGGCACCCGGAAATCTACGGTCGTCGGCCTTGCCCCTGAAGTGACGATTCCCGGCGTCCCGCTTGATCTGCCGGGGATTCCCCTGCTATTCCTCAGGAATGACCGCGTATTCCCCGGACGCCACCGACTGGCGCATCCTCGACGTCCTCCAGCGGGAGGGCCGGGCCGGTTTCGCCGAGCTGGCCCGTGCCGTGTCCATGTCCGCGAGCGCGGTCACCGAGCGGGTGCGGCGGCTGGAGGAGGCGGGGGTGATCCAGGGGTACACGGCGGTCGTGGATCCGGAGCGGCTCGGCCTGCCGATCCTGGCGTTCGTGCGGCTGCGCTATCCGAACGGCAACTACAAGCCGTTCCACGACCTGGTCGCGGTGACGCCGGAGATCCTGGAAGCGCATCACATCACGGGCGACGACTGCTTCATGATCAAGGTCGCGGCCCGCTCGATGCGCCACCTGGAGGAGGTCTCGGGGCGGATCGGCGCACTGGGCTCGGTCACCACCAGCGTCGTCTACTCCTCACCGCTCCCCCGCCGCCCGCTGGGTCGCTGACCTCACTGGCCCCGCTGTCGTACGGCCGACCCCGCCCGCCCCTTCACGACCTCCAGCTGCGCGTGAATACGCCGCCGCAGGTCGGCGACATGGCTGACGATGCCGACACTGCGGTCCCGTTCGCGCAGCGAGTCGAGGACGTCGAGGACCTCGTCGAGGGTCTGCTCGTCGAGGCTGCCGAAGCCCTCGTCGATGAAGAGGGTGTCGAGCCGGACCCCGCCGGCCTCGTCGGTGACGACGTCCGCGAGTCCGAGCGCGAGGGCGAGCGAGGCGAAGAACGTCTCGCCGCCGGACAGCGTCGCCGTGTCCCGCTCCCGCCCGGTCCACGCGTCGACCACATGCAGCCCGAGTCCGCTGCGGCCGCGCCCGGACCGGTCGTCGGAGTGGACGAGGGTGTAGCGGCCGGACGACATGCGCTGCAGCCGTACGGTCGCGGCGGCGGCCACCTGTTCCAGGCGGGCGGCGAGGACGTACGACTCCAGGCGCATCCGGCGTTCGTTGTCCGCCGAGGTGCCCGCGGTGAGGGCGGCGAGGCGGGCCACCCGGTCGTACTCCTCGCGCAGCGGCGCCAGTTGACGTGCCCCGGCCGCCGACCTGGCGGAGAGCCGGTCGAGTTCGGTGCAGCGCCGGGCCGCCGCGTCGCGCGCGGAGGCCGCGTCCCGGGTCCGCCGCTCGGCCGCGCTCGCGGCGCGCTCCGCCGCGTCCGGGTCGGCGGGCGGCTGCTGGGCGGCTGCGGCGGTGTCGGCCTCCGCAAGCACCGCCCGTACGGCGGCTTCCTCCGACTGCCAGGCGTCCAGGCGCCGTTGGAGTTCGCGATGGGCGGTGTCGTCGAGGAGGGCGTCGGCAGCCGCCTGCGGGGTCTCGAACCCGGCGCGAAAAGCGGCGTCGGCCAGCCGCGCGTCGGCGTCCTTGAGGCGCTGCGCGGTGTCCTCGGCGACCCGCGCCGTGTCGGCGGCGTCGGTGAGCAGCGCGGCCTGCCGCTCCAGCTGCGCGGCGCGCGCTGCCACATTGTCGGCGGTGCCCCGCGTCTGCGCCAACTCCTCCTCCAGCAAGGCCCGTTCGCGGTCCAGGGCGTCGCGGAGGGTAGTGCGGGAGGCGGCTCTGAGGGCGGCCTGCTGCTGGATGCCGGTCCTCCGGTCGTGCTCCTGCTCGGCCCGCCGCAGCTCCTCGGTCGCGGGGTGCAGCCAGGACGCGTCCCGGCGCGCCTGCTCGTACAGCCGCTCCAACTCCGCCACTTCGTCGGCGAGTTGATCGGTCGGTGTGTCCCCCGCCTCCGCCGTGGCGGCGGCGAGCGCTTCCCGTACGACGCCGAGGCGGCGCTCGGCCTCGGTGCGCTGTTCCTCGGCGTGCTGGTGGGCGGTGAGGGCCTGCTCCTCCGCCGCGCGGTCGACGTGTTCCGCGGACTTGCGTGCGGGCGCGGGGTGTTCGGAGGCTCCGCAGACGGCGCAGGGTTCGCCGTCGGTGAGGTGGGCGGCGAGTTCGGCGGCGATGCCGTTCAGCCGCTGCTCCTTGAGGTCGAGCCAGTGGGCGCGGGCCTCGACGGCACGTTCCGCACGGGCGAGCACCTGCCGCTGGGCGTCCTCCGTGTCACCGGCGAACTGGTCCCGCTGCCGGGCCGCTCGGAGCCTGCGCTCGGCGGGCTCGCGGCGCACGGCGAGCTGTTCGGCCCGGCCGGCGGCCTCCTGGGCGGACTCGATCCGCGTCCGCAGCTCCGCGCGGTTCGTGTCCCACCCGGCGAGCCAGGCCTCGGCCTCCTGCCGTACGTCCTCGTCGGCACGCTCCTGCCGGTCCAACTCGGCGCGTTCCAGGCCGAGTTCGGTCAGGCGCTGTTCGGCGCGGCGGGCCGACTCCAGGCCGCCCAGTTCCTCGGCGACCCGGCGGGCGGCGGCGGTGAGCCCGGCCGCTCCGGCACCCGCGAAGGTCTCCGGCAGCAGGTCACGCGCGCGTGCCTCGGCCCGGGCGGCTTCCCGGTGCTCGGTCTCGGCGGCCTCCCGCAGCTCCAGCGCCGGCGCCACCGCCTCCGCCTTGCGCGCCCGCTCCATCCGCGCCTGCGCCTGCCGATAGCCGTCGACGCGCTCCTCCAGGAGCGAGGCCCGCTCCCGCGCCTGCGCGAACCGCTGTTGCAGGCGCGCCAGTTCGCGTACGTCGGCAAGCTCGCGATCGGCGGCGGCCCGGGCGGACTCGGCGGCGGTGAGGCGGCTGTGCGCGATGGTCAGCTGTTCGCGCGCGGTGCTGCGGGCGACGGCCGCCGCGCCCAACACCTCGGCGGCGAGGCCGGGTTCGCCCGGTGCCAGGTCCGGGAGTGCCATGGCGTTCCCGGCGGCCTGCTGCATGCGGTGCGCGTCGGCCAGCAACTCGGCGTCGCCCTGGCGGACTTGGGCCTCGGTGGTGCGCCGCCGCTCGGCGAGCCGTTTCTCGACCTCGGCGAAGCGGTGGGTGTCGAAGAGTCGGCCGAGCAGCTTGCCCCGCGCCTCGGCGTCGGAGCGCAGGAACCGCGCGAACTCGCCCTGGGGCAACAGCACGACCTGGCAGAACTGCTCCCGGCTCATCCCGAGCAGCTGGGTGATCTCCTCGCCGATCTCCTGGTGCGAGCGGCTGAGGTCCTTCCAGGTGCCGGCCGTCGCGTCGTACTCGCGCAGCCAGCTCTGCGCCTTGTCGACCGTGGTCCCGGGACCGCCCTTCTTCTTGGGGCGCTCCCAGGGCGGCTGCCGGGTGAGTTCCAACCGCCGCCCGGCGACGGTCAGTTCGAGCCGGACCTCGGTGCGGGTGGCGGGCGCCGCGTGGTCGCTGCGCAGGGTGAGCCCCTGGCCGGACTGGCGGACGCCGGGCACCGAGCCGTAGAGCGCGTAGCACACGGCGTCGAGGACGGAGGTCTTGCCGGCGCCGGTCGGGCCGTGCAGGAGGAAGAGCCCGGCGGAGGACAGTTCGTCGAAGTCGACGGTCTGCGAACCGCCGAAGGGCCCGAAGGCGGTGATGTCGAGCCGGTGCAGCCTCATCGCACACCCTCTCCTGCCGGGAACCGCGCGCTCACGCGTACCGAGGGCCGCGCGCTCACGGCGTCACCTCCCGCACCACCGCGTCCGCGCGCACCGCGTCGAACGCCTCCTGGAGCACGGTCTGTTCGTCGTCGTCGGGCCCGGCGCCACGCACATGGGCCACGAAGTCGTCGGCGATCTCCTGGTCGCTGCGGCCCGCGAGGCGCCTGGCGTACGACACGTCGGGGTCGTCCGGGGAGCGCTCGGGGTCGAAGACCAGGCTGAGGGTGTGCGGGAAGCGCTCGGTCAGCCGGGCCATGGGGTCGGCCGGGCGCACCGGGTCGGTGAGCGTCGCCTCGACCCACGCCTCCTCGTGCCGCACGAGCTCCGGGGCGTCGAGCAGGTCCTCCAACGCGCCACGGATCCTGGCCAGTTCGCGCGGCACCGGGCAGTCGACGCGCGCGGCGCCGACGGTCCCGTCGGCGTCCAGGTCGACGAGCCACATGCTCTTGCGGTGGTCGGCCTCGGAGAAGGAGTACGGCAGCGGTGAGCCCGAGTAGCGCACGCGCCCGGTGATGGTCTGCGAGCCGTGCAGATGCCCGAGCGCCACATAGTCGACGCCCTCGAAGACACCGGCCGGTACGGCGGCGACCCCGCCGACGGTGATGTCCCGCTCGCTGTCGCTGGCCTCGCCGCCGGTGACGAAGGCGTGCGCGAGGACCACGGACCGGGTGCCGGACGCGCGGGTGGCGAGGTCGGCGCGGACGCGCTCCATGGCGGCGGCCAGCACCGCCTCGTGCCCGGCCTTCTCCACCCCGAACTCGGCCTTCACCAGGGCGGGTTCGAGGTACGGCAGGCCGTAGAAGGCCACGTCGCCGAAGGCGTCCGGAATCACCACGGGCGTCCCGCAGGCCGACGGCTCGGTCCGCAGATGGATGCCCGCGCGGTCGATCAGTCCCGCGCCGACGCCGAGACGGCGGGCCGAGTCGTGGTTCCCCGAGATCATCACCGTGGGCACGCCCAGGTCGGCGAGCCGGTGCAGGGTGTTGTCGAAGAGTTCGACGGCGGCCAGCGGCGGTACGGCGCGGTCGTACACGTCTCCCGACACGACCACGGCGTCCACCGCGTGCTCGCGCACGGTGGTGACGAGGTGGCTCACGAAGTCGGCCTGGGCCCCGAGCATGTTCACTCGGTGGAACGCCCGGCCCAGGTGCCAGTCGGAGGTGTGCAGCAGTTTCATGGAGCCACCACGCTAGCGCCTGTGGCCACCCTGCTTCACCACGGCCACACGCTTGCGCCTGCCACATCGAACAAGAAGCCGCGAATATCCCTTATGTCGGCACCCAACACCCCTTATGTCATGGCCTGGTACACGAGGTTGCGCAGCTGGCGGCGGATCGGTGTGCGGTGTTTGCCCCAGGTGACGACCTGGGTGCAGAAGACCGCGGTGACGCCGTCGACCGGGTCCACGAAGAAGTGGGTGTTGGCCGCGCCGGACCAGCCGTACTCCCCCCTGTTGCCGAACGAGCCCGCGCCCACGGGGTCGGTCACGACGTAGAAGCCCAGCCCGAACCCGCAGCCTCGGTGCTCGTCGTCGGGGTACCGCGCGAAGGAGTTGATCTCGGCGCCGCCGGGCAGGTGGTTGGCCGTCATGTGTGCCAGGGTCCGTGGGCCGAGCAGCCGCTCGCCGTCCAGTTCGCCGCCGCGTACGAGCATGGCCGCGAACCGGTGGTAGTCCTCCAACGTCGACACCAGTCCGGGGACACCGCTGCCGGACGGGAACTGCGCGGGCTCGCGGAAGGTGGGCCGCAGTTCCCCGTTCACGGCGAGCCGGCCCGATTCGGGGTCCGGGCTGTAGATCTCGGCCAGGTCCGGCAGCCGCTCGGGGGCGAGCGCGAACGTCGTGTCGGTCATCCCGAGCGGGCCGAGCACGTTGGACTCGGTGAAGGTGTCGAGGCTCTCGCCGCTCACCACCTCGATGATCCGGCCCAGGATGTCGACACCCAGGGAGTAGTTCCAGGCGGTGCCCGGTTCGAACAGCAGCGGCAGGGCGCCGACGTCGGCGCACATCTGCCGGAGTGTGGCGCCGGGCAACGGCAGTACGTCCTGGCCGGCCTGGCGGTACAACGCGTCCACCGGGTCCATGTGGGCCAGCCCGAGGGTCAGCCCGGCGGTGTGCGTCAGCAGGTGGCGCACGGTCACGGGGTGAGCGGCCGGGCGCACCCGCACGCTCCCCGGCGACCCGCCGTCGTAGACCCGTATGTCCGCGAACTCGGGGATGTATTCGGCGACCGGGTCGTCGAGTCCGAGCAGTCCCCGCTCCACCAGCATCATGACGGCGACGGAGGTCACCGGTTTGGTCATGGAGTAGAGGCGCCACAGGGTGGTGGGCTCGACCGGCAACCCCGCTTCGAGGTCACGGAGTCCGCCGCCCGCCGCGTACACGGGTTCCCCGTTGCGGGCCACGAGCGCCGACCAGCCGGGGACGACCCCGAGTTCGGTCTGCCGGTCGAAGAACTCGGTGATCCGGCCCAGCCGTTCGGCACTGAAGCCGGACCGCTCCGGGGGCTTGGTGACGCCGAAGCGCTCGGCGAACTGCTGCATGGGGGCCTCCGTGTACGGGAGTTGGGGCGGTCCGGGGTCAAGGGGTGGCGGGGGCGGGAGTTCCCTCCACCCCGGCCGCCGCCAACAGCTTTCTGGTGTAGGGGTGTTGGGCGTCGGCGTAGACCTCCTCGGTCGTGCCGTGCTCCACCACGTCGCCGCGGTACAGGACGACGATCCGCTGGGCGAGGTGCCGTACGACGGCGAGGTCGTGGGAGATGAACAGGTAGCTGACGCCCGTCTCCCGCTGAAGGTCGGTGAAGAGGTTCAGGACCTGGGCCTGGACGGACAGGTCGAGCGCGCTGACCGGCTCGTCGCACACGATGAGCTTCGGCCCCATCACCAGGGCCCGGGCGATCGCGATCCGCTGCCGCTGGCCGCCGGAGAACTGGCGCGGGTAGCGGTCGGCCGCCTCGGCCGGCAGCCCGACCAACTCCAGTACCTCCCGTACCCGCTGCTGGACTGCGGACCGCTCGTCGCGCGAATGCACCAGCAGCGGTTCGGCCAGGGTCTGGCCCACGGTCAGCGCCGGGTTGAGCGAGCCGTTGGGGTCCTGGAAGACGGCCTGGACGCTCTTGCTCAGCTCCCTGCGCCGGGCGCCGCCGGCATGGGTGATGTCCTCGCCGTCGAACAGGATCGTGCCCTGTGTGACGGCCGTCAGCCCGAGCACGGCCCGGCCCAGCGTGGACTTGCCGGAACCGGACTCCCCGACCAGCGCGACGGTCTCGCCGGGCCGGATGTCCAGGGACACGTCCCGGATGGCCGGGGTGCCCTTGCCGCGGCGGTGGTACGAGACCGAGAGGTCGCGGATGTCGAGCAGGGGCTGTTCGGTCACGGTCACGCCGGACGTGCTCACGCCTGCCGTACTCCCGTCGTTCGTGGTCACGAGGACACCTCCAGCAGCTCTTCGCCCAGCTCATCGCCGACCAGGACGCAGCGGGCGACGCCCTGGTCGTCGGGTTGGGTCAGGGCGATCGGGGCCTCGGTGCAGCGGGTGACCCGGTCGGGGCAGCGGTCGGCGAAGTGGCAGCCGACGGGCCACTGGCCCGGGGGCGGCACGGTGCCGGGGATGGTGGGGATGGGCTCGCCGACCGTGGCCAGGCGCGGGTTCGCGGCGAGCAGCTTGCGGGTGTACGGGTGCAGCGGCGCGGTCATGACGCGCTCCGTCGGACCGGCTTCGACGACCTGGCCTGCGTACATGACCAGGGCGGTGTCGCAGGCCTCCGCGATGACGTCCCAGTCGTGGCTGATCATCAGCAGCGCCATGCCGGTGTCCCGCTGGATGGTGCGCAGCAGTTGGACGATCTCGCGCTGGACGGTGACGTCGAGCGCGGTGGTCGGTTCGTCGGCCACGAGGATGCGCGGGCGTCCGGCGAGCGCGACGGCGATGGAGACGCGCTGTGCCATGCCGCCGGAGATCTGCGACGGGCGCAGTTTCAACACCCGGTCTGGGTCCGGGAGTTGGACCTGGGCGAGGAGTTCACGGGCGCGGAGGGTGGCTTCCTTGCGGGACAGCTTCTCGTGGGTGCGCACCGCCTCGCGCAGCAACTGGCCGATGGTGAAGAGGGGGTCGAGGCCGACCATGGGTTCCTGCGAGATGAAGGCGATGGTGCCGCCGCGCAGTGCCCGCCACTGGGCGGGACCGTACGAGCCGACGTCGGTGCCGTCGATCTCGACCGTGCCCGAGGCGACCCGGGCTCCGTTCGGCAGCAGACCGAGCAGAGCCAGCCCGGTCATGGACTTGCCGCAACCGGACTCGCCGACCAGACCCACCGTGCGGCCCTGGCCCACGGCCAGGCTCACGTCGCTGATCAGCTCGACCTCGCCGTGCTCGGTCTCCGCGGTGACGGTCACCTTGGTGAGCCGTACGACCGGATGCGGTTCCGCCAGCAGCCAGGCGTCGTCCGACTCCGGTGCCGCGGCGGCGGCCACCGTGGTGGTAACTGCCGTACGGCGCCGGGTCGTTGTCGCGTGGGATGTGCCGGACCAGCGTTCGGCGAGCGTGTCGCGCAGGCCGTCGCCGAGGACGATCAGCGCGGCGGCCGTGACGGCGACCAGACCGCCGGTCGGGATGGCCAGCCAGAGGCTCTGGTTCAGGGTCTGCGCGGCGTCGGCCATCATGCCGCCCCAGGACGGGGCGGGCGGCTTCACGCCGAGGCCGATGGCGTTCAGGCCGGCCGCGATCAGCAGGGTGTTCGCACAGGCCAGGGCCGCGTTGACCAGGATCAGGCCGGTGATCCGGGGCAGCACATGACGGCGGGCCACACGCCAGGTGCCGAGCCCGGAGACCCGGGCTGCGGCGACGTAGGTCTCGCGGCCGACCGTGAGCGACGCGGACCGGACGACCCGCATCATGCCGGGTACCGACAGCAGGCCGATCACGATCATGGCCGCGGTCATGCTCTGCGAGAACAGGGCCAGCACGATCAGCAGCAGGATGATGCCGGGGATCGACATCACCACGTCCGCCATCCGCATCAGCGCCGCGTCGATACGCCCCCGGCGCAGACCGGCGACCAGACCGAGCGGGACCGCGATCACCAGGGTGATCAGCACGGCGATCGCGATCTCCCGGAACGTGTCCGCGCCGCCGTACATCAGCCGCGACAGCACATCGCGGCCGAGGCGGTCGGTGCCCAGCAGGTGCTTCGCGCTGGGTCCGCTCAGTGCGGAGGCGAAGTCCGCCTGCTGCGGCGGGTAGGGCGCGAGCCAGCTCGCGCCGAACGACGCGATCAGCTCCAGGACCAGGATCACGGCCGGAATCGTGATGCGCGGCCGGCCCAACGCACGGCGGATGATGGGGACTTGAGGTGTGCTCATGCGGCGACCGCCTGTGGGTTGAGCCAGCCGATGGCGAGGTCGAGCAGGAGATTGAGTCCGACCACGATGAGGGTGAAGTACACCGCCACTCCCTGGATCACCGGAATGTCGCCGCTGGACGCGGCCGTGACCGCCGCGCTGCCGAGGCCTGGCAGGCCGAAGAGTTCCTCGATCACCACGGCGGAGCCGAGGAGTCCGATGAGGTTGTTGCCCGCCACCGTGAGGACGGTGACGGAGACGTGCCGCAGCGAGTGCTTGAAGAGGATCGAGCGCTCGCTGACGCCGTTGGCCCGCAGGTTCCGTACGAAGTCGCGGCTCAGTACGTCGGCGAACTGTTCGCGCGTCTGCTTGGCGATCACCGTGACGAGGGCGAAGGCCAGGGCGGCCACGGGCAGGACCAGTGAGCGCGCCCAGCCGCCGGCGGACGTCCCGAAGAACACATAGCCGTTCGCGGGCAGCAGGTCGAACCGGGTGTTGAAGACCCAGATGCCCAGCAGACCGACCCAGAAGGCGGGGATGGTCATGCCCGCGATGGACGCGCTGTCCGCGGCGAGCCGGGTGGTGCGCCCGCCACGCACGCTTGCCATGCCCAGTACGACTCCCACGACCAGTGCGAGCAGGGTGGTCGCGATCACCAGGGAGAGGGTCACCCCCAGACGGGTGTTGAGGGTGCCCGAGACCGCTTCGTTGTTGCTGATCGAGCGTCCGAGGTCGCCGTGGACCGCGTCCTTGAGCCAGGCCCAGTAGCGCTCCCAGACCGGCTGGTCGAGGTGGAGGCGGTGCCGCAGCGCGGCGATCGCCTGGGGTGAGGCGGTCAGCCCTCCGATGGACCGGGCCGCGTCACCCGGGATGAACAGCTGGAGGAAGAAGGTGAGCGCCGAGACGAAGAGCAGCAGGGGTACAGCCTGCACGATCCGCATTCCGCTGGTTCGCCACATGACTGGGTGCCTTTCTCGGGAGGGTCACTTGGCGGCGTACAAGGTCGTCAGGTCCGGGGTGAGGTTCGTGGCCGAGAGGTCGACGCCCTTGAGACCGGGCCGTACGTAGACGATCTTCTCCAGGGAGACCATCGGAATCGTCCACGACAGGTCGGACAGGCGCTGTTCGAACTTCTGCCAGCCCTGCTCCTGGAGCGTGACGCTCGGTGCGGAGGCCGCCGCGCTGTAGAGGGTGTCGAGCTGCTTGTCGCTGACCTTGAGCGGGTTGCCCCAGCTGTAGAGGAGGTCGTTGCCCTGGGCGTAGGGCGGGGCGATTCCGGTGCCGTAGTCGAACATCATCGCCGGGTACTTCGAGTAGGTGGAGAAAAGCTCGTTGACGTTCGCCGGGACGTTGATCTTGACGTTGATGCCGATGTTCGCCATCTCGGCTGCGAAGGCCTCCGCGGCCTGGGACTCCCCTACGCCCGTGAGGTTGACGGTGATGGACATGGTGAAGCCGTTGGGGTAGCCGGCCGCCGCGAGGAGCTTCTTGGCCTTGGCGACGTCGTAGGGGTACTTGCCTTCACTGCCCTGGCTGAAGCCGCTCGTGTTCGCGAGCACGGGGTAGTCCCAGCCCTTGGCGTACGAGCCGTACAGGGCCTTGGCGATCGAGTCCCGGTTGATGCCGTACATCATGGCCTGCCGTACGCGCAGGTCACCGAGGGCCTTGACCATGGTGCCCGCCCGGTCCTGGATCATCAGCTGCATGATCGAATAGGGGCTCGAAAGGACCTGGAACCCGGCGGACTTGGCGCCCTTCGCGGTGGTGGAGTCGCCGAGCGCGTAGTCGACCTCGCCGGAGCGGAAGGCGCTGAGCGTGGTGTTCTCGTCCTTGATGACCTTGACGACGACCTTTTTCCAGTGCACCCGCGACTTGTCGTAGTAGGTGGGGTTGGGGACGTAGGTGTACGTCTGGCCGGAGACGGTCCCCGAGCTGTCGATCATGTACGGTCCGGCGCCGTGGGTGGTGGTCCCGAGTTCGCTCGTCTTGTTGAGGCCGGTGGGGCTGATGATCTCTCCGGTGGTCGGTCTGGAGAGATAGAGCGGCAGCAGCGGATCGGACGTCTTGAGGTGGATGCGGAGCTGGAGCGGGGAAACGACGTCGATCTTTTCCACGGGGGCGAGGTCGGCCGCCAGTGGGCCGCCCGCCTTGGCGTAGTACTCGAGCGACTTCCTCACGCCGTCGGCGGTGAGCGCGGAGCCGTCATTGAACTTCACGCCGGAGCGCAGGGTGAGGTCGAAGGTCTTGCTGTCGGAGCCGACGAAGCCCCATTTCGTGGCGAGGGCGGGCGTGTACTTCCCGTCCGGGGCCTGGCGGATCAATGTGTCGTATGCCAGTTCGAAAAAGTACTGCTGAGGGTCGGCGGAACCGCCCAGAGCCGGGTTGAGGCTGTTGGGCGCGATGGCCGAGGCGACCGTCAGGACACTGGGGTCCTGGGCCTTGGCGGTACTGGACGAGGTGCTGCTGCCGCCGCCGCACGCGGTGGTCAGCAGCGCCAGCCCGGCGGCACCGGCCGTGACTGTGAGAGCGAGATGCGAACGAGTCATCTGAACCTCCGGCGTTGAGGCATCGAACGGGAACGCGGGGTTCACCGGGCGTGGGGAAGGAGACCACCGTCGTGGCGGCGGCTCCTTGGTGTGAGTCCGCGGGGATGGAGGGGCGGCGGGACGGTCTCGCCGTACGGCGGCGTACGGCGGTGTCCGGAAACCGCGGAGCGTGTCCCGGCAGAACGGGCAACACGCGAACGGTGCTGCTGTGAGCTGCAAGCCTAGGAGTGAAACCGCTGTTCAGCCCCTCTTGTGGAGGTCGGGCCGAGCAGGGGGTGGGGCCCCACGGAACGGAGTTCGCCCATTATTCGGTCGGCCGCGGTGTTCCCGGAAAGACAGCAGTCCGCTGAACGGACCGCCGGACACATCGGGACGCCGTGGCCCACCCCGTTCGGGTGGGCCACGGACCAACGCAATCGGTCCTCCCGTCCCCCGCCCCCGCTAGCGCAGCAGCCACCGCTCGGCCCGGCGCGCCGTGGCACGGACGTTGCGGCTCGTGTCGGCGGGGAGGCGCCGCAGGATCTCGCGGACGCTGTGGCGGAGGCGGTGGTCGGCGGCGGTGCGCAGCAGGAGACGGCGGGTGGTGCCGATCCTGCCGGGGGCGCCGACGGCGAGCCGGAGCTGGCCGCCGGGGCCCGCCCAGGTCGGGGAGACCAGGCGCGCTGGTGCTCCTACGGCGACGGTGCCGAGGATGACGCGGGTGCCGCCCGGGGTGGGGGTCAGCCGGGGGCGGCGGCCGACGCCGAGCAGCTGGGCGCTGGCCCAGACCTGGTAGGCGCCGGGGGCCATGGGCTCGTCGCCGGTGAGGGTGAGCGGGTCGATGACCGTCTCGCCGGTGACCACGACCCGGTGGCGGTCGCCGCCGAGCGGTTCCAGGACCGGCGTCAGCTCCCCGTGGGGATACCACCAGTGATTGCCCGCGGTGTCGTGAACGATGAGTTCCCCGTGCGCGGAGGTGAACGGGTCGGGGACCTCCCAGTCCTCGGCTCCCCCGATGCCGTCGAGGAGTTCGGGGTCGAGCAGCATGCGTCCGCCGCGCCGCACGACGGTCAACGGTTCGCCGTCGCCGCGGACCATCCCGATCCGGGTCCGGATCACCAGCCTGCCGTTGCGCCAGCGCATGTCGTCGACCTCGACGTGCGCCCTGATCTGCTCGGTGCGGCGGGCGAGTTCGACCAGGGAGTCGAGCCGGCCGCGCACCAGCAGCTCCGCGCGCAGCCGGCTGATCGCCGGGAGCCCCTCGCGCACCCCCGCCGGATAACTCGTCATGGCCATACGACGGACGGTGGTGAAGTACGCCTCCAGGTCCTTGCCGCTGCGCCGCAGCACGCGGGGTTCGCTGACCGGCCGCAGCAGTTCCACCCGGTACGACCGGCGCAGCAGCCGATCCTGGAGGTCGCCGGGCGGTGTGCCCTCCTTGATCGCCTCGACGACGTTGCCGAGGTGGCCGTAGTAGTCGTCGGGGGTGATCCGGCGACTGCTGTTGTTGCCGCCGTCCTCACGCCGGTTCCACCGGTAGCAGGGGTAACTGCCCAGTATCGACACGGTCTTGGCCCGCACATAGGTGCGCGCCATGAACAGCTGGTCCTCCAGCCTGACCCGCCCCTCCGGGAAGCGGATCCCGTGCTCGTGCAGGAAGTCCCGGCGGAACATCTTGTGCGGCGTCAGGCTCTCGAAGAGCGGCGCGTCGGCGGCGGTGCACCGCTCGACGGTCCGCTTGAACACGTTGCTGGGTCCCTGCATCGTCCCGTGCACCTTGCCCAGCACGATGTCCGACCCGTTGCGCTCCGCCAGGGCGTACAGCCGCTCCAGCGCCTCGTACGACAACTCGTCGTCCTGGTCCACGAATTGGACGTACTTCCCCCTGGACAGATCGATCCCGACGTTCCGCGGCCTGCCCGGCCAGCCGGAGTTCTCCTGCCGGTGGACCCGCACGTGCGCGTGCGCCTCGGCCAGCCGCCCGAGCCGTTCGGCCGAGTCGTCCGTCGACCCGTCGTCGACGTAGACGACCTCGTAGGCGTCCGCTCCGAGGCTCTGGTTGACGAGTGACGGCGCACAACGCTCTATGTACGAACCGGCGTTGTAGACCGGCACGACAATGCTCACCTTGATCAAGACATCCCCCCCGGGACAAGTGGTGTTGCCGTACCAGACACTTGTTGTTGGGGAGAAGTTGTACGTCTCTTGGTGCGGGGGTTACGAATGCTCGGGCATGGGCCGGGCCTACTTGGTCTCGCACGGTCTCGGCGGCCGACTCCCCACAGGAAACCCTCAACTCCCCTGCCCCATAAGGGAGCTGCGCTAATCTCACGTCACACGCACCACGCGAGAGACACAGGGTTCCCATGCCAGTCGAGTACCGCGGTCGGTCCGAAACGATGGCCTATGCGGCGGCGGGGATGGAACCGCCGCCCGTGGTCCCGTTGCGGAAGAGCGACCCCCGGCAGGCGGGCCCGTACCGGTTGTCGTCGGTGCTGGGCAGCGGCGGGATGGGCCGGGTCTATCTCGGCCGCGACGCCACCGGCGGCACCGGCCCGGCCGCCGTGAAGGTGATCCGTCCCGAGTACGCGGAGGATCCGCAGTTCCGCAAGCGCTTCGAGCGCGAGGTCGGCGCCCTCGACAGCATCCAAGGGGCGCACATCGTACGGCTGTTGGGCAGCGGCTGCGACGAGGAACTGGTGTGGGTCGCCACCGAGTACATACCCGGGCCCACACTGGACCAGCTGGTCGACGCGCGCGGGCCGGTCGCCGCGGCGGCGGCCTGGCGGCTGATGGCCGACGTGGGGCGGGCGATCGAGGCGATCTGGCGCGCGGGGCTGGTGCACCGCGACCTCAAGCCGTCCAACGTCATCCTGGGTGCCGACGGCGCCCGCGTCATCGACTTCGGGGTCGTCCAGGCCACCGACGGCACCTCGATCACCGCCACGGGCCAGAACGTGGGCACCCCCGCCTACATGTCCCCGGAGCAGGTCCGCGGCCAGGAGGTCACCGCCGCCTCGGACGTCTTCTCGCTGGCCTCCACGCTCACCTACGCCGTCGCCGGGGAGGCGCCGTTCGGCGAGGGCACGGGCGTCGACGTACTGCACCGGGTGGCCTTCGACCCGCCCCGGGAAGAGACCCTCGACAAGGTGGCGGCCGTCGACGCGGACCTGGCCGCGTTCATCCGCGTCTGCCTGGACAAGGACCCCGAGCAACGGCCGCTGCCCGAAGCCGTGTTCAGGACGGCCATCGGGCATCAGCTGTCCGGGCCGGTCGGGGACCCGCCACGGGTAGCTGCTCCCGAGCGGGAGGCCTCCCGCAGGCTCGCGATCTCCCCCGCCGTCCGTCCCGTCACGACGCCTGCGGAGCCGTCGGCCAAGCCCGGCAAGCCCCAAGTCACGCCCGGGAAACGGGGGTTCGCGCCCGGGAGACGCGGAAAGCTGATCGTGGGTGCCGTCGCCGCGGCCGTCCTGGTCGCCGGCAGCGTCACCGCGACGCTGCTGCTGCACCACGACGACGGCAGCGGGACGTCGGCCGGTGCCGGGCCGGGGGCGTCCTCGGAGGCGGCCGTACCGGAGAACTCGCCCTCGGCGCCCAGCAGTTCACCGACCTCGGACGCGACCCTGCCCGGGACGGAGAACGTGGCGTCGCAGAGCCCGTCGAGCGCTCCGGCCACCCACGATCCCGCGACCCTGGACATCCGGATCGCCTCGTGCGTCGCCGAAATCGCGTCGCACTCCCACGGCGACTGCGTCAAGGCTCTCCAACTCCTCCTCGCAGGCTACGGGTTGCACGTCACGGTCGACGGCGACTACGGGGAGACGACGAGCGACGCGGTCAAGGCGTTCCAGACCGAGGCCGGAACCACGCCGAGCGGGTCGGTCGACGCGCAGACGATGAAACTGCTGTACGGCACGGAGCGCGGACCGGTCAGGGCCGGCTCGGTGACCGTCACCGAGAGCGTGCACGCCGTCGATGTCGCCCGGTGTCTCGACGCCCGCGTCTCCGCGGTGCAGGTGTGGGGGTGCAACGGCACGGCGGCCCAGAAGTGGGCGCTGTACCGCGTGCCCGGCCACGCGTCCCAGTACCTCGTCGTCAATCAGGGCAACCACTACTGCCTGGACGCCGACGCCAAGACGGTCGGCCAGAACTTCTCGAAGATCCGGACCAGGAGCTGCGACGGGCTGGGCGCGCAACGGTGGCAACTGGGCGGCGCCGGGACCCTGGTCAGCGCCCCGGACGGCTTCTGTCTGGACGCGGAGGCCTCCGAGTCGGGACAGGACGGTCAGCCGGTGCAGACCTTCGGCTGCGCGGGCAGCTCCAACCAGGTCTGGAACTGGCACTCCTGACACATCGTCAAAATCCCTTCGTGGTCAGGAGTCTCCGTACGCCTCGCCGCCCAGCTCCAGCGCGGCCGTCCCCGCCGTGGCATCGGCGAGCCACGCCCGGAAGGCGTCCACATCGGCGTCCGGCAGGCCGATCTCGATCGTGACCGCCTCGCCGTAGCGGACGTCCCGGACCTCGCGGCCGGTGGCGCGCAGGTCGTTCTGGATCTTGCCGGCCCGCTGGTGGTCGACGGTGACCGTGGCCAGCCGGAAGCGGCGGCGGGTGAGTGTGCCGAGGGCGTCGAGCGCTTCGCCGACCGAGCCGCCGTACGCCCTGATGAGGCCGCCCGCGCCGAGCTTGACGCCGCCGTAGTAACGGGTGACGACGGCGACGACGTACCGCATGTCGCGGCGCAGCAGCATCTGGAGCATGGGGACACCGGCCGTGCCGCCCGGTTCACCGTCGTCGCTCGCCTTCTGGATCGCGGCGTCGGCGCCGATGACGTAGGCGAAGCAGTTGTGCGAGGCGTCGGCATGCTCCTTGCGGACCCGGGCGACGAAGTCCTGGGCCTCCTGCTCGGTGGCCGCCGGGGCGAGGGCGCACAGGAAGCGCGAGCGGTTGACCTCGGTCTCGTGCACGCCCGGCCGGGCCACTGTGCGGTACTCGTCCTGCATCCGGCCAGCCTAATTCGCCGTCACCACTCCGAGGGCCGCCGCGTAGCCGACGACGCTGTCCTCCGGGCCGTTCGCGAAGCGCTTCATCAGGCGCCGCACCGGCCACACCACGGACCCGTCGGGGAGACGGAGCCGGATGTCGATCTCGCCTCGCGGGTCGTCGTCGTCCGCCTCCCAGCGCCCGCCCAGGGCAAGCCGGACCGTCTCACCCACGTAGCAGCCGAGGGCGAAGAGCCGGGCTCCCGGGTCGGTGGCGAGAAGCCCGCTCTCCACGGCGGTCCCCTTGTCGCTGTGTTCGCTCATGAAGCGCTCGATGTCGTGCAGGCCGGCAGGCGTGAAATCGGCCCGATAGCCGGAGCTGTCGAGAGCGCGGGCGATCCATTCCGCGCTGGTGCGCACGTCGTCGAGGAGAGAGGTCACCAGGGGATCATCGCCCAACTCCGAAACGGCCCGTGGGTCGCCCCCGGTCCGGGTGCGGGTGACGATGTGGTGGATACTCGCTGCTCGTTGCCCGGATGGCGGGCACGGTGGTCCGATCACAGGGAGTTCTCAGCATGACCGGCGCGCAGGTGGACCCCACGGAGAGCGCGGAGTCCGGCGGTCCCGAGTCGGCCGCCGAGCGCTGCCGGGCCTGGCTGCTGGAGGGGCTGAGCGAGCAGAGTGCCCGTCATCCGGGGCCGCACGCGAGGCCGAACCCGGAGCACGAGGGGCACCGGTGGTGGCGGGTCATGTGTCTGACCGGCGTCGACTACTTCTCCACCCTGGGCTATCAGCCGGGCATCGCCGCGCTCGCGGCCGGACTGCTGTCGCCGCTCGCGACGGTCGTGCTGATCGGGCTGACGCTGCTCGGAGCGCTGCCGGTGTACCGGCGGGTGGCGCACGAGTCTCCGCACGGCGAGGGGTCGATCGCCATGCTGGAGCGGCTGCTGCCGTGGTGGTCGGGGAAGATCTTCGTGCTGGTGCTGCTGGGCTTCGCGGCGACGGACTTCATGATCACGGTCACCCTGTCCGCGGCGGACGCGGCGGCGCACGTCGTGGAGAACCCGTTCGCGCCGGGCTGGATGCACGGCGGCAACACCTGGATCACGCTGGTGCTGGTCGGCGCGCTGGGCGCGGTCTTCCTCAAGGGGTTCCGGGAGGCCGTCGGGATCGCCGTGGTGCTGGTGGGCCTGTATCTCACGCTCAACGTGGTGGTGCTCGCGGTGTCCGCCTGGGAGGTGCTGAGCCATCCGGTGAAGATCGGCGACTGGACGGACGCGATGACGGCCGCGCACTCCTCGCCGCTCGCGATGGTCGGCGTCGCGCTGTTCGTGTTCCCGAAGCTCGCGCTCGGCATGTCCGGTTTCGAGACGGGTGTGGCGGTGATGCCGCAGGTCAAGGGTGATCCGACGGACACCTGGGAGAAGCCCACGGGCCGGATCCGGGAGACCCGCAAGCTGCTCACCACGGCCGCCGTGATCATGTCCGGTTTCCTGCTGCTGTCCAGCCTGGCGACGACCATCCTCATCCCGCAGAGCGCGTTCAAGACGGGCGGTCCGGCGAACGGCCGCGCCCTCGCCTACCTCGCGCACGAGCACCTGGGCCAGGTCTTCGGCACCTTCTACGACGTCTCGACGATCGCCATCCTGTGGTTCGCGGGCGCCTCCGCACTCGCCGGACTGCTGAACCTCGTCCCGCGCTATCTGCCGCGCTACGGCATGGCCCCGGAGTGGACACGGGCGGTGCGGCCGCTGGTGCTCGTGTTCATGGTGACGGCCGTGCTGATCACGCTCTGGTTCCACGCGAGCGTCGACGCGCAGAGCGGCGCGTACGCGACCGGTGTGCTGGTGCTGATGCTCTCGGCCGCGTTCGCCTCCACGGTCACCGTGCACAAGCGCGGCCACCGCAAGGCCACGCTCGGCTTCGGCACGATCACCGCCGTGTTCGCGTACACCCTCGTCGCGAACGTCATCGAACGGCCCGACGGCATCAAGATCGCCGGGATCTTCATCGTGCTGATCCTGGCGACGTCGTTCGGGTCCCGCATCCACCGCGCCTTCGAACTCCGCGCCGCCGAGGTCACGTTCGACGACACGGCGGCCCGTTTCATCGACGAGGCGGCCCGCTCCGGCCCCCTGCGGCTGATCGCCAACGAGCCGCAGGAGCACAGCCGTCGGGAGTACCGCGCCAAGGAGTACAGCCAGCGCGAGGAGACCCACATCCCGGACCGCGGCCCGGTGCTGTTCCTCGAGGTGCTCCTGCACGACTCCTCGGACTTCTCGGCGGACATCACGGTCCACGGCGAGGAGAAGTACGGGGTGCGCCGGCTGCGCGTCGTGGGTCCCACGGTGCCCAACGCGATCGCCGCCGTCCTGCTCTCCCTGCGCGACCGCACCGGCAAGGTTCCGCACGCCTACTTCACCTGGACCGAGGGCAACCCGGTCAGCCATCTCATCCGCTTCCTCGTCTTCGGCGACGGCGAGGTCGCCCCGGTCACCCGCGAGGTACTGCGCCGCGCGGAACCGGACCCGGAGCGACGACCCCGCGTCCACGTCGGCTGACCGCTGTGCGAGTCCTTGTGGTCGGTGGCAGCGGCTTCCTGGGTACGGAACTGGTGCGCCGGGCGAGCGCGGCGGGCTGGGCCACGGCGGCGACGTACTGCTCCTCGCGCCCGGGCGGCGATGCACCCGGCGTCTCCTGGCGCCGGCTCGACCTCCGCGCGCCCACCCAACTCGACGACCTCCTGGCCGAGTTGACCCCGGACGCGATCATCAACGCGACCAGCGGACAGAGCGACTGGGCGGTCACCGCCGACGGTTCGGTCCGCGTGGCGATGGCCGCGGCACGCCACGGCCGCCGCCTGGTCCATGTCTCCAGCGACGCCGTGTTCTCCGGTTCGCGGATCTCCTACGACGAATCCTGCCCGCCCGACCCGGTCACCCCGTACGGTGCGGCGAAGGCCGCCGCCGAGACCGCCGTACGCCTCCTGACACCGGCCGCCGCGATCGCGCGCACCTCACTGATCATCGGCCACGGCGGCTCCGCGCACGAGCGCATGGTGCACGAACTGGCCGCCGGTGCCCGCGAAGGCGTCCTGTTCACCGATGTCGTCCGCTGCCCGGTCCACGTCGAGGACCTGGCCGCCGCCCTGCTGGAACTCGCGCTGTCCGACGGGTCCGGCATGTTCCACCTGGCCGGGCCGGACGCGCTGAGCCGCCACGGCCTAGGTGTGCTCATCGCCCGACGCGACGGACTCGACGCGAGCCGACTCCCCGCCGGGCGGGGAGAGGGCACGTCCATGGCCCGCGACGTCCGCCTCGACGGCCGAGCCACCCAGGCGCGGCTGGGCACACGACTGCGCGGAGCCCGGGAGTTCCTCCAACTCCCTTAGAAGCAGGCCTACTTCTTCTTGCCCCTCGGCACGGTCAGGCCCGTCAGCAGGGCCGTGCCCGGGGTGAGGTCCTGCCAGGTGCGGCCGTGCCAGGCCAGAACCGCGATGGCCGAGGTCGGGAACTTCACCCGGACCTCGTCGAGCGCGTCGTCGAGGCTGTCACCGGCGAGTTCGAGGACCAGTTCCTCCAGGCCGGGGTTGTGCCCGACGACGAGCAACGTCTCGACCTCGTGCGGCACTTGGTGAACGGCGTCGAGCAGGTCCGCCACGTCGGCCGCGTAGAGCCGCGGTTCATATCGCACCGGCGGCGGGGTGCCCCACTGGGCCGACGCCAACTCCCAGGTCTGGCGCGCCCGTACGGCCGTGGAGCACAGCGCGAGGTCCGGCAGGGAGTCCGCCTCGGCGAGCGCGATCCCGGCGGCCGGGGCGTCGCGGAGACCACGCGGAGCGAGCGGCCGCAGATGGTCGGGAACGCCCGCGGGCCAGGCCGACTTGGCGTGCCGCAGCACCACCAGTCGGCGCAGCGGGCGGGCCCCGGAACGGGCGTTCACGCCAACGACCCGATGTCACGGGTGAGTTCGAGCCCGAGCAGCCGGTCGGCGTAGGCGTACGTCTCGAAGCGGGCGCCGTCCGGCAGGTCGGGCCAGGTCTCCACGCGCCGCAACACCCCGAGCACGGCCGGCACATCGAGGTCGTTCTCCCAGGCGCTCCGCAGTTCGGCCCGCACCTCGTCGGGCACCGGCCGCGAGGGCCGCCGCGCCCAGTCGGCGACCGACGCCCGCCAGTGCGCGAGGGTCCGCCGCGCCTCCTCCAGCCCGTCCTCGTCGAGCCGCACCGGCAGGTCACGTGGATGCGAGAGCAGGGCGAGCCGGAACGCACCCGGGTCGGAGAGGTCCGGGGCAGCGGTCGTAGGGGATTCCACGGGCGCTACGGCGACCAGGGCTCCCCCGGGTGTCGCCTCGCTCCCGGCGGCCACGTGGAGGACCTGGGCCTCGCCGAGTCCGGAGCCGAGGTCTCCGCCGTCCTCGAACGGGCGGATGCCCAACGCCACGGCGGCGGCACGGAGTTCGGCCCGCTCCTGGTCGCCGGTGAGCAGGGCCCACACGGGTGTGCCGCCGAGTTCGAGGGCGCGCACGAGGAGGTCGGCGACGAGGAGGACACGTAGTGCCGTGGGATCGAGGCCCGGCGCGTGCGCCTCGACCCTGGTCAGGCCACGGCGGGCGGGGGCGGCTTCGGTGGAGTCGCCGGTTCGGGCGTCGATGATGCGCAGCACGGCCCGAGCGTAGGCGGGTGGAGGGCCGTACGCACGCATGTTCGCTCTGTTCCGGCCGGAGTCGCGGGGTCACCCGGGCCTGTCCGGCACATGGATCCGCACCTGGTCCAGGGTCGCGACGGCCGCCGTCTCGGCCAACACGTCGGCCACGCACGGCAGAAACGAACGCAGCCGTCGCTCCTCGTCCACGATGACCACCGCACAGGGCCCGTGCGTGCCGAGGTGCGGGACCTTGCCCGGGTGGCGGGCCTTGGGGTCGCCCGCGCCGAACCCCGTCACGCCGTGGAAGACGCTCGCTCCGGCGAGGCCCTCGCGGTGGGCGCGGTGTACGAGTTCGGCGTAGGCCGGTCTGTGGTGCCAGAGCACGGCCGCGTCGACATGGATGGTGAGACGTGCGGCGAGCGGGTCGGGCGCGGGCATCGGGCACCCCCTGCCGTGGGGACTGTCCCGACGGTACTGCGCGGGTCGGAAAGGGGGAACGCGGTCAGCGGGCGAGCAGGTCCCGCAGTGCCTTGGCCACGTCGGCGGGCGACTCCTCCGCCATGAAGTGGCCGCAGGTCACGGTGGAGTGCCGCAGATCCGGCGCCCAGGCGCGCCACAGGGCCGCCGCGTCGAAGCCGAGGGCGGCGCCCCAGTCCTGCTGGAGCACGGCGACCGGCATCCGCAGCTGGTTGCCGGCGCCCCGGTCGGCCTGGTCGTGGGCGAGGTCGACGCCGGCGGAGGCGCGGTAGTCGGCGACGATCGAGGGGACCGCGGCGCGGCAGGCGTCCAGGTAGGCGGTGCGGACGTCGGCGGGGATCGCCCGTGGGTCATTGGTCCAGAGGTCGAGGAAGTGGCCGAAGAACGCGTCGGGCGCGGCGGCGATCAACTCCTCGGGCAGGCCCGGGGGTTGGGCCATCAGGTAGAGGTGGAAGCCGACGGCGGCGGTGACGCCGTGCAGCACGTCCCACATGTCGAGGGTGGGGAGTACGTCGAGGCAGGCGAGGTGGGTGACGGTGTCCGGGTGGTCGAGTCCGGCGCGGAAGGCGACGAGGGCGCCGCGGTCGTGGCCGACGAGTGCGAAGCGGTCGTGTCCCAGGGCGTGGGCGAGGGTCACGATGTCGTCGGCCATGGTGCGCTTGGCGTAGCCGTCGCCGGAGCCGTCGGTATCGGCGGGCTTGTCGCTCGCGCCGTAGCCGCGCAGGTCGGGGCAGATGACGGTGTGGTCGGCCGCGAGGTCGGCGGCGACATGGCGCCACATGAGGTGGGTCTGCGGGAAGCCGTGCAACAGCACGACCGGGCTGCCCGAACCGGACACGGCCGCGTTCAGGGACACGCCGTCCGCGACGGGAACGCGGTGGTAGGTGAATCCGGGGATGGTCGGTGGCATGGTGCGCCCTGCTTTCATGCTTGCGTCAGTGCTGTCTCCGAGCCTGCCGCGCGCCGATGAGCAACGGGTGAGCGCGCTACCGTGACCTGGGGCGATGCCCCGGAAAGGGTGGTCGGTGATGGAGGTCGCGTTCGGGGTGCTGGGGCCGGTGACGGCCTGGGACGGTGCCGGGGACGTGATCGCCCTGAGGGGGCCGCGACACCGGGCGGTGCTGGCCCGGCTGCTGGTGGCCCGGCGCCGGGTCGTCCCGGTCGGGCGGCTGGTCGAGGATCTGTGGGAGGGCCGGGAGGAGCCGCCCGCCGACGCGGTGGGCGCGGTGCGCACCTTCGTCGCGGCGCTGCGCCGGGCCCTGGAACCGGAGCGCCCGCCGCGCGCTCCGGCCCGGCTGCTGGTCACCGAGGGACCGGGGTACGCGCTGCGGGCCACGCCGGATGCCGTGGACGCCTGGCGGTTCGAGCGCGCGGTGACCGCCGCCGGTGCCCTGCCGGAGGAGCGGGCACTGGCCAGGCTGGAGGAGGCGCTCGGCTGGTGGCGGGGCCCGGCCTACGCCGACTTCGGCGCCGAGGCCTGGGCCCGCGCGGAACGCTCACGCCTTGCCGAGCTGCGCCTGCACGCCGTCGAACGCCGGGCCGAGACCCAACTCGCCCTGGGCCGGGCGGCGGAGGCGGTGCCGGACCTGGACGCACATGCGGCCGAACACCCGTGGCGCGAGAACGCCTGGCGACTGCTGGCACTGGCCCTCTATCGCACGAGCCGCCAGGGCGACGCGCTCGCGGTACTGCGCCGGGCCCGCACCCTCCTCGTGGAACAACTCGGTACGGACCCGGGGCCGGCCCTGCGCCGCTTGGAGGCGGACGTCCTTGCGCATGCTCCGCACCTGGACCCCGGGATCCGAGGCCTGCAGGAAGGGGTATGGGCGGAGACCGTTGGCGGCCCGCTGGAACGAGCGTGGGCGCGGGAGGGCGGCGATCCGCAGAGACAGGGGCGGCCGCAGGCGGAGGGCGTGCCGCAAGAACAGGCGCGGGCCCAAGCGGGCGGCAATCCACAGGGGCGGATGCGGGGGCAGGCGGACGGCGGCCCGCAGCAACGGGGACGAGCCCAAGCAGACGGCGAACCGTTGGAGCGAGCGCGGGCCCAAGCGGACGGCAAACCGCAGGAAGGGGCGCAATCCCAGGCAGACGTCGGCCCGCCGGAGCCGGCGCGGGCGCATGGGGACGGCGATCCACAGGGACACGGGCGAGTGCAGGCGGACGGCGGCCCGCGGGAATGGGGACGAACCCCAGCGGACGGCGAACCGCCGGAGCCGGCGCGGGCGCCAACCGACGGCAGCCCACCGGCACGAACCCGATCCCAGGCAGACGGTGACCCGGCAGAGCGACCCCGGTCGCAATCCGTCGGCGGTCCCGCCGAGCAAGTATGGGCCGCCGCCACCGCCGCCTACGACCGGACTGTGGCGGCCGGTGCCCGGGTGCGGCTGGAGTCGGCGGTGGGGCTGTTGCGGGATCTCGCGGTGACCGGTGGCGGTGGGCTGGAGGCGGCCCGTGGGCACCGGCTCGCGGCGATCACGGCGGCGGCCGAACTGGGCGACCCGGAGCTCACCGCCCGGGTGATCGGCGCCTACGACGTCCCGGCGATCTGGACCCGCGTCGACGACCCCCGGCTGGCGGCGGAGACCGTGGCCGCAGCCGAGCGCACCCTTGCCGTACTCCCGCCGGACGCCCATCCCGCGGTGCGGGCGCGTCTGTTGGCCACGGTCGCCCTGGAGTCACGCGGTACACGTTCCGCGCGCGGGCCCCAGGCCGCCCGCCAGGCGGAGGGCATCGCCCGCCGGCTCAACGACCCCGCGCTCCTGGCCTTCGCCCTCAACGGGGTGTTCATGCAGACCTTCCACCGCGCCGGTCTGGCCCCGCAACGGGACGTGATCGGCGCGGAGTTGGTCACCCTGTCCGCCCGGCACGGCCTGGTCACCCACGAAGTGCTCGGCCATCTCGTCCGGCTCCAGGCCCGCAGCGCCCTCGCCGACTTCCCCGGAGCGGACCGGCACGCGGCAGCCGCGGAGCAGCTGGCGGAACGTCATGAACTGCCACTGGTGCGCGTGTTCACCCAGTGGTACCGGGTGCTGCGGCTCGCCGAGAGCGGCGGTGCGCGGCCGGAGGACGTGGAGGCGGCCTACCAGGACGCGGCGCTGCGGCTGGACGGAGCCGGTATGCCCGGGCTGGAGCACGGGCTGCTGCCGCTGGCCCTGCTGTGTCTGCGTGTGCGGCACGGGCGGCCCGCGCAGACCGACGAACGCATCGACTGGGGGCCGTACGAACCGTGGGCCCGCCCGCTCGTGACACTGGCCCAGGGACGGCCCGACTACGCCCGGACCGCACTGCGTTCACTCCCGGAGCCGCCGCGCGGTCTGCTGTTCGAGGCGCTGTGGTGCCTGGCGGCGCGGGCGGCGCTCACCGTGGGCGACCGGGACACGATGGAGCGCGCGAGGGACGAACTGGCGCCCGCCGCGGCCGAGTTGGCCGGGGCGGGCAGCGGTCTGCTCACACTGGGCCCCGTCGCGCGGTACCTCGACGAACTCGCCGGCGCGCTACGGAGCCCTGGGTGAGCGGGAGTTCGCGTCAGTCGCCGACCTGCACGACCGTCGTCGCCCCGGCCCGGACCGTCGGCGTCGCGTACGTGTAGGTCACGCCGTGGACCGTCTTGACGCGCACGTGCTGCTGGACGCCGTTGACCTTGATCTTCCTGTGGACGCCGGGGAAGCGGGCCTCCCAACTGTAGGAGTCCTTGCGGGAGTTGTTCGTCAGCGTGGTCTTGGTGGCGCCGTCATGGCGCACGGTGACCGTGCCCGTGCCGATGGGGACGTCGGCCGCCTGGAGCCACTTCATGCCGGTCGGCAGCTGCGACTGGGTGGTCACCTTGTGGTCCGGCGCGTCCGGTGTGATGCCCATCAGGCCCTGGACGGTCTGGCTGACCAGGGTGAACGACACCTCGGGGTAGTCGCCGTTGGGGCCCTGGCTGGAGTTGACGTGCTGGGTCTCGCGCTCGCCGTAGATCTTCTGCATCCACTGCCAGGCGGTATCGGCGCGGTTGTTCTTGAAGAACATGTCGGGCAGGTACGTCGTGGACTCGATGTTGGGTGAGCCCTGCGGTCCCAGTTCCTGCTGCTCGATGTAGTCGAGGTAGGCGTCGTTGCGCGGGCCGGGGTCGATGATCTGCTTCATCGGCATGAAGACGCTGTTCTCCTTGCCCCAGCCGGTGACCGGGGTGCCGGAGACGGTGTAGGCGCGGACCATGTCGGCGCCGCTGCCGGTGCCGCTCCAGGTGTCGTTGAAGTAAGTCTTCAGGTCGGCGGCCTTCTTGTCGTAGGTCTTCGCCAGCTTGGTGTCGCCCTTGCCGCGGGCGAGCACGGCCATCGCCACGTAGGCCTGGTACTCGGTGGCGATGGTGTCGCCGGCCTCGGCGAGGTCGTCGCCGTCCTGTTCGTTGTAGCTGGCGGCGCCGGCGAAGATGCCCTGGCCGGTGCCTTCGGCGACCTTGACCTTGCCGTTGTCCTTGGCGGAGTTGTGCAGGTCGATGAACTGCTCGGTGGCGTGCCGGTAGAAGTTCCAGAGCACCGGGTCGTCGACGTATCTGCGGTCGCCGGTCCACTGGTAGGCCTGGGCGGCCTTCTCGACGAGTTCGAAGACGGCCGGCACCTCGCGCACGAAGTTGTCCGGGCTCTTGTAGTCGATGCTGAGGTAGGTCTTGGCGTCGAAGTTGAGGGACCACACCGGGAAGTACTTGTGCTCGGCGGTCGCGGACTCCGCGTACGAGCGGAGCATCGTCTCGTTCTCGGTGTCGAGGCCGATGAGGTGGGCACCGGCGAGCTGGTGGGTCATGTCGCGGGAGTAGTAGGCGCTGCGGTTGGCGTAGCCGGCCCAGTAGGTGGGTTCGTACGTCGCGGTTCCGGTGCCGCCGGTCTGGTACTCGTCGACGTTGACCGGGCCCACCGTGCCGGGCAGTTGGACCCAGCTGTTGGCCTTCTTCTGCGCCCAGGCGAACATCTCGACCACCGCGGGGTCGGACGAGGTGACCTTGGGGTCGGCGGGCGCGGCGGGTGAGATCATCAGGTCGTCGGCGTTGACCCAGGAGGTTCCGGAGCCGAATTCGATCCCCAGCCGGTCGCCGGTCTTCAGCTTGACGTCGCTGATGGTGTAGCGGGCGTAGCCGGGGTGCTGCGGCAGGGTGATGGTCTGCACGGTCACGCCGTTGCGCCGGATCGTGTACGTGCCGCCGGTGCCGGCGCTGCCGATCCAGGCGGAGAAGTCGTAACTGCCGTCGCGGGGCGCGACGATGGTCGTTTGGCCGCTCTTGCCCGCTCCGGAGTCGAGGTAGAGGAAGCGCTCGCCGCCGTGTCTGTTGCCGGTGCCGACGCCGGCGCCCGAGGTGAAGGTCCAGCCCACGCCACCGTTCTCGAACCCGGGGTCGGGGATGGCGAGTTGGGGGCGGGGTGCGGCGGATGCGGTGGCCGACAGAGCGGGAGCCATCGGTGCGAGCAGGGCAACAGCGGTGAGCAGCATGAGCCTTGAGGGCTTCATCGGGTCTCCCGGGTCTTCGGTCACTGCGGGATGGGCGCCGCGTGGTGGCCGGAAAGCTAGCAGGGGCGGAAGTGGCGGTTCAATGGTCATGCGCAAGAAACATGGAAGACACGCAGTTTCGCTGCTATGTTGCGCGGGAGGTTGGACTGAAAGTTTTCAGCCGACTGTTGCAAGTCGGGGTGGAGGGAACCGTATGAAGGTCGGCATCACCGAGGTCGCGGACCGGGCGCAGGTGAGCGAGGCCACGGTCAGCCGGGTCATCAACCGGCGCCAGGGCGTGTCCCGCAGGACCCGCGAGGCCGTCGAGCAGGCGATGGCCGACCTGGGATACGAGCGGCAGACGCGGGGGCAACTCGTCGCGGTCGTGACCGAGTTGGTCTCCAACCCGTTCTTCGCCGATGTCGCCGAGCGGATCGAGTCCGTGCTCGCCCCACACGGCCTGAAGACGGTGCTGTGCCCGTGTTTCCCGGGCGGGGTCCAGGAGTTGGACTTCGTGACCTCCCTCGCGGACCGGGGTGTGGCCGCCGTGGTCTTCCTCTCGGCCAGCAACACGATCGAGGGCGCGGATCCGCAGGCGTACGAACTCCTGCGCTCCCGCCGGATCCCGTTCGTGGGGATCAACGGCCGCTTCGAGGGCGTGAGCGAGGCGCCGGTCTTCTCCACCGACGATCTGCTCGCCGCCGAACTCGCCGTGGACCATCTCCACCGGCTCGGTCACCGCCGTATCGGCATGGCCTCGGGGCCAGTTGGCAACCGGCCGGCCGACCGGCGGGTCAGCGGGTTCGTCGCCTCGCTCGCCAAGCGCGGTGTCGAGGACGCGGAGCAGTGGGTGGTCCGGCAGTCGTACACCGTGGAGGGCGGTCAGTCCGCCGCGATCTCGCTGCTCGGCCGGGGCGCGACGGCGATCGTCGCGGCCAGCGACTACATGGCGCTGGGCGCGATCCGCGGTGCGCGCCGGCAGGGGTACGACGTCCCGGGCGATGTGTCGGTCGTCGGCTACGACGGCTCCATGATCATGGACTTCGTCGACCCGCCGCTCACCACGGTCCGCCAGCCGGCCGACCGGCTGGCCTCGGAGGCGGGCCGGGGCATCCTCGCCCTGGTCGGCAACCGTGACGTCCCCGTCGGCGAGCTCCTCTTCGACCCCGAGCTGGTGATCCGCGCGAGCACGGCGGCGCCGAAAGCCTGAACTCCCTTGCTCGTCCAGACCATTGACCCAGAGGTCGGATCTATGGACACTCCAGTCGGAGATCCGACCGGGATGAACCGGCCGTAACTCCGTTTATTCATCGGTTGTTTGGTGACTCATGAATGCTCCGGAGGGGCTATGTCTCGGTCTCGGTTCATGTTTCTCGGGGTGGCGCTCGCGCTGCTCGTCGGCGGCGGAGGCCCCGTCGCCGCGGCGTCGAGAGCGACGCCCGCGCCGACGGTGGTGAGAGTCGACGCGTACGGCGCCGATCCGACGGGCCGGACGGACTCGACGCCCGCCGTGGTCGCGGCGCTGCGGCACGCGAAGAAGGTCGATCACGGCCGGCCGGTCAGGATCGTCTTCTCCAAGGGGACCTATCAGCTCTACCCCGAGCGGGCCGAGACGCGGGAGCTGTACGTCTCCAACACCGTTGGCGCCGACCAGCGTTACCGGGACAAGAAGATCGGGCTGCTGATCGAGGACATGCACGACGTCACCGTCGACGGCGGCGGGGCGAAGCTCGTCTACCACGGTCTGCAGACGGCGTTCGCGTCGATCCGCTCGACCGATGTGACCTTCCAGAACTTCTCGTTCGACTACGCGGCCCCCGAGGTCATCGACGCGACCGTCGCGACCGCCGGTGTCAGCGACGGACACGCCTACCGCGTCCTGTCGATCCCGGCCGGCAGCCCGTACCAGGTGAACGGCACGCACATCACCTGGCTCGGCGAGAAGAGCCCGGCCACCGGACAGCCGTACTGGCAGGGCGAGGACGGACTCCAGTACACGCAGATCCACGACCCCGAGGCGCAGAAGACCTGGCGCGGCGACAACCCGCTCTTCAACGACGTCTCCTCGGTCACCGACCTCGGCAACCGCAGGATCCGCATCGACTACACCACCGCGGCACAGCCGTCGGACGCCGGTCTCGTCTACCAGATGCGCCTGATCGAGCGGACCGAACCGGGCGCCTTCATCTGGCAGTCCAAGAACGTCACGATGCGCTCGATGAACGCCTACTACCTCCAATCCTTCGGTGTGGTCGGGCAGTTCAGCGAGAACATCACCATCGACAAGGTGAACTTCGCGCCCGATCCCAAGTCCGGCCGCTCCACGGCCTCGTTCGCGGACTTCGTGCAGATGTCCGGCGTGAAGGGGAAGGTCTCGATCACCCGGAGCCTCTTCGACGGCCCGCACGACGACCCGATCAACATCCACGGCACCTACCTCGAAGTGGTCGGACAGCCAGGACCGAACACCCTCACCCTCGCCTACGAGCACCCGCAGACCGCCGGGTTCCCGCAGTTCGCCCCGGGTGACGAGGTCGAGTTCACCACCCAGCGCACGATGACTCCGGTGGCGGACCCGCACGCGAAGGTCACGGCCGTGGACGGCCCCAGCGGCATGGACCACGACAAGCCGCTGACCACGATGAACGTCACCTTCGACCGGCCGGTGCCCGCCGGGGTGCAGATCGGCGGCACGGTCGTCGAGAACATCACGGCCACTCCGTCGGTCGTCATCTCCGGCAACACGTTCCGCAACGTCCCGACCCGCGGCATCCTGGTCACCACCCGCAAGCCCGTCCTGATCAGCGGCAACCACTTCGACGCGATGTCCATGGCGAGCATCTACGTCTCCGCCGACGCGTACCAGTGGTTCGAGTCCGGCCCGGTTTCTCACCTGACGATCCGCGACAACTCCTTCACCCGGCCCACAGGTCCGGTGATCTTCGTGGAACCGACCAACCAGGTCGTCGACCCGGCGAACCCGGTGCACCACAACATCGCGGTCGAGCACAACTCCTTCGACATCGGTGACGTGACGGTCGTCAACGCCAAGAGCGTCGGCGGCTTCACCTTCACCGGCAACACGGTCCGCCGCCTGGCCGCACCGGACCAGCCGCCGTACACCTCGCCGCTGTTCGTCTTCCACGGCAGTACCGGGATCAAGATCGCCCACAACCACTACGACAAGGGGCTCAACACCTCGGTGGTCTCCGACTGAGGGAATCCCCGCCCGCCGCCCGCCGTTGTGCCACGCATCAGACTCCGCACGCACACCAAGGAGGCCGAGCGTGTACGGCGACTCAGCAACGGTCCGCAAGATCCTCACCGAGTCCGGTGACACCTGGGCGGTCGTGGGCCTGTCCTCGAACCGGTCCCGCGCTGCGTACGGCGTGGCGGAGGTGCTGCAGCGCTTCGGCAAGCGCGTCGTCCCCGTCCACCCCAAGGCGGAGACGGTGCACGGCGAGCAGGGGTACGCCTCGCTCGCGGACATCCCCTTCGAGGTCGACGTCGTCGACGTGTTCGTCAACAGCGACCTCGCCGGGGCCGTCGCTGACGAGGCGGTCGTCAAGGGCGCGAAGGCCGTCTGGTTCCAACTCGGCGTGATCGACGAGGCCGCCTATGAGCGGACCCGGGCAGCAGGTCTGGAGATGGTGATGGACCGCTGCCCGGCGATCGAGATCCCGAGGCTTGACCGCATCTGACGCCGCCACAGCAAGAAGGCCCCGTAAGAAGCCTGTGAACATGTCAAAGAACACCTCGAAGACAGGTCAAATTTCAGGCAACGGACTTCTGTAAATATTCATTCATTCCTAGCCTGAGGCCTCCCGTCCGTTAAGCATGCGTGCTGACTTCGAGAGGCCTCTTGACATGGTGAGCGTTGACCAGTCCATTCCGGAGGCCACCAGGGATCCGAGCGGCTTGCGGAGGGACGTCGGCCTGATCGGGCTGACGTGGGCATCCGTCGGCTCCATCATCGGCTCCGGGTGGTTGTACGGCGCACACGACGCGGTCATCCAGGCCGGTCCCTCGGCGATCATCTCGTGGGTGATCGGCGCGGTCGCGATCGTGCTGCTGGCGCTCGTGCACGCCGAACTCGGCGGCATGTTCCCGGTGGCGGGCGGCACGGCCCGCTACCCGCACTACGCGTTCGGCGGCCTTGCGGGCATGTCGTTCGGCTGGTTCTCCTGGCTCCAGGCCGCGACCGTGGCGCCGATCGAGGTCGAGGCCATGATCGGCTACGCCGGTCACTGGAAGTGGGCGAAGCACTTCCAGCACGCCGACAAGACCCTGACGACCACCGGTCTGCTGGTGGCGGTCGTGCTCATGGCGGTCTTCGTCGCGGTGAACTTCTTCGGCGTACGGGTGCTCGCGCACACCAACAGCGCCGCGACCTGGTGGAAGATAGCCGTTCCGCTGGGCGCGATCTTCATCGTCGCCGCGACCAACTTCCACCCCGCCAACTTCCATTCGGAGGGCTTCGCGCCGTTCGGCGCCAAGGGCGTGCTCACCGCGATCAGCACCAGCGGCATCATCTTCGCGCTGCTCGGCTTCGAGCAGGCCATCCAGCTGGCGGGCGAGAGCCGCAACCCGAAGCGGGACCTGCCGCGCGCCACGCTCGGCTCGGTCGCGATCGGTGCCGTCATCTACGTCCTGCTCCAGGTGGTGTTCATCGCCGCACTGCCGCACAGCACCTTCGCCAACGGCTGGGGCCACCTCGCGTTCAAGGGCGACAGCGGCCCGTGGGCCGGCCTCGCGACCCTGGTGGGCCTCGGCTGGCTGGCCTGGATCCTCTACCTGGACGCGATCATCTCCCCCGGCGGCACCGGCCTGATCTACACCACGGCCACCTCCCGGGTCTCCTACGGCCTGGCGAAGAACGGCTACGCCCCCAAGATCTTCGCGAAGACCGACGCGCGCGGTGTGCCGTGGTTCGGCCTGATCATGTCCTTCGTGACCGGCGTGATCTGCTTCCTGCCGTTCCCCAGCTGGCACAAGCTGGTCGGTTTCATCACCTCGGCGAGCGTGCTGATGTACGCGGGCGCTCCGCTGGCCTACGGCGTCTTCGCCGACAAGCTGCCGCGCCTGGAACGCCCGTACCGGCTGCCGGCCGGCAATCTGATCTCCCCGCTGTCGTTCGTGGTCGCCAACTTGATCATCTACTGGGCGGGTTGGGACACCCTGTGGCGCCTCGGCCTGGCGATCCTGCTCGGCTACCTCCTGCTCGGCGGCTACGCCTACTACGCCCACAGCAACAACCTGCCGGACGCGCCCCGACTCGACTTCCGGGCCGCACAGTGGCTGCCGGTCTACCTGCTGGGCATGGGCCTGATCTCCTGGCAGGGCGGCTTCGGCGGCCAGGGCAACATCCCGCTGTGGTGGGACATCCTGCTCATCGCGGTCTTCTCGCTCGGCATCTACTACTGGGCCAAGGCGACTTCGTCCACGGTCGAGGACATCGAGCGCAGCATCGACGAGGTCGTGGTCACGGACGCGCCCGCGCACTGATCCGTCTGTCCTCACCCGCGATCCGAACCGGCCGCCGTCCAGGCGGCCGGTTTTCGGTTGTCGGGACGCGGTCATACTGAGCCGGTGACTTCTGCCTCCCCCCACCCCAACTCGCCCTCCACTCCCCGCTTCCCGGTCGTCGTCGTGGGCGCCGGTCCCGCCGGGCTCACCGTCGGCAACATCCTGCGCGCGGCCGGAGTCGACTGCCTGGTCCTGGAGACCGAGACCAGGGAGTTCATCGAACAGCGGCCACGGGCCGGGGTCATCGAGGAGTGGGCCGTCCGCGGGCTCGAGCAACGGGGCCTCGCCCAGAACCTGTTGGAGCGGGCGCAGCGGCACACGCAGTGCGAGTTCCGCTTCGGCGGGCAGCGGCACCGGTTCTCCTACACGGAGTTGACGGGGCATCACCACTACGTCTATCCGCAGCCGTTGCTGGTGACGGACCTGGTGCGGGAGTACGCGGACGTGCGCGGCGGCGAGATCCGCTTCGGCGTGCGGGACGTCGAGCTGCACGACCTGGACACCGACCGCCCTGCGGTGTCGTACACCGACCCCGAAACCGGTCAACGGCAGCTCGTGCACGGGGACTTCGTCGCGGGCTGCGACGGTGCGCGCGGGGTGAGCCGGGCCGCGATACCCGCGGAGCGGGCGCGCACCGCGCGGCACGACTACGGCATCGGCTGGCTCGCGCTGCTCGCCGAGGCGCCGCCGTCCTCGGACTGCGTCCTGTTCGGCGTCCATCCGCGCGGCTTCGCCGGGCACATGGCGCGCAGCCCCGAAGTCACCCGCTACTACCTGGAGTGCCCGCCCGGCGACGACCCCTCCGACTGGCCGGACGACCGCGTCTGGTCCGAGCTGCAGCACCGGCTCGCCGCGACCGGCGCCCCGCCGCTGACCGAGGGCCGGCTGATCGAGAAGCGCGTGCTCGACATGCACAACTACGTTGTCGAACCCATGGTGTTCGGCCGGCTCTACCTCGCGGGCGACGCGGCCCACCTCACCGCGCCCATCGCGGCGAAGGGCATGAACCTCGCCCTGCACGACGCGTTCCTGCTCGGCGACGCGCTCGTCGCCCACCTCACGAGGGGCGAATCGGCGGGCCTGGGCGACTACTCGGAAGCCTGTCTGGGCCGGGTGTGGGAGTACCAGGAGTTCTCCCGGTGGCTCTCCGAGGTGTACCACGGCGCCTCGTCCGGCGACCCGTACCTCGCGGGCACGACCCTCGCCCGGCTGCGCCGTGTCTTCCAATCCCCTTCCGCGGGGCTCGCGTTCGCGGAGTCGTACCTCGGCAAGGACCCGGCCGGCTGACGGATCGTCAGTCGTGCGGCGGGCGGTCGCTCAGCCGGTGGTCCGCCACGTTCAACGCCTCGTCGACGAGGCGCCGTAGGTGACCGTCGCTCAACGAGTAGATCACCCGGCGGCCCTCCTTGCGCGTGGTCACCAGTCCCGCGAGACGCAGCCGCGCCAGATGCTGGCTGACGGCCGGGCGGGCGGCGTCGCACGCCTCCGTGAGCGTGGTGACGTCGGACTCCCCCGCCGTCAGGGCATGGAGGAGGGTCAGGCGGGTGCGGTCGCCGAGCAGGGCGAGCAGTTCGGCGGCCAGCGCGAACTGTTCCTCGCCCGGGGTGCGCGGATGCGCATCGTGCGCAGGTGATAGGTGCGTGCGTGCGCTCATACGCACATAATGGTGCTGTGGACGCCGTACGTCCACCCGCGCACCGGAAGGGGACGCACGTGAGCGACCAGCAGCACCACGACCACAGCCATGACCACGAGCACCACCATCACCACTCCCCCAAAGGTGTCCGCCACCGCCTCACCCACCTCCTCACTCCCCACTCCCACGAAACCGCCGACAAACTCGACTCCGCCCTGGAGTCCTCGGCCCGCGGTATGCGCGCACTCTGGGTCTCGCTCGCGGTGCTCGGTGCGACGGCGCTGGCGCAGGCGGTCGTGGTCGTGGTGTCCGGGTCGGTCGCGCTGCTCGGCGACACGGTGCACAACGCGGCGGACGCGCTGACCGCCGTACCGCTGGGCATCGCGTTCGTACTCGGCCGCCGTGCGGCGACCCGGCGCTTCACCTACGGCTACGGCCGGGCCGAGGACCTGGCCGGTATCGCGATCGTGCTGACGATCGCCGCGTCCGCGGCCTTCGCGGCCTGGGCGGCGGTGGACCGGCTGCTCGATCCGCGGCCCGTCACGCATGTCATGGCGGTCGCGGGGGCCGCGTTGGCCGGCTTCGTCGGCAACGAGTGGGTGGCCAGGTACCGGATCCGGGTCGGGCGGGAGATCGGGTCGGCCGCGCTGGTCGCCGACGGACTGCACGCCCGTACCGACGGGTTCACCTCGCTGGCCGTGCTGATCGGCGCCGGTGGTTCGGCGCTGGGCTGGCAACTCGCCGACCCCCTCGTGGGGTTGGCGATCACCGCCGCCATCGCGCTGGTGCTGCGGGACGCGGCGCGCGAGGTGTTCCGGCGGGTGATGGACGCCGTAGATCCCGAACTCGTGGACCGGGCCGAGCACGCCGTGCGGGAGGTCGAAGGGGTGCTCGGAGTGGGCGAGTTGCGGCTGCGCTGGATCGGGCACCGACTGCGCGCCGAGGTGGCGGTGGTCGTGGACGGGGAGGCGACGGTACGGGAGGCCCACGCCGTCGCCGTGGCGGCGGAACACGCGCTGCTGCACGCGGTACCGAGGCTCACCGCGGCCCTGGTGCACGCCGACCCGGCACCGGTGCCGGGCGAGGCGGACCCGCACGGGGAGTTGGCCCACCACCACAGCATGGCCTGAGTCCGGAGCGGGTCAGGCGACGCCCAGCCCCTCCAGCACCACCGCGCCCGGGCTCTCGGCGAACGCCTTGCCGGGGACGAGGAGTTTGCCGCGGCGCCGCCCGCTGCCGACCAGGACGTAGGGGAGGTCGACGACCGCGGAGTCCACCAACACCGGCCAGTCGGCAGGGAGTCCGATGGGTGTGATGCCTCCGTACTCCATGCCGCTCTCGCCGGTCGCCGTGTCCATGGAGGCGAACGAGGCCTTGCGGGCGCCGAGTTGGCGGCGGACCACGCCGTTGACGTCGGCACGGGTGGTGGACAGGACCACACAGGCGGCGAGCGTCGTCTCGCCGCCGCGCTTCCCGGCCACGACCACACAGTTCGCGGACTGCTCCAGCAACTCCCGGCCGTAGTGCTCGACGAAGGTGGCGGTGTCGGCCCACTCCGGGTCGGTGTCGACGTAGACGATCTGTTCGGCGGGGACGCTGCCGTGCCAGCCGCGCACGGCCTCGGCGACCGGGCGGGTCAGTTCGTCGAGGCAGTCGGGGGCGGGGGTGGCGTGGTCGAAGTGTCCGATGGGTGCGCGCATGACGGCACGCTAACAGCCGTACGGCGGCCGTTCACGGGGCGTCCCGGTGCACCGGCGGGACGGACACCGCCATCACCATCTCCATCGGCACCTCGCCCCGATTCCCGTATGTGTGGGGGGTGTTGGCCTCGAAGGTGGCGCTCGCGCCGGCCGGGACGAGGTGGTCCTCGCCGTCCACGGTGAGGGTCAGCTCGCCGGTGGTGACGTGGACGAGTTCGACGGTGCCGGTGGGGTGGGGCTCGGAGGGGCTGCTCTCCCCCGGCATCAGCCGCCAGTCCCACATCTCCAGCGGTCCGGGCGCCTCGGTGCCGGCGAGGAGGCGGTTGTAGCTGCCGGCCTCGGTGTGCCAGAGCCGTACGGCCCGGTCGGCGGGGACGATGCGGACCTTCGGGCCCTGTTCGTAGTCGAGCAGGGTGGTGATGCTGACCCCGAGGGCGTCACCGATCTTGACGACCGTACCGATGCTGGGGTTGGTGCGGGCCTGCTCGATCTGGATGAGCATGCCCCGGCTGACGGCGGCCCGCGCGGCCAGCACGTCCAGGGTGAAGCCGCGCACCGAGCGCCAGTGCTTGACGTTGCGCGCCAGGGACTGGTTCAGCAGGTCGAGGTCCGACACGTTCCGTCCATACCTTCAGTTCAATATTATGGATGACAGGGTTCACTTTGCTGAACTACGGTGTGATGCACCCGATTGTTCACCGAACTGTACTGCGAGGCACCCCGTGACAGCATTCTTCGCCCTGGCCACCAGCCTCCTGTGGGGGCTGGCCGACTTCGGCGGAGGTCTGCTGACCAGAAGGTCCCCGGCACTGACGGTCGTCGTGGTGTCGCAGGGGATCGCGGCGGCCGTGCTCGGCGCGGTCGTGGTCGCCACCGGGGGCTGGAGCGAGGCCGGACCGCGCCTGTGGTTCGCGTTCGCGGCGGGACTGGTGGGGCCGATCGCGCTCCTCTCCTTCTACAAGGCGCTCGCGCTGGGCCCGATGGGCGTCGTCTCACCGCTCGCCACGCTGAGCGTGGCCGTGCCGGTCGGTGTCGGACTGTTCCTCGGGGAGCGGCCCGGGCTGATGCAGGTGGCGGGGATCGCGGTCGCCGTCACCGGGGTCGTCCTGGCAGGCGGTCCGCAGCTGCGGGGTGCGCCCGTGCAGCGGCAGACCATCCTGCTGACGCTGATCGCCGCGCTCGGCTTCGGCACGGTGTTCGCGCTGATCGCGGAGGCGTCCACCACTGTCACCGGGCTGTTCCTCGCTCTGTTCGTGCAGCGCCTGACGAACGTGGCCACGGGCGGGGCCGCGCTCTGCGTCTCCGTACGGCGGGGCGGGACCGCGCTCCCGGAGGGCGGGTTCCGCTGGGGTTCGCTGCCTGCGCTGGCCTTCGTGGGGCTGGCCGATGTGGCGGCCAACGGGACGTATTCCGTCGCCGCGCAGCACGGGCCGGTGACCGTGGCGGCGGTGCTCGCGTCGTTGTACCCGGTGGTGACGTCCCTGGCCGCGCGCGGATTTCTGAGTGAGCGGTTGCGGGCGGTTCAGGCGGCCGGGGCGGGGCTCGCGCTGGTGGGGACGTTGCTGCTGGCCACGGGGTGAGCAGCGGAGGGTGGGGGCCGGCGCGAGCCTCCGCTCCGATGCGGGATCAGGCTTCCGCGTCCAGTTCCGCCAGCCGCGCGATCGTGTCGTCGTCGAGTTCGGCGAGCCGCGCCGCGGTCTCCTCGTCCAGGCCGGCCAGCGCGTTCAGCTGATCCGGGGTGACGCCCTCGGGGATCGGCACCGGCGCGGGCGTCCGCAGCGGTGGCTGCCAGCCCTCCGCCGGAGTCCAGCGGCGTACGACCCGTGCGGGCGCCCCCGCCACCACAGCGTGGTCGGGCACCGCGCCCCGGACCACCGCGCCGGCGGCCACCACCACGTTCCGGCCGATCCGCGCGCCCGGCAGGATCACCGCGCCGGTGCCGATCCAGCAGCCCGGGCCGATCTCGACGGGTTCCATGCGCGGCCACTGCTTGCCGATGGGCTCGTGCGGGTCGTCGTAGGAATGGTTCGTGGAGGTGACGTAGACATACGGCCCGAAGTAGCAGTCGCTGCCGATGGTGACCGTCGTGTCGGCGATGACGTGGCTGCCGCGGCCGAGGACGACGCCGTCGCCGAGGCGCAGGATGGGGTCGGGGCCGAGGTCGAGGTCGGGCATCAGACCCGCGGTGAGGGTGACCTGTTCGCCGACGATGCAGTGGGCGCCGAGGTGGATCCACGGTTCGCCGAAGACGGTGCCCAGCGGGAAGGCGAGTCTGGTACCTGTTCCCATCGCGCCGAAGCGGAACCGTCCCGGGTGTGCGGCGGTCACGGAGCCCGTGCGCTGCACCCAGGCCCAGCCCGCGTGGACGGCGCGTTGCGCGAGGTGGCGGCGCCATTCTGAGAACGTGTTCTTGCGCTTGGGCACCCGCTCACGGTACTCAGCGTGAGCGGCACCCATGAGGTCCGGCCGCTGTGATCTTCGCCCTACCCGATGACATACGGTGCGGGTGTCTCCGACGGTTGGGAGGGTCTTATGACGCACAGGGCGTTGATCGTGGGTGTTGGTGGCAGGGAGCCGGAGGTCGATGAATCGGCTTTCGTGGCTCCTACGGCGTCCGTGATCGGGGACGTGACGCTGTCTGCGGGGGCGAGTGTCTGGTACGGGGCCGTTTTGCGCGGTGACGTCGAGCGGATCGTCGTCGGAGCCAGCAGCAATATTCAGGACAACTGCACGCTGCACGCCGATCCCGGGTTTCCGGTGACTGTCGGGGAGCGGGTGTCCGTGGGGCACAACGCCGTTGTGCATGGGGCGACCGTTGAGGACGACTGTCTCATCGGGATGGGGGCTACGGTGCTCAACGGGGCGGTGATCGGGGCGGGTTCGCTCGTTGCCGCGCAGGCGTTGGTGCCGCAGGGGATGGTTGTGCCGGCGGGGTCACTGGTCGCCGGTGTCCCGGCCAAGGTCAGGCGGGAACTCACGCCCGAGGAACGGGAGGGGTTGACCCTCAACGGGACCATGTATGCGGAGTTGGCCAAGGCGCATAAGGGGGTGCATGAGTAGACCGTTGGCGGGTGCGGGTTCGTTGTGGCTGGTCGCGCCCACGCGGCGGAGCCGCATGTCAAACACAGCCCCGCGCCCCTGGACTACTCCCCGGCGTTGACTGGTGCCGGTTCCTTTTTCTCGGCTGACATCTTTTGCGCCTTGCGCCTCACCATCAGCATGGAGGCCAGGCCCACCAGTACTGCCGCTGCCAGGCCGAAGTACGAGAAGCGTTTGAGCCAGTCCTCGGCGACGATTCCTACGTAGTAGACGACTGCAGTGGTGCCGCCCGCCCAGATGACTCCGCCGAGGAGGTTGGCGGTCAGGAACTTCCAGTAGGGCATGTGCAGTACGCCCGCGAGCGGGCCGGCGAAGATGCGGAGCAGGGCGATGAAGCGGCCGAAGAAGACGGCCCACATGCCCCACTTCTCGAAGGACCGCTCGGCGGTGGCGACATGGCCTTCGCTGAAGTGTCTGGGGAACTTGTTGCCGAGCCAGGCGAGCAGGGGGCGTCCGCCCTTGCGGCCGATCGCGTAGCCGATGGAGTCGCCGGTCACGGCGCCGAGGCTGGCGCAGGCGCCGAGGACGATGGGGTTGATGCCGGAGTGCTGGGAGGAGAGCAGCGCCGCCGAGACCAGGACGATCTCGCCCGGCAGCGGGATGCCCAGGCTCTCCACCCCGATGACCAGCGCCACCACGGCGTAGACGGCCACCGGGGGAACCGTGTCGAGCCATTCCTGGACGTGCAACGCCGGTCCTCCCGAATTCACGTACTGCCTTGCGGGTGAGCGCCGCGCAAAAGGGCGCACTTGGGAAGCCTACCGCTCGGCGTCACGCGTCGACGCCCCGCCGATCGACCGCATCGGAACCGCTCCGTTACCTACCGGGCGGGCAGAAAGGGCTCCCACTTCCCTCAATTCACTTAAGGTAGCCTTGCCTAAGTTGGCCGGTTTCCGGAGGGTGGCTGGTGGGAGCAGGGGAACTGTCGGGGCGGGACGTCCTGGCACGCTCGGTCAGGGGACAGCTACGACGCGTCGCTCTCGGCTCGGCGCTCGGATGCGTGCACCAACTGGGGGAAGCCCTGGTGCCGGTGCTCATCGGTGTCGTCATCGACCAGGCCGTCGCCGGTCGGAACGCCGGACGTCTGATGCTCTGGCTCGGCGTACTGGCTCTCATGTACGTGACGCTGTCGTGGAGTTTCCGGCTGGGCGCCAAGGCCGGTGAGCGCGGTGCCGAAGAGGCCGCGCACACACTCCGGTTGGCGATCGTGGGCCGGGTGCTCGATGCCCGGGGCGGCGCCGAGGAAGGGCGGCTGCCCGGCGAACTCGCCAATGTCGCCACCGAGGACGCCAAACGGGTCGGCGCGGTCAACATGGCGCTGATGAGCGGGATTTGGGCGATCGCCGGTGTCGCCGTGAGCGCCGTCGCGCTGCTGCTGATCTCCGTGACGCTCGGGCTGATCGTGCTGCTGGGGACGCCTGTTCTGCTGTGGCTGGGGCATCTGCTGTCCAAGCCGCTGGAGCGGCGCAGCGAGGCCGAGCAGGATCGGGCCGCCCATGCCTCGGGCGTGGCCGCCGACCTGGTGGCCGGGCTGCGGGTACTGAAGGGGCTGGGCGCTCAGCAGGCCGCCGTCGAGCGGTATCGGCGTACGAGCCGTGTCTCCCTTGCCGCCACGCTGCGTTCGGCGCGTGCCGAGTCCTGGCAGACCGGGCTCGTGCTCGCGCTCACCGGTGGATTCATCGCGCTGATCGCCCTGGTGGGCGGACGACTTGCCCTCAACGGATCTCTTACGTTGGGGCAGTTGGTGTCGGCCGTGGGGCTCGCGCTGTTCCTGTTGGGGCCGTTGGAGACGTTCGCATGGGTCAACGCCGAGCTGGCGCAGGGCCGCGCCTCGGCCGCCCGGGTCGCGGAGGTGCTCGCCACCGCGCCCGCCGTCGTGGAGGGCGACGAGCCCGTCGCCGAGCCCGTTCGCGGCGAACTGCGAGTGCGGGGCGTACGGCTCGGCGGCCTCGACGGCGTCGATCTCGACCTGCGTGCCGGGCAGTTGACCGGCATCGCGGTGACGGATCCGGCCGGCGCCGAGGCCCTGTTGCGCTGCCTGGGCCGGGAGACCGACCCCGAGTCGGGTTCGGTGGAGCTGGACGGCGTACCGCTGACTCGGCTGGATCCGACGGGACTTCGGGCGGCGGTGCTGGTCGCCGCCCATGACGCGGCCCTGTTCGAGGGCTCGTTGGCGGCCAACGTGACTCCGGAGGAGGAGCCGCAGAGCGTGGAGTCCGAGCTTCGCACCGAGCACGCCATGGCCGCCGCCCGTGCCGACGAAGTCGCCGAGTCCCTGCCGTCCGGGACCGCCACCGGTGTCGGTGAGGGCGGCCGGTCCCTGTCGGGTGGGCAGCGTCAACGCGTCCTGCTGGCACGGGCGTTGAGGGCCGGGTCGCCGGTCCTGGTCGTGCACGATCCGACGACGGCGGTGGACACGGTGACCGAGGCCCGCATCGCGGAGGGGCTGCGCGAGTTCCGGCAGGGCCGGACCACGATCGTCGTGACCAACAGCCCGGCACTCCTCGCCGTCACCGACCACGTGATCCTCCTCGACGCCGGGCGCGTCGGGGCCGAGGGCACCCACGCGGAGCTGGTGCGGACCGACGCGACCTACCGGACGGCAGTGCTGGCATGACGACGGAAGACATACGGGCGGACACGGAGGACACCCGGACGGGCACCGAGGACACTCGGACGGACTCCGACCGTGCGCTGCTCCCCACCGCATCCCCCGCCCGCACCCGTGCCGCGGTCCGTGAACTCCTGCGTCCGCAGCGGGGGTTGGCCTTCGCCGGCTTCGGGCTGATGGTGGTCGCCACGGCCGTCGGGCTGCTCACCCAGCCGCTGCTGGGCCATATCGTCGACGTGGTCACCGAGCGCCGCTCCCCCGACGCCCTCACGCTGCCCGTGGTCGCACTGGCCGGGGTCGCCGTGGTCCAGGGGGTGACGACCGCGCTGGGCATGTCGCTGGTCTCCCGGCTCGGGGAGACGGCGCTCGCGCGGCTGCGTGAACGGTTCGTCGAGCGGGCGCTGTCGCTGCCCCTGGACCGGATCGAGAAGGCCGGGTCAGGCGACCTCAACTCCCGGGTGACGCGCGATGTTTCACGAGTCGCGGACGCGGTGCGCGGCGCGCTGCCCGAACTGGCGCGGTCCGCGCTGTCGATCGTGCTGACGCTGGGTGCGCTCGCCCTGCTGGACTGGCGCTTCCTGCTCGCCGCGCTGATCGCGGTGCCCGTGCAGGCACATACCGCCCGTTGGTATGTGCGCAACGCCGTTCCCCTGTACGCCAAGGAGCGCATCGCGACCGGGACCCAGCAGCAGCAGTTGCTGGACACCATCGGCGGGGCGCGGACCGTGCGGGCGTACCGGTTGCAGCGGGGACACACCCGGCAGGTCACCGAACGCTCGCGTGCGGCAGTGGAGTTGACGATGAGCGGGGTGCGGCTGATGCTGCGCTTCTACAGTCGGCTGCACATCGCCGAGTATCTGGGGCTGTCCGCGGTCCTGGTCACCGGGTTCCTGCTGGTGCGCGACGGTTCCGCCTCGGTGGGTACGGCCACCGCGGCCGCGCTGTACTTCCACAGTCTCTTCGGGCCGGTCAACACCGCGCTGGTGCTGCTGGACGACGCACAGTCGGCAACTGCCGGGCTGGCACGGCTCGTCGGGGTCGTGGACGAACCCGCGCCGGTGGTCGCCGGGCGCGCTGAAGACCGTACGACCGAGGCCGGACCCCCGTCCGTGACGCTGACCGGTGTCTCGCACGCGTATGTGCCGGGCCGCCCGGTGCTGCACGACGTCGACCTGGAGATCCGGCCCAAGGAGCGGGTCGCGCTGGTCGGGACGACCGGTGCGGGCAAGACGACGCTCGCCAAGCTGGTCGCGGGGCTGCACCGCCCGCAGGCGGGGCGGATCGACGTCGGCGGCGAAGAGCCGGACGAGGCCGGGCAGTTGGTCGGGCTCGTCACACAGGAGGTCCATGTCTTCGCCGGGCCGCTCGTCGACGATCTGCGGCTGGCCCGCCCGGACGCGCACATCGAGGAACTGCGGGAGGCGCTCGAAACGGTGGGTGCCCTCGGCTGGGCCGAGGCGCTGCCGGAGGGCCTGGACACGGTCGTGGGCGACGGCGGTCACCGGCTGACCGCCGACCGCGCCCAGCAACTCGCCCTGGCCCGGCTGCTGTTGGCCGACCCGCCGGTCGTCGTGCTCGACGAGGCGACGGCTGAGGCGGGCAGTTCGGGCGCCCGTCAGCTCGACGAGGCCGCCGAACAGGCCCTGCGCGGCCGTACGGCGCTGGTCGTGGCGCACCGGCTGAGCCAGGCCGCCTCCGCGGACCGGGTGGTCGTCCTCAGCGGCGGCCGGGTCGTGGAGAACGGCACGCACGACGAACTCCTCGCCGCCCAGGGCCAGTACGCCGCTCTCTGGCGGGCCTGGTCCGACAGCCGCTCCTGCGACACCCCCTGAACCCGTCACCCCCCGCCGCCCCATCGCGACGAACAGAAGGATCATCCGATGCCCCGCGCCACCAGAGCCTCCCGGCTGTCCGGCCTGCTCGCCTCCGTACTCCTGCTGGCCGTCACGGCGGTGGGCTGCGGATCCTCCGACTCCGACTCCAGCTCGTCCTCCACCAACACGTCGGGTTCCGAGGCGAAGGCCTCCGCCGACGCGTTCCCCGTGACGATCGCCCACAAGTTCGGCAGTACGACAATCAAGTCCGAGCCCAAGCGCATCGTCACCGTCGGTCTGACCGACCAGGACGCGGTCCTCGCGCTGGGAAAGGTGCCGGTCGGCACGACCGAGTGGCTCGGCGGCTACAAGGGCGCCATCGGCCCGTGGGCCCAGGACAAGTTGGGCAGTGCGGCAGCGCCGACCGTCCTCAAGGACACCGGCACCGGCCCGCAGGTGGAGAAGATCGCCGCCCTGAAGCCGGATCTGATCCTCGCCGTCTACTCGGGCCTGACCAAGGCCCAGTACCAGAGCCTGTCGCAGTTCGCGCCGGTCGTCGCCCAGCCGAAGGCCTACAACGACTACGGGGTGCCGTGGCAGCAGCAGACCGAGGAGATCGGCCAGGCGCTCGGCAAGTCCGCCGAGGCCAAGACCCTGGTGGCGGGCGTCGAGGCCAAGTTCGACGCGGCGAAGAAGGTCAACCCCGCGTTCGCCGGCGCCTCTGCCGTCATGGCGACCCCATACGAGGGCGTGTTCGTCTACGGCAGCCAGGACCCGCGCTCGCGGCTCCTGTCCGACCTGGGCTTCTCGCTCCCGAAGGACCTCGACAAGGTCATCGGTGACACGTTCGGCGCCAACATCAGCAAGGAGCGCTACGACCTGCTCGACCAGAAGGTCGCCGTGTGGATCGTGCCGGACACCACCACTGCCGTCACCAAGCTGCACGACGACAAGATCTACGGCGACCTGAACGTGGTGAAGCAGGGCCGCGAGGTCTTCATCAAGGAGACCAGTGACTACGGCAACGCGGTATCCCTCTCTACCGTGTTGAGCATCCCCTACGTCCTGGACCGGCTGGTGCCGCAGCTCGCGGCGGCGGTGGACGGCAAGGCGTCGACGAAGGTGGAGCAGCCGGCTTCCTGACACCCTCGCATGCGAATGGGGGGCGGGTCCGAGTCCGGACCCGCCCCCCATTCGCATGCTCAGACGCCGTCGACCAGGCTCTTCGGGCGCATGTCCGTCCAGTTGGCCTCGATGTGGTCCAGGCACTCCTGCCGGGCGGCGGGTCCGTGCGCGACCGTCCAGCCGGCCGGTACGTCCACGAAGTCGGGCCACAGGCTGTACTGGCCCTCGTCGTTGACGAGGACGGAATAGACGCCTTCGGGGTTCTCGAACGGGTTGCTCATGTCGGGGATTCCTTGCCTCTCTGATGCGGTCTGGTGGGTAAGTGCGGTTCGGTCAGGGCCTGTTGAGGAAGTCCGCCCGTCGTACGACGGCCTCCAGCGCCCGGAACCAGGTGCGGGCCAGTTCCTGCACCTGCTCCTCGGTGAGGAGTTCGGCCGCGTACGCCCAGTGGGCGCTGAGCTGCGGGCCTTCGGGGCGGTTCTCGGTGATGGCGTTGAGGGTCAGGGCGTGGGACATCGGCTGGCCGGGGTCGGCGTCGAGGTCGGCCGCGTCGTCCTCGGGGGCGTAGGACCAGTCGGCCGCCGCCGGACGGTCGAACCGGCCCATGTAGTTGAACTCGATCTGCGGCTCGGCGAGTTGGGCGAGAAGCGGGCCGGTCCCGGCGTTGAGATGGCGCAGCAGTCCGTATCCGATGCCGGCCGCGGGCAGCGCGCTGAGGTGGGCGCGGACGCGGGCCAGGGCCGTGTCCAGTGCAGGCCCGCCCGCGAAGGCGTCCGCCAAGTGAGCCTCGCCCGGGTCGAGTCGTACGGGTACGACGCTGGTGAACCAGCCGACCGTACGGGACAGGTCGGCGTCGCCCGCGAGTTGTTCCTCGCGGCCGTGGCCCTCCAGGTCGACAAGGACGGGCCCGCCCGTGTCTCGCGCGCCGAATGTCCTGGCCCGCCAGTCCCCCACCGCCAGCGCGAACGCGGTGAGCAGGACGTCGTTGACGGTGGCTCCGAAGGCGGCCGGGGCGCGGCTCAGCAGCGGTTCGGTGAGGTCGGCGGGCAGGGTCAGGGAGAGGTAGCCGGTGGTGGCGACGGTGTCGCGGGCCGGGTCGAGCCGGCGGGCCAGCGGAAAGCCGGCCCCCTCGGCGAGGGCGGAGGTCCACCACGGCAGTTCGTCCTCGGTGGCGGGGTCGCCTGCGCGGGTCCCGAGGAGCCGGGACCAGCGGGCGAACGACAGCTCCACGGGGGCGAGTTGGGCCGTACGACCGGCTCGGACCGCTGCCCAGGCGGTGGCCAGGTCGGGCAACAGCACACGCCAGGAGACGCCGTCGACGACCAGGTGGTGGACGAGGATCAGCAGCCGCCCGGGCTGTCCGGGTCCGGCGTCGAACCAGACAGCCCGCACCATGGCCCCGGTGTCCGGATCGAGCCCCGCCCGTGCCGCTTCGGCGTGTTGGGAGATGGCGGCGCGCAGTGCGCTCTCGTCCGCCCCACGTACATCGGTCCGGGTGAGCCAGGTGCTCACGTCGGTGTCCTGGGCGGCCGGCACCCGCAGGCTCCACTCCGGTGCGCGCACGAGCCGGGCCCTGAGCATGTCGTGCCGGTCGGCGAGCGCCTTGAGCACGGCCAGCAGGCCGGGTTCGGACAGGTCGGCGGGGGTCTGGACCAGGGCCGCCTGGTGGTAGGCGGCGAGGGGGCCGCCGCGCTCCAGCAGGCCGCGCATGATCGGGGTGAGCGGGACGGTGCCGGTGCCGTCGTCGTGGACGGCGTGCCGTTCGCCGGTGCCCAGGGGGACGGCAACTGCCGCCAGGGCGGCCACGGTTCGATGCTGGAAGACCTGGCGCGGGGTGACGCGCAGGCCGCCGGCCCGGGCGCGGGCGACGAGTTGCATGGCGACGATGCTGTCTCCGCCGAAGGTGAAGAAGTCGTCGTCCGTGCCGACCGCCTCGGCAGGCAGCCCGAGGGCGTCCGCGAACAGGTCGCGCAGGGTGCGCTCGGCGTCGTTCTCGGGGGCCCGGCCGCCGCCCGTAGCGGTGAAGTCCGGGGCGGGCAGGGCGGATCGGTCGAGCTTGCCGTTGGACATCAGCGGCAGCCTGTCGAGGACGACCACGGCGGCCGGGACCATGTAGTCGGGCAGTACGGCGGCGGCATGGGCGCGCAGAGCGGTCCCGTCCGTGTCCTCCGCGACCGCGTAGGCGATCAACTGCCTGATGCCGGGCCGGTGTTCGCGGGCCACGACGACGGTGTGGGCGACGGCCGGGTGGGTGGCCAACGCGGCCTCGATCTCGGCGAGTTCGATGCGGAAGCCGCGGATCTTGACCTGGTCGTCGGTGCGGCCGGCGAACTCCAGCTGGCCGCCCTCGGTCCAGCGGGCCAGGTCGCCGGTGCGGTACATGCGCTCGCCGGGCCGGGCGGCGTACGGGTCGGAGACGAAGCGTTCGGCGGTGAGGCCGGGCCGGTCGAGGTAGCCGCGGGCCAGTCCCGGTCCCGACAGATACAACTCGCCGGTGACACCCGGCGGTACCGGGCGCAGGGCGGTATCGAGGACATAGGCGCGGGACTCGTGGACGGGGCGTCCGACGACCGGGGTTGCGCTGTCGCGGACCCGGCCGACGAGCGCGTCGACGGTGGCCTCGGTGGGGCCGTACAGATTGAACGCCTCGGTGTCCGGCAGCGCGGCGAGCCGTGTCCACAGCGACTCGGGGACGGCCTCGCCGCCGAAGCCGACCACGGCGAGCGGGCAGTCGCCCTCGGTGCCGATCAGTCCGCTGTCCGCCATCTGCGCGAGCAGCGACGGGGTGACCTCGATGAAGTCGATGCCCCGGCCGCGGATGAACTCGGCGAGGAGTTCGGGGTCACGGCGGGTCTCGTCGTCCGCGATGTGCAGGGCGTGTCCGTCCAGCAGCCACAACTGCGGCTGCCAGGAGGCGTCGAAGGAGAACGACCAGGCGTGACCGACCCGCAGACGGCGCAGTCCGGTGCGCTCCCTGGCGAGCTGGTGCAGGTCGTGGCGGTGGCTGTGGAAGAGGTTGGCGATGCCTCGCTGGGTGACGACGACGCCCTTGGGGCGGCCGGTGGAGCCGGAGGTGTAGATGACGTAGGCGGGGTGGTCGGGGCCGGGGGCTACGGGTTCCGCCTGCGGCAGTCCGTCGGCCGGGGCGTCGAGTCGCAGGACGGGTACCCCCGTTGGAGGCAGCGTGGCGGCGGTCTCGCCGGTGGCCAGGATCAGCACGGGGCGGGCGTCGTCGAGCATTCCGGTCAGGCGGGACTCGGGGAGGTCGGGGTCGAGGGGCAGATAGGCGGCGCCCGCCTTCATCACGGCGATGATCGCGGCGATGTGGTCGACGGTACGGGGCAGAGCGAGGGCCACGATCCGCTCGGGTCCGGCGCCGTGTCCGGCGAGGGTGCGCGCCAACTGGTCGGTACGGGCGTCGAGTTCGGCGAACGTGCAGGTCGTATGCCCGTCGGTGACGGCGATCGCGTCCGGGCCGGCGGCGGTCTGCGCGGCGAACAACTCCGGGACCGTGCCGAGGCGTTCGGCGTCCGGGAGCGCGGTGTCGTTCCAGGTCTCCAGCACGGTGTGCAGCTCGGCGGGGCCGAGCAGGTCGAGGCGTCCGACGGGGCGGTCGGGGTCGGCCGCCATCCCGGTGAGGAGGATGGTCAGGGCCTCCGAGATCCGTCGTACGACCGCCGGTTGGAACAGGTCGGG
>Ga0307511_10000094_pt1 | contig 76063 bp, 86 predicted proteins | sample 13_EM_MG_FD_200266 | JGI IMG/M metagenome (GOLD analysis project Ga0307511, IMG submission 200266) | Populus trichocarpa ectomycorrhiza microbial communities from riparian zone in the Pacific Northwest, United States - 13_EM | ecosystem: Host-associated > Plants > Roots > Unclassified | place...
AGGCAGTAGACTCTCCCCAGAACAAGTCAGAGTTCCGTGCGACGTGCGATATGGGCGCGCGCGTGCGAACTGGTGTGATTCCCGCGCGCGTGATGGGAACTATTATTTGTGCACATTGACCGTCATAATCAGCCGGCGAGCCGACGTCACACAGTCATCAAAACTTTAGTAAAATGCATTTTATGAGGGTGCCCCTCATGGCAGAGTCGAGCGCCGTGTTGGCTCGCTCCGCTCGCACCGTCCGCTCGCTGCGCTCGCTCAGAGTTAGCCGACTCGCGGAAATTAGATAAGCAATTTACATTACTAAAAAAGGCAATACGTTTGCTGACAAATCTACGCATTTGAACCCCCCTAGTCCCACCTATAGTCTCGCAAGCTCGACTAATCATTCACCTGCGGGTCGATGAGATCGACAGTGGTGGTTTAGATTTTTAGAGCCGTAACCTGGAATTGATGGATCCGACTCGGGGGGCGACATACGCCTCAAACGCGATTGGGATCGTATACATATCTTGTCGGCGTCAATAAGGTCGCGTTAAAACGGGTTACGGTGATTCGTACTGGTCAAACATCAGAGCGCGAGAGATCGTCAGGCCCTCGATCGTGAGCCTCCCACGGAAACAAACGATGTGAAAGGGGGACCGCGCACAGCTATCGGGCCGCCATCAAGCGAACCTTTAGCAACCTCAGTCGTGCTTGTTGGGCTACCGAACACTTTACGGACATCGCACCGAAATTGTGGCAGCTATGACGTTTCCACGTTGACCGCATAGGGAGGAGAGAGGGGGCTGCAGTATCCAGAGGGACCCGTGCTCTTGTTCGTTTCGTTGGTCGGCAATTGGCCAGTTGAGCTTCAAACAAAATACCAGGGGTCAAATTGATGAACAGACGTCGCCTTCCGATCCTTCCGGTAAGACCCGACGGGGGCAATGCCTACACATGGTGGGTGTAAGGCTCGCCTCCGTATCCAACAGAGGGTTGGTGAACAGCACGAGCTTCCAGTGTGGTTCTGAGATTGCTGAGAGATAGTGTCTGGTCACAGATTCCTATCCACCCGAGACCGTCTCCGGACACCGGGAGAGAAAAGCCAACGAAACGGCCGTCCTGTGCCAGGAATTAACCCGTGGCGACCCCAACGAGTACGCGATCTCTGTGACGAGTATGGAGCGGGTCCAGCGGCGACCGGGGGCCCAAACCGATCATGGGTCTGATACCAACGGACGTTCTGGTAGAGGAGGGGTCCGAGTGGGGGATGGTAGTCACGCCATGACAGTAGTACCCAAGAGGGTGGCCACACGACTCGCGCCACATGAACCATGAGGTAAGAGGAGCGGGCGGAAATACCCCTAACAATCCATTATCCGCGACTTCTGCCGCCGAACGTGGATAGCGTTGAGCAGCTCCAGCCGTTAATTTCTGTCGTCAGTAGATACCAAATAGAACCATGCGTAATCAAATCCCCTTCATTTTTGGGGATGGTTAAAGTATCTCTCCACAGTAACGGAGACAGCACATCGAAGCCTGGCGAACGTAGCCCACATCTTCGTCAGACTCGCTATGAAGGTATTAGTCGATCGCAAAGCACTGGGGGTAGAGTTGGTTCAGCATAGTACCCGTTGCTGGATCTAATTGGCCTGTTTCACGGGTGGACTGATACCATTTGGCGTCCCATCCCCGCAACTGGCGTGTGCCCTCAAAAGACATTCCGCCCGTCCAAAGCGACGGGATTTGCAGCACATGGCCAGGTACGAAGCCCGAGGGATCTGAAGGCCTCGACTTACTCACGAGGGTCGCATTACAGACCCGAAGCAATGGGGTCAGGAAACCTTCGGATCGTCCAACGAAGAGGGTTCTTCACAGTGGAGTAGGTGAACAATTGCCAGAGTTATTCCGGGCTCGTCGGATCATGATGCGCGTCCATGCAAGCTTGGGCATGTTGAGTGGTGGTGTCGTAGGGAAAGATGGAAGCAGAGATTGCCCATCGCACTCTCACCACCGGTCTTGGGACCGACTGGGCCAGCATGACCCAATGTTCGGGGGGAAAGGGGGAGCGAACTTATGAGGCTCAAGGCGGCGCCGGCAGTGTTGTGCGAGTCATTGACTATGACTTAGTTAACAAGTCAAAAAAAATAAGTCACGGTAACTCGAAGCATATGACTTAACTTTGACTTCGCGCCCTCGGGTTGTTCGGATATACCGTATATAGAAATCGTCGCCCACCAACATAGGCGGGATGGCCATCGAGCAAGACTCACAGCTCAAAGCGAGTTTCAGGTCACGGGCCCTACCGGACCGCCACCACCGCTCTTGGGTCGGAGAGGGCTGGCCGTCGACCCGGCTCTCACGCTCAGCGAAAGTCAAATGACTAAAGGCATGACTTGAGTCATGAGGAAAATTTGCTTAGTCACGAGTGTCAATGACAAGGCAATGACACGCACAACACTGGGCGCCGGTGCCAAGTTAGGCGAGAGTAATCGTGGATGCATCGAAGAGTTCCGCTAAGTGAAGAGCCAAAAAATACAGTTGCTGCCGAAGGAAAATAATCTAAAGATAAAATACGCGTCCGGGGTTATATGGTAAACAACTTACAGCTCGCTATGCCTCTAAGATGCGTATGGTGGTAGGTTGAAGCGAGTATGATAACACGGTCCATGCAGGCCGACGAGAAGCCGCCCCGCTTGAGGGTATTACCGCAGCTTTCTGAGCTCGGTCAATACATCGCCGAGGTCCCTTTCCACCCATCTCCGCCCGTCCCGCTCTTTGTACCAGGTCTGATTCAGCGGCGGGGTTATTTTTGTGGTCCGTTTGACACCAACGATTTGGACATCTCGAGTCCTCGGGCGAAAGAGATGGGGTTTCATGGAAACCTTGGCTATTTTCGGGAAGGGTATCCAGCTCCTCCCTTTGCTCGCGCGAGATTCGCGGTCGTTGGTACACGGGGTGAGACCCTCCACCTCGTCATCACTTTCGAATGTGCTGATGCCATCGGTGGCGAGGTTGATTGGAGTGACCGGATGGACAGTTCCGATGCGATCTGGAAGCACTGGGGTCAGTCGTGATCGGGGTGGTTGCAGATCCACAATAAGCCCGGAGACGCTTCTTGTAGGTTCCGGGATGCAAGAGAACGGAGCGGGTCCTAGACAAATGGGTCATTGGAGGCATTGAAAATGTACGGGCCTGGGCCGACTTACTATCTCCCCTTGGTTCGGGGGTATTGAGCTCGGCCTGAGTTGCAGCTGCCGGAGTGTTGAACACGAGCGGGGAAATGAGTGAGTCGGCAGCTGATACTCGATTGGGCTGTGCAGAAGTGCAGGGAACGCGTGTGGACCGGCTTGAGTCGATTGTCGGCTTGTCATTCCTGCGGTCGACAATCGGCGACAACACCTGGCCAGGATCGCAAAGGGCGGGCGATCGCACAGTCAGAGAGTCGAGGGAGTTCCTCTTCCTAAGGTTTGGCGCCGTGACGGCAATTCGCAGTCTTGGTCGCGAATTTATTAGCAGCTCCGATGAAGGGGAGGAGAACGAGGACAGGGATGAGCTCGAGCTGCGAGTAGTGCATGTCGGCGAGTTGGTATCGAATAGCGACGTCGTGCGTGTCGGGGGAGTCCGTAGGCAAAGACTCTCTCTAGAAGAGGTATAAATGGAGTCGGCTGACTGCGGTGGTGGCGTTGGGAGTGGGCGATACGAGCGAATGTCCGCTGGGTAGGAAAGTGTCAGATGGGGAGGAGGGATTCTCGGAAGGGGACGTAGTGCAGCCTGCATCCTCGGAGGCTGTACTACGGGGTTGAGACGTCAAGAGAAGAGGCAAACACGAGTGCCAATGGGTGTATACATATGCATCGGGGGACCGGAGACCAGACAATCAAGAATCAAGAGCAAGAGGCGATCTCCAACGGAGGAGCATCTGATACTCCATCCCACGCGTCACTCTCGGTTCGCCTCCCCCACAAGCTCTCGCCAATGGGGATGGCCGAAATCGCGGATATGCGACGAGCATGACGCGTGCGCCAATCATGAGCAGCGCATCATGCTTATCCTTCCCCTCCACGATTCGAAAAGATTTACCATCTCGAAATGGCGGATCCTCAAACATGACACTCGTCCTCTTCCCGAAATTCCTTTAAGGTCCCCCATCTCTCAAGGATTCAGACCGTGTAGGGAGGGGGTTAGTGAATGGTGCTATGCGCCTATCAAGGCCCACTGTTCGTGCGTTGGCAGTGGGTGCGGTCGGCAACAGTTGGACCCTGGGGCTCGACGAAGCGAAGCGGCAAGATTGTGTGGGACTGGGAGAGTTCGCCGGCGAACCAACCCCTTGTTGTCGCTTCGCGTCCCTAGTGGTCGCCCGCCCCAAGCGTCACCCCTGTGCGAACGCTGACTCCGAGTCGGGTCTGTGAAACAACCGGGCCATCTGCTCATTCCCATCTCCGTGGCCGCCCCGCAGTTAGTGTTTTGTTTCACGGGCAATGACGCCCCTCAATGTGCAGGGAAAGGCTCGCCGCTCCGTGGTTCCGCACAACCTTACTCTCGCGCATGGGGTTGGTGGAAAACAGAGGAAGTCGCTTACCCGCCACCCCCATCGCAAATTTTTATTTGTTTTGAGACTATCCACCCCCGACCGTTTCAATGAAGGTGCAGAGACCCGACCACTCCGCGTGGGTGCTTGGATCTCGACTGCCGGCACCCTTCCGCAATGTTTGTGGGTATATACTTAGGTCCTCTGGGCGGCTGCCCGATCAGGAGGCGATCTGTCAACTTAGCCTCACATCCATGTGGTCGACTTCCCACCCACGATCGGTTGTCATGGATGGAACACAGACACTCCTACCCGCTTGGAGGCGCAACCTTTTCAGAGACGGGAATTAGTGCTCATATTGTTCCACACCTAGACTTCTTCTGCCAGCATAAAGTTGTAGTGATTCCACCGAGTATTGAATTTAATCCGAAGCGAAACAGGGGCGATCACGGCGAAGCTCGTACCAAGGGCGAGATCTGCGCCCCAACCAAAGCAAAGGGCCCTTCGTACCGAGAAACGCGTTTCACGCCTTCCCACCCGAAGCTTTTTGTGCCTTCAGCTGAGCAATACGCTGTAACGGTGTTGTTAGGCGCAGGAAGGGACGAGGCGAACTAAGCCTACTCACCTGTTTCCTTTCCTCCTTACGCCGATTCATTTCGGCGGCCTTCTCTTCTTTACTCATGCCAACGAGGCTAGATTGCGTTGTGTTTGCCGCCAGTTGCTGTGGTGGTGACGGGGTTGCTGCAGGTGTTCGGTTTTGCACGGCTTGGGCTGGTTTGAGGTTCGTAATCGCATGTCGTATGATCGCTGTCAAACGTTTCATTCGGACTGAACTAGCTCGCTGTCAGGTGTGAAAGTGCTCACTCTCGGCTCGCACCGGCAATGGTGCCTTCAAAGGTTGTTCATCGTAGGTTTCATGTCCCAGGACGGGCGCGGTTTCGAATGCACCTGAGTCGGATGTCAAGATCTGTAGATTTGTGAGAGAGTGAGAAACTATCTCACTCCAGTCATCCTGATCAGCATTCACGTCCATGAGGTCGTCGCTGCCCCACGGGTTAGATGTTTCGACCTCCGCCTCTGCTGCCCACTCTGTAGCATGAGATTGGGTTGACGAAACATGGCCACCCAACTGCATTCCCTTTGGTTTCAAATTTGCGATCTCCGATGATGGGCGGCTCGAGTGGGTGAAAGGGGGGGCTGGTGTTCCCGGGGTTGGACCTGTAATGTTTGGGAGGGTTACACTCGATTGGGTCGCAATTGTGCTCTGAAGGTCAGATGCGGCCAACTACCCGACGAATTTAGCGGTATGCAATTTAATCACAGGTAAGCGAACCTTCATTCCCAAGGAAGAAATCGCCCAGCCTGCCAACGTTCCAGCCGCTCCTGCAGCGGTGCCCACAAGACCCGCCTGGCCGGGTGCATTCTGCATCGGAGGACCGAGCGATGCCAATAGCTGGCTTGGTTCCCCTGCCGTTTCTGGCTGTCATGAATCAGGATCACAATCGCCCGTCTGGGGTACGAGTAATGACAACAACATACCATTGTGGCCGCATGTTCTTCCAGCTTTTTCATGAAGAGCGCAACCGCCTTGAAAGCTTGATCACGAACCAATCTAATTGTCATTCAGTAACAATAAGGACCGCTTTGACTAAGCGTAATGTTACCGACTTCTCTGAGTCAACCAGTGTGAATGACATGCTGGGAATAACTTTAGAAGCGACTTCGTCGACCTCAAAACAGTCGACAGTGGCCATGAAACCCATCAACCCCGCAACCCGAGCGTGAACGAAGGGATCTTTCAGCGCCTTTGTGAAGGCAGGAACAAGGACTTTGCGTTTGGTGTTGTATCCTAGCGTCGGCCCTAGCCTCCCAACAAGAATACAGGCGTTGGTTCGTATTGAGGCTTCCTGGTCTGATTGGAGCCTCGCTAAATGTCGTAGCAGATCGTTGTTTAGGATGCGGTCGCTTAACTATCTTGATGGTCAGATTCGGTTTTCGCATCTACTAGGCACCATGATTTCACCTTGTCCGATAACTGGCTGACTGAACGAATAGTTGCCTCTCTGAGCACCACAACTGTGTCCGTGAACCCCGTTTGCTGTGGAGCCTTCAATGGCCACCCAAACGAGTTGAAGATAAGGTACCCACCAGGTGTGGCCAAACTTTATCGACTACCATCTTTTTATCCATCTTGTTTTTGAATTCGTCGAGATTGTCCAAAAGGGCCATCCGCACACCTCTATCCGGACTGGCGAATAAAGAAACCACAGGTCCAACCACAGCGGTCACGTATTCTTCGTCCGTGGGGACGTTCTTGCCCAACTGAAGAAGTAAAGGAACGATCGAAGCGGCCAACACCGAGACACCACCCCGTTCAAGAGCAGAGACCAGTGCGGGTAGGACACGATGCGTTGCAAACTCTGGAGGGAGCGAATTTGCCGACTCTTTCAGCATCCTGGTAATATACGAAACTGGAGTGGGTTTCTCAAGATCAGCTGGCGAGAAACCGGACCGACAACGAACCGTATCATGTTAGATTTCTCAGAATCGCCACTCAGAGCGAAGTCATCTAAGCCCTGACATATACTCACGAGGCGATTGTGCGAGAAAAAACCGGACCCTTCTCCTGGTACGTCCGATGTGCCGACGTCGAGAAAGGTTTTGACGGTCATTCGGTTACGGGGATCTGGGGTGAGGAGCTTCTTAAATAAGGGGAATATACCTCTAGGGATAGCACCACGACTAGACGGTTGTGGAGGAGGGTGAGGCGGGTGTGATGTAGGAGGGGCGGGTTGTGAAGGGTTAAAGACAAAGTGGATTACGAGACCAAAGCCATACGAGTCAGCCGCAGATGGGTTATTGCTGGAAGCGAAATCAGACGAGTCCCACGTCAAGTGTTGACCATATACCTCTTCAAGACGGACCATCCGCCAGACTTGACTTCTGGCGCGGCGTAGGTATTCGGGTCTGGTAGCAACATGCCGAGTGTCTGCTGTATGTTAGAATAAATCGAATCAACGGTTGCATCCGGGCGGACATACGTAAAGGACGGCACTCTCATCCCTGGGATTGCTCAGAACTTCGAAGCCTCCCAATCTCCACTCGCCTGAAGGCGACAAAAAGATGGAGTCGACATGAACGTTTCCGTGTGTTGATGTAGCCTGATCGTTAACAAAAGACAATGCTACCTTGTTTTGAAGGTTATCGGCCAAGTCCGCGAAGAGGTGAGGCCACACACAGATATTCTATGAAGACCCCACAATAACCACGTCTCCCTATCTTTGGCGGTCTTTGATGACCACCCGTCAAGCACCGAGGATAGTGGCCGAACCCTCTCAGTCATGATATATACAGTCGTATCAGTCGTGACAGCGTCGATGAATTTGAGGACGTCCGGATGCCTGATCGTTCGCAGTTTCTTCATCGCGTTATTGGCCAGAGGGAGGTGCTTCTTCTTCTGCGGATTCGAGGCAGCATCGAACTCGAACACGGACACTGGGGATCCGTCATCCTATGGAATTGCTCGAGCCTGGATGGGGCACTTGGTGGAATCATTAGACTCACACGTTTCGTCGCGTCATAGAGTGACCATATCGTTTTTCCTTCAAAGGTATTGTTCTTCGCACCGAGAGAAAAAGGCAAATTAAGTCCGGATTTCTGTACGATCGTTGAGACGGCAGCTGATCCTAGACTCTTCAAATATTCCATCTGGAGGCGTTAGCACGTCGTTGTCGGGTCCCTCGGTGGAATGGTGTGAGCGAAAGTTCCAACTGTGATCGAAAGATCGCCGCAAGCGCCGGATCGTCAGACTTCTTTTGGCTTGCCACCGACATATCAGGGAATTCGTCTGCGTAAACCCGCAAAGGTTCTACTCGCGAGTAATGACATGTCCCAAGGTTCCAGAAGGACCCGTCTCGAATCACGAGGTGTAGCTCCTTCTGAGCTCACCCACTTCGTCTTCCTCCTTGAGCTTGAACTCCCAGAGAGTATGGTGAGGTGTTTTAAATTGGCGATGAGGTTCAACTTGACCCATCTCAAAGTCGACCCGTCGGAACCCGTTAGCATCGCACATCTACGCATTTTGCAATGCATGGTGTCGGGGACGTTGCCACCGTCTGCACAACTGCGTCTAGCTCACGGTCACAGAACCCACGGTCCTGTGAAACGCACTCGAGTGTCATCCGGCCGAAATCATGTCCCGGGGTAGGTGAGTTTCCGCGGTTCGAACGGCCCTTTCAGGCGTGCAAACGCTTCTCCCCTCGTTCGCTCCTCACCAATTTCAACCGTGTCTTCCCCATTGACCCCGAAATATAGGCCCGTATCGAGGTCAGACGTTAGGTCGATCAAGGATCCGAGGCGGACCAGTGTCCCCATTGAACCGTTTGTTTTGCGGAGTTCCATCAAGCAATCTCACTAGAGGCGCGTGCGCTTTTATCCGACGCATATCGTGATTGTCGGAGCGGTTTTTCGAGATTTCGTGGGGTCGTTGTGCAAGCATTCGGCCGAAGGGTTTAAACGTTTGCACATGGTTATGGCGAAATTTGAAACTTCGCAAGTCAGCACGCCTGGCATGCTCCTATCATGGTCACCTTCTGTATACATAACCTTCTAACAACCGACTCTCATCTTAAATAATTTGAAAGTGTGGCCCTTGTGGGTCGAAATAGATCACGTGGTAATCAAACGCGTCCTGTCCGATTCTGGCGCGTCCTCATCTCACTTGATTACATCGACCCACGAGAGAATATGGTACCGACCCCGCGCATGTTTCTGAACCCATCTCACACCTTTCCAGTCCGGTGCACGGGGTAAACGGAGACGCTCCAGCTCGCCGCTGCCAGGTTCCTCTCCACCCCCTCAAACAAGGCATGATCTAGAATCATCCTTACCACCATCTTCTCCACCACTCCCCTTCTCGGACCCCGAGGACGGTATTAGCGACGTCGACGCCGTACAAACGCCGGGCGAGGACGACGACGGTGAAGGCGAGGATCTCTTTGGTGAAAACCAGAGCGAGTGGGTCGGTATCAGTCGTCTCATCACCACAAGATTTTGATCCGTTCTGTAGTGACTACGCTACAAACGAAACCCTTGACAGATACTCTGACACTGGCATCGACGATGTACAAGAATTCGAAGGGATGACTGGTGCCCAGAGAAGGGCCGCAGAACGTGCTATGGCTCAACGAGATGTGCGAGAGCACGGCGGTAGGCGCGGAGCACGTGCAGCTGCGCGTTCTCGTGGGCCAGGCTTCTTACTGAGTGACGGTCTTGAAGAGGAAGAGGACATGGATGGTGGCTTGTTGTCCGGGATGAAGCGAAGGACGCGAAGGCAGTATGATGAAAGGAGGGACATGGATGACATGGATGGGATCGAGGATGTGAGTTTTGCTACTGACGTCTATGAGACCTCTTATTTTAATCCTGCCACAGGAACTACCAATGGAACAACTTGGCGATATTAAAGCCAAATCCATCGTGGAGTGGATCGTCACGGAACGTGTCCGCCGGTCGATCGTCAGACATCTCCGCGACTTCTTCATCTCGTACAAAGACCAACACGGTAACTCTGTCTATGGAGAAAGGATACGAAACCTCGGTGAAAGTGAGTAACATAACCCTCCTACGTATCCACGTGTCTAATCATGATCCTTCAGATAATTCTGAATCGCTAGAGGTCTCATACGTTCATCTGGCTGATACAAAACCAATCTTGGCATACTTCCTCACAAACACGCCATCAAATATGCTCGAGATCTTCGACGAAGTAGCGCTCGGCGCCATCCTGTTCTACTATCCCGCTTATGAACGCATTCACTCCGAAGTACATGTCCGTATATCGGACTTCCCTGTGAACGCCTCTCTGCGTGACCTGCGGCGAGCAGATCTAAACAACCTCGTGCGGGTAACCGGCGTAGTGACTAGACGGACAGGCGTATTCCCACAGTTGAAATACGTCAAATTCGACTGCAAGAAGTGTGGAAGTGTTTTGGGGCCGTTCTATCAAGACCACACGAATGAGGTCAAGATCAGTTTCTGCCCGAACTGTGAAAAACGAGGACCTTTTACGGTCAATTCGGAGCAGGTAATCCATCTCCCGGTGTCCGATAGGTGAAGACACTGACTTGTATCCAGACCGTGTACAGAAATTACCAACGGCTGACCCTGCAGGAATCACCGGGATCGGTACCACCCGGTCGTCTACCTAGACACCGGGAGGTGATCTTACTGTGGGACCTGATTGATACCGCAAAACCGGGAGAAGAAATTGTAATTGAACGCCCTGACGCCCCTGGTTCGTGAACTGATCTCTCTTTTCAGGAAGTGACCGGAATCTACCGAAACAACTTCGATGCGTCCTTGAATGTCAAGAATGGATTCCCTGTGTTTTCCACGATCATCGAGGCCAATCACATCAACAAGAAAGAGGATCAGTTCGCAGCCTTCAGACTCACAGAAGAGGACGAAAGGGAGATTCGCGCCTTGGCTCGGGACGACCGAGTTCGTAAGCGAGTCATCAAGTCCATGGCTCCTTCGATCTATGGGCATGAGGATATCAAGACTGCCATCGCTCTGTCGCTATTCGGTGGTGTCTCCAAGGATATCAACCACAAACACAGATTGAGGGGCGATATCAACATCCTAATGCTTGGTGACCCTGGGACCGCCAAGTCGCAGTTCCTCAAGTATGTGGAGAAGACAGCCCATAGATCCGTCTTTGCCACCGGCCAGGGTGCCTCTGCCGTTGGTCTCACCGCCAGCGTGCGAAAGGATCCTGTCACTCGCGAATGGACCCTGGAAGGCGGTGCCTTAGTGCTGGCTGATAAAGGGGTCTGCCTCATTGATGAATTTGACAAGATGAATGACGCGGATCGGACTTCCATTCACGAAGCAATGGAACAGCAGTCGATCTCGATATCCAAGGCCGGAATTGTGACATCCCTAAAGGCCCGTTGCGCGGTCGTGGCGGCCGCCAACCCAATTCGAGGAAGATATAACCCGACGATACCGTTCCAGCAAAACGTTGAACTGACGGAACCTATCTTATCGCGTTTTGATGTGTTGTGCGTGGTGAAAGATACAGTTGATCCGGTCAAGGACGAGATGCTTGCGAGGTTTGTCGTCGGCAGCCATATGAGGAGCCACCCGAAGTTCGATTTAGAAGAGGAAATGAGTGTGGGGACTTCATTGGACGCAGACGTAAGCGGGTTTCACTTCTACTTTGGCTAGGGGATGACTTATCCCACCCGCAGCTCATTCCACAGGATCTTCTTCGGAAGTATATCATGTACGCTCGGGAGAAAATTCGGCCCAAGTTATACGAGCTCGACCAAGACAAGGTGTCGAAGTTGTTTGCGGATCTTCGCCGGGAGTCTTTAGCGACCGGGTCATTCCCTATCACGGTCAGGCACCTTGAGAGCATGATCCGGATGTCCGAGGCCAGTGCCAAAATGGCGCTACGGGAGTACGTTCGGGGTGACGACATAGACCTGGCAATCCAGGTCACCGTGGGGAGCTTCGTCAATGCGCAGAAGATGTCCATCAAGAAGACCCTTGAGAGGGTGAGTTCTTGAACCGGTCAAGACCCGTTTTAAAGGGGCTTCACTCACATGGCACAAAATAGGGGTTCCGCAAGTACCTCATCCAATCTCGCGATCATGAAGAGCTACTAGCATATTTGCTCGGTCAAATGATCAAGGAAAAGGCGAGGCTCTACCAGTACCAAAGGTACTCACAACCCGACCTTGTCACGGTAAAGACCGCTGACCTCGAAGAACGGGTAAGTCAAATCTGACATGCACACGCGCTGGTTCCTGAACGAGATTTGGAACAGGCTCGTGAGAGGGACATTTATGACACGGCGCCGTTCCTCCACTCAAAATTGTTCGAGAAGAATGGGTACAAGTTGAACGGCGATGTTATAGAGAAAAGTTTCCGCAACGAGTAGTTTCTTGTTTTTACGAGGGGTGCATATACATTTTCTTTCAACCCCACCTCCTCGGCTCGGTCGGGGCCGTCCTGATCGGCCAGACCGCCAGGGGTTGCTATGTAAGATCGATCGCGGCACACATCCCTTTATTTTTCACGTCATTTATAACAACCCACCATCTCTCTGCTTGACTGGCTCTTGCACTTAATCCCCTCAACAAACTACCCCTTCCGTCATGTTCTTTGCCCGCTCTCTTCTTCTTGCTTTCGCTGTCGGCGGCGCACTTGCACAGTTCAGGTTTGTCCCACCACTGCTTATGGCGCAACGTCCAGAAGGTCTGACCGTCCTACTACATACAGCGGCGTTTCCACCCAATGCCAGAGTACCCTCATTGCCGTCGCTGCTTCCTCGAGTGCCGAGTGTCTCAACCCCAGCGGTCTTCTCCAGGTCTTCTTGCAGGGAACCAGCAGCTCCGCTGTTACCCCGATCGATAATTGGTTGAAAGGTCTCTGCGCGCTCGGCCCCTGCTCCAACGATGACCTGTCCGTTATTGTCACAAACGTGACCACTGGCTGTGCCACGGACCTCGAGTCCGTCATCGGCAACACCCAACCCTCTGCCATCACCACAATCGTGCAGCAGGCTTACCCCACTGTTAGGAAAGGAGTCTGTCTTGCCGAGTAAGTTCCCATTGCTCGGTAGACCGCCGGGTGCTTGACGCGGTTTACAGTGCTTCGAACAAGAACCAGCTGTGCATAACTCAGACCCTTTCCAATGTTGAGTCTGTTACCGGTCCTTTGACCATCAGCAAAATCCGTCAGATCGTTCCCGCCATCGCTACCGGCCAGACCAGTTCCCTCAACAGCGTCAACCTTTGTACTCCTTGCGTTAAGCAGATTTACAACGTGGCAAAAACCGATTTCCCAACGATTTTTGGTGCGGATGATGTCGCCTCTGACGTGCAGGCTAAATGTGGGGCTTCTTTTGTTGGTAAGCGCACCGCTTCGCGCCTCATCGAGCCAGATTGATTGGTTTTGACCGACCGAGTTACCTACCTCCCATGATCAACAGATGGCGCATCCAACCCCAATATCGTCCAAACTGCCAGCAACGGGACCACCACCAGAAAAAATAACTCCAGCACCGATGGCTCTGTCCAGATTACTGGACACCAGGCCCTGCTGTCGACCTTCCTGTTGGCTCTCTTGGCTTTGGCTGCCTAGGTTTCCAAAAATGGATACTGTAGGGTTGGCAGATCTATAACTATGAACACACGGACTATACATTCGGTGCTTTTAATAGTAGTGCTTGTTTAAGAGGCACTCGTACGGTGGCGTTGAAATACCTTCCTTTAGCTTATTCGGGCTTAAGTCCCTTGAAGTCGCTCATTTGTTTGTGGCGTCGTCCCTTCCTTCTAATTACCATTGTGCCCCAAAGCTTACTGTGCGACACGTTCCCATGACACTCCGAAGCCTATAATAACACTACGACAACGGCGAAGAAACGGATTACAGCCTGCAACAAATATAACCGTGGGAATCAAGTGTAAACGGCAGGTCCTCCGGTCCGGTCAGATACATGAGCTGCGGAAGGCCACACTGGCGTGTGACCCGTCGGATCAGAAGGCGTAGCGAAAGCTGCGGTTCCGCCCATCAGAAGGTTCAGAGATTGCTGTGAACGGACGGTAGTCAGATCAAACACCAATAATTTGAAGCAAAGAGGAGCGCAGACCTTTGGGACCCCCACGCGGACCTCCTTGCCTTCAGCGGTGTTGGGTTCGATATGGGTGTCGCCGTATCCCTGGCTGTACCTCCCCCCTACCCCTGGGTGCATTCTCCCCTGCGAGAATCCACCGGATAACCGGAGGAATGAGACTGTAGACGAAGAAACACCCAGCCATGGTACCCCAGGGGGACATGATCCCTTGACCTGTACTTAGTCTGCTACCTGAATGGAGTAACAGGGTTTCCCGTAAATAGTCAATTAGGAGGATGGTATTGGTCGTGTCCAGATCGCGCACAGAAGCCCGACCATGTTTCACCATTGAAAGAGGATGATGAGTAGATGTGCTAGGATGTCGGAGATAGCACGGAGTGATAATACAAGTACGGGAGTTGGGATGCAGGCCACAGGCCAGAAAGTCTTGGGTGAAGGCGCGGCGGCAGGCCTCGGCGCGTGAACCTGAACTCTGATGAAAATCGTCATCATTTCGATTACACCAACAGCGCAACAGAATGGGGTGACGATGGTGGCGTGTTGGTCAGGAGCAAGTTGGGGCGTTGGCTAGGGCGATGAATAGGGCGAACCAGGTCTGTTGGTCCATCAGAGCATCGACCATCTGCCCTGCCCGAACTTCTTGTTCTCCATACCAACCTGGTTCTCCTCCACCCGGAGGGCGGCAATCACGCATCCCTCAGGAGTGAGAAACCGGGGACTCGTAGGGGAGTTTGGGAATAAGTACCAGTCAAGAATTGCGGGTCACATTCGTGATCAGACCGGCGATGATCGCGAACCTGTTGATATTGACAGAACAGTTACAAGGTCTTCAAGAGAGCGGACGGGAGAATCACCACTACCTAGGGGCGAGATCGCTTGTCTTGATGTGCAGGGTGCCAAAGGAAACGAACCCTGCAACGATGGCCGGTATTCGGTACGTTGAGTCGCCCGTTCTTGCAGGCCATCGTTACAACTTTCTTCGGAACTAGTAGGCGTCGCGTTGATCAGGTCGCTTTCGGAAGCAAAGGGTGGACTCGCACCAACAGCTAAAGGAAGCGAGTTGCGAGAGACCTTTGCGAACCCCAGAAATAGCGCGAGCGATGAGGAGTCTGGCGAAATTGTCGCAAACAGCATGGCGCAAGAGAGCAATTGCTAGATTGGCATAAGCCCCGTTCGCCTCCCGACCGGGAACCATTGGAACGCCAGGTTCTTGGGGTACTCAAAAACTAGGTAGGCAAAATGGAAGGCGGTTCCAGGTTACCGGCGATTGTACGCAGACCCACCGGTAGTGAGGTTGTTTATTTCGGACTCCTAAGATGACAGAATATCCGAGGCGGTTTTATCCATGCCCTGAACTAGAGATCTAGTCCCAAAAGTTAAGGGGAAGGCGGACGTAGGCGCACCGGATACGGGAGGCAGGATATGGTAATCAATATCCCTCCTCAACCTCTCCGTCTCCTCCGGCGAGAGGGTTATGTCCTCGGCAGTGACAGGATTGCAGCGGTATTTAGTGTGCATGACTATACGACAACATAAGGGTTGAGTTCCTCCTTCTCGTCGCAGGAAATGGGTCGTGGGAGAGCCTACGACGGAGAATGGTGTGGGTGAATGGATCCGCGCTGGCAATTTCCGTCTGGTCAGATCTGGTTCGTTGTGGGCGCGGAAGAATCCCGTTGCGGTTTCCGTTGTGTCATAGTCCCAACTCCCTCTCCCTCTCCCAACTCTTCATATGGGCAAGCCTACCCACCAGAACCCTGGCTCCTCAAGCGATGGAAAGTCGTTTGCCGCGCCGTCGACGGTCTCTGTCATGACGTCCCTGTCGCTGGCAAACCGACCCCCCACGTCAGCGTTTGGTGCATTTGTGTGGAGGTGTCGGATGTGGTTCGAGTGTACGTTCGTTTTTACGATGCTTGAGCCGTGGGAGAAGATATTGTGTGGTGAGTGCGCCAGGAGACGTGGGACATTGACCGGTTCTGAATAATTTGGTTTTCGCAGCTGTGGTGTTCATGACCCTGTTCCTGCTCGTTGGCACGGGTTTCGTCCGATACTTCCCTCCACACGTCAAGACGATGTACGACAGGGCAACGTATTACTGGTCCGGCGATGTCTCCGCCTTGGCGGGCGGCTCTGGAACTGGTTTTTAGTCTGGGGATTGGTTCACGCTCCTTCCTTAGGTGAGTTCGTCCCCGCTCTCCGCTCGCGGTCATTCTCCGATATACTAAGCACGAAACAGCGGGCATGAGACGAGACGGCCGATTCGCACCAGTGCAGAGTTAATCGGTCTTCTGGCCGTGCTTGCGTTAGAGCCTCACAGTCGAACCTCGTACTCGGTGGATCCCATATTCATGTACGCATATAGCCATTCGACCGAGTTGTGAGTCGAAGAGAATTAGATTGGTTGTTCGCAACCGCCCAGGTCCTCACGGTCCGGTCGGCGCAGCTCTGAACTGTTGTTCCGCCTGCACACACAATATCATCGATCCCAGGGATCTAGCGTAGCCTTCGAATTTGATGAGCGACTCCAGCTCTCAGCGTAATTATCCTCCGCCTCTTTCTCAGTCAGGTGTCCCGCACGTCACTGTATGGACACATCCTTTTCGCATCACCTGTGTATCGCCGAGGACCTGATCAACTGAGCGGAGCCAGTCCTAGTATAAACTGCGGTCAGCCACAGAGTAGTGAGAGGGGACAGGTGGCACAGTGTACAGCGTAGTAGAGTCGCAAAGAACGACGCGTCGGTCAAGGACGAAAATGGTGCACTGCCGCCAAGTTGCTTCACTCGGGACATGTGGGAAATCTAACGCCCGTCCGCCAACCGCCACCTCTCGACCGCTCTTTATTCTTCCTCCTCATGGACGCTGCCGCTCGTCGAAGAACGTACGATATACCAAAGTCCGACTCTGTCGGTCTCACTGAATGGACAAGCAAGATCAAGGCTCTCCAGCGCCAAGTCGATGAGGATGAAGAGGCTGAGACCCGGAGGCTTGAGGAAGAGATCATGGCCTCCCGAATGTCTAGGATGAGACGGAGTACTCTTCAACCTCGCCCTTCAAGTCATGACCCATGTGAGCCTTCCACCGAATGCAACAGTCATCCCGTGATTCACCTCGCATCTCAACCCCACAGCCGTGAACAGACTCCCAAGGGTTGCATCACCCGCACCCGAGATTGACAACCCTCGGCATACCGAAGACAAGCAACGGGATCGCGAGGCTACGATGCGCAAACTTATGGGCCAACGGAGTCCCATTGCGCCTGATTTTCCTCGTCCGAAAACCCCGTCAGACAACCAGTTACCTGCGCCACCCAACCCGTCGAGCTCCGCTAACAGACCGCGGCAGGAACCCATGTCGTTAGCCGCTCTTATGGGATCACGGGAGACTGGTCCCAGAATGAATAAACACGCACCACAACAGGATGCTCACGATCCCACACAGTTTGAACAAAGACGGAGTATCGCTTCACCCCATCCCGTGTTTGGGAAGAACGGGGTTTCCATGCTGGGGCTGACGCCCAAGTCCCCTGGTCCCCAGTTGCGTGCCTCGCCTCGGTTGGCAGACGCGGAAGTGACATCTCCGATACAGTCCACACCACCTTTGAACCTGCGCGAGCGCAAGATTAGCACCCCTGGAGTTGCTCGACGCTATGTGGAGAAGATCGAATCTGAAAGTTCTCCCAAACCGTCACCGACGTCTGTGCCTCGCGATACACGAGAACATATCCGCAAACGCACGATAAGTACACCTTCCGGTCCTGGACCCAGCCTGCAAAGATATGTAAACCCGCCCAAACCGTCACTTTCCAATGTGGAGCCGGCTGTCACGAACAAACAATCTCCCATGTTTCTTCAGACCCATAATAACCTCTCCACATCTTCTACCCCCAATCTACATCGACACTCATACACTCCCAGGCCTCTCAACGACGAAGTCGAGCCCGACCTCCCTCGGAAAACGTTCCCGTCTATATCACAGCCGGGGCGCACGGAAACCGAATCATCACCCAGGTCCAAGTCCCCGTCGCTATCTGTTTCTACCCCGAAGTTCCGACGAACCCCTTCACCATCTATGACGTCTACCCCATCTTCACGACCCGCCACGACTGTTACCACACTCGCTCGACCCGTGGATCCGAAACCAAACCCCTTAGTACATGGACCAAAGATCATCTCCTTTAATCGGTCACCTGCGTTCTCTGACAGGACGCCGCCGAAGGGCGCTACCCCCAGTCTCAGTCGTCTCCAAGGTCGCGGCTTTGTGCAGAACATGGTCAAGGCCAGTGCGGAGCTTGGATCCTCGACGGGTACAAGTCCTGCCCCTACACCAGAGAGGACTCGCTCAGAATCTCAGAAGAAGACTTCCGTGCTGGACCGTTGGCAAGGTACTGGACCAGCCGTCGGCACCCCTCCAATTTCACTTGCACCGGTGCCGATGCGCAAGGCCAAGACGTTCGACCCTGTCAACATCACCACGTCCGGTTCGCCTGGCCTTTGCCAACCTCCTTTAGCGCCAAAGCCGACACCAATACCGAAACGTAAATCCCAGACTTTCGAGAAAGTCCCCGATCCCACCCCTCCTTTATCAAAGTCACCTTCCAAGGGTATTCTTGTCACCCCCAAGGAGAAGGAGAAGGAGAAGCCGCTGCCAACAACCCCTCCTGCCACCCTGAAGGGGCAGGTGCCCGGTGTTGGCTCGTCAAACACCCTGGTGTCGTACATCAAACCAATGAAGACTGGCGACTCAGAGCCCTCAAGCCCCATTAGATCGAAGACGCCAACCGCGACTGATGGAGCTGGTGAATTAGCCATTAGGAAGCGGAAGAGCAGCGGGAAGTTGAGGGAGAAGTCGGTTAGCTTTGCCGCATCGCCTCCCAGATCGAAAACGAAGTCCACGGTGGACGTGTTACCATCTCCTGGCAAACCGTTGAGTCATGTGCGTCCTTTACAATGCTGGTGATCATTGAGGCACCTCGTTGATCGCTGTTTCTCCTCCGTTATTCATCCATTCTTTTCGATCCACCCAATCGCTTGTCCTTCTTGTTTTCCTATTTTTATCTGTTCGCTCTATACTTGGAATACACCTGATGTTTCCCCGCACCCTTCCTACCTTCACTTCTCCACTTATTGACGCTGGGATGTTACGTTTATTTGCTACATTATAGCCGACCAAGGACCGCGCCAAGAAACCGAAACGGGTCAGGCCTCCAGCCACCACCATCAGGGACGACAAACAACAAGCTCCCGTGCCGAGGACCGAGGTACCCCAAAACGCTGTCAATCCCGATCTTCCGAAATCTTCGAGTGGCTCTTCCAGGTCCGCACTACCAACACCACCTCTACATGAGCACTCACCTGCCAGTCGAGATCTACCACCACCTTCACCAACGACGCTCGCCCCTCCTAGTTCTGGTTTCCAACACCGACCTCCTGTACTTGTTAGGCCGTCTAGGTCGAGATCTCCGTCGCCCCAACCGCCAGTTCGGTCGTTGGGACGGGGACCTCCCCCCAAGGAACATTCCCCACCCTCTACCCAACCAAAGGTCGTCGACAGATGGGCAAATGGACCGATAATTGGCGTGAAACCTGTCCCAAACGGGAAGGGCCATACACCTAGTTCGACCTCCCCTTTGCCCTCCCCGAACAGGGGTAGCTTTGGGCGGGTTGCCTTACCGGGATTGTCTATGGCTCACACCCCACTCTCTCGCGGTGCCGATAAGACAGAGGATCACATGCCAGTATCTCCCGCGTCCACGAAGGAGCCACCTCGGGAGAAGCCGCAAGAGGAGAATAGTGGAGGAAGGAAGCCCAGCGTCGATAAACCACACTCGCGTCGCCCCCCTGTCCCACACAAACCTTCCAGAATCCCAAGCACGGGAAACAGGGCGACAGTTATGGACGTCGCGCAGGTGTGGTCGCAGCACGAGAAGCAGGGCTCACAAGATGTGGCGAGTCCTCTGTCTGTCTCACCAAATAGTCCGCTTGAGTCTCATTTTGCCCAGCCTGGGGATATCCAGGCTGGACTCGATCATGAGAGGGAACGTGAGAGGGAGGACCAGGATCAGGAGAAGCGTCCAAAGGCGGACATGAAGGCTACCGTTGTTGGGTGGGATATTCGGGCCCCCACTCTTGTGCCCCCCACCGTTGGGGTTCCAAAGGAGCGGGAGCAGGAGGATGATACTCCGAAGCTGCCGGAGGTACCCAGCCCGACAGAGAAGAGGAAATCATCCTGGGGGAAGTATTCCGAGTTCATCATGCCCGCTCTGGAGGAGGAATGGACCCCCGTACCCAGTCCGATGCCGACTTTGAGCAAAGTCCCAGTAGTGGCCTTAGGAGCAAAGGAAGGGCCTGTCACTGTACCGATCCTAGACGCCAAACGGTCGGAAGAGTTAAAGGTGGACTACGTGCATATTGACCTGCTATCGGCGACTATGGATCCGGAGAGGAAGGTTATCAAGGTCTCTCCCACCGACCTCGTTACATTCGGTGAGAATATTGTACTCTTGTTCGCACTTGCGCTTAAATCCTGCCGAAGGCTTCTCAAATTATGTTGTTCCGAAGGTCGACGTCAGACCCCTTTTGGAATCGATACCCAAGTCCCCAGCCACAGATCCCGGTGTGACGACCGTGTCTATTGACGTATTGTCCATCGTGGGATCCGCTTCTAGTGTCATCAACAGTGATACCAGCGTGTTTTACGATACCGAGATCCTCGCGATCATTCAGAGGGCGAAGGTCAAGAGCAGTGGCCTGGTTGATACCAAGGTTTGGGGTTGGATCGGAAAGGATGCCAAGGTAGATCCAAAGGAGGAGAAGGCATTGGCGGATTTGGCGAAGAGATACGGGACGAAACTTGTGGGTGTCGTTCCCATCTCTTTTTCTCCAGCACAAGCTTAAGTTGGATTGCAGGTCTCCGTCAAGCAGCACCACGAGCCAACCGACATGGTCACTGTGCTTGGTGGCACGTTGGTCATCCGCCAGGTACGTAGAGGGGTTCTAGTCCGTTCTCAAGTGGTGTGCTGAGGTTGTCTACGGCTAGGGCTCCCGCGCTCATTGGTCCTCTGAAGATACCACGATGCACCTTGTCCGCTCAACAAACGGTGTCACATTCATCGACGAACAGCGCCTGGTACGTCCCTTGAACTTTCCTTTTGTATGTCACACGGTTTTTACGCGTCGTTGCAGTCAGTACAGAGTCTATGCTCTGGCTTCAGCTACTGCTTGAATTGTTTGAGCATAGTTCAGGTGTTCTACGTGTGGAATGGGCGAGGTGCAAGGCCTGAAGAAAAGGAAGCGGCGTTTGAATACGCCAATAGCCTTTGTGGTGATGCTGGCAGCGTAGTCGTCCTTGAGGAAGGCAAGAACGACGAAGACGAGATGTTTTGGGCAATACTCGGCGACGGTGACAGGGAATACGCCAATGCATCTTACTGGGCATGGAGGGCTGATGTAGTCACGCACGACCCACAAATTTGGAAAATCTCCGCTTCGCCGAACAAATGGGTAGGTGCTGCGTATTGTGCACAGAAACGAGGTTAATATGTCCTAGTTCACGCATATTCCAACCACCTCCAATCCGTCGTTCGAAGACGACGTCTTCATTCTGGACACCGCATGGGAGGTGTTTGTTCTCGTCGGTGCTGGGTCTCGGGGTAAGCGGGAAGATATTCGGTTGGCTCTTGCAACAGCGAAGGTAAGCTTCCGTTCCCAAAAGTGATACCCATATCGACTTTTCTTCAGGCACTCGCTTCTTCCGTCGGACCGTTGAGACCGCTCATACCGCCGATTCATGTCCTTACATTCCCTTCACAAGTTCCACGGGACCTCCGCCTGGCTGTTCGAGGTTTCGGTTTTGACCTTCCGGTATGCACGTTCCACAAGTCGTTCTTTTATTGCCCTCATTCTAGAACATTCAGGACGGAGGCGAAACCGTTGAACACATGAATATTTTGTCGGCTTCCCAAGCTCTTGATCACGTTCGTTCCTCCCCGTTCTATGGTACTCGCGTGGAGGCTGATGTACATACCGCAGCTGAACACGACTCGATGGCATAAGACCGCACTTGGGGATAAGACCCTATTACCTTTGGGGGTTTCCCCTAACCATCTCAACTGATTTTATTTCGCATATACCACTCCATCCAGCTCTCCACTGCATCTGTACCGCGCATGTATCTGTAATGACCGAATCTGTTATAATGTAATCCGTGCTCGACATGTAATCCACGTACGCCGTCGCTTACTAGTACCCTCCATCCGTCAGGGTGCCACGTTCTTGGATGGGAAATTAATTTATTATTATTGAGAATCGGACATCCCACGTATCTAACCAATAGTGTTGCTGCTTGAGAACCTTGAGCCTGAGCTTATTTCTTTTCAGGTTCCAAAAAAAAACCGTGACGCACCCCGCCTCGTAACACCTCTAAACCACTCGAATGGGTTCAGCGGGTGCAACCTGTTAGGGTATAACCTAACGAGGCCCGAGACAGTTCGCCCATGTCGCACCGACGCGCCACGGTTAGTCCTTTGGGTGACATCGCCCTGCCCACAACTCGACACTAGCGAGAGTGAGAGGATCAATGGTTCTAAACCCCGGACTCAGGGTATACGGTCTGCAGTTCCCTGCGAGACCGTCATAACTCCCCAAAGATCCAGGCGATGCCACCGTCCCTACGTAGTTCTAAGCTATACTACGCTCGACCTCCCCCATCGCACCGCTTCAGTCAGGGGCGTGCAGGGTAATCTCATCTACGACGGGCGAGAGCGAACCAAGTCCCATAAGGAGGGTGCCCTCGACGAACCACCTGAAGAAGGGTCGCCGAAGGGGAGAGCCTCCCGCTAGCCCGCTGGGGTCTGCAGACGGGGTCGCACTAGGGTCGATGGCTGCCAGCCTGGAGCAGAGCGTCCCACTGACCGGGGGAGGAAGAGAGCTGGGGAGAAAAGAGAAAGTGGGCGAACGACCGGTCTTTTAACTGGTTTGGATCGGTTTCTCGGAGCACTGAGGGGTTGCCTGGGTCACGATATTTTTGGTTTATTCTCGGGAAAAAAAATTGCGCAGAGGTGGACAGGGGGTGGTTGAAAACGGGGGGGTTCTTCTCGGACGTCCATTCCAGAGACCCTCCTGAGTTCTCAGAATCCCGTGGTTGCCGAGCCCTTAGTGGGTACCAGGCGACGGAGTCAAACGAGGAGAGACGGCGTGAAGTACAGCTGGAAGGACAAGGCGACGTATTTACGGAGGACCTCTGGGGTGTCAATCACAGTTGTAGTTAAACACAAGGCGGATGAGCACCCGTGGGAATCGGCATGACATCCCTCGCTCCCCCAACGTCCCTGCGGACTGGCAAGCCCACAGGGACCAAACTCCTGAAACAGCCCTCCGCTCGAAACGTAAACCGAAACGAGAAAGATGCACCCAAATCTCGAGTCGACACTAAGATCAAGCGGCGGATGTCGATGCGGTACGCGGAGATCTCTGTGCCGCAACCGACGGAAAATGTCCCTCTTCTGCCCAGCATTCCCGCGGGCTTCAGGCCGACCCATGGGCGGACGGAAAGCGAAGGAAGCATGAGCATTAAGAGGGAGAAGCAGAAGGAGGACGCTAGGGTCGCTGAGAACAGGCTGCTGGATAAACAGGATTTCGATCCGGACGTTTGTGAGCACGGATCCGCTTCTCTCAGCTACGGAGGTTGACCACGCTTCGCGCCAGATATTAAGATAAAGCTCTCGAATTCAACTGAATCCGAACTACTATCTCTGCAGTCCCAACTCCGGAACGCGAAAGCGGACGTGGCGGACGAACTCCAGCGTAATGTTTTCAAGAAGTACGCACGAGATATTGCCGGCTGTGGAGATTGCTGACATGACGCATTTAGCTATGCCGACTTTATGCTCGTTTCAAAGGAAATCAACGTGCTGGAGAACGAGATGCTCGAATTCAAGGATAGTCTTGCCGAATGGAAAAGTATGCCCTCGCTCTTGCATATCGAAGAGTCCACATCGGCAGCTGGTAACTACGCATAACGTCTATTTCCTGGTTTTTAGATCGTTGATGTGTTTCCAGACCGCCGCCGCAATGTTCGGTCATCCATGGCCGACCTTCGTATCCTTTACGCCAACCAAATGCAAGACCTTCATTCGCAGATCGAAGGTGCGGCTAAGTATGTACCGACCATGCCAGGGCGCCACATCATCACGGAGATGGACGGTGTGCTGGCGTTGAATGCGGCCACCTACAAGGTCAATCACGCTGTGAAGTTTGTCGTGTTGGACGATGCGGTTCTCGTAGCTCGAAGGAGAAGGCGGAGGACTGAGAGTGAAAAGCTTGTCGCAGAGAGGTGCTGGATGCTGGGCGAGATGTTGGTGTTGGACTCCAAGGATGCCGCAAGTGGGTGCCTAGGTCGTATTCCATTCGAGGCTGACACCACCTCCTAAGATATGACGAACGTTTTCAAAATCCGACACGGGAAAGAAACTCACGTCTATAGGACGGAGGCAGCTGCGGATAAGAAGGACTTATTGTCGACTTTCCGGTCCGTTGCGGAAGACCTTGCAGCTAAACGGCGGAAGGAGCGAGAGGGCGAGCATGAGCGACGGAAGACCCTATGGGTTGCCGGCGATGTACGACTCTGGCTTCCTTCTCGACTATTCGCATCACTAACCAAATTCTAGACGAGTTCGCGCTCATACGAGAAGTTGCCTTCTATGCCGGATTGGATGGCAGACCTGGTCCAAAAGCCTGGCGCGGGACCAAGCGCCCAGGACAAGGCAGAAGGAGACGCTCGCTGGGCCGGCGATTTTGCTGATAGGTTGACCCTTGCGATCGCACTCAGAGAGTGGGAGCAAGCGGTTTCGCTGGTCGAGGAAGGTAAGGCACCGTCTCGAGCTTATCACAATACCGATGACCCACGCTATTCCTAGGCGACTCGAAACTTCCAATGATGCCAACGCTTGGTGCAAAGCTAACACCTCTGAAGGCGTCTTTGACCGCTGCCCTGATACATTCGCTCTCCGCCTTGGACAACCGCAAGACAGCTGTTGTCAAGCTCATCTCGCATTTGTTACGATTAGGTGCTGGCCCAGCTGCTCGGTCGACCCTCCTCGCTGCGCGATCGGAAGTAACCAAAAAACGAGTCAGGATGATTCGTTTTGAGGGAGCCATTGAGCAGTACATCAACGATCTTGCTGTCGTGGTCTTCACTGGAATCAAGCATACTGCCGACTGGTTCTTGGCAAGTTTCAAGGAGAATGATATGGCGAGCGGTACGTGCACGGCATACAGCTTCGCTGGCGTTTGGATCTTATGCAGTACGGGTATAGCCTTCATCGATTGGGCAAAATTCCAGATCCAGGATTTCGCCACCATGTTCAGGAAACAGGTTTATACTTCGGATGTTGATCCAAAAACCGTTGAAGATGCATTGGCGATTACGTATACCCAAAGCAAGAAGGTACGTCGTAAGTATAACTGCACTGTTGTGATGCTCAGTTGGTATGCAGTTGCTGGAAGAGTTCGGACTCGACTTCCGCTTCCTGCTCCAGGAGCTTCTCGATGAGAAGCCGAAGGAGGCAGCTCGTCCTCGCCCGATTCCCGCTCGCGTTGACCCAGAACTTTTGATTTCCCAGCCAACAAATACTCCATCTCCCACACCGGTCCGTTCGCGCTCCCCTGCTGTGCCAACACGCCAGACGACGACCGATTCGGGAAACCCATCGTCACCCACGGACACGGAACGTTCGCGCTCGAGCACACCCGCGAACTCTACAATCGACGCGCTACTTAGCGAGAGCGGGTTGCCCTCCTTTTCGGCACCAATCCCCCGAAAGGTTACGCCGAAGCGCAGTGTGGTAGAATCTCTGAGGGCCAAGTCCAACGCGTCACTGCGGGAATCGGCCGCGTCGGTTGGAAATTCGCAAGTAGTAGCCCCTCCTCCACGATCCAGGGATCGACCGCAGAGCAACTCGGTTCACCGGCCACCGCCTGTAGCCGTACCTCCTCGGACTGGGATGATCTGATAGTTTATCGTCCTGTCCATGTAGTTTACCACTCCCTGTGCGGGTGTTATTATCGTATTTTGTATGAATCCAATCCGCGTTTCTTCTACATTTGGGCCGGCGTCTTTCTGTTGCTATTATGAGCTGTGGAGACTGCCGATGCTCCCATGACCTGAGCCAGCCTCATCAAGATCGATGGAAGGTACACCCGCCCCGAGGGTCGCATTGCCGATTCCATCACGACGACCAGCACCTCTACAGCCTGATCACTCGTTCCTGAGTCGTTCGTGCCCAACGAACGTCATGGACAACTCCTATCCGCCCCTAGAGGCGTCTACCAGCTCCGGCGGTTCATTCGGACCTATCCATTCCCTCGGCACTTCTTCCTCGAATATGGAGGAGCAATCGCGTCCAACGCGCCCAAGGGTTGCGAACCGTATCGTCTCCTCACCGGCACTGCCTCAGCGAAGGAGAAACAGCAGCTCCCGCACAAGACACGGAACGATATTTCCTTCTTTCAACCGACCTGGGTCTTCGAGCCGCGAATGGTCGGTCTTTGAGCAGAGGATGGAGAATGAGGGGCAGATGTGGACCAGAAGCGTTTTGAGGGAATCTGTGACCGAGAGTGTTGTCGCATCCCCCTTCCAACAAACCACAGACCTCGCCATCCGCTCAGAGTCGCCTATCGCGGGTGCACCTTCGTTGCGACGTGTCACCGTGGAGGGTGGTCATGAATCTGACGAGGCTTCGACGGTCGGGTACTCAGAATCCGATTCTGAGGACACTTCCCGGCCTTCCTCCCCGCTCTCCCCCTCACCGCAGAAACAGCGCTGGTACTCGAAATGGAAGCCGCCGCCCCTCACCCCACTACAGCGGAATATTCTCAAGTGTGCGGTCGCATACTTTGTGGGATCGCTGTTTACGTTCAACCTGACCCTTTCGAGTCTGATCACCTCGGTTATATCAACAGAAGACGAGCGTGCGCCGTCCAAGTCGGGACACATGGTAGCGACTGTGTAAGTCCAAGCTTCTGATTGGCTTGAGAGCTCAGTGAGCTGACTCCTGCCCAGAGCTGTCTACTTCAATCCCGCTAAAACCGTTGGTGGGATGTTTGAAGCTGACAGGTACTGCTTGCTCGGCGTGCTCTTTGCGGGATTTATCTCCCTGAGCTGCATGTCTACTTACTGGTCACTGGAGGAATACGAAGGTTTCGATTGGCTCGCAGACACTTTGGCCCTCCTTTGGATTGGAGTTGGAATGTTTGCTATCGCGTGGACTAAGTCATGGATGAAGCGTCCATCCTTCAACACAGGTAAACCGTTTACCTCCCAGCCGCGGTGGGATACTTCTGACAACCTCTGTAGCCTGCAGCATGACGTCCATTCTGTTATTTGTCGTGTATGCCCCCCCTTCGATATCAAAATGTATGAATACTCATAATGTTGCAGCGTTGTGCGAGAAGGCGGGCTGGAGACGCTTCTCCAGGTTTCGTTCATCATCTTGATTGGGTCAATTATCTCCAACATCGTCTGCTTCTGCCTTTGGCCTCAGACCGCAACAAAGAAACTGCAGGACGACATGCGCAAAACTCTCGACTCGTTTTCCACGCTCCTTTCTACACTCGTTTGTTCGTTCCTGTTGGAGGAACCGCCCATGAAGAGCCAGGAAAAGCTGCACCAGGCGGTTCAGTATCACCAAACGAGTTTCACTTCACTCAAAAGCAATCTCTCAGACGCTAAGACTGAAATGATTAACAACTCTTCAGCTTTGGACACACTCTCCAAGGCGTACGAGGATGCAGTGGACAGCATGAATAGACTTGGTCAACATCTTAACGGCCTCCGCAGTGGGTCAAATTTCCAGTACGACATCACCAAGAAGTACCAAACCCTTCGAGGGGAGAGTGGGCCTGGGCCAGCCCCCGCACCTATCCCAATGGTTGCCCAAGCCAGCAAAGGGAAGGCACCAGCAGCCTCTGCAGAGGATGAAACACAGCTTTTAAATGTCGCCGTTGACATCTTCGGCGACATCGTTGGCGAGCTTGGCCCCCCTCTCAAGGCACTCTCCACCATATGTACCACGAGTTTGAGGAAGATGAAGAAGGACGACTTGGAATTACAGGAGTTCGACCAACTTATGGAAGACATCGAACGAGCGCTCTTTACATTCGACAGCACTTCAAACCACGCCGTCGTCCGGTTGTACAGCAGAAGGGTATCTTCCTCCGACTCCTTCCACTCGCTCGAATCCTCCTTGGGTGACAACCTTCTTTTGACATCCGGCACCGAACATGAGAACGTATTTTTGGCCTATTTGTGAGTCCATCGCACCCCCACGCGGTGTCCTTCCATCGTTAATTATCCACGACCTAGTTTTATCTTCACCCTCCAAGAATTCGCGGCAGAGTTGACGTCTCTGGTGGATGCGATGTCGCGGGTAGCCAGTCACCGGCGTGCAGCCATCGCCCGGGGAAACTGGTTCAAACGAAGAATCGGTGATGTCAAGCAATTCTTCCGGACCAAGACGCGAGTATGGAAGAATCGACTTTCCACCCCCGAGAAGAGCAAACGTGTTGTTCGTAAGATATGTCCGTCGAGTTCCACTTTTCCAGCGTGGCGTTCCTAACGCACCCTAACAGCATCGTTCGTGATGCAAAGAGACAGCCATTCCACACGACGTCAGGTTCACTTCCCCAAAATCCGTCCGCACGCTCCAAATACGGTACTTACACCAAAGAGGTCAACCCTCACCTTCTGGGGAAGGGTGAAACAAATGCTCTGGGTTGTTGGAGACCGGCTAAAGCAGCCCGACATCAAGTACGCCGTGAAGGTCGGGATGGCCCTCGCGATGTTGGCTGCCCCTGCATTCATCAATGCCACTCGACCGATCTTCACCGAATATAGGGGTGAATGGGCGTTAATCTCGGCAAGTAGAGTCCCTCGAACCTTACGTGCTCATGTGTTTGACAAGCGAACACAGTTTTTTGTTGTCATGTCGCCAACGATTGGAGGAGTGCGTTTTCTCCCTTCTCATTGCGTTGGTAACTTACCACCCTACATCTCACAGACGAACTTCCTGAGCGTGCACCGTATCCTCGGAACGCTGTGAGTACAACGCACAGGGGCGATATCAGGGATGCTCACGCGCACACAGGCTTGGTGCCTTCACCGCCGCTGGCGCATGGACGGCATTCCCAGAGAGCCCGGTCATCCTGTCGATCTTTGGCTTTTTCTTCTCCATACCTTGTTTCTACTACATCATTACCAAACCGACCTATGCAACATCTGCCCGGTTCGTTTTGTTGGCATACAACCTCGTGTGCTTATACAGGTGTGTCTACAACCCTTCGTGTCTATCACAGATTCTAATGGGACGACTGGGTGGTTTTGTAGCTACAATATCAGGGAAGAAGAAGAGGATGTCATTCGGCTTGCTATGAATCGATCCATCTCGGTTACTGTCGGTGTTGTTTGGGCCGGCCTCGTTTCTAGGTATTGGTGGCCAACTGAGGCAAGGCGGGAGTTGAGCAGAGCCCTGGGAGAGTGAGTGGTATTTTTTAGCAGTTATCTGACGCTGACTTTGCGTCGCTCAGGTTTTGTTTGAACGTTGGGTGGCTGTACACCCGTTTGGTGGCCTTCAACTCTACGGGAGACGACGCTGATAGCTTCTTTGGTGAGGATGAAGCTCCACCTCATACACCCGCTCCTTCGGACCCCACAGAATCTTCCACACTCCTGAGGCGCAACAAGATCAGAATGTCACGTTCTATCCAGCATTTCATGTCGATGGAACTGCACTTGCAGCTCCAACTGATCGAGTTACAAGGACTACTCGCTCAGACCCAGCACGAACCTCGGTTGAAAGGACCGTTCCCTGTGCAGTTGTACCGATCCATCTTGACCAGTTTGCAGAGTATCCTGGACAAATTGCACAGCATGAGGTGTGTGACGTCGAGGGAGGAGTGGCACACGGTAAGCTCCCCTCAGGACTTTGCTGTATGTTTGCTGACCGAGCGCCTTAAAGAGCGTCCGCCGTGACTTCATCCTTCCCGTGAACCGGGAGCGACGAGAAATGGTTGGAAACATCATCCTCTATTTCTCTGTTTTATCCTCCGCCTTCAGGCTAAAAGCCCCACTCCCTCCATATCTACCTCCCGCAGCGAAATCTCAGCAACGTTTGGTCGACGCGATCAGGAACCTTGACGTGGTGAAAAACCGAGATGCGAAGGGGTCGAGACAGCTCTTGTTCTTCGCCTACGCCCTGACGATGAAGGGGGTCATCCAGGAATTGGACTTCCTCGGTGGTACCGTTCAGGAAGCTTTCGGTGTAATTGGGGAGGGATTAGAGGAGTTCGAGGAGTTGTTCAGACTCGAAACCGGACACTTGGATTCTGTCGCATAGCTAATGTACTACGTTATCTTGCCCTGCCCGTTAACACACGCTCGCAATTTCTCAAGAGGAGCACGGGACGTCACGTGTGATACTCAACTTGTTTTCGGACTCACGGTAAATCCGGAACAGCCCACCCCGAGCGGGTTTCCACCAACAAGTTCTCTTTCAAGTCCTTGCTTTTCCGATTCGTTGGCCTTGCTACCTGTTTAACAAAGGTTTTCGTGGGACTTACGGGCAGTTTTACAAATATCAGCTACGATGTCGCGTCAGGGAGATCGCCTCCCAGACCGCCCGGTATGTTTCTCACACTGGTTTACACAATGGTTTCGTTGCGCTCATCGGCGTGGTCTTATAGTACAGGGACAGGGGTGACTTACTGAGGCTGCTGGACTATGCGCAGTCTGGGAGTATCGAGGGGAAACGGAGGGCGGCCGAAGATCTGCCTCGTTATATCCAGAGGGTCCCGGATATGCAGGACGACGTAGTCAACACCGTATACGACTTGTGCGAGGACCCGTCGGCTGAGGTGAGTATCGCTACTCTGGTTTGCCATCTCTGCGCCGGTGAACGATTTTTGGCTAGGTCCGAGTAGAGGGGTATAAAGCTATTGTGGCGGTATCGAAGGAAGATAAAGGAATATTGAAACGGAACGTCGATGTTTTGGTTCAGTTGCTCCAATGTGGTAAGCACATACCCTCCCCTCTCTGGAGTATCGCAAGTCGTTTACGCATTGGGGGACAGACGATCCAGAGGAGATCATCCACATCCGACGAGGACTGGAGCAGCATCTCGGAATCGATCCTAATGTGACCATGAGCGTGCTGTGTGATCAATTGTCGTGGACCGAAGATGAACAAGGGAATCGAGAACAGCTGCGAACGCTCGTCCTGGAGTTTTTGGCCATGAGCACCAGATCCATCAATAACGCTATCACCAATTCGTCAGATCGAATTCTTGTGGAAGGTATCGTAGACGTGAGTTCCGTTCCTTCTGTACCGTCGTTCGCATTTATGCTCCAGGATCGTAGGCCCTTCCAAGTGCTCCGCCTTCGGACGTGCGAATCATGGTCAAGGATATCTTGTTAGGGCTGCCGACGTTCAGAATTCGGACGGACCGGGGTGATAACACGCTGCTGAGACTTCTGTCAAAGATACAAGACTCTTTGTCGACAGAAATGTCGTCGGATGCGAAGGCATTGCCAAATACCTTGGCCCTCTTGGATACAGCTCACCTCTGGATTGCCTCTTCTGCTCGGCCGCTGACTCTGTTCAGATACTATTACAACTCGATAGTGAACGACATTTACAGCTTTGAGACCCAAGCTCAAGTCGCGATTATTTGTAACATAACGAAGATGTTGCAAACTTATTTGGACAACCCAATGTCGCATGACACGTTTGCGGCTTTAAAGCAGGCCACCGACCGGTCGTTGCCATTGCTCAAGGTCTGCTTCTCGTGAGCGTTCTTGCATTTGCTGATCAACCCCCTGCCCTTAGATATTGGTCGACTCGAAGCCTCAAGATGAGGAGTCGTGGAAAGCATCTCGTACACTTTTGGAAGCCTTTCTTACGGTGAGTGCGAGGGGATGTTTCCACCCCATATCCCAGACATCATCCCCGAAACCATTTGCAGAGGACATTAAACCGAGATAACGCTTGGCCGGAATGGGAAATATCAGATGATGCGAAGAACGGGGTCAGGGAGTTGGAAAAGCTGGCCGAGTCGCAGCGGAAGGAAAAGCCGGACAGCGATTATTTGGAGACTGTGCAAGACACCATAACGGTTCGCAACCAGACTTATTCCTCATCCATCATTTGTTCTCGATTCCCGACGAACGTTTCTTACCTATCTTTTGCAGAAACTACTTGCTATTCCCTCCGGAGGTTCGTTCAGGCGCGGTGGAAAGAGGAAATACGAATCAGACCGGCACTACCGAGGGTCAGATCCAACGACCTCTGAACAGCGGCGGCCAGACAGGTTCGAACGTGGGCATGGCACCGACGGAAGCGGTCCAAGGGAGGGTAGACAATCAAGGTCACCAAAAAGGTCGCGATTGAGGGATGAGAGGGAGGATGATGGACACCAACCATCGTTATTGAGCAGGTTGGAAGCTTCTGGTGGGTCTCCGAGCCAGCGGAAGGATTCGGTTTCCGCGACCGGGAAGACGACGCTTCCTCCGTCGCTACCCCAGAAGCCCGGAGCCAACGGCATCTTGCCTGCGGACAGGGACAAAGATCCTGTGCGAGGGTTCAGCATCAAAGGCGCTGCAAGGGGGGATTTTGAAATGGATGGCCTCAGGAGGGGTGACCGAGACGGGTCAGCAGAATCATTGCTCGGTCGGATGGACGATCGTCGCGGAGGTCGACGAAGAGAACACAGGTAGCACCATCTGTCCCCCGAGTACATTTTATAGCGTTTTTCTGTGTTTTCGGATATGAGCATTATTTTCGATGAGAGGTGTACGAGAACCCGTGACGTCATGGCGATCAGCACCACCCCTCGTATGTCCGTCTATAATTATATGCACTCAACTATCCCTGCGACCACGCCGAACGGTGTTGACCATGTTTCGCCAACCACGGTATACGGTCGAGATCACCATACACAAAGCTCAGCACGTTCCAGTTGGGGATATTCTTAACGTGTCTTCCGACCCTTACATCTACGCCACACTCTACCCGCAGAATTTCACCCAGGGAAAGCCTGATGGTTCTCCCCAGCGACAACTTTTGGAATACCGTACTCACACAGTCAGGAGCAGCCTAGAGCCGAAATTCGATTGCAAGTGGATCGTAGGTGGGGTCACGGAGTCTGGATTCGTGCTAGAACTGCGGCTGAGGGATGAAGACCCGGGCCAGTTCTTTAACGACGACAGGTTGGGGAAAGGCATGCTTCTCGCCCCAAGTCCAGGGGAGAAGCTTGGGGAAGGGTGGGAGCTTGTGGAGGGCGAGTGCAAGATTGAGAAGAGGAGAGGCGCAATGAGCCGCCATATTTCAACTTATATCGCTCGCCTCATCTCGAGAGGTGGTGTTGGTCATCATACCATGGTTTGGGTGTCCGTGAAGGTCCTCGGAAAGTCCAAGATTTTGAAGGACGACCCCAACAGAATATATACATCTGGTCCCCGTAAGTAAGCCAGATATTGTGACGGGCGGATATGACTGAGACAATTCGCTCCTCCACAGATACCTTCGTTCGACACTCCTCGCCCTTGATTGGTTCCGCCCTGCCCGCGCCGGACACTGAGGATGCTCCTCATTCCGAACAACGGAAGGGGAAACTAACCACAGCATCCTTCGTCGCGAACCGCCTCCAATTGACTGGGCCAGTTCCCACGCCCCTCAGGCATCGATACGTTGGGTACAGACCGTTCATCGAACGGATGTTCACAAAGAGTGGGATCAAGGGTCGCCTTCTTCACCGGGCCCTACACCACCAATACGCCACCATCTACCAGTATGGGAGGGACACGGAATGGGGCGTTGTCGAGTCTTCTGGTGACGACGAAAGTGCCGAGCGCGTGTTTGCGGAAAAGTTTTTACGGATGACTTCCTTCGGGACCCAAGGGCGGATGTTCACGTACGTCGTTACCCTGGATGGGGAGATGAGGTTTACGGAGACGGGAGAAGAGTTCGTTATCGAGCTGCTAAGCAAACATAGCATGCACGCAGATGGGGCGAAGGAGATCGCTTACTCCGGCGAGTTCTTCGTGAGGCTCATGGAGGAACACGAGGGAGACTCGAGGGGAAGAGGCGAGGGCGATCTGGGGGACGATGAGCCACAGGATGAAGATCCCAAACATTACGAGTTGGTCATCGACAACGACTCAGGAACATATCGTCCTCGAAAGGAGCTTCTTCCCACTTTAGAGGAATTCCTTGCTAGCGACGATAACTTTGGGGGGCTTGGAAGGATTATGACGGTGGACGGTTTTGACGAGACATTGGGCAAGTGGAAAGAGGAACGGAAGGAAGTCAAGAGGATGGCGAGAGGAAAGGGGAAGGACGGGCAATCGAAGATAGTGCAAGTGAGAAGTGATAGTTCCCTGAGTAGCGCCGTAAGCAGCATTGAGAGCAGGACTGGGTCTGGGTGGTGTAGTCATCAATGAACCATTTCGTTCGAATCCTGTTGTTCTTGTACAGTATCGTAAACTGTAGCTTGGGTGCCCGCGTTTCGTGCATCCCACCCTGGATCCCAAGCACGCAAAACAGAGGGTGATGGTCGCTCTGTAGATTACCAAGGTACCATATAATACTGGGAATTGGCCTCCTCAGGCGAGAACGATACCAGTTGGACCGAGATGATCCAAGTTCTCGGGCGGGAAATTCTTGAGAGGTTCCCTAAAATCCAATCAACACGATGCTTTCCAGAATCAGGGGACCACTCACTTCCGCATCTCCCAAACATCCTCACTGCTCTTCTCCAATCTGCGTTTCGCCCACCACTCGGCACGACGGCGGATCCACACGTCACGCTTTTCCTCAGGGTGCAATGACTTGTTCGCCATGCAAAACTTGAAATCGTCCATCTTTTGACCACACTTCGACATCTCCCCATGCCGGTATAATGACTTGAGTTGAACGCCTAGGACTGGAAAAACGGGTGTAGTTGAGTGTCTTCGACGTGTCATCTAACATCTCTGACCAAACACCCACTGTTGCATGACAAGAAGTCGTCCAAGAGGGTCATACAGCCCGGAATATCTTCCGCGGTGGGATGTACGACCCGAAGGCGGGCTTCTTCCTCCTTCACTGTCTCTTCGAAATCCCGGCCAGACATTTCGGAATCGGAACGGAGGGTGAGAAGTGCCGGAATGATCGATCTCGGCAACGCTCTCCGCCCAATACGGTAATACCGGTCCTTGCCTCCGCGGAAGCGGAAGCACGGTCTGTTCATTACACACGACCTATAACATCCCAGCGGCGTATTGGGGAAGAGTGGAACTACAGAATCGTACAGTACATCCCAACGGCGCATGGTCCAAATGTAAAGGAAACAGTCGCAGAGCCAATCCACCCCACTACTAAAAATACCCAAGTTCGACGGTCCCTTGATACATTGATATACACTTGGAGCGGAAGGTCTGAGCCATGTGGACGCAGAGTTGGCGCTCCTGATCCCTGCGGGGTCCTCCTCGAGGCCCTACGCATGTTTTTTAGCCTTGGCGAACGAGGTACACAAAACTGGTTACGGTCCTTTGACGTACAGGCGAGGAGGAAAGGGGGATCTAGAATACGCGTTAGCCAGGATATGGGGCTCAGGATACGGTGGGGCTCACCTGTATTCATTTGAATGCTTCTCCCTCCCCTAAGTCGATATCTGGAGGCGTGGAACGAGCGCGCAAGTTCCTGAGAAACCACACAATCCCCAGTGCGATGAACAAGAAGCAGACGAGACCTCTTCCATTGCGGCGGCTATGAGTGTGCTCGTTGGCGTTGGTGTAAGCACCCTCGTCATCACGGGTCGAATCAAAGGACTCTCTGTCAGAGGTCATGGTTGGGGAAGATTATCACCTTCCCCAAGGGCGGCGGCCGAGCCTTTTAACGATTCAGAAGCGCCGTGAAGTGCACGGCCTGATCGGTTATGCGGCTACATAGGGGCTTTCGTGCCGATTCACGATGTCTCCATTCAGACGAGCGCCAGGCGGTAAAATTGAAGTATGCTTCATGAAGGTGACAAAGATCAACGGTCGGCTGCATAGCCAATGGGGGAACGGCGGAGGTACGGCCTGAAAAGACAGAGGGATTGTCTCGACAGGCGTTCGAACCGAGGAAGATAATCGAGCCCGTCGAGCAAGTGCACCAGGCCCACCGCTATCGGGATTTGGTGGGAGAAGTGGCATCCCAGAAAGAACGCGTACGAGTTTGGCCTGGGGGTTTCGCTCTAGTGACCCTCGATTGAATCGTGTGTGGTGGACTTGGATTAGGGATTAGCTTCGGATGCGCCCGGTCTGACGTTCTTCCACCAGACTCCATCATCATTAATCATTCTTTGCAGGATGGATGAACCAGCCTCACCTGCTTCACCTCTGGTCTTACCGCCGGTTGAACCATCGCCCAGCGAGCCACCACCACCATACACGACCACCCCTCATCGTTCAAGAAGGACCCGGAGGACAGGCACACGAGTGTCATTGGATTCGGTCGCAGATTGCGAGATACCACCTGCTGGAACCCACTTACCCCAACGCGTTCGACACGGACATCTAGGAACGGACGGTTCGGATGACGACGCAGCAACAGAAAATACACCCCTACTGTCAACTCCACTCCCGCGCCGCAGGCGGCGGACGACGTCGCACTCAAGCACAGTTCGATCGAACATATCGGGTTCACCGTCCTTTGCGCAGACGCTAATGTCTGCGTTTCAACCCGACTTGGACTCTGACATCGACTTGAACATTAATTCTCCCGCGCAGGACGAGAGGCGACATCTATGCCGGAGACGAGAGTTATCTGAGGCAAGCGCTGGGGGGTCGGACCAGAGTGTGGAATGCCTCGGCCCGGCGGTGAGAATAAAGCGGTATTTCCGGCCCATGGGCCGCAAAGCCTATTATTCTGCAGTGTTTCACCTTCTGGTGGTGAATTTCCCGTTCGCGTTGCTGGCCTGGGTGTATCTCTTTGTTTTCACGCTTGTGGGTTGGGTAGTCGAGTGCCTTTCTTCGTTGCGCTGAGATCGTTTTCTGTAGACTGGGACAACACTGCTCGTGGTACTGCCGCTGGGAGCGTTGCTGTGCTTTCTTGATTTGCTTGGGGCAAGGGCATTTTCTAGAGCCGAGGTAGGAGTCACCGCCTTTACAATTTGTCCTCCGCAGTAACTGGTTGGATAGCTGGCCCTTCAATCTACGTTCCACGGACCACTCGCATCTGTTCCATACCCACCGCGACCAATATTCTACCGGTTGCACGACGCAAGAACTGACGTCGAGGCGGGGGCGCCTACTCAGTATGACGGCTCTTTTTATCGTAATGCTTACGCCATGGTACGAAAGCGCCAGCCCATTTTCAGCCCAAATTAACATCCCCGTAGTTCACAGACGCGACCACATACCAGTCGTTGTTCTATTTTCTCGTTATCAAACCTGGCATCACATTGCTGCTGGGGATCTCGCTGGTTGTGTTAGTACCTGTTTCGTTTGCGCTTGTGTTGCCTGCGCCTGCGATGCTGCGGGTAACACGTCGATTGGGGATATGGCAGGCGAATGTGGCTGTGGAAGGGTTGTATTTTGCGGTCCGATGATGTAGATACTGGTAGTTATCAGGAAGCGGTGTTAATAGCGGCATAATCCCACGTTGCGTCGAGGGGATTTAATGGCACGTTTCGGCTGACGCGTCTTGACTCGCTACCTCGACTCATCTCTGCAAGAGTTGACATAGCCTCCGCCGCACCCCGTCTTAAGCCTAGCCCTCATCCCAACCCACCTCTCTTATCTCTTCCACTACCAACCCCCGTCCTTCCCCCTTCCACCCTCCAAGATTCGCAGCATTGGATTTGGCATTCGCAACAGCTCTTACCCCACATGGACGTCCTCAAGTCGCTCGTTCAGCCTCTCGTAGGAGGCGGTGGAGGCTCATCAATGGTTGACGGTGTCAAGCTCGTCGTCCTAGGTGGTACAGTCGAGACTGCCAGACGAATGGCAAGCTCCGGATGGTAAGTACCTCGCTGCGCCTCACTCCCCGAGCTCGTTGCTCACTCGGCGCCCACAGGAATCACTTCATTAATTGTACGGACATTGTGAAGAACACTCCGTCATGACATGGCCTGACATCTCCTTCCATAGCGTTCTTCCTCACCGCTCACTTTTCTGAAGAGGACTACCCATACGACTGGCTAATGCTATGGCTCTCTCGTCGCCCCGAGTGGCAACGGTCGAGGGAGTTCGAGACGACAACCCGGACAACTACATCCGGGCTCGCTTCCCGGGTGGCGGACAACTCGTTCGGCGACGACGATGAGGGTGAGGACGACGATGTTCCAGGAAAGGTCAAAACCCGAGTCGTCTTCCAGCCCACTGCAAACACAACGCACACCATCTATTACCGTGGCCACTGGCTACGTGTGAGGCGGGGTCGGAAAACAGACGGCAGTGGCTGCGAGGTGCTATCCATCAGGTCGGTCCAAACCTTTCCTTATCCGGGTCGCTACGTGATTTGCTCATGTGATACATCCCGTCCCTTTCATCGTGTTGCGGGGTTTTCCTTTTCAGCGTCGTGGCGCGGAATAATTCAATCCTCAAACAGCTCGTCCTTCAAGCTAAGAAGGAGTACGAGGCCGAGGCCGTCCACAGGATACAGATCTACTTCGCCGACTCACATGGTTGCTGGAGGTGGACGGACTCGCGGCACAAGCGGCCCATCTCATCCATCGTCCTCAACCCTGGCGTCAAAGAGATGTTACTCTCCGATACAAAGGACTTCCTCAAATCTGAGAAGGTAATTAATCTTACGCTCACATCTACGTCCGCTGACGTGTAATACTAGTGGTACGCTGACCGCGGTATTCCCTTCCGGAGGGGTTATCTCCTCCACGGGGTCCCAGGATCCGGGAAGAGTTCGTTAATCCACGCCATCGCGGGTGAACTCATGCTTGACATTTACGTTGTCTCGCTGTCGTCATCGTGGATTAATGACAGTACACTGACCACCCTGATGGGTCGTGTACCGGCCCGGTGCATCGTGTTATTGGAGGATCTCGACGCAGCCTTCACAAGGAGCACATCCAGGGATGACTCATCCACCGGTAGCCCCGACGGATCAGACTCATCAGAGAAGGATAGCGCTCGCGAACATTCCTCGAGCAGCCGTCACCGGCGTTCGAAGGATCATATCTCTGATACCAACACCCTCAGCTTGAGCGGTCTGCTGAATGCATTGGATGGTGTTGCGGCTGCTGAGGGGCGTCTCTTATTCGCGTTCGTATCCCCTTTATTGCTGATTATCTGCGATTATCTGGCTGATATGCGGTTTCATAGTACTACAAACCATTTGGAGCGCCTAGATCCGGCCTTGTCTCGACCTGGCCGCATGGACGTCTGGGTCGAGTTCAAGCACGCGTCCAAGTGGCAAGCTGAAGCGCTGTTCCGCAACTTCTTCCCGTCCACCGAAGAGGATGAGCCCACAGAGGCTGAACTCGCCAGCATTGTGTTGCCTTCTCCTTCTTCGGTTCCTCTAACACCCTCTGACCTCGCTTCCAACCCCGATTCGGATGCGATGTTCACCGTGGGTTCTTCAACGCTGCTATCATCTGCCTCGTCGACGTCAATTTCCTCGATGGCAACGAGAGAGTCTTGTGTGAGATCTAGAACGACGTCGGAGGTTGGCACACCTTCGACTTCTAGCACCCCAAAGTACCTCCCTCCAGCGGTTGAGGACGAGCTCGCTGAGTTCCAACACTCCGCACCTCCGATCGATGCCGCCACGCTGTCGAGGTTGGCCAGGCAGTTTGCCGACTCAATACCGGAGGATGAGTTCAGTGTTGCTGCCCTTCAGGGCTACCTTCTCAAGAACAAGTCCCGCCCAGAATGTGCTGCTTCTGCAGCTGCGGCCTGGGTTGTGAGTGAACGTGAACTTCGCGAGCGTTTGAAGAAAGAGAAGGAGGCTAGGGAGCTCAAGGAGAAACTCGAGGTATGTTGCGATCCCCCTCTTCTCCGATAGAATGTCATTCTGACTCCATCACAGAAGGAAAAGAGGCGGAAGGAGCTTGAGCGCGAGAAGAAAGAAAAGGAGGCCGAAGAAGCTGCAAAGAAGGCGAAGGAAACTTCCAAAGAGGAAGCTCCCAAGCCGACTGAAAGTGCAACTGCGGTGCCCGTTCAGACCAAGGTCATCCCCGTCCCTCCTCCCCCAACTCAGGAATCTTCGTCGGACAGTGGGAATGACAATGACGAAAACGTCCCCCCAGCGCCCGGTTCCACCGGCTGGGTTAACGTCGACGAAGCGTCTCCCCCACCAACTCCCTCCCCTGACTCCACCGCATGACTAAAACGATCCCCTTCGAGTTGTGGCGGTGGTCTCGGGTGCGCCACTCAAGTACAAGATATCCTCGTTGATGATCCGCCACTTCCCGGGTTCCCCCCTCCCGGATCTTCATCGAACTTTCCCCCCTCGAATAACTCTAACCCTGCGAATCCGCTGGATAAAACACAATTGGGGCTACCTCATCCCACGCCTGTCCATGCATACATTCAGCTCTACATCGTTCATTTGTACATCAACCTCCTACACCTTCGGCTTGTGCCTAGCGCACGTCACGCAAGAATCCCCCACGATAGAAGACTCATTGGGGCTGCCGATCCTCGATGAGGTGGAATGTGGACCCGATACTTTTCTTTCTCATGTTGAACTTCTAATCACCCCTCGTTACCTCAAATCCAACTCGTTTCACGAATGTGCATGCCTCTGACGCCCCCTTTCCTCTTTTGCAAGCCAGTCCTTGGACCCCTTCTGTGTAGTCTATGTTTTCTCAAGTTGCTAGCCCCAAACTGTATATTTGCTATCCCTCGTCCCCCTGGCCCGCCCCCATAGTTCCATTCTGGTGTATATTTGCCTTTGTTGCAGTTGCTCCTGGTATCCTTACTCCCTAACAATCCCCCCCAAGTACGGTTGTCTCATAGTCGTCATTCAAACAATACAAGTCGCATCCCCCTCGTATAAGTTGCAATTGAGTCCTGGGTAGTTGCTGCTGGTGAGGGATACGTATACAATGTGAAATCCGTCTGGTTCGTCGTAAGAGCTGTGGTAATTGAGCCAAATGAATGTAGCCCGTTTTACTCCATCCCCTTCCTCAAATTCTCGAACTTGCTGCCCTCGTACCTGAGCCAATTATGGGTAGAATCCAACGGGCCCATTGCGTGCTTCACCACCTTGACAAGGCTGTGACCAGGCTGAGGATCCTTCCCTGGCCCACCCTCTATGTCCTTCCTCTCCGTGCCCTTGTCACCGCTCAGCTCCCAAAACATGCTCCCTCCCAGCCCCTCGTGCTTGATCCACTCTCCCTTCCACTTCGCGACCTCCTCACTATCAAACGAGATCATCTCCTTCTTGTCGTAATCGTACGACCAACTCGCCATCATTTTCTCGTCGCGGAACATGTAGGAACCGGGGAGGGGGAGGGCTCGATAGTCGTATACGCCCTTCTCCCATGAGCCGGGGCCGATCCCTGAGAAGGGTTTTCCGGGACCCTCGGTGTTCATGAAGGAACGGCCGTAGAGAGGGATCCCGAGGATGAGTTTGTGACGGGGAACACCCTTGGAATGGTAGAACGCTACAGCCTTGGTGCCGCTAATGGGTCCTCCGTGGATATTGGCCTGATGGCCGGAGATGGAATCCCAGGAGCCGGCTGAACGGGCAAATCAAGTCAATATAATACTCGGGGGTGAAAGAGGTGAGCCTTACCATAGTCGTATGCCATGAGGTTCCAAAAATCGAGGTAGTGGTCCATCTCAGCTACGTGCAGCTTTTCGTAGTTCTGTGGACCGCAGGGCGCCGCGATCTGCACAGACGATCAAGGGTATGTCAACTATGGACCAGGGAGCCCCACATACCGTCAGCAAAAAACGATAGCTGATCCCTTTCTGTCGCTGGTGCTGATCCAATGCGTGACGAAGCTCTCTTAGGAGGTCGGTGTACCCTCGCGCCTCTTTGTCGTTTTGGGGATACTCATAATCGATGTCCAAACCGTCGAGTCCATAGTCCTCCAAGAGTTTCACGGATGATTCGACAAACTTGTGACGGAACGCTGGGGAGACGACGACAGGATGAAATGATGGAGAGTACGTCCAACCACCTGTGCGTAGTGGGGGTCAGTCCGCGGCCTGGCTTCAGTCTGGTGATTGTGTGCTCACCTATGGAGAGGAGAAGTTTGAGGTGCCTGTGCTGCTTCTTAAGCATGTAGATGGCTTTAAAGTTGCCAAAGAGGCCCTTGTCGTCCCACGAGTCGCCAGGGTAATGAATCTCCTCGTCGGCCCACTTATCGGAGAGGAATACCTCTCCGGAATCGGCACGAACGTTGGCGAAAGCATAAAGGATGTGTCTAGGGCTACAAGTCAGTTCCTCTCGCTTTATTGACATCGGGACCTCGGCGTACGTTAGGTCTTCCGTTGGGATGAGGGAAGGTGGGTACTTTCGCCCATAAATGCCCCTAGAAAGGCACGAACGGTGAGACATGCGCTGCGGCGCTGGATATTTTGTGTTGGAGCATACCAATTAACGAAACTGTCCGTGTGAGCCATCACGTTCAGATCACCAAAGCGTCAAGACAAGAGGTAAGGATACACACTATCCAACACTGTATTTTCCGTTTCCAGGCATGGTGGGGGTGTCTGTCGAAGAGTTGTCCGGTTTGGGTTTTGGTATTCCTGTGCTGATGTCACCACCACCGGCGTGCTGCGGATCGTTGACGGACCACTGGCCGGCCTTGTAGGAACAGAAGGCGACGACGGCGAAGGTGAGTGCTAGGAGCAGGTACTTTGCTAGAGGGGCGTTTCTGTCCGACCACGACTTGGGCGAACGGTCGTCGTCTAGAGGTTCATCTGATGTCGACAGTCGTTCGTATTGTTGATTCGGCATGGCGGAGCGGAGCCAGGCGGTCCGGAGGCGTGATCGACGTCCCCGCCCAGCCGTCGCAAGCCCACCGCAGGCCGGCACGTCCGGTACATTCATCCCCCCTTGAAGCTTGAAGCTCGAAAAGCTGACGTTCCCACAGGAGGCGACCCCTCTCGGAACGGATCAGGGTGCCTGCTCAGGCCGCCGCTGGATGTTCCTCCACCAGTCTACTTCTAGCGCGTTTGAAAATCGCCTCAAACCTAATTATTTAACTTTGGATTCATCCGACCCCCTCTCCTACTGGAAAGGTGGGCGCCGCTGTCGTCGGTCACATTACAATGGGTCGTACTCCAGCTGGAGCGTGCAAACCACGGGGGTGAGAGGTGGACCCTATACCCATGTAGCGTCTCGTCACACTCGAGCGAAGAGTATGTGTTTGCGATCTTCCACTCGCTCCCGTGGCATCCAAAAAGTGGAAAACGGTAAAGGTGGAATGCACCTATGAGCTTACGCAGCGGATCGGGCATCGATCGGGTCTTAGTTTTGTGGATTACTGCAACAGGGGGGTTGTCTCACCATGGTATATCACGACGGCCGTTCCGCACCCTGTGTACCAACCTTTCTCCCTGCTGGACCACCAACGCGATGCTAGACCCGACCGTAGTTCACTACGTTACCCTCATTGGGAGTGGAATGTTCTTGTGAGTTCCCAAGCTCATCGGATTGGCGGTCGGTCCCACCAACCAACCTTGTTTTCAGATGGGACTATTTGTCGACTTTATGGCTCGAGTACAAACTCATAAGGGGTCAGATGAAGCTACGATGGCCACTGGTCCGTCCATTTTCCCGCTCATTTTGCGCCCGCACTCAGTCAAGTAGATTCCTTACTTCTTCGCCCGCTACGCGAGCTTGGGATTTGTCATCGCATGGTGAGACCTGCCCATCAGGCTACCTTACAACCACCACCAATACCTTCCAGCCTACTCTATCAAGCGTCGAGGCAGCCAGTGGATTGTGACGGTGAGTAATTTTGTACCGGGAGCCACCCCATTCACACCCGAGTTTCCAGCGATATACATCAGCGGGAACGTGCGTCTCCGTTCTTGTCCACGCATCTGAAAAAACATATCTCACCGCAACTTTAGCTTCTGGGTAAGGTTGCCGTCACTTCTGCATCTGTCAATCTTGCTGTTCGAACGTACGCGGTCTGCCCGCCCGCCCCACCTTTTAACCAGACTAAATGCACACCAGGGCCGTCATTTGGTCATACAAGTGGTACATCCTACTTTTACTGGGGGTACTTGTTACCGGCCAGGTTATACTCATCGGCATAGGTGCGTGACATCCTCTGCACTACGGCTCGTATCGGTTCCAATTCGATGAGTAGGACTTCGGGACCGGGGCTTCTTTGCGAACTGGAGCTTCGACCTTCAGCATTGCGTTGGTTCCAATACCTCGCGCAAAAGCGATCTGGGCGTTTTTGCACCTTATGGTTGAGTGGTGCAAATACAGGATCGACCTCACCTCCTGACCTCACTTTCCTCAGCTGTATCCGTAGATTGCGTGATAGTCATTCTGACGGCTATCCGCCTCCGAAAGTTCGACCCTAAGACAGGATTCGCGGCTTTGTTAATCCGCCAGGGTATTTTTTTCTTCTTCTTGGTCCTCTCCTTCCAAACATTCGTCGCCGTGAGTCAGATCTAGCGCATTCACAACACCGCCCGTGGTTGAACTTGCTTGTTATCTAGGTGACCGTGTTCACCAAGGACAATGGTACGGGTCACCACCCACGGAAGGCAGCGCACAAGCTGACTCGATCCATTCAGATATTTTGGTTTCCATATCTAGCGTTCTGTGTGCAATAATCGTGTACATTGTTCGTCCTTTTCGACCTTGCATGGTCTCACGTTCCCTCTTAGCCCCATGGTATCCTGTCACCTGGTCAGGGTCGTCCTCACCAACCCTTGCGGGTTCGTTTTGATGCCAATTAGTTTACCACACCCTGGGACTGACATCACACCCTTCCTACCAGCACTCCTAGATTGAATATGCAAGAGAGTTCGACGATTGCTGGAGAGTGTCTCCGGGGAGACGGGGTCCAGCTCACCACGCACGTCGAATTGGGAAGTCGTACCTCTTCCTCTTCGTGCTAATCCGTGGAAGCCCGCGGAATTCACCTTCTGTGACCCCTCGCTCATTGCCAACTCATAGTATAGGCACGACTAACTACAGTATCACCACATACACCCAACCGAATGTACGATCGCTTCCGAATCAAAGCTCCCGGCTAGCTTACCTCAGCCGACCTTTTGCCTGGGAGACAGTGAGAAGACTCCTTTACTACTCTATGGTGCGACCCAGGCCTGCCCTCACGCGCAGTGTCATTTGTAAACTTGCGAAGCCTTTGATTCGAGCGCTGGGAATCACATGCGCGCCCTCTGTATAAATATAGCTGCATAACGGCTGAGATCAATGGGGCTGGTCGCGGTTTCGGATCTTTTGTGCCCTTTCAAATGACAGTTGCTTGTCTGCGTGCGTAGACCGGGGTTATCTCCACACCAATCATCGTTCAGCATCTCTTCAACCACTCACATTTCTCCCAGCATCATGGTTGGGCAACCTCACCATGGACAGGACAGCAACACGACGATATATCTGCCTATTAGCGCGAGGGATGTTATGAGTTACAGGAAGGCGATGCTACACTTCAAGATTACGGATAAGAAAGGTTACGGATACGAAAGCGGTATGACTCTACGGAGAACGGAACACAGGTTCCGACCGTATTTCACAATATTACTGCACTTGGGCCTCCTACAGAAAAGTGGCACACGGTGTCAGATATATTAATCTCGAAAGATCCCATGATATTGATGGATCCCTGGGCTCCGTGCTTACCTGATCGACAAATTCCTGGGCTTCTTCGCGCTTGATCGTCCGGATTGAGCTAACTTTTTGATTGTCAAAAAGGACCCCATAGAACTTGTCAGCTGTCACCAGCATTTCTGGTCTAAATGTTGTCGTAATGAACTGTGCCGTCTCTGAAAGCTCGTGGATCATCCCTGTGGGTTGTTCGGATAATCCGGTTCGATCACCGTCAATCATCACGTCATGTCTACAGTTCGTTGCGGAGGAACCCACCTGCGACGGCGGTTCGGTATTGCGCGTCAAGATTCGCATCGATCTTTTTTTTTTGGGGGGGGAGAGACCGGGTCAGACGATATTGAGGGAGTAGAAAGGCTGATGGTCCTTACCTCATCAAACAAATAGAACGGTGCAGGATCGCATTTCTGGATGGCGAATACTGATAAGGGGGAGGGGGGATCCAGCTTTCATCTCGGAATGGTAGCGGGTTGACTGAACTCTTACCTGTGGCGAGTGCAACGAGGGACTTTTGGCCCCCAGAGAGTTGCTGAATCCGCAGCCCTTCGTCGACTTTAGAGTTGAACGATACCTGCCCGAAGGAGACTCGTCAACACCATACAGGATCAACGGACCGAAAAAATCACAACGGCGACACGGACCTTTATTGCAACACCGGTGTAATTCTCAACGCTGCTCTGTTGTGTCTCGTCTTCATCCATCTCATCCTAAAAATTCGCGAGTTTTGGGTATAGATGTATAGATTAACTAGCCCGCCACGGGCTTGTGAGACAAACTCACCTGATCAATTTTCCGTTGGATGATCAATCGCCCACGACCGACTGGGACGAGCTTTTCAAACACTTCCTCGAAGTTTTTCGCGACTTGTTTGAACGTTCTTTCGATTGCTTCGTCCTTCCGTTGATCCAAAACCTCGACAAGCTCCTGGATCGACTGCGCAGACGTATCAAGGTCTTCGCGACGTTGGATGAGTTGGTCGCGCTGTTTCGTGAAGTTATTGTACTGCTCGAATGCCTTCTTGTTGACGTGCCCGAACTTCTTGAGACCGTCATTAACTTTTTGTAGCTTCCTGCCCAACTGCGGGGGGAATTTCGTCAGCTCCAACTACACACTCCAAAACTAAACAAATACCCTTTCGGCATCCTTGCCGATGTACTTCTCAAAGGCTTCTTCAGGGAGTACACCAAGGTCCCGAATGTTGCGGTTGACCTCGTCCCTTCTGTTAGTCAAAAGCATTTTCTTGGTGTGGTATTTCTCGTCGCTTTTCTGCTGCTTCGAGAAAGCCCTGTTGTCGTCCGTCTGTTGGGATTGCAGTCTTTCCAAAGCGGTCCGGAATTCTTGGAGCTGCTTCCCCAGGGCATCGTGTTCCTTCTCCGCTTCTACGATCAACTCAGCCAACCGGAAGGTTGTCGATTTGATAATTGCGTACCCAGAGATTTGGCCTTCAGTGACTCGATTGTGTTCTTGAGTGCCTGAAGTTCCCCTCTTCTAGAATCCAGATCCCCCGCTGCAGCGGTGTCCGCGTTCTGAGGCTCGCCCAACCTTTCGATCACCCCCATAGCTTCGGCTTTCCTCCGTTTCAGGTCCTCGTTCAACCTGATCTCGACCAAGCTCTTCCTTCCTCCCACCTCGAGTTTCTCGTTCGTCCTTTGTGTTAGGTCCGCCGTCCGTTGGTCTACTTCCCTGCTAAGCCTCTCGATGGCAGCCTCCTCTTCGTCCGTGAGTCCGCGGACCATAGGTGTCTGGAGCTCGTCTCGAAGGGACCGAATTTGGGTATCAGACTCCCGTAACTCGCCTTCCGTATCTTCGACTTGTCCTTCGAGCTTCTCGATTCTCCCCTTCGCTCGCTCCCTCTCGTTCCTCAAGCCACCAACGGTATCCCCTTGACTGTCCCTCTCATGCTTCTCTTCCGCCAGCTCTCTAGCCTTCACCTGGATCTGCCCAGTAAGGATTGTGATCTGCTGGTCCAGTTCTCCGAGAGTCTTTTTAACTTCCTTGTACCTTTTCTGGTCCGCCTCGCTCTTAGTACGCCAGGTAGAGGCGGTTCGAATGGCGTCTAGCCTGGAGCGCCGAACGTCATGGTACCCACCACTCAACACACCCTTATGGTCGATCTTATCTCCGTCTGATGTGATGGCGTTGATACCATGGCTCTTGACGTAGGCTGCAGCGAGTGTGAGGTCCCTACAAACGCACGTCCTGCCGAATACCTGCTGGAAGGCTTTGGTGTGGAGGGGATCGTATGTGATCTTGGACAAAAGTGGGATGGCGTCGTCTGAATTGACCGTTGGGGCCGCCTTGGGTCGCAGTCGGTTCAGAGGCATGAATGTCACTCGGCCAGTCTTTTCCGCATTCATAGTCTTGAGCAGACGGGAGGCGGTTTCGTCGGTATCGACAACGACGTGCCACAGACTACATGCCAGGAAACTGGTAAGCAGTGCGGTAGACAACATTCGTAAGGACTTCATTACCTGTTGCCTGCGGTGAGTTCAATGGCGGTGTTGTAATTTTCATCGGGAATCTCGAAGAGACCGTAAAGAGGGCCATACACCCCAGTCAGTCCCTGACGCTCGGTAATGTTTTTCACGGCCCTCAAGCCCATGCCTGTGTCCTTCATGGAAAACAAAATCAGGCGTGGGGCCTCCCTTGAACGGACCGGGAGACCCATACCTTATCCATCATGCTTGCCAGGATCCTCTCCGCGGACCTAAGTTCCTCCGAGGCGTGGCTGATCTCGCCCGATAGCTTGGTCTCCTCCCTCCACAACTCCTTCCTCCGCTCGGTGAGTTCAGCGGATTCGTTTTTCAGAGCCGCCATCTGAATGCTCAAACTTTTGACCTCTTCCCGTCTGTCTACAGCATTGGTCTCAGTGTTGGTGATTTTCGTCTCAATTTCCTGGAGTGACACCCGGCTGGAGGCGAGATCCTGTTGAGTAGATTGAAGGGCGGCGAGTTGATTCTCCCTGAACGCTTCGACAGAGGCAATCTCTGATCTGAGGTAATTGTCCCGTTCCCCCTGGGTTCTGAACTTGGACAATCTCCCCTGCTTGGAGTATAATGCGCCCAACTTTCCCTTCGCCAGCTCTAGGCTCCTCTTTTCGGTCAGCTCGGCATCTTTCCTCTGTTCCCATTCTGGGATAAGTTGGGCCAATTCTGCTTCAGCCTGGGTGATCTCAGCGTTGAGGTTGGAGAGTTCGGCCTCGAGTTCTTCTCGGCGGCCGCTGGAACGTTCCCCTGCGGTTGTGAGGTCTTCGACGGTACATTCCAGCTCGGTGCAGGACCGAACGAGATCGTTCAACTCAGATTGGGAACTGAGTTTAGAGAGGTTGGCGCTTTGGAGGGCATGTCGTGTTTCCGTGATCTTTCGCTCGAGGTTCTGGGTACGACCGCGTCAGAAGGGCAGGAATCACAGGTCGTGGATACATACCTGAATCTCCTTCTCCCGGTTGTTGTAGATGGCCTGCCTCTGATTCGCATCATGCAAGTCACCCCTCCGAGTTTCCTCCGTTTGGTCCAAAGCTTGCGTGATATCCTCCGACTCGCTCTGGTACATAGCGTACTCCAGACACCGCCTCTCCTTATCTTGCTCCTGGAATTGCTTAAGTTCTTCCTTCTCTTCCTCGAGCTCTGTCAGCCGGTTCTCGATGTATTCAAGGAGTTCGGCGATCTTGTTGCGCTTCGCATCAGTTTCGGACATAATCCGGAGGGATTCGGTACGTCGCTGTTCGTACACCTTCGTACCGGCGACTTCCTTGAGGAGGGCGAGACGTTCGTGGTCCTTGGCGTTCGTGAGAGCGGTGATACGACCTTGGGGAACGATGTAGTACGGGTTGGATTTGCTGAAACCCGCAGATTCGAGTAGATTCATGACGTCGGCCTTGTTCGCGCTCTTCTTGTCAAGACTGTAGTCGTCCTTTTTCACACCGATGGTTCGACGTAGGGTGACCTCATCGCGGCCAGTTGGAAACCGGTTGTCAGAGTTATCGAAGACAATCTCGACTGAAAGGGGCGTAAATAACCATTTCTGCACTCCATAAGACAGGCCAATGCGTACCATATGCTGACAATGTGGTGGATGTTGAAGCACCCTCGTGCAGAAGGGATTGCCTCTCTTCGTGGCCCATTGAAGTGTAGGCATCTGAAAGCACGAACCGGATGGCTGGCCGCACATAAGCAGCGTGTTGTGTTCCGTGAAGCGGGTTAATTACCGGCGAAGAAGTTACTCTTCCCTGACCCATTCCTCCCTACAACCACATTGTGCTTTGGCGAGAAGGGGTCGACGACAGTCTGATCTCTGTCTTAACTTGCAATCAGCATCCGGCTTGGGTTTGGTTGGGATGAGAAACGCGTGCGTACATGACTTGAACCCCTGGATGGTTAGGGTCTTGATGTACATCGCCGGTGGCGTTGAGGTTGAGAACAAGTCGCGACTTGGAGCGGCGCGTGACGAAAGTGTGATCGAACGCGTTCAATTTGGAGTACGATCTTGTTTCAAGAGGTTGTAGTCTGATAAGCAAAAAGACTACAAGACTGTTCTCACCCTTTGTAGTCGGGTTAGATCCGGGTGATTACAAAGATCGTGACTGGTAAGTAAGCGCCGGGCTTATTCAAGGCACATCAGAGATACGTGGCGAGTTAGCCGCTTGTTCGCCTTGATCGGTCATGCCCACTCCAGACCAAGGCTGCGAGTATCACCCACCTCTCTTTTATTTCTAACGAGCCGCCCCGGAACGTCTCACCCTATAACACCATGGTCTCTGCTAGGCGGACGGCTACGGTACTTTCCTTGCTCTTGAGCTCGTGTGTCCTCGTCGGCTCTTCTCAACCGCCATTTGAACGGAACCCGCCCCCACCGGTTATACCAAGCGCAGTCTGCAAGGACGCCGTATGTCTCCCCACCATTCCTTATTGCACCAGAAAGCGTGATATCCCCTCCCAGTTGACAGGTCCGATTGAAACAACAGAATGCAACTTCGAGGCTTTGGACAGTGTTGGTTCGGAGTTATTCCAACAGCTGCACGAGTTGGTCGAGACACCATTCTTCAGGTATTTCAGGGTGAGTAATATCCATCACTACATACAGTGAGACCCACCTGATGACCTCACCAGGTGGATCTGTACCGCGAATGTCCGTTCTGGCAAGAGAACGGATTTTGTATGAACCGAGAGTGTGGGATAACCACCGTCGACGAGGCATGTTGACTCCCCCTGGACGCTACAGCGTAACTAATCTCCGGGCAGAACGATATTCCTGAAAGATGGAGGGCAGGTGCCCTCAGCAAGGTTGAGATGCCTTCTGAGAATGAGGTACGTATCTGACTACACTCACCACCGTGTTTGTCGCTGAACTAGGGCTAGATAAACAAACTACCAGGGTGTTACTACCGGGACTCCGACTTTTGTTTCCTGGAGTCCTCTGCCGAAGGTGATTACGTCGATCTGATCGAAAACCCTGAACGCTTCACCGGTTATGTCGGCCCTGCCGCTCACCGAGTCTGGAACGCCATCTACCACGAGAACTGTTTCGGGCAATCTGAAGCCACTTGGTCACCAAGCAAACCTGCGGTCACTGTCCCAGACACACTGTCAACCGGGTCCAGCACTGAGGAGGAGGGGATTTGTATGGAGAAAAGGGTATTCTACAGGATCATCTCGGGCTTGCACACATCAATATCGACGCATATATGCATGGAGTACTTCAACCAGACCACGGGAACGTGGGTATGTGACCTTTTTCACCTTTTGATCTACACCCTTTGAAGTAAACACACTCCGCAGGCACCAAACCTCCAATGTTTCATAGATCGAGTCGGTGTGCATCCTGATCGATTGCAACAGATATACTTCAACACCGTCCTCCTCCTGCGAGCGATCTCCCGCCTTGGCCCTTACCTGTCAGAATACGATTACTGTTCGACAGGCACACACGAAGAGGACGCTCAGACCAAGAGCCTTCTTGGAAGTATCGTTGAAACTGCTCGCCGAGTGGGTAAGTTCGATGAAAATCGAATGTTTGCCGGGGAAGATGCCAATGTGAGTGAAGGCGATACATGTGTGTTGCGTTGCTAACGGCTATACGCAGGTCTTGAAGCAGGAATTCAAGGACCACTTCAGAAACGTCACGAGGATCATGGACTGTGTTGGTTGTGATAAATGCAGGCTATGGGGTAAGGTTCAGACCACGGGAGTCGCAACTGCGATGAAAGTCCTCTTTGAGCTCGATGAGAAGGCACTAGAGTAAATTCCTCCCCACGTTTGCGCCTACGGTATGAGGCTGATTGGTTTTAGTCCCTATTCCAACAGGAATCTCCTAACTCGCTCAGAAGTGGTCGCCCTGATCAATACCCTCCACCGGTTTGCGGAGAGTCTGCACGCCGTCAATCTCTTCAGGGGGATGTGGGCTGCTGAACACGAACCGCATTCGATAAACGATGTAAGTTATTCCTATCCGTCGAGTGACGATGAATACCTGATGTTCTGGACAGACCGAATTCATAAAGTCCTCTCCACTCGTCGAAAGCCTCAGGACTCGCTCGTCGGCGTTTTACGAGTACTGTAGGGCCGGTGCCAAGGACTGCGCGACGAGCATCGCGTCCCTGAGGAAGAGATTTGCGTCTGTGTTTTCGAGATCGCGGAGGAATTTGGACGACCCGTCGCATGTCGAGCTCTGAGGGAGAGTGTTCATCTGTTACTTAGGCCTTGTAGCATACATACAATCATCCTGAACGGAACCCATCGAAATCCCATCTGATGTCGGATGCAGTTCGGAACCGGATGGCGCATGAGGCGGAGCGCGGTTAAGCGCCTGCCTACGTTGTAACACGTCTCATTTCTTGCGAACACGGCCAGCACTACCACTCGCTTGATTGCCTCCCCTCTCCAGGTTTTCCCGTCACCGGCCTCATCGCTACTCGGACACCCGTATACTCCACTCCAGCCGGTTTTTTCGTCTGGATTAACGAAAGATGCCACTGTCCGCCGCTGAGCTTCAGGTCAGTCACCTGTCTGTTGGCGTGCACACCACGGGGATGGCGAATGTTTTGGCTGTGTTTTCTAATGCGGTATTTTACCCTGCTCTTTTTTGCACACGCAAATAGAAGAAGCACGAACTCGAGGGTGCCCCGGATCCGTTCCCCAGTTTGTCTGGGCACGCGGGTCCTATTCCCGTCGCTCCGTCTCGATCCCGTCAATCTCAGCAGGAACTCGACACTGGCTCCCACGATGCTTTCCCGTCCTTGTCCCCTTCTCCGGCTGCGCCGTCTCAAACCCAGCCCACGACCTCCGCTTGGGGTGCCAAACTTCGCGTCAAGCCGTCTGGTGTAACCGAATCCTTCATCCTCCAAGACATCGACCTCTCCAGTGCCGGAAAGGATGGACGTTCTACGACGCTCAGCGAAGTTACCAGGGGCATCACGCAAAAATTCAAGGTCAAAATCGAGGCCTCCACCAATCACAGGAAGGAGACTACCTTCTACTTGAAGTCCGAATCCCAGAAAGAGTTGGACAAGGCCAAGAATGCACTGGTCGCGGCTTGCTCTCCCGTGGTCACTTTAATCATCCAGGCACCTGCATCCACCATCTCTTCTATCATCGGAGCCAAGGGTGAGCCCCCAGATTTACCTCCTGATCCTATCCGCTGAGTTTTGGTTTGAAGGCGCAAACTTGAAGCACATTCGGGAGAGAACTGGTGCCCGTGTGGACATCCCTCCTAGGAATCAGTTGACCCCTGCCCCTTCCAATTCTTCCCCTGCTACCAATGGCACGACCATCTTGGCGTCCGACTCGGCAATTCCTTTCGTTATCGAACAAGATGAGGAGGAGATCGACATCCCGATCACCATCAAGGCTGCCCGTCCTCTCGCTGAAGAAGCCCGTGTCCTCATCAACGAGATCATTGCGTCGAGGGCCTCCAAACGTGTCAGGATCCGTGAAATCCCTCCTCACTTGCTACCATTCCTGATTGCTCGTCGCGACGCTTTCGAGGCGGCTGCCGAGGGTCGCTATACCCAAACCTCGCTGAATGCCGATGAAAGGGAGATCACGGTCACTGGCGACAGGGAGGGGGTCACGATGGTCGTAGACGCTATTAAATCTACCACGGAGAACCTGGTAACTGCACTCACCTCGATTTCGATGAACCTCCCCAAGCGCCAACACAGGTTGCTCACTGATATGGCCGTGGAAGACGTCACGGAGCAAACCAACTGTACCGTTATCGTTCCGAAACCTGAGGATCCCAGCGAGGCGGTTGTGGTTTGGGGTGAGAGCGAGAACTTGCCCAACGGTCTTACTGCTGTCATCTCCAAGGCCAACTCGGTCTACATCCACGAGTTCCCCCTTCCCGGCCCGATCCAGACTTCGAAGAATATCTTGAGGTACATCGTCCATGTCGACTTTACGGAGACCCTCACCGTGGCACATCCTGGTCTCAGCGTCTTCACCCCACCTCCAGCCTTGTGGGATTCGGCCGCTACACTCAACCTTGAGCTCAGTGGAAGTAAGACCATCGTGGATGAGGCAATTAGGCAAACTTCGGAATTAATCGGCAAGCTCAACGGCGCAACCAAGGATATCAACGTTGACTGGGTCGTGCATAAGATCATCTCCTCCAAGAACGCGAAAAAGTGAGCCCATTTCCATGAAGCAAATGATAGTTTCTTACCGGTTTTTAGGTTGAAGCAGTTCCACGACACGCACAACGTTCTTGTGTTTTTCCCCCCTGAGTCTCTCGAACAATCCTCCCTGCTGCTTGTGTATGACCCCACCTCCCCTTCCGCCTCCCCTTCGCCACTGGACAAGAGCAAAAACTTGGAAGATGTCGCGAATGAGGTCCTCAAGATGAAAGACGCGGCGGATGTCAAGAGCCAGTTGATCGAGGTCGAGAAGAAATGGCACTCTGCGGTCGTTGGTAGGTCCGGCACTACTCTCAACGCGATCATCGGCGAGGATACAACACTTTCGATCAAGTTCGACACGGATGCGGGTGAGGCGACGGAGGATTTCATCTTGGTGAGGGGCGTGGCTTCAGAGGTCGATCGTGCTACCAAGGAAATCAAAAACATTGTCGAGAAGGCCAAGAATGATGAGATTGACAACGGTTTCGTACGTGATGTTTCCCCATAAGGGTTTGGGAAGCTAACTGACGCTCGTCGACCCCCCTCAGTCCGCCGAGTTCGAGATCGATCAGGAATACGTTGGTCGCGTTGTTGGCTCCGGCGGTGCACAAATCAACAAAATTAGGGATTCACTCGGGGTTACCGTCCACTTTGACCAAGAACCTGAATCCACCAAGGAGTCTTCGAAGAAGAAGAAAGAGAAGGCACCACAAAAGTCTCGGGTCAAGGTCTGCACTCACGTCCACGTTTTTATTTATGGAGTGCGTCGGTTGACATTGCGGTGGCAGATTACTGGTCGTAAGGAGAACGTGGAGGAGGCTAAGAAGCGTATCTTGAATCAAGTTGAGCGATACGTAAGTCTACTTTGCTCCTGCTCTTGGGGGTGAAAGCTAGACCTCGATGTAAACAGGCCGACGAAACCTCTGAAGTCCTGAAGATCCCCCGTCAATATCACCCGTCGCTAATCGGTCAGAACGGTAAATACGTCACCAGGCTAGAGGACAAGTACGGCGTCAAGATTACTTTCCCTCGCGAGGCAGGCGAGTGGGGCAGCAAGACCCGTGAGCCATTGACATCGGACGAGGTCCTCGTTAAGGGTGGTAAGAAGGGTGTTGCCGGTGCCAGGGCAGAACTCTTGGATGTGAGCACTTCTCCCAGTCAGCGGGAAACGTCAATGACCGTCTCCCCAGGCCCTCGAGGTTGAGAAGGAGAACGACCACAGCGTCAAATTCACAGTTCCCACTCGTGCCATCGCTCGAATCCTCGGCAAGGGAGGGGTCAATATCAACGAAATCATGGACAATACCGGTACTCAGATCGATGTGGACAAATCCTACGAGGCCGAGGCCACAATCACTGTCCGGGGCACTAAGCAAGACATCAAGGAGGCGCAGGATTTGATCCTGGAGATTGCGAGCTCCGTGCCGGAGGAAACTAGCGTGGACATTACGATCGAGAACAGGTTCCATCGATCCTTGATTGGGGCCGGAGGTCAAGGATTGAAGGATTTGATCGCTCGTTGCGGAGGTCCTACCGATTCTAAACTCCAGGCGGGCCTGGTTCGTTTGTGAGTATTGTGACTGTTGCTCGCTGTGGCACGAGTGTGACGCTCACTCGTGTACTTCCATTAGCCCACGCCAAGGCGAACTCTCGGAGGATGTCAGGCTTCGTGGCGAACCAAAGCTGGTGCAGAAGATCAAGGCCGAACTTGAGGCTGCTGTCGCGAATCTCCGGGATCGTGTTGTGTTGGGGGTGGATATTCCCGCAGCCCAACATCGTGCGCTTATCGGTCGTGGCGGTCAGCACTTGAATGAGCTGCAGAACAAGTATTCGGTCATGGTTCAGTTCCCAGGATCCCGATCATACTATCAGACCGGAGAGCCAGAGAACGCTGCGGAGATGACGAGTGCGGACCCTGCGAACGTAGTCAGAGTCTCTGGCCCCAGACCGGCGGTCGAGAAGGCGATTGGTGAACTCAAGGTGGGTCATGTTTCCCAGCTGGCGTAAAGGTGATTGATTTGGAGGTCTGACTGTTGTCTTCGTCCCGTATTTGAAAACAGTCGCACATCAGGGAATCGGCTCCGGAGCAAGTCACGACAGTATGCATGGTTCCGGCCAAGTACCATCATGCGGTTACTCAGCAGGGAAATATATTCCGAACGCTGAGGTCATTCGGGGCTACCGTGGAGCATTCTAACGTACCGACGAAAGCTGCGGTCCCAACACCGCCCCCTGGTGCCACTTCGGCACGGATTGATGAGGCCGGGGAGGACGAGGGGGGTATTCAATGGCATGTGGTGGTGAACTGCTCGGAGGGTGAAGAGGGTGATGTGGAGTGGACGTTGAAGGCTCGTGACGAGGGTGGACTGGACCGTGCTCGTAAGACCATTGAAGAGGCCATTGAACACGCCAAAACGATGACCCATGTTGGATTCCTGACCATGCCCGACCGGACCTTGTTCCCAAGAATTGTTGGTTCCCGTGGCGCCAACGTGAGCCGGCTTCGGGCTGACACGGGTGCCGATATCACGGTGAGCCGGGAGGACAGCTCGATCGTGATTGCTGGTGAGTCTTATTCCTCGTTGTGTGTGTTACGAATGCTCATGAAAACTCATATGGCAGGTTCCGAGCAGGCGGTGGAGGCTGCGAAGGAGGCGATTCTCACGATCAAGAGTGGTGGTGGAAGGGGTGGACGTGACTAGGGTGCACAAGAGGGAATCTAGGAGGGCCGGGTAGCATGTTATAGGATGGAACAATGAATTTTCTTTTTGCCAGACCCTGTGCACTACAAGGTCCGATGTGTGTCGGAGGTAGGGGCGCGGCAGGCTCGGGCTGTGTGACTCAGTGGGGTTGCCATAAGTGGCTACTGACTCCTCGTGGCCTGAAGCAAGTCATCCGAACAGCCCTCCGCCTCTGCCCACCTAAAAGCTCTCTCACCCCCGCCCTCTCACTCTAACAACGGAACCGCACAGAACGCCTCTTTGAACCTCCCCGAATTTTCCCAGTTTTTTTCGGCCCGGTTGTTCAGCTGAAATTTCAGCTAACACCCGTATCTGGATCGTCCTAGGTCGTCGACTCTAGGGACAGTCCAGCAGACTCAACCTCCCCCAGTCACAATGTATTCTTTGCAGATATCTTCGCTGCTCCGCTCGAAATCCTTCTCTGTCTCCCCGAACTTCCCTGGTCCCAAGTCTGAGCCTCAATCCAACATCCAACAAGAACCTGCCACCATCGCCTATGCCACTGTATTCTAGATAACCGTCCAGCAACCACTATTCTACACCCCACTCCCGCTATTTCCTCTCTCTTACACCCTCGATTCAACCCAAGAACCATGCTCCACACGATGACCCAGCGAAGTTCCGGCGCGGGTACCCGCGCCAGATCGCGCTGGCAACCCTACAACACCACCTTGATCGCCTCGACCTCGAGGTCTCCAGCCCCCTACCTCAATACCCCAGTTTCCGCTGTATCAACATCCCCGCCCCATTCGACACATCCGACCACTCGTCATACGCACCTCCCGCCCGACGCCACCCAACGCAAACCCCGCCAGGCCGCGAGCCTCATCGGTAAGCCCCCCGCGCAGGCCCTGCTTAATCCTTCACCCGCAAGTGATTCTGATGTGGTCACGCACTCCTACGCAGATCATGCCGTCAGATCGCTCTCCGAGATCTGGCAGGACAATTATCTTTCGGTTTATACGACGACTAAGGTTGCACCCCAACCGCAGAAGGTTTCTGATATTCAGGAACCTGTATTGCGTGTTTGGAACCCTGCAATACAGCGTCGTATACAACAACTCCCCTCCCCCATCTCCCCCTCCACCGTCGAAACGCCCCCGCCGTCCCCTTTACCGCCACCTCTCAGTGGTCCCACTGATGCTTGTCTTTCCGGGAAATCCGGTGTCGCTCCGCTCCATGGCTTCGTTCAGGAGCTCATCCGTCGTTCCCGCACCTCTGGGACTGTTCTTCAGACCGCTCTTTGTTACATCGAGGCGGTGCGTCGAAAGCTCCCGGAGATTGCAAGCGCACCCGCGACATCCGCGAAGGAAACCACTTCCGAGGAATGCCCCCGGGATAGTGAACCGCCGCCACCAGAACCGCTCGCCCCGTCGCCGCTCCTTTGCCCCCGCCGGACTTTTCTCGCATCACTTATCCTGGCGTCCAAATTCCTCCAGGACAGGTGCTGCTCCAACCGAGCTTGGGCGAAACTCTCTGGTCTCAGCCCTCGTGAGGTTGGCCGGTGCGAAAAGGCGCTCGGTGACGCTCTAGAATGGAGACTCTGGGTCGGCAAACAATCCGGGAAACCGCTGGCCCGATCCAGAAGCCACGCTGATCTGTCGTTTGGTACGACGAATCTCTCCGGGGCCTCAAGTAGGACGATTGGAAGAAGCAGGACGCTCCCTTCGATCGGAACTGAGGCTTCAAATGCGCAAACGTTCCCCGTGGCTCCGGCACCGCCGAAATTGGACCCGTACCAAGAGTGGCTGGTCCTCAATCAAAGTCGCCTGGAGGCCGAGGAAGAGGAGGAAGTGGAAAATACGCCTATGGCCGTCGAGTGCATGTCTGTGGCCCAAATACCCGACGTCCTCACTCCCGCTACTCCTCCCCTTGTTCAGTCCCCAGCTTCTTCCATTTCCTCGGCGGCCTCCATTATCTCGTTCGATTTGGACGATGGCGAAAGGACGATACAGGTTGTGGACATCAGCGAACCTCTTCCACAGAAGTTCCCTGGGAATCTGGACGCGTGGTTTGACTCGGCGGCCCCTGCACCAGGTATCGCGGTGTGTGGTGTGTACAGCGCGAAAGCGTTCGAATATGTTGAACTGGCGAATTCTTATCCTCTCGAATAATCCGTGTTGGTGTCAGGTTCTTGTTGGATCTTGGATATTTTCTTTTCCTTTTCTTTCTCCTCTTCTCTCTCCTCTCCGATGATTCTCCCTCTCCTCCATATGATCTATGTACTCCGATGCTTCGGGACGACCCCGTTGGTGAATCGGAACGCCGTTCCCCTTTCCCCCTTATCCGTCTGCGCTATATATCATCGTGTACGATGAACCCTCTGTGTACATAACAAATCTGGATCTTCTAGAGAAGACCTTGAGAAGCAAAGACCGGGAGTGAGGCGGAACCGATTAAGCGGATGGCTGGGAAATAATAAACAGTCGTTCTGCGTCGAAGATTCTCAAAGATCCTGACGACCACCACCCTTCCTCAACCTCCTCCACCATGAACCACACCCCGCCGCAGCCGCAAGGCGCACGGCCGATAGGTCCCAGGAGCATAAACAGGTCTGCGTCGCCGGCGCCGACCTTCCAACTTCCCCCGACCGCACCACTGAATATCCGAAAAGCATCACAACCACAACAAGCTAATGGAAATGGTATTCAAACATCATCATCGCCCAACCCCCCCACCTCTCTCCTATCTCCCCATCCACCAACAAATAGAGGACAGCCCGCACCATCCTTATCACTCAAGATCCCAATCCTCGGTCAGCCAAAGCCCGGAAAACCCAAGCTAAAGCTCTCCAGTTTCACTAACGGTGGCTCTGACGGCTTTGTCGATTCTATACCTACCGATGGAGCGTTCTCTGGAGGCTACTACGGAGGTGCTGCCTTTCAACCCACGTCTCTTTCTATGGATGGCCCGGAGGATGCGACCATTAGACCAAACAGTGCTGAGACAAAGACGATGGATGATCTACGAGCCACTCTACGCAGTCTAGACATCAACCCCACCCCACCGAAGCTATCTTCTCTCGTTTCCACGAGCATCCATCAGGTTCTGTCGAACAGCAATCCGGGTGACGAGTGGTCGGATGAGTTCCTGCAGGAGCTGGATCGGTTGGGTGAGGGTGCGGGCGGAGCTGTCCACAAGGTCAGAGACAAACGGACGGACGTGGTGATGGCCAGGAAGACAATCACAACCAGGGAGGCGCCTATGAAGCAGCTCAATCGAGAACTGTCCTTCATGTCCTCGACCTCGCACCCGAACATCATCAAGTTCTTTGCCGCCTACATCTCACCATCGTCGAGTGAGATAAAACTCCTGATGGAGTATTGCGAAGGTGGAAGTTTGGAGGCTGTCGGGAAACGAATAAGGGAGAAAGGTTGGAGGGTCGGTGAGAAAGTAGCTGGAAGACTCGCGGAAGGGGTGAGTTTCGGTTTCTGCCTTGCCCGTCCCTTTCCGTCCCGGAACCCGTTGTGTCGATCGATGAACCCTGACCCGTCTAACCTATTTCTGCCCCTCGGCATCCTAGATATTACAAGGATTGGCATATCTGCACACTAAAAAGATCATTCACCGGGATATAAAGCCTTCAAACGTCCTCCTGTCCCGTGAAGGGGTTGTCAAACTTTGCGATTTCGGGGTGTCTGGAGAGTTGATCGGATCTATGGCCGGTACCTTCACTGGGACTGGCTATTATATGGCAGTGCGTATTTCCACCCCGTTTAATTGATAACTTTTGCCATTTGTGAAATATTCTGCGACGCCTTACGTCCTCCTACCTTTCGACCCGCTGTTCCTTGAGGGGGACCCTTTCATATACAGGAACTGACCGGTCGGTTTTTTGATCCAGCCTGAACGCATCAGTGGTCATGCCTACACTATCCGGTCCGATGTGTGGTCTACGGGCTTGTCGCTGTTAGAGCTGGTTCAGAATCGGTTCCCGTTTCCCAACGATCTTCCCGCCATCGAACTCATGATGTATATATCTGCCTCGGAGGTGATTATCTGCTCGTCGCGGACATCACCGATTTGACATATGACTGACCGCTGCTTGTTGCCTTCACATCTTTTCAATTATGTCTCGCACACTCTCTTTCGACGTCATCGTTTGTTACACACGCAGCCTCCGAGGCTGGAAGACGAGGAGAAGGTGCAGTGGAGTAGTGCGATGAAGGATTTCATCAAAGAAACGTGAGTTTCCGAACCCCGCCCCTCTTTGTTGGGATTTCCATTGCGTGTGGGCCGTCTTCTGAAATTGTGTTTCAGTCTTACCCACGACCCAGATTCACGGCCTGCCCCGAAGGAGATGTTGGAACACCGCTGGATAGTAAAGGTTATGAAAACTGAAGTACCAATGGCCAAATGGATTGCGCAGGTCTGGGGGTGGTCCTTCCCCGAGGGCCGCAAGTCGATATCGAAAGAAGAGTGAGTTTTCTTATACCTAGCAATTTGCTGGTGCTTCCCATGGGAGAAGGCGGGCAGAGAAGTGGGGAAAAGAAGCTGACTGGTATCTTGTGTGGCAGGACATCTCGGCCAGGTTCAAGTCGCCGAGATCCGTCGACGACAACCTTACCAGAACCTGAATCACCAGCGCCCGTTAGCACATGAAAACACTGACGCGACGGCGTGGTCTATATTCTGATGGGTCCGGGCCATTGAATGCGACTGCTGTCGTTCGTGCAATGTAATTGCATCCCAATGACAATCCCGGGATCGGAGCAGCTGCCTTGTGCCACAATCTTGTCACCTTTCCATCCCCCTGCTGGCCCGTGCCAGCTGGGGTTGGAATGTTCCCTTTCATTCTTGTATGCCGTAACCACCCTACTGTGTGTATCGTTCGCATGTGCTTGCTGGCCTTTCCCTCCTATTGTGTCGTGTTGTCTGATGTTTACGTGTATACAAACCCCGTTGCTCTGTTGTCGTTGATGTCCATCTTGGAATGCCAGAACGGTCTGGGGCCTGGGCGGACGACGAAACTATGGAAAGATGGAAGTGTGGTGTGGTCTTGCGTGCCTTGTGAGAACTTGGGGGGAGGGACTTTGACTTTGCTTCTTGTTGCTTTGATTGCTTCTTGAGAGCTTATGGAGATGATCAATGAAAATGAGAATGGGGAAACCGCCCCTGGCAGTTCGGTTCGATTTTACGTGAGGGGCAACCAAACCCGCCTTCCGCGGTCGGAGCGCGACCACTTCCTCCGCAATACATCCCATTGTTAACGTTAAGAACGCTCAACCGTCACTGAACTTTGGTCTGGAAGCTATACCACATATGACACATAGTGATGATTACAAGAAAAAAGGACACAACATGTTCTCGATGACCCCGGATTTTGTTAATAGTTTCAAGATACGAAAGTAGGTGGCAAGGTCCCAGCTGCCTGCAAGGGCACCTATGACGGTCCTCTTCGGAGCGCAGGTACTACAGGGGTGGTCGCAGTAACCCCCTATCCCGGTCGTGCTCTTCCGCCGATGTGCGCGACCTTAAATTCCGTTGACACGCGCTCTCAACTGCGTATCTTGCCGCCCCTATGATGAAGGAACAGATGCGGGGGAACCTCGAGCGAGCCGACCGGTGTTCAATATCCAGTGGACCAATGACTAAATGCGCGGCTCTCTCCCCAAGTGATTGTCGAGATCTCTTGACGGGTACTTAGTAGCCGGTTTAGTACAAAGTTGCCGCCCCTTTGACGGGGCGGTCGCCCCGGGATCACCACCAACAGTTCGCTGGGTTCGTCGTGTGGGATCGCCATTGACCAAGTGCTTAACGTTTTGAAAAACGGCATCTGCGAAACACATCTCGCGGATGATTACGATTCGGGTGCAGCGGTTTTGCATTCAGTCCAAGTTCGCGATCAAACAAACCTGCTCATGATCTTCCTTTCATCTTCGTGTTTCCATTCCCCACCAGTTTTTACCCGAACGTCCCCCTCGCGTCGATCGCTGTTCACGGATATCGTATCCACCCAGTTCACCGATGACGACCCCCCACTCCGGCTGGTGGCTCTCCGTGATCGCAAAGCGCCCACAACCAAACGAACATCACGGCTCTTGCCCGAGGGCTGTGTCGTCCCGCTTGAGAGTCTGCCCGATGCTGTGTCTGACAATGCCTGGATCCGCGGTACTCGCTGTGCCCTGCGGTCTCAGGATCCCAGCCTTTGTGTCGTACCGCCACCGTTGGCAACGCAGGGAGTGTCCGCCCCTATCTGTCGAGAGCTAAACCTCGAGGTTTCGGGGAGCTAGTGGGGAGGGGATTATAAATAATGCTACTGTTCTTTTTGTTTCGTCTTCTTTCCACCCCCCACCCGCGACCAATAAGACATATGGCCAATTTACGGACCCTGTGGCCCATCCGGACCGACTTTGACCTGGGGTACAACCACCAGCAGAACAACCGAAGCGCCCGCGGATGGTCGCCCCGCGGGTGTCGCAACCGACTCGACAACGCCCCTATCAACGCTCACCGTGAGGTCGAACATGAAGAAGGAGGCCAGGCGAGATCTCAGAATCAGGTACGTTACGTAGCAACCGCAATGGCGAGAATAACTCTCAAGCCTACCAATCCTACAGTGTCAATCGGACTGGCGGTCACGGGGGGAGCGTCGACAGTCGAACGGGCCACGCTTATACGAGAGCGGTTATGCATCCACATCTTATCTAGACGAGGTGTGCCACCCACCTTGACCTTTCATAGGATGGAAGTGTTTAACTTTAGAACAGGCAGGAAACCGATTCAGTCACTCCGCACCGCACCCTCAAGCTCGCCCATACCAGGGCCCTGACTCCGCCGTAAGTCGCATTACCATCCGTTCATGTCCCAGCTCCGTATCAATCTTTCCATCTCAGAGCATATTCGATGTCAGCTGGCCGAAAGCCGCCTCGTCACCCTACGATCGCCAACTAAACCAACGTCACCTCTCCCACCCCCCACCCCCCTCTTCACCACCGAACCGTAAGATACGGCAAAGGAAGTCCTCAAGAAGGATTCACCACGATAACTCCGAATCCGTACGCCACTCATCGCCACCCTCTCCCACCAACACCGAGCGCTTCGCGCAGGGTCGATCGAATTGGTCCTCGGCCTCAATCCAGCCACGGGATTACTCGAATGCCCCGATAGATCACCCATACACTGGATCTATGTCGCGCCACTCGGCACACAAGCTTTGTGGCCTCACGCGTCGCCCTCGCGTCCAGGGCCCACCCAAGAGAATTTCGCGGGTTCCAGGGAATGGGCCGATGGGGTCTGTCGATCCTGAGACTTCCCAAGTGACGGAAATGGGCTACTCCGTGATGTCCGTGCGTCACTCGGATCCCGATCCATCGGGATCCAGCTTTAGAACACGTTTCGCACTTCCTCCCACTTCGACACGTCCGACACCAATTGGGAGGGATGGCGGCGAGGCACACCCATCGGGGGCACCTCCTTTGTTACACGTGGAACATGAAACGGAGCGACCCACATCCAGGATCAAGGCACGAGAAGGAGCGGGGTCGGCATTCGCGAATACTCACTCTATTCCCAAGAAGGAACCCCATACATTGGTTATCCCTTCCTTGATGGACCATGTGGAGGGGGGATGGCTCTCATTATCACCAATGTCTACACCAAAGGCGCCCCCTCTTGATCAACATTCTGTGATACCCGAAGATCTGCAACCAGAAGTCAAGCGTCCGATTGCGGGATGTCGAACGGATCCTCGAATCTCGTTCGTGGCAGTGGAGGGTCGTGACTCCTTGGGCTTCCTTCATTCAACATCTCCTTCCCTCGAAGTTTCACATGCACAAAGTCACGCGGTACCGGGGAACGACGGAGACGGCCGAAATCAACCGGGGGGGCAGTCATCGTTCCAAGAGCTGTATCAGATGCTGGAGTCCCCAACGCATCCAGGCTCCGATGCTTTACGTTCTAAAGTGGAGACACGCAGGGACGGGAAGTCGTGGGAGGGGTCCGTCCGTCCGGGTTGTGCCTTTGAAGAAGAATCAAATGCGGACACCCCACGTGGACCCGAAAGACCTGAGCAGGCACTACATGTGGACGTTCTGTTGGCACAGAGGGTGGTCCGTGACGCAATGCAGGAGGATCGGGAGTGTGAAGGGTTCCCATACCAGTCGTGTATGTTGTCAGCGTCGGAATGTGGGGAAGAGGCGGTGGATTCGAGTTCGAATTGGTCGGAGTGCGGGCTGGACAGGAAGCACTCCACTCGCTCGGTTTTTGATTGGGGATATGCGTAGATCGTGAGATGCTGGCGAGGTATTCTTATTCTTTGTACTCGGGGAAGACTCGTGGACGACAATGAGCACATTTGTCTTGCTAACTCGTTGAGAAGGCCTGTGAAAACCTGAACACGCAGAAACGTCGCATAGATGAGTGAATGACTTGAGTGTGAATGTCAAGTGATCCTTGCGGTGGGCAACGAAACAAGATCAAAGAGTGAGACAATGACATAACCGCAAGTGCACTGCAGATCAAACTCAACTGAAAGATTCCATCTAGCCGTGCAAGAGAGCAGTTCGTTCGACATCTACCACACATTTGAGCACTCTCGGTGGAATATTTTATTTGGGACGGGCAGGTCCAAGGACTGCCGGAACAAGTCGCCGTGATGGTATGAGAAGTTGATGGGGTGTGTGCTGATCTGAAACGAACCGGTTCGGGCCTCAGCGATCCATTCCACAATTTCAAATTTGTCTAAAGGTCCACCTGTCTGGGTTCTCGACGGGTTTTATGCCACCCAGGCGTCGGTATAAGATCCAACGCGACTTTTGACTTGTATCCCCCCACAGGTTACCTCCATGTCCTAGTCAGTGCCTTCTCTGTCCCTCCGTCTTTTTTACCCGTTCGCTAATCTTACGTCCGCTTCCTTCGTCCCCTCCAGCTCAACTAACACTGAATATTCTTCCTACGGCTACAACAACCACACACCCCCATCCCAGAGCGCCATACATGTCGTCTCCCCTCCCTCCAAGGTCGATAACGGTCAACGGAAACGTCCAAAGTACACTCGCAGCAAGACCGGCTGCATGACCTGTAGGGGGAAGAAAATCAAGGTCCGTTGCGCGCGCTTCCCTTCTCGTCACTTTCATAGATTTTGCTCATCCGCCTTCCGTCTCGGCTAGTGTGACGAAACCAAACCTAATTGCCTGCGATGCACACATGGCCAGAGAGAGGCAAGTAGACTCGTACCCCTCCACCCTAGGCCACTCTGGCTGACATTCGCTGTCCGCCAGTGTACATGGCCTGAGGGTGTGCCGACGCGAAAGCGGTCGACAACCACGAGAAAAGGGTCCAACCGAGATGCCTACGAGATTACGAGGCCCTCTACTGCTGGCTCATCTGAGCAATCTGGTCCTCCTACACGAGATGCCACCCCCAAGCGAGAGAATATCGAGCTTGCCTTGCCCTCACAACCTGCTCGCCGCGCTACGTGAGTTTTCGCTCACGTGGGTCCATCCTCGCCCAATAGATTAACCCACTGGTCGTCTAGTGAACCTTTAATTCAAATACCGTCCACCATCGGAGAAGACCTATCTGTAGATAGACGCGCTAGGTACATTTCGGTCCGTTTCCTCTCACGGCCTCGCGGTCTCAACTTGTGTTTCCCAGCGTGCACGTCTCCTCTTCGCAATACGGGTACCCCAGCGGTTTGCCATCACTAACACCTTCAATGCCCGAACGATCCTATTCATACCATCACATACCCAACAACAATTCCTATTACGATCCTCGTGTTCCCCGGCAACTTCCAGATCACCGTCAACAGCAATATCATCATCATGTACCGTCAATCCCTAATCATATTGATCCTATCGATTCTTTTGTAAGTTTCTGTCTTCTTCTCGCTTGCGTTTATTCACCCCCACTTACTCTGCAGTCTACAGTTTCCTACGGTTCAGGAGAGAAACCTGGTACATTCCCCTTTTAATGCATATTCTAGATACCCTTGAACAATGTCACCTCCCTAAGATCCGTCATTATTGCGACCATTCTATGAACTTCATCGTGGCCGTGCCATTTGAGAATCCGATGGTTGCGTCTCTAACTCTTGGTAGTGCACCCGATGACGATCCGGCTATTGACGTTCTTCGACTATCCCTGCGTGGGGTTGCGTCAGTGCACCGATCGTTCCTCCACTCTCGCGGGGCCAGGCGTGTTCTGATAGTGCCAAAGAGGGCACGCTTCTCGCCAACACGTTCAGACTGAAATCGAAACAAACCTTGGCCAAAGCTCGTACCACCACCCATGGTGCTCAGAGTGACGCCGCCCTTGGGGCGTCATTCGCAATTTCATTGATGGACGTGAGTGTCCCTACGGTGTGACTTGTGGCCTACATACAATACAACTGAAATCTACTTGAATGCGGTGGTACCTCACCCAGATCTTTGCCGGCGGTCATATAATTGGACTACAAATCTGGCGTTGGCCAAGACATTGGTAAACGTCAGAGGCGGACCGGAAATACTTTTATCCCGGAGTGCTGCGGATGAACCTGGTTTTGGAATGTCAAATGGGGTGTTTCGTGCGAAGGTGATGCTGGAGACCCTCGCGGTGTATGATATATTTGGTAGGTGCGCATGGGAAGGGCTCGGGCGTGTATCCCCTTTCCCACAGGACGCCCAGAAATCGTTATTCTCGCGCACCAGGGGTTGATCGTGATCGCTGACAACCCGATTCATTTTCCTCACGTCTCGACAGCGTGCCTATCGACTGGCTCCGAGTCAACCGTCCTAGCGCCGGGCGCAGATTCTTGGTAGTGTGTTCGGATCTCTCGGGGGCTTGCAAGTTTAGACTGACACTCCGCCCGGAAGGATTAATTCCGTGACGTTGACCGAACCCGTCATACGTGGAAAATCTCTTTGGAATATCTCGTGGACCTCCCCTGTTGGCCGGGGTGAGAGATCGTCGGTGTGGAGATACCAAGCGGACTGATCGCTCGTCTCAGACCACCCGTTTCTTGTCGAAACGTCTAGCTCCATTGACTGAGGTCCCTGGCGAAATCTTCACCCCAGACGACGAGGAACGTAACGAATTGTATTTTATGTTGCAGGGTGGGTCGATGATAGATCCTGCGCGACGTCGCCCAGAGTACTTGCCCGAAATCTGGCCTACGGATCAGCGTTTCAAGTGTGTGGTTTCTTGTCATCTGGTTCGGTGCGAACACAACGCGCGAGTTTCTGATCGTGGCTGGCCGACTTCAAAGATAACCCTCGTACGGGATATCATGCGCCTCCCAGCCGATGATCCGACCGTGCAACAAAAAGTTAGGATTGTCTGGCGCAATGTCTTGAGTGCGTTAAGGGACGGATGGGTGTCTAGTACGCTTGCCCGGCTACCTCGGATTCTGGTGCTTCCATTCTAATGGCTTCGTGTCGTCCATTTCATTTAGTCTGATCTGACCTGTGATCATATCCGGCATCCAGGTTCATGGCACCAATCGGACTGTCGCGATGGACATTCTAGACGCGTTCAGAGGGCAATGCGAGTGACGCACACAACTTCTCGTCATCACCGATGGCGCCCACGCCCCAATCCCTCAGGCTGCTACGAAGTCGATACAACAGAAAAAAGAACCCACCAGTTAAGTTTTCCAGCGCAGCCACACATCAGAATGAATACTAAAATAAGTCGTTTGTGCGCATGTGTGTGTGGCTACGGCCCCTTTTTGTCCAGGTTTGGAAACGCCTTGACAATGGCCATCCCCATCCGGATTGAAGGAGTGTAATGGGAAAATTCCAATTAGAAGTCCTTCTCGTTTGAATAGGCTTTTCGAGCACGCGGTTTGGCAAATTTGCCCCTAAATCGAAAGGAACGCCACTGGTTTGGTCAATTCCATCTCGATACATCAGACGCGCGTTGCTTCTGCTGTCGCAGTTTTTATCTGTGGTGGCGGCTCAACACGATAGGTGGCCCTTGTTGTAAAAGTCCTCTGTAAGGCGAGCTTTATATTGTACATACATAATTAGCCAGGGATCCCATCCTGGTTTATGATTTTGCCCATCGGGAAGGGTACAGTATCGCGCCCCCCTAGAGTCTCTTCATGAGCGAAATCGAGTCTAATACAGACTGCAGTCGGGATAACTGTACGATTGGATTCCAGCCCCGGTGGCACATACCTCGCATGTCATCATTCGCTCGATCGTTCAATCGCTTCTCTCACATACCCCACAGCAGTGGGTGGTAGTAAAGGCGAACGGACACGGAACGGAACTGGAACCATACTCCCAGAATCACATGCAAAGATCCAATCCAAAGGTTCCTCAGCCTCGCGTTGGCGAACGAAAAGTTACGAAACAGTTGGCTGGTCTCGTGGATGGAGGTTTCGAGGAGGGGCAATACGAAGCCGCTTTAGCCTCCCTAGACCAAATCCGCTCGCCGGAATACTCACCGCTACCGTCAGTGTCTCATCTACCTTACCCCCCCCCCTGCTTTTTCTTTCATATTTTCGTTCGTAAGGCTCTGACGTCACGCGTATTGGGTTTTGGCGGTGATCGCGCCCTTTTCTTCGTTTTTATTATTATCTCTTTATATGTAGGGCCCACATCCGCCAGGCCACATGCATAGCGCTGGGCGTGCCGAACGCATTCCGGGCTTCTGTCGCTGCTCCGAGGAAACAGGTGGGGGACGGTGTGAACAGTGGAGGGACTCCATTCATTCCGGATGATCTCCCTGATACGTTTGAAACCGCCCCAAGGTACTCCCCCTTCCCCTCCCAACAGGCTGTAGATACCGCCCGTTCACTCCTCTTCTCCTTCGCGGCTACAAATTCTCCTGCTTCTCTTCTTCGAGCGTTCCCGAGCTATCCTCTCAATCCGGATGTATCAGGGACACGGGGGAGGGTAGAGGGGGCAGATGTAGACTTGGACGGGGATGATTCGGTCATCGCCCGCGTTGCGTCATTGAGCGTCAAGTCTGCCACCAGCGTCTGGGCCATGCTCAAGCCTGGCTTTGTACGATGGGACATCGCGGTCGTTGAAGCGGACGGGAAGGGAAAGGGAGCCAAGCGTCAACCTGCCAAGCCAAAACAGGAGTCCAGTGAGGACGGAGAAGATCTCTCAGCACCCGTCAGCGAGGGCGCCTGGGCCGTGCTAGAGTGGCTAACCTCTGTGTTCGAGAGAGATGCAGAGATGACTGAGAAAGAAGGGAAACGTGAGTGTACGCTTTTGTATTTCTCTCATCAACCCCCGAATGTGACATCTATGCTGAACGTTCTGATAGCCTACTACTCCCCACTCCTATTACTCACTATTCCGGGGTCCCGCAACGATGACCCCCGATGGGATGCGGGCGCGATTCTAGATGTCGTGTTGTTTTGTCTTTCTCGGCAGAACAAACGCCATAAAGGTAGTGGGATCAACCTGCTAACACAGGTGCGCAGTGATCACCCACTCCTCCCTCATTGGAGACCGCCTCTTATCCCCGTCCTTTTACAAGTTGGTCAGCTTGACGTCTACGACGCGTTTCGATCTTTCCATGTTTGTCGGGGCACTATGTGGGCGGATTCCGATTGAGGACTGGTCCTCGTTACAAACCGCGCTCGAATATTTTCCAGAGAAACAAGCCCATCTCCACTTCAAGCTGCTCGTCTGTATTCAGTACCTTGGACATTTCTCTCGGTCTGATGGATCCGCCAAGACCAAACGGGCCGCACCCCGAGTGAGAGGAACCAAAACTGAGGAGAAGCTCCCAGAGGTGTCAAATGCGGTAGGCTCCGTCGCGCGAGCGTACACGATCCCAAACTGGAAAACGACAGTGGGGCCGATGGTCTCTGCTTCTCACAGGGGTCAGAAAAACGTCACGGTTTACTGCAAGATCAAATACGAGCTCCTGGTTACGTATGCCTCATTGAACAATCAGCAGGAGCCAGGAGGACGTGATGCGGGTTGGGACGAAGAGTTGCACGATGGTTCCTTGCGACAGACCGTCGAAGCGGTCTTTGCCCCAACCGTCGTTCAGGATAAGGAGGAAGTGGAGTGTGTTAAGTTGCTGGGGGAGCTGCTTGGCGATATCTTGTTCGAAGCTTAATGTAACCGTTCAAGGCTTTGAGCTCCGTACCCGATCGATTGGAAATGGGGATATGGGAGGATGGTGGGTACGGACGTCGATGCTAGACCGATAATGTCATTCGTCCGAGTGGTGGGGATTACTTCTACAATCGATACACTTTCTGACGCGTCTTTTTTGTTGTCTGATGATTTGTTTCCCAGGCTAGGCTTGGGTCTGGTCAATGAGGATCCTGCCCGTGACCCCCTTTCGGTCATCGGGGGACCCAGGTTGGAGCGCCGTCTGATACAATTCAAGGGGGATGTAACCAATGTAGTGTGAGCTAGTGGGGAGAGGTCAGCCATTCTCTGTGTCATGGGGCCGACACGGGTGCTCGCCTTCCGAATCCACCGACGAAATATATCGCCTGGGCAAGTCGGCATCAGTACAAGCCGAAATCAGCATCAGCTATCAGAAACGTAGGCCGCGCACATGAGGATCAAACCTCGCCCAATATGCCTAATATATGGTGATCAACGACGTTGGCGGTCGTGAAAGAAAGGTCACAAGAAGAGTTGTCGAAAAACCAGGCTTACTATGTGTGGTTGGCGTTTGTCCTCTGGCAACCAATGTATAGCATCGGGGTGACGCTTTAGATAACAGGCTGCGATCTCGTCTTCTTCTGGGGTGTTGGCGACATCTTGGAAGATGGTCACAGAGCCAATCAAAGATACCCGAGGCTTCCAGGCGGCCGGATTGGGAGAAGCGACAGACAATGAGGCGGAGCGGTTGGCAGACCTGAGAATATTTTGGCTATGCCGAGAGATGGGGAGAAAGAGGAGGGTCAGGGAACCGTTGCGGTGACAGCTGTTTGGCGTGCAAATCACAATCGCCATCAATTGGACTGCACCAGGGTATAACCTAAATGCCGACGGTGTTCGCACCTTGCGTAATATTGCTGAAGAGAGAATGGCTCGCCTGTCAACAGGGTGAACAATGGGGTCGCCGGTAGGCCGGGAGATGGCTCAGGGTACCTGGGAGGTCTGGGTGGTCCGATGGGAAGACGGTGGCAAAGGTGCCTACAGAGTCTGGAGAGAGCTCGAGCAGCCTTCGGCCGATGAGCGCTAGAAACCCCAGAGCGAAGCGAGTGAGGCTCCCGCCGCCGGGTTGGATCGATCAGGTCTGGGTGGATGTCTGACCTGCATCAAACACTGTTTCTTCCCCTCTGACCGGGATGGGAAGGAAAGTCAACAGCAGACAGAGCGACAACGCCCGCCATATTTGAGGGCGAAGAGAGGACATCGCGGGAATAGTGAAACCGCTGGCCGCGGATGGTGAACGGTCAGCGTTAAGAGGTATTTCGAGCCTGACAGAGGGGCAATCGGGCCGATCGGCAACGTTCGGGTCAGTCGCTTCAGTGTGCGGTTGTTTCTACAGGGCAATCATGTTGGATGTCATGTCACCGAATTGAAGAACCGAGACGCAGTTGACAGGCAGGGGGATGTGGGTGGGCCCTAGGCTTAATCCAGCGGCCGTTTCCCGCGATCCGGCGTGAGGCAATCGTGGACGTGAGTAGATTCATGCCACACCATTCCAGCCGATATTCTGGCTAATTGTGATGCGACCAAGCTCAGGCTACAAAAATTTCGCTCTATCAGCCCGAACCGCTGATTTGCACAGGCCGGTCTACCGCCTGTGGGAATGCTCGAGAGATCCTCGACTTGGACCGCTTTCTCGCCGTCGTTCTCTCGCAGGCGGTCGGTTTGCCGCCTCCTGTTCTTTGATCCAGCTTTCTCTCTCGCTCTTGGGTTTCAGTCCGACAGCAAATCACTCCACCTCTTTCTTCCTGGCCGACCCCTCAGCCGCCCTTGTCCCTCTGTGTCTCTCAGCCCTTCAGTTCCGGCCAGGATCAAATTTTCCACTTGACGTGAGAAATCTTTCTCGCACGAAACCGGTGATCTATCGATTCCTCCCCTTCTTTCCCGTCCGTGCCTGGCGTAGTCCTCGTCCAACGTCTAGGACACCCCTCTTTCGGAAGCTTATGGCCATTGACTGGGCACTTCACAGAATGTCATTGTCTATCCCCTCACTAACTGCTTTCGGCTCCTGCAACATCGCGGAGCCCGACTTGCCGGTATTTTTATTCTCCATTCCACCCCTACTCTGGTGGCAACAGGGTGGCACTTTCTCTTCTGGGAACTGTACCTGAAACGTTTCCTTTTCCTCTACTCCAGATGATCGCACTCCCTCCAGCGCCAAAGCGTTCCATATATGAACTCTCCAGTCCACCCTCTATGCTGCCATTATCCACGGTTCGACGCCTACCTCCCGCACACTCTCGCCTCGCATCACCCCCATGGACACAAGGAGAGATCCCACCACCACCATCTATTCCTACCCTTCTCACCACTCCACCTGGAACGCTTCCGGGGTATCCCAACCCCATACTCTCCCCATCCACAACCAACAACAGTACCCCCACCCCCAACTACCGAGACAGGGAATGCCTCAGGATCAGGTGTACAACGCAATGATGCGCCAAGATTACACCCACGATTATTCCTACGGTCGTGATCAGAATTCCTCTACGTCATACTCCCCCCGTCAACCGATGCCACCTATCGTGACCAACCCCCACCTTTACAACAGCGAGTGCCACAACACTTCTGAACCCCACAGATCTCAGACGACCCAGATGCCATACGGCCAACCCCAAACACAGTATGTGCCACAGTCGCCAATCAGCCCTTCCATGCAATACCCTGCTTCCCCGCCACGTCCGTTCGCTTGCGATATGTGTGCCTTGTCCTTCAATCGCCAACACGACCTAAAACGACATCGGGACACGCATACCGGAGACAAACCCTTCCTCTGTGACTCGTGTGGGAAGACTTTCACCCGTAAGGACGCCCTTAAGCGGCACCAGGTAAGAGCACGTTCCCTGGCGTCTCATGATTTGGAATTAATCGCGAAACGTTAGACCGTCAAGAAATGTGGCCCGGCGAAACAGGGATGATTCGCTCGCATCTTCGATCCTCACAACGCCAACAGTGAGCACTAATCTTGTCCCGCGCTTTCGTTGCATTGATTTGAGTCCAGACCTCGTACCACGCAGAAGTTTTTTTTTCTCCCATCTCATACTCACACACACACAAGTCCGCTAATCTCACACTGCTTTTGATACTGTACCGTTGCTCTGTTTTTTAATTGTATGATTGTATTGATCAAGTGGGTGAGCGTTCATCGACATTTCACCACGTACATGGCGCCCCGATGGCATAAGCTTCCGAATGATCGTATTAGTTCGTACACACGAGCTGCGGACACCGGGACGGGAGGCGAGGGATAAATACCAGATTTGACTAATACAGCCAACTATGGAAGGTGTTCACTAGGTTTGGTGGATATCACACGATCTTCTAGGGCCGCCGTTGGCAAAATGATCAACTGGCAGAAGGGCCGATAAGGACCTTTTCGAGCACCCAGGCGTCTCTGGGTTCGATCTTTTTGTAGTAGTCCTTGTGAAGACCGACCTCCTTGAACCCATGTCGCTCATAGAACGCCTTCCCGGCCGTGTTTGATATCTGGACGTGTAGGTATACGCGGTCGATCTTCGGAGATTGCGATTGAGTGACCGAGTCCATTAACGCTTTCATCACTTGGGAACCGACTCCTCTAGACCGATAGGGCTGAGAGCGGAAGGAGAGAAAACGCGTCATTTCAAAATCCGGATGTGGGAAAGTAGGCCGCCCAAAGGCGGGGACGCACTGCCAAGATGCCCATTGTCATTAGGTAGAGGGAAGTACGTCCTTTGGGTCCGGATTCCAAACGACACGTGAAGTTTCCGACAGGGATGTCATTGAAGTACACTACGTTCTCTCCGGTTAGATCCATCCATAGGGGGGGGGGGGGGCAAGAATGCTTTTCCCTGAGGCGATCGAAGGGACGCGCTCACCTAGTTGACAGAATTCCTCTACCTCCGGACCAAGGATCTCCTTGTAGTACTTCTCGGCGTATCTTACCGGGAAAAGAACCGAGTTGAGTTTCCGCACCACGCCCAGGTTGTTTAGGGTGAGGTAGGAGAAAGTGACTCTTTCCGGTGTTTTCCCTGAGCTGGTTGAGGAAGACATTAATCCAGCCGTGACTGATCGTGGGAAACCCGGCCGTGGCGTTCGCACAGAAATCCCTTTGTCCGAGGGATCCTTTCGCCGAGCTTGAGAGTTTGCTGCGCAAACCCTCGCAGGGTGCGCGGCGAAGAGACGGACATGTTTTAGGACCCTTTCGTCCTTGTAGCCGTTGCAGGTCCGAAGTTTCCCATGAGCCCGTGTCTCAAACTCTCGCGCGTGCGCAAAGGGATCCAATCGCAGTAGATTTCGTTTGATACCCAATCCTTGATCCTACATACGGACCGCTGAGCGGATCTACACTGGCCCGGACCATGCGAGCGCGCCCTCTGCAGTAATTTATCCTCCGGGCGAATTCACTACCGGGAGAGGGGACCCTCCTTGTCCCCCTTGGATCCAATCTGCCCTCACAGAAGATGCGTTTCACGCTTGGATTGTCCATCAGACGACAAAGCGATCAACGATGCACGGTGGGGGTCTACATAGGACATCGGCTTCGCCGCTCGCCACCAAGGCCCACGTATTGACACCATTGAAGGTTGTTGAGTAATCATTCTTATTCCCGAAAGCCCGAAACCGTCCTTTGACATGCGTTGCTTCCAAGAATGCTCACTGAGTTGATCAGTGTCACTCTCGCGGCGTTTTGCGTAGAGTG
>Ga0307511_10000095_pt1 | contig 76051 bp, 46 predicted proteins | sample 13_EM_MG_FD_200266 | JGI IMG/M metagenome (GOLD analysis project Ga0307511, IMG submission 200266) | Populus trichocarpa ectomycorrhiza microbial communities from riparian zone in the Pacific Northwest, United States - 13_EM | ecosystem: Host-associated > Plants > Roots > Unclassified | place...
GGTGGGCTGGCTGAGGTGCAGGTCGCGAGGGGTGGTGTGGGGTTACGGGGCGAGGGGCGGGCCGGGCGGAGGGGGCGCGCGGGCTGGTGATGCTACCGGTTGGTAACGTGTTGCCGGCATATCGGACCCCCGCATACTTGCCGGGAGCGCCACGCTGCTTACACTGCCCGGCATGGCCTACAGCGAACGATCACGAACAGCGGCCCGCCGCACCCGATCGCTGGCGTCCGCGTCCTCCACGGCCGTCCTGACGACAACGGGAATCACGATTTATGGGTGTGGGCGAGACGAGGCCGTCTTGTTCCAGGAAATGGCGCCTCGGTTCGGTGTAGTGCCAACAATCACCGACGCGGCGGTGTCCGAAGCCAACGTCGAGCTGGCGTTCGGAAACCGATGCATCAGCGTCGGACACAAGACTCGAGTCACGAACTCCACGCTTCTCGCGCTCAGTGAAGTCGGTGTGAGGTACATTTCCACGAGAAGTGTCGGATTCAATCACATCGATATAGAGTACGCGGAGAGTGTGGGTATCTCCGTGGGGAACGTCTACTATTCGCCCGACAGTGTCGCCGACTACACGTTGATGATGATGCTGATGTCGGTGCGGCACGTGAAATCCCTGATCAGGCGCACGGACGCGCATGACTACCGGCTGCACGAGGCGCGTGGGCGGGAACTGCGCGATCTGACCGTCGGAGTGGTGGGAACGGGGCGCATCGGCGCCGCGGTCATCGACCGGCTGCGCGGTTTCGGCTGCCGTGTGCTGGCCTATGACAGCCGCCCCAAGGCGGTGGCCGAATACGTTTCCCTCGACGAGTTGCTGGAGCGCAGCGACATCGTGACGCTGCACACGCCGCTCACGACGGAGACCTATCACCTGCTTGATCGCCACCGTATCGAGCAGATGGTGAACGGCGCGTTCGTCATCAACACCGGACGCGGCCCGCTCATTGACACCGAGGCCCTTGTCTGGGCGCTGGAGAGCGGCAAGCTGGGCGGCGCGGCGCTGGACGTCGTCGAGGGTGAGGAAGGCGTTTTCTACGCCGACTGCCGGCACAAGCCCATTGAGAGCAAGTCGTTGTTACGGCTCCAGGAAATGCCGAACGTGCTCATCAGTCCGCATACCGCCTACTACACGGACCATGCCCTGAGTGACACGATTGAGAACTCCCTCGCCAACTGCCTGGAATTCGAAAGCGGGAATCAGCATGGATAAGTTGAAGCTCGGTATCATCTTCGGGGGCGTTTCCGAGGAGCACCCCGTCTCGGTCAAGTCCGTGCGCGAGGTGGCGAAGGCCCTCGACCTCGAGAAGTACGAGCCGTTCTACATCGGAATCACCGAGGACGGCGTGTGGCGGCTGTGCGACAACGGCCCCGAGGACAACTGGGAAACCGTCAACAGCCGCCTGGCCGTGCTGTCCCCCGACCGCAGCGTGCACGGATTGCTCGTGCTGGAGGACGGCAAGTACGACACGATCCGGCTGGACGTCCTGCTGCCCGTTCTGCACGGCAAGCTCGGTGAGGACGGCGCGATCCAGGGCCTGTTCGAGCTCACCGGCATCCCCTACGCGGGCTGCGACATCCCGAGTTCCGCCCTGTGCATGGACAAGTCGCTGACCTACCGGGTCGTCAGCAGCGCGGGAATCGCCACGCCGGACTTCTGGATCGTCACCTCGGACAGCGACGTCGACGCCGACAAGCTCGACTACCCGGTCTTCGTGAAGCCGGCCCGCTCGGGCTCATCCTTCGGCGTCACCAAGGTGTCCAACAAGGTGGAGTTGGCCGAGGCGCTGGAGACCGCGCGCAAGTACGACTCGAAGGTGCTCATCGAGGGCGCCGTCGTCGGCAGCGAGATCGGCTGCTCCATCCTGGGCAACGACGAGGACCTGTTCGCCGGCGAGCCGGACCGGGTCGCGCTGACCAGCGGCTTCTTCCGGATCCACCAGGAGGCCACGCCGGAGACCGGGTCCGAGAACTCGAGCTTCATCTGCCCGGCCGACATCTCGCCGGCGGCGCGCGACCTCGTGCAGGAGACGGCCAAGCGGATCTACCGCGTCCTGGGCTGCCGCGGGCTGGCCCGGGTGGACCTGTTCCTCAAGGAGGACGGCAGCGTCGTGCTCAACGAGGTCAACACCCTGCCCGGCCTGACCTCCTACAGCCGCTACCCGCGCATGATGAAGGCCGCGGGCCTGCCGCTGGGCGACGTGGTCGACCGGCTGGTGTCGCTGGCCCTGCCGTGGAAGTGACGATGCACGAGGATTTCGTCTTCGTCGACCAGCTCGTGCCCGGCATACGCTGGGACGCCAAGTACGCCACCTGGGACAACTTTGTCGGCAGGCCGGTGGACGGCTACCTGGTGAATCGCATTGTCGGCACGAAGGCCCTGTGCGCCGCCCTGGAGAAGGTGCGGGACAGGGCGGCATCCCTGGGTTTCGGCGTGCTTCTCTGGGACGGTTACCGGCCGCAACGTGCCGTCGACCACTTCATGCGCTGGTCGCGGCAGCCGGAAGACGGTCGGACGAAGGCGCGGCACTACCCGAATATCGAGCGAGCCGCGATGTTCGAGTTGGGGTATGTGGCCGCCAAGTCGGGGCACAGTCGTGGCAGCACGGTTGACCTGACGATTTTCCACCTGGACTCCGGTGAACTCGCGGCCATGGGCGGCGACCACGACGTGATGGACTCGATCTCGCATCACGGGGCCGAAGGCGTCACGCCGGAGGAGGCGAAGAACCGCCAGCACCTCTGCTCCATCATGGAGGACTCCGGTTTCAGCTCGTACCAGTACGAGTGGTGGCACTACACGCTGAAGAGCGAGCCCTACCCGGACACCTATTTCGATTTCCCCATCGAGTAGTCGAACCGGCCGGCGAAGGGCCGAAGGGTGATGACGTGCGCCGGACCGGCCGCCGCCGGCCGGCCGCGCACGTCCCCCCGCTCGTCATCGGCCCTGCGCGTCATCCGCGCAGCGGCAGCGTCACGGTGATGCGGAGGCCGCCGGCGGGGCGGGGCTCGAGGGTGAGGGTTCCGCTGTGCGCCTGGGCGATGCTCTTGACGATGGCCAGGCCGAGGCCGACGCCGGCGTGGTCGCTGTGGATGCGTTCGGTGCCGCGCTGGAAGGGCTCGGTGAGGGTCGAGACCAGCTCGGCGGCGAGCTTCTCGCCGGTGTTCACGACCGTGAGCACCACGGCCTGGTCCTCGACGCTGGTCGTGACCCACACGGTGCCTTGCTCGGGCCGGTTGTGCACGATGGCGTTGTGCACGAGGTTGGACGCCAGCTGCAGCAGCAGCGCCGGTGACCCGACGGTCGGGGTGAGCTCGCCGAAGGCCTCGAGTGTGACGCCGCGTTTCTCGGCCAGCGGCAGCAGCGTCTCGGTGGCCTCTTCCACGAGCAGCGACAAGTCGACCGATTCCCGGGCGAAGGCTCCCCGGTCGGCGCGGCTGAGCATGAGCAGCGCCTCGATCAGGTCGATCGCGCGGGTGTTGACGTGGGCGATGCGGTCGACGAGTTCGCCGGTGTCGCGGTCCGGGTCGCTGCGGGCCACGTCGAGCAGCGCCCGCGTGATCGCCAGCGGGGTGCGCAGCTCGTGGGAGGCGTTGGCGGCGAACCTCCGCTGCTCGGCCACGTGGGCTTCGAGCCGGGCGAGCATGGTGTCGAAGACGTCGGCGAGTTCGCGGAACTCGTCGTTGCGGCCTTCCAACCGGATCCGGTGGGAGAGCGACGCGTTCGTGGCCAGCCGTGCGGCATCGGTGATGCGGGTCAGGGGAGCCAGCATGCGGCCGGCGAGCAGCCATCCGCCCACGAGGCCGAACACCAGCAGACACACCATCAGGATGGCCGCGGTCGGGGCGAAGGCGCGGATGAGGACCCGGCCCGGCTGCGACAGCACCACATCCGTTGGCGCGAAGCCGATCCGCTGGTATCCCAGCAGGAAGATCCCCACGGCGGTGAGCAGCAGGGCGCCGGCCACCATGAGGAAGCCGGCATAGCTGAGGGTGAGCTTGAGACGAACGCTCAGACCGGCGGCCCTGTCCACCGCTCCCGCCCTCCCGTCAGGCGCCGGGCGCCGTGTCGATTCGGTAGCCGACGCCGGCCACAGTGGCGATGACCCAGGGTTCGCCGAGTCGTTTGCGCAGGGCCGAGACGGTGATGCGCACGGCGTTGGTGAGCGGGTCGGCGTTCTCGTCCCAGGCCCGGGCCAGCAACTCCTCGCCGCTGACGACACCGCCCTCGGCGGCGACGAGGACTTCGAGCACCGCGAACTGCTTGCGGGTCAGCGCGACGTACCGGCCGTCCCGGTAGACCTCGCGGCGGAACGAGTCCAGCCGCAGGCCGGCGATCTCCCGCACGGGCGGCCGGCAGTGGCCGCGCCGGCGGTTGAGCGCCCGGAGCCGGAGCACGAGTTCGCGGAGGTCGAAGGGCTTGGTCAGGTAGTCGTCGGCGCCGAGTCCGAACCCGGAGGCCTTGTCGTCGATGCGGTCGGCCGCGGTGAGCATGAGGATCGGCAGCCCGCTGCCGGAGGCGACGATGCGTTCGGCGATCTCGTCGCCGGAGGGGCCGGGGATGTCCCGGTCGAGGACGGCGATATCGTAGGCGTTCACACTCAACAGTTCCAGAGCGCTGCCGCCGTCACCGGCGATGTCCGCCGCGATCGCCTCCAGGCGCAGGCCATCGCGGATGGCTTCGGCCAGATAGGGTTCGTCCTCGACGATCAACACACGCATGCTTCGACGCTCCGTGGTGTTGGCATATCGTGAGCGTATCGAGAACGACATACGTGCTGGCAACATCCGGCTGCCTAGACTGAGTGGGTGACCCACAGCGGACCAGCGACAACAGCGGCCAGTCAGATTCGCAGCCAGCCCCCCGGCGCGCTTGGCGAGGCTGACGGTGTGGCCGATGGCGCTGTGCCCGCCGGCACCACCGTCTTCAATGACGAGGTTCCGGGCGTGGCCAATCTGAATCCGGCTCTTCTCGCCGCCCTGCGCCAGGCCGCGACCGTTGCCGCCCGCGACGGTGTGGAGTTCTATGTCAATAGCGGCTGGCGTTCCCCGGAGTATCAGAACCGGCTTCGTCGCGAGGCGGTCGAGCAGTACGGTTCTGAAGAGGAAGCCGCGCGGTGGGTGGCCACACCGGAGACGTCCGCTCATGTGGCCGGCCAGGCGGTCGATATCGGACGGCCGACCGGCGCAAGGCAGTGGCTGTCCAAGCACGGCGCCGATTACGGGTTGTGCCAGATCTACCGCAACGAGCCCTGGCACTACGAACTGCGCCTCGAGGCGATCGAGCACGGCTGCCCGCCCATGTACGCCGATCCCAGCGAGGACCCGCGGATGCACCGGTGACCGGCACTCGCTGGGCACAACCCGCAGCGACAGCGAAGGACGCCCCCGAACGTTTTCCGGAGCTGAGGCCGTGTTCCCGACGATGCTCAGTGTCATACCGCGCAGCAGCAGCGGAATGACCGGACCGGCCAACCGGCACACGACTTGCCGCCGCGAGCGCCCCACTCCCGGTGACCTCGTGCACGGGGACGCCGCCGTTGCCGTCCACTCCCCGCCGGCCCACGCCGAGTTTCTCGCCCACATCGAAATTCTCGGGGACGAACCGGCCCGGATCGTCCAAGTCCGACTCGCTGTCGCACAATCTCCGGTGGCGACGGGGAAACCCCGCAACGGCATGCTCGTCTTGGCGCCCGACGCGGCTGGTCTTCCTGGCTGCCCGGCATCGGGCGCGTCGGGCCCTGGTCACGGCGCCGACCGCACCCCCTCGCAGGTCGAGGCCACACACTCACATCGGCGCCGCCCCGGCGCCAGCCGTCCACCCCGCAATCAGCGTGACTCTTTCACTCCGGGATTGCGGCAAAGGACGCGGAGCGACCAGCGGATATCAACATCATCTTATCTGCGCAATGAGAACCCGCAAACGGCGTAATTGGTTACATTCAAGCCAATCGCAGGCGGGGCGGCGCATTATACTAATGGTTCGCCGGCACGTCAACAGGTTTCGGGTAAAAGTGTTGACGTCCATTTTGGACGACGGCTTCGTCGGGTGATGACCATTGTTTGCCGTGGACGAATGCTCATGCCATGCTGGTGTGGGGTGAGAGGGGTGACGGTGGCATACGATCATGGGGCGATCGTAGGTTCCGACCGGTGAAACCACTGAGACAAGTCCGCGGCTATTGGGGGCTCGGTCCGAGCCCTCTCATTATCGTGAGCATTGGCATTGGTTGGGTTGACGCCACCGCTGTCGGCCGTCTGGTCGGCGGTGAACGCGGTTGGCGGTGCACACGGGGTGGTGTGCGCCGGGCGTCCGGCCTGTCCGGGGAAACCCGGGCAGGTGCGGCGTCGGTGATGGCGTCCAACCGCTGAGGCTGAGCAGTTGGACGATGCGGCTCTAGTTTGCGACGCACAGTTGACGAAGATCCTGTGGGGGGCCAGGTGGATGCAACAATAGTTGAGATATCCGCTCTTCCAGTCGTCGAAATTGAGCTTTCCCGGCTGTCTACCGCGTGCTCGCCGCGCACATCGGGCGAGGATCCGGAGCATATCGAGGCATTATTGTCGGCAGAGGGGGAACTGCCGCCCATTCTCGTTCACCAGCCGACGATGCAGGTGGTCGACGGCCTGCACAGATTAACGGTGGCGAGAATAAGAGGCGCCACGACAATAGCGGCGAGATTTGTCAACGGCACCGAATCCGATGCCTTCGTCCTGGCCGTCGAGGCCAACGTGCGGCATGGTCTGCCGCTCTCGCTCGCCGATCGCAAGCGGGCGGCCGTCCAGATCGTCAGCACGCATCCGCAGTGGTCCGATCGGCGGGTGGCCACGGCGACCGGCATCTCGGCCGGCACGGTGGCCGACCTGCGCCGGCGCGGCGGAGAAGGCGGAAACGAGGCCCGGATCGGGCGGGACGGGCGCATTCGCCCCGTCGACAGCTCGGAGCGAAGAAGGCTCGCCGCCGAGCTCATCCGCAGCGATCCGGGCCTGTCGCTGCGGCAGGTCGCCAAGCAGGTCGGCATCTCCCCGGAGACCGTTCGGGATGTGCGGGGCCGGCTGGAACGCGGCGAGAGCCCGACCCCGGACGGGACCGGACGGCTGCCGGCCAAGCCGCACGCGCTGAACTGGACGAATCCCGAACTCGGCCGGACCCTGAGCCGAGAGCGTCTCGCCGTGCTGGAGCGCCTCAAGGCCGATCCGGCGCTGCGGCAGAGCGAGGTCGGCCGGGTCCTGCTGCGCATGCTGGCCATTCACTCCATCGACGGACAGCAGTGGGAAAGGATCCTGCACGGCGTGCCGCCGCACCTGTACGGCGTGGTCGCCGCGTTCGCCCGAGATCACGCCCGGGTCTGGGCGGGGGTCGCGGATCAACTGGAAAACCAGGCGACCGAGCTGGCCGTGGGCTGACAAAGAGGGGACGGGTCGGGCGCGCGGCCCATTTCCTCGTCGAAAAGACGGCCGATAAAGGGTAGTCGCCAACATGGATCGTGAACGGTCGGGGTTGGTCATGTTCTGTTGGACGTGGTCGCCTCGGTCATTTCTCTTTGTGTGCCCAGGCTCGCCGCTGGACATTTTCCGGTGCGCGGCATAAGAAGGAGTGGTGACCATCGAGAAGGCGCTTGTTGTGGGCACCGGACTGATCGGCGCCTCGGTCGCGTTGGCTCTTCGTGAGAAGAGGGTGGCGGTATATCTCTCCGACATCGACGCGCATGCCGTGTGGCTGGCGAGGGAGCGCGGCGCGGGCCAGGAGTGGACCGGCGAGGAAGTGGACCTGGCTGTGATCGCCGTGGCGCCGCACCTCGTGGGGGAGCGACTGGCCGAGCTGCAGAAGCAGGGGGTCGCGGGGGCGTACACCGACGTGGCCAGCGTCAAGGTCGGTCCGATCGCCGACGCGGAGCGGCTCGGCTGCGACCTGACCTCCTATGTGCCGGGGCACCCGCTCGCCGGCCGGGAGCGGTCCGGTCCGCTGGCGGCCCGTGCCGATCTGTTCTCGGGCCGTCCCTGGGCGCTGTGCCCCGGGCCGGAGACGGACGCGGGCGCCGTGCGCCGGGTGCTGGAGCTGGTGTCGATGTGCGGGGCGAAGGCCGTCACGGTGGGCGCGGCCGAGCATGACGCGGCGGTGGCGCTGGTGTCGCACGCCCCGCACGTGGTGGCCTCGGCGGTGGCGGCGAGTCTGGCCGGCGGCGGCGACGTCGCGCTGGGCCTGGCCGGGGCGGGGCTGCGCGACGTGACGCGCATCGCCGCCGGGAATCCCGTGCTGTGGCGGACGATTCTCGCCGGAAACGCCTTGCCGGTGGCCGGCGTGCTCGACCGGATCGCGGTCGATCTCGCGGCGGCGGCCTCGGCGCTGCGGTCCGGAGACCTGGAGGGCGTGACCGATCTGCTGCGGCGCGGCGTGGCCGGCCGCGGCCGGATCCCCGGCCAGCACGGCGGGTGCGCCGTGGTTGCGGTGGTGCTGCCGGACGGGCCGGGGGAGCTGGCCCGGTTGTTCGCGGTGGCGGAGCTGGCCGAGGTCACCGTCGAGGACGTTCGGCTGGAGCGCTCGACGGACCGGCCGGCCGGTGTGGCCGAGGTGTCCGTGCGTCCGGAAGACGCCGGCCGGCTGGCCGAAGCGCTCCGGTTTCACGGCTGGCACGTTCCCGCGCACGATGCGGACCTGAGCGTCGGACATGGTTTTCCGGCGAGGTGAGAAATGGTCGTCCGGACTGCTCGTGGACGTCGACCACATTCAGCACAATTGCGACCGCTGAACGTCGCGTGTCGCGTGAGAGAGGTGTTCGAATGGAGGCGGTTTTACTCCTAGGCGGAGTGGAAAAGAGCGAGGGTGACCCCGATCCCTGGCCGTCCAAGATCCGCCCGGGAACACTGCGTCGGGTGCTCGCCTACTTTCGCCCGCACATCGGCAAGGTGGCGCTTTTCATTGTCGTCGCCACGCTGGACGCGCTGACCGTCGTCGCGATTCCGTTGCTGCTACAGCAGCTGGTCGACGGCGGCATCCTCAAGCACGACCTCGGGGTCGTGACCGTGATGGCCGCCCTGGCCGCCGGACTGGCCGTGGTGGAAACGCTGCTCCAGCTGGCGTCGGCCTACATCACCGGGCTGATCGGGGAGGGCGTCACCTACGACCTCCGGTTGCAGGCCCTCGACCACGTGCGGCGGCTGCCGATCGCGTTCTTCACCCGCACCCAGACCGGGGTGCTGATCGGCCGGCTGCACACGGACCTGATCATGGCGCAGCAGCAGTTCGGCTACCTGCTGACCGCGGCTACCAGCGCGGTCGCGGTGGTGCTGGTGCTGGCCGAGCTGTTCTACCTGTCGTGGCTCGTCGCCGTCGTCACGCTGGTGCTGGTGCCGCTGTTCGTCGTGCCCTGGGTCCACGTGGGGCGGCTGCTCCAGCGACGCGCCATCCGGCAGATGGACGCCAACGACGGCCTCGGCGGACTGCTCCAGGAGCGGTTCAACGTGCAGGGGGCGATGCTCGCCAAGCTCTTCGGCCGCCCGGACGAGGAGATGGCCGAGTACCGGAACTGGGCCGGACAGATCCGCCGGATCGGCGTGAGCCTGGCGGTGTACGGCCGGGTGACCTTCGTGATGATGTCGCTGCTGGCCTCGGTCGCCACGGCGCTGGTCTACGGGATCGGCGGCGGCCTGGTGCTGAACGGGGCGTTCGCGCTCGGCACGCTGGTCGCCATCGTCACCCTGCTCGGCCGGCTGTTCGGGCCGATCTCCCAGCTGTCCGGGATGCAGGAGACCGCGCAGAGCATCGTGGTGAGCTTCGCCCGGATCTTCGAGCTGATCGACCTGAAGCCGCTGATCGAGGAACGTCCCGACGCGATCGGGCTGGCGAAGAACGTGGCGCCGGACATCGAGTTCGAGGACGTGACGTTCCGCTATCCCACCGCGGACGAGGTCTCGCTGAAGTCGCTGGAGCGCGTGCGGACCGAACGACAGCGCGGGGAAGTGACGCCGGATGTCCTGCGCGGCGTGAGCTTTCACGTGCCGGCCGGCACCCTCACCGCGCTGGTCGGCCCGTCCGGCGCGGGCAAGAGCACCATCACCCACCTGGTGTCCCGCCTGTACGACCCGGCCTCCGGGACCGTGCGCGTCGGCGGACACGACCTGCGGGACCTCACTTTCGACTCGCTGCGCGAAGCGGTGGGGGTGGTCAGCCAGGACGCCTACCTCTTCCACGACACGATCCGGGAGAACCTGCTCTACGCCCGCCCGACCGCCACCGAGGACGAGCTGGTCGAGGCCTGCCGGGGGGCCCAGATCTGGGACCTGATCGAATCGCTGCCCGGCGGCCTGGACACCGTCGCGGGCGATCGCGGCTACCGCATGTCGGGCGGGGAGAAGCAGCGGCTGGCCATCGCCCGGCTGCTGCTGAAGGAGCCCACGGTCGTCGTGCTCGACGAGGCCACCGCGCACCTGGACTCCGAGTCCGAGGCCGCCGTCCAGCGGGCGCTCAAGACCGCCCTGCGCAGCCGCACCTCGCTGGTGATCGCCCACCGGCTGTCCACGATCCGCGAGGCCGACCAGATCCTCGTGATCGACGACGGCGGGGTCCGGGAGTGCGGGACGCACGAGGAGCTGCTGGCCGGGGGCGGCCTCTACGCGGAGCTCTACCACACGCAGTTCGCCAACCCCGTCGCCTTCACGGCCGAGCCGGAAAGCGACGAGGACGAGCCCGAGCCGGTGCGCCAGGCGGTTTTTGGAGGATGACGGTGAATTCCGCAGCGACGGTGCTGGATCTGTTCGCGTGGCAAGTGGAGCGGACGCCCGACGCGGTGGCCGTGGTCGACGGGGACCGGGTGCTCACGTACCGGCGGCTGGACGAGCTCGCGGGACGGTTGGCCGGGCGCTTGACCGACCGGGGCGTGCGCCGGGGCGACCGCGTCGCGGTGTTGCTGGACCGGTCGGCGGATCTGGTGGTGGCCCTGCTCGCCGTGTGGCGGGCGGGGGCGGCGTACGTGCCGGTGGACGCCGCCTATCCCGCGCGGCGGGTGGCGTTCATGGCGGCGGATTCGGCGGCGTCCCTGATGGTGTGCTCGGTCGCGACCCGCGACGGAGTGCCGGCGGGGATCGAGTCGATCGTCGTCATGGATGAGGGTGACGGCGGCGCGGCGGCGGTCGCGGTGCGGCCGGGGGATTTGGCGTACGTGATGTACACGTCCGGGTCGACTGGCACCCCGAAGGGCGTGGCGGTCTCGCATCGCAGCGTTGCCGAGCTGGTGGGGAATGCCGGCTGGGCGGTGGAATCCGACGACGCGGTCCTCATGCACGCGCCGCACGCCTTCGACGCGTCCCTGTTCGAGATCTGGGTGCCGCTGGTGTCGGGCGCCCGGGTGGTGATCGCCGGCCCGGGCCCGGTGGATGCCCGGCGCCTGCGAGAGGCGGTCGCTGGCGGCGTGACGAGGGCGCACCTGACCGCGGGGAGTTTCCGTGCGGTGGCGGAGGAGTCGCCGGAGTCGTTCGCCGGGCTCCGTGAGGTGCTGACCGGCGGTGATCTGGTGCCCGCGCACGCGGTGGAACGGGCGCGGGCGGCCTGCCCTGGTGCGCGGATCCGGCACCTGTACGGCCCGACGGAAACGACGCTGTGCGCGACGTGGCATGTGCTGGAGCCGGGTGACGCGCTGGGCCCGGTGTTGCCGATCGGCCAACCGCTTTCGGGCCGCCGGGCGCAGGTGCTCGACGCGTCGCTGCGGCCGGTGGCCCAAGGAGTTATCGGTGAGCTGTACCTGTCCGGCGCCGGCCTGGCCGACGGCTACCTGGACCGGGCCGGGCTGACGGCGGAGCGGTTCGTGGCGGATCCGTCCGCGTCCGGGGAGCGGATGTACCGGACCGGAGACCTCGCCCAGTGGACCGCCGAGGGTGAGCTGCTGTTCGCGGGCCGGGCCGACGACCAGGTGAAGATCCGCGGGTTCCGGATCGAGCCCGGCGAGATCGAGGCCGCGCTGACCGCGCAGTTGGACGTCCACGAGGCCGTGGTGGCGGCGATCAATGGGCGTCTGGTCGGCTACGTGGTGACCGATGCCGATCCCGGTCTGGTCCGTGAACGTCTTGCGGCGGTGCTGCCGGAGCACATGGTCCCGGCCGTGGTGATCAGGCTGGACGCGCTGCCGCTGACCGGCAACGGCAAGGTGGACCGGGCGGCGCTGCCCGTGCCCGAGTTCACGGCGAAGGCCACGAGCCGCGCGGCCGACACCGAGGCCGAACGTGTCCTTTGTGGACTGTTCGCCGAGGTGCTCGGCGCGGAATGGGCCGGCGTCGACGACGGCTTCTTCGAGCTGGGCGGAGATTCCATCGTCGCGATGCGACTGGCCGCCCGCGCGTCCAAGGCCGGCCTGCTGGTGACGCCGTCGCAGATCTTCAAGGAGCAGACCCCCGCACGGCTGGCGGCCGTGGCCCGCGCCGTGCCGGCCGACGGACCCGTCGATGGCCCCTTGCTCGCCCTCACCGCGGAAGACGAGGCGGAGTTGGCGATCGTGGCCCCGGGGGCCGAGGAGGTCTGGCCGCTGGCGCCGCTGCAGGCCGGGTTGCTCTTCGAGCTGACCCTCGATGACCAGGGCCCCGACATCTACCAGACGCAGTGGATCCTGGAGCTGGCTGGACCGCTGGACACGGTCCGGCTGCGGGCCGCGTGGGAAGCGGTCTTCGCCCGGCACGCCGAGCTTCGCCTCAGCTTCCACCGGCTCTCGTCGGGCCGGGCGGTGCAGGCCGTCGCCGGGGCCGTGGACCTGCCGTGGCGGGAGGTGGACCTCACCGGCGCCGGCGATGTCGACGCGGCCGTCGAGGCCCTGGCCCGGCAGGAACAGGCGCAGCGGTTCGATCTCACCCGGGCCCCGCTGTTCCGGCTGGTGCTCGTCCGGCTCGGCCACGACCGGCACCGTCTGCTGGTCGTCAACCACCACATCCTGACCGACGGCTGGTCGATCGCGCTCATCCTCAACGAGGTGGCCGAGGCCCACGGCGGCCAGCTGCCGGCGCGGACCGGCGTCGCCTCCTACCGGGACTACCTGGCCTGGCTGGACCGGCAGGACAAGGACGCGGCCCGGGCGGCTTGGCGGGCGGAGCTGTCCGGCCTCGACGAACTGGGGCTGATCGCGAAAGCCGACGCCACCAAGGACTACGACTACCGCGTCACCCACCTGTCGTCGGATCTACACGCCGGGCTCGCGGCATTGGCCCGCGACCACGGGCTGACGCTGAACACGGTGGTGCAGGGCGCCTGGGCGCTGGTGCTGGCGCGACTGGTGCGGCGGACCGACGTGGTGTTCGGGACCACGGTCGCCTGCCGTCCCGCGGAGCTGCCGGGTGTGGAGTCGATACCGGGCCTGCTGATGAACACGGTGCCGGTCCGGGCGCCCCTGGATCCCGGCCAGTCGGTCGTGGACATGCTCACCGACCTCCAGCGCCGGCAGGTGGCCCTGATGCCGCACCAGCATCTGGGGCTGTCGGAGATCCAGAAGGCGGCCGGGTCCGCGGCCATGTTCGACACGCTGCTGGTGTTCGAGAACTACCCGCGGGACTTCGCCGGCCAGTACACGTATCTGGGCACGATCGAGGGAACCCACTACCCGCTGACCCTGGGCGTCATCCCGGGAGACCGGCTCCGGATCCAGCTCGGCTTCCGGCCCGGACAGGTCGACGGGACCGTCGCCGACGCGCTGCTGGACTGGTTCGGCGGTGTTCTCGGCTCGATGGCCGCCGATCCGTCGGTCCTGGTGGGGCGAGTCGGTGTCGGCGATGACACCCCGGCCCGCCACTGGGAGCCGCCCCTGGTGGCGGGCGAGCCGTTGCCGACGCTGGTCGGGCGGGTGGCGGTCGGGCGGCCGGACAGCGTGGCGGTGGCCGATGTCGACGGCGACCTGTCGTACGGGGAGCTGTGGGATCGGGCGGTGCGGTTCGCGTCCGTGTTGCGGGCCCACGGAGTCGGGTCCGAGTCCCGGGTCGGTCTGGTCGTGGGGCGCTCGGCCTGGTGGCTGGTCGGGATGTTGGGCGTGATGCTGGCCGGCGGCACGTTCGTCCCCGTGGACCCGGCGTATCCGGAGGAGCGCAAGAGTTTCGTCTTCCGCAGCGCGGATCCCAAGTGGGTGGTGTGCGCGGGCAGGACGCGGGAGGCGGTGCCGGTGGAGTTCGCGGACCGGCTGCTGGTGATCGACGAGGTGGACCTGGTCGCGGAGGCGGAACTGCCGCGGGTGGGTCCGCGTGACGCGGCGTACGTGATCTACACGTCGGGATCGACGGGAACCCCGAAGGGCGTCGTCGTAACCCATGCGGGGCTTGGGAATCTGGCGCTGGCCCACATCGACCGCTTTGTCGTGACGCCGTCGTCACGGGTTCTGCAGTTCGCGGCGCTCGGCTTCGACACCATCGTGTCCGAGGTGATGATGGCGCTGTTGTCCGGCGCGACGCTGGTGATGCCGCCGGAGCAGGAGCTGCCGCCGCGGGTGTCGATGACCGAGACGTTGCGGCGGTGGGACATCACGCAGGTGAAGGCCCCGCCGTCGGTGCTGTCCACCGTCGAGGTGTTGCCCGACCGGGTGGACACGGTGGTGGCGGCGGGCGAGCTGTGCCCGCCGGGGCTGGTGGACCGCCTGTCGGCGAGCCATCGGATGATCAATGCCTACGGGCCGACCGAGACCACGATCTGCGCGACGATGAGCCGGCCGCTGTCGCCGGGCCAGCATCCGATCCCGTTCGGGGCGCCGGTCCCGGGGGTTCGCGGCTACCTGCTGGACGCGTTCCTGCGTCCGCTGCCGACGGGCATCACCGGCGAGCTGTACCTGGCCGGGATCGGGGTGGCCCGCGGCTATCTGGGCCGTTCGGCGTTGACGGCCGAGCGGTTCGTGGCCGATCCCTTCGTGCCCGGCGAGCGCATGTACCGGACCGGAGACCTGGCGTACTGGACGGACCGGGGCGAGCTGGTGTCGGCCGGGCGGGCCGACGACCAGGTCAAGATCCGCGGGTTCCGGGTCGAGCCCCGCGAGATCGAGTTCGCCCTGTCGGGCCACCCGGGCGTCGCCCAGGCCGCGGTGATCGTCCGTGACGGCCGTCTGCTGGCCTACGTGTCGCCGGACGACGTCGATCCGCAGGCGCTGCGGGAGGAGCTCGCGGCCCGGTTGCCCCAGTACATGGTGCCCGCGGCGGTGACGGCGCTGGACGCGCTGCCGCTGACTCCGCACGGGAAGATCGATCGGCGCGCGCTGCCCGATCCCGATTTCACCGCCGGGGCGACGGCGCGGGAGCCGGCCACCGAGGCCGAGAAGATCTTGTGCGGACTGTTCGCCGAGCTGCTCGGTCTGGCGCGGGTCGGCGTGGACGACAGTTTCTTCGAGCTGGGCGGGGATTCGATCCTCGCGATGCAGCTGGCGGCCCGGGCGCGGCGGGCGGGTCTGGCGTTCGCCGCGGCGGATGTCTTCGACGGCCGGACACCGGAGCGAATCGCGCAGCTGGTCGCCGAGCCGTCCGCGCCGGCGCACCACCAGTCCACAATGGACGATGGTGTGGGCGATGTCCCCTGGACGCCGGTGACCCGGGTGCTTGGCGACGGCGTTGTGGGGTCGGGATTCGCGCAGTGGATGGTGCTGGCGACGCCTCCGGACCTGACGGCGGAGGCGTTGGTCGCCGGGTTGGCGGCCGTCGTGGACACGCATGACATGTTGCGGGCGCGCGTCGTTGACGACGAGACCGGCCCGCGGCTGGTGGTGGGTGCGCGTGGGTCCGTGGATGTGCGGGGACTGGTTGCCCGCGTGTTGGGTGACGGCGGCTCGCTGGACGATGCGGCGCGGGCGGCCGTGGGCCGACTGGATCCGGCGGCCGGCGTGATGGCGCAGGTGGTGTGGGTGGACGCGGGACCGGGTCGGCTGGGGCGGTTGGTGGTGGCGGTGCACCACCTGGCGGTCGACGGGGTGTCGTGGCGGATCTTGGTGCCCGATCTGCAGATGGCGTGTGAGGCGGCGGTCGCGGGACGGGACCCGGTGCTGGAGCCGGTGGGGATGTCGTTCCGGCGGTGGGCGAATGTGCTGGCGCAGTGGGCCGGCTCCGCGGAGCGCGTCGGGGAACTGGCGGCGTGGCAGGCAGTTCTGGGCCAGGAGGACCAGCCGTGTGGCGGCGTGGCTGGGGAGGTGCGTTCACGGTCGTGGGTGGTGCCGAGGGTGGAGACGTCGGTGCTGGTGGGGCGGGCTCCGGTGGTGTTCCACTGCGGGGTGCACGAGGTTCTGCTGGCTGGGCTGGCCGCGGCGGTGGCACGGTGGCGCGGCGGGGACGCGGTGTTGGTGGATGTGGAAGGCCATGGCCGTCATCCCGTCGCGGGCATGGATCTGTCCCGGACGGTGGGCTGGTTCACCAGCGTGCATCCGGTGCGGCTGGACCTGGCGGGGATCGACCTGGCCGACGTGCTGGCCGGTGGTGCGGCGGCCGGGCGGCTGCTGAAGGTGGTCAAGGAGCAGTCGCGGGCGGTGCCCGGCGACGGGCTCGGCCATGGACTGCTGCGTTATCTCAACGGCGAGACCGGACCGGTGCTGGCGGCATCGCCGTCGCCGCGGATCGGGTTCAACTACATGGGCCGGTTCGTCAGCGGTGACCACAGTGATGTGCGGGCATGGCAGCCGGTCGGTGATATCGGCAGTTCGCTGGCCCCGGGAATGGGCCTGCCGCACGCGTTGGAGTGCAATGCGATCGTGCGGGACCGGCCGGACGGTCCCGAATTGACGCTCACGGTGGAATGGTCGGCCGATCGGCTGCTCGAAGACGAGATCGAACGACTGGGCCGGGCCTGGCTGGACACGTTGTCAGGGCTGGCCCGCCAGGCGGATGATCCTTCTGCTGGGGGACATACGGCGTCCGACTTCGGCCTCATCGACCTGGACCAGGACGAGATCGAGGAATTCGAGGCAATCGTGGCGGAACTTCAGCAATAGCGGCGGAAAGTTATGGAGGCCAGATTCCGTGAACACTCCGACCACGTCCTCTCCAACGGCGCTCGCGGAAGTCTGGCCGCCGTCGCCGATGCAGGAGGGAATCCTCTACCACCTCGCGCTCGACGACGAGGCCCCCGACACCTACCGCATCCAGCAAACGCTGATCGTCGACGGGCCGATGGACACCGAACGGTTCCGGGCGTCCTGGCAGGCCCTGCTCAACCGGCATGCGGCGCTTCGAGCCTGCTTCCATCGGCGCAAGACCGGCGAGATGGTCCAGCTCATTCCCCGGGAGGTGAAGCTTCCCTGGGAGGAACGCGATCTGTCCCACCTGGCTGAGCCGGACGCGCTGGCCGAGGTGAGCGTGATCGCGGAGCGAGCCCGCGCCGAGCGATTCGACCTGGCGAGGCCTCCGCTGCTGCGGCTGGTGCTGATCCGGCTCGGCCCCGAGAGACACTGCCTGGTCACGACCAGCCATCACCTGGTCATGGACGGGTGGTCCCGGGCGATTCTCGAGTCGGAACTCCTCGAGATCTACGCGGCGGGCGGCGCGGCCTCGGGGCTGCGGTCCGCCGGCTCCTACCGGGACTATCTGGCCTGGCTGGACCGGCAGGACAAGGAAACCGCCCGCGCGGCATGGAGTGCGGAGCTGGCCGGCGCCGAGCGATCGACGCTGGGGATCCCGGAAAGAGCCAGGAAGGCTCCGGGACAGCAGGCGCGGGAGGCCGTTCGCTATTCACCGGACTTCACCTCGGCCCTGGTCGAGTTCGCCCGCGGTCACGGGCTGACGCTGAACACGCTGGTGCAGGGCGCTTGGGCGTTGGTGCTGGCCCGGCTGGCCCACCGTCGTGACGTGGTGTTCGGCGCGGTGGTCTCGGGGCGTCCGGCGGAGTTGCCCGGCGCGGAGCAGACCGTGGGCCTGTTCATCAACACCGTGCCGGTGCGAGTGCGGTTGGACGGCGGGCAGTCGGTCCTGCAGATGCTCACGCGGCTGCAGGAGCGGCAGTCCGCGTTGATCTCGCACCAGCATCTCGGCCTGCAGGAGATCCAGAAGCTGCCCGGGGCGGGTTTCGACACGATCGTGTCGTTCGAGAACTATGTTGACCCGGCGGCGAAATCGGCCTCTGATCGCGGACTCAGGCTGAGCCTGAAGGAGTTCCACCAGTCGGCGCCGTACGCGATCCTGCTGGGCATCATGCCGGGCGAGAGCCTGCAGACCGAAGTGGAGTACCTGCCGGAGCTGGTCGACGGCCAGGCCGCCAAGCAGGCTCTGCACGGGCTCGCCCGCGTGCTTGAGCAGATGATCACGCAGCCGGGGGCGGCGGTGGGCCGCCTGGACGTGCTCAGTGACGCCGACCGTGAGCTGGTGGTGCGGCGGTGGAACGAGACCGGCGGCGCGATCGGCGCGCCGTCGGCGGTGGACCTGTTCGGCCGGCAGGTGGAAAAGGCGCCGCACGCGACGGCGGTGACCGCCGGGGGCCGGGCCTGGTCGTACGAGGAGCTTGACGTGTGGTCCGGCCGAGTGGCCCGGGCGCTGACCGATCGTGGCGTGCGACGCGGCGACCGGGTCGGGGTGGTGCTGGAGCGATCGGCGGAGGTGCTGGCGGCCTGGCTCGGGGTGTGGAAGGCCGGGGCGGCGTTCGTGCCGGTCGACCCGGACTATCCGGCCGACCGGGTGGCGTTCATGCTGGCCGACTCCGCGGTCGCGGCGGTGGTGTGCGCGGAGCGGACCTCGGGTGTGGCGCCGGCGGGTTATCCGCAGGTCCTCGTCGATCAGGCCGATGACGGCGCGGTGACCCTGATTCCGGTCGGGGCCGACGACCTGGCGTACGTGATGTACACATCCGGATCGACCGGGACGCCGAAGGGGGTGGCGATCTCGCACGGGGGCGTCGCGGCGTTGGCCGGAGATCCGGGGTGGGACGTGCACGCCGGCGACGCGGTGCTGATGCATGCCCCACACACCTTCGACGCGTCGCTGTACGACGTGTGGGTGCCGCTCGTGTCGGGTGCGCGGGTGATGATCACCGAACCGGGCGTGGTCGACGCGCAGCGGCTCGCCGCCCATGTGGCCGGCGGTCTCACCGCGGTGAACTTCACCGCGGGGCACTTCCGGGCACTCGTGCAGGAGTCGCCGGAGTCGTTCTCGGGGCTGCGCGATGTGGCGGCCGGCGGCGACGTGGTGCCGCTCGACGTGGTGGAGCGGGTGCGGGAGGCCTGTCCACACCTACGGGTCTGGCACACATACGGGCCGACGGAGACCACGCTGTGCGCGACGTGGAAGGCGATCGAGCCCGGCGACCACGTCGGGCCGACGCTGCCGATCGGCCGGCCGCTGCCGGGTCGGCGGCTGTATGTGCTGGATGTCTTCCTGCGTCCGCTGCCGCCGGGCGTCGCGGGTGATCTCCACATCGCCGGCGCCGGGGTGGCCCACGGCTACCTGGGGCGTGCGGCGTTGACGGCGGAGCGGTTCGTCGCCGATCCGTTCGCCCCGGGCGAGCGGATGTATCGGACCGGCGACCTGGCGTACTGGACCGACGAGGGCGAGCTGGTGTTCGCCGGGCGGGCCGATGACCAGGTCAAGATCCGTGGCCATCGGGTGGAGCCGGGAGAGGTCGAGGCGGTGCTGGCCGAGCAGCCGGGCGTCGACCAGTCGGTGGTGGTGGCGCGGGACGGACGGCTGATCGGCTACGTCGTGTCCGCCGGCGACGTGGATCCGGCCCGGCTGCGCGACCAGGTCGCCCGGGTGTTGCCGGAGTACATGGTGCCGGCGGAGGTGATCGCGCTGACCGCCCTGCCGGTGACGGCGAACGGGAAGGTGGACCGGGAGGCGTTGCCGGATCCCGACTTCGGCGAGCGGGTCTCCGATCGGGAGCCGCGCACGCAGGTCGAGCGGGCGCTGTGCGAGCTGTTCGCCGAGGTGCTCGGTCTGGAGCGGGTCGGCGTGGACGACAGCTTCTTCGAACTGGGCGGGGATTCCATCCACTCGGTGAAGCTGGCGGCCCGGGCCCTGCGCGCCGGCATGGCCTTCGGCGTGGCGGAGGTGTTCGAGCACCGGACGCCCGCGGGGCTCGCGACGATCGTCGATCCGGCGGTCGGTTCGGCCGACCCCGAACCCGACCTCGACCCCGGTCCAGCCGCCGACCTCCTGCGGCTGGACCGGGGCGAGATCGAGGAATTCGAGGCCGATTTCGACGACGTCCGAGGGTGACTTTTTTGTCGAACGCCTGAATTGGCGGGCTTGATTGTCGCTGGCTGTGTGGGGGCTTTGTCGGCGTCGAAGAATGCGTGGTTGGACAGATTGTCCGGGCCGACCCGCCCGGCGGATGATTGTTTTTGCGGGGCCATGAGACCGATCGAGGGGGATGTTGATGGCTCAGTCGCGGATCGAGGACTTCTGGCCGCTGTCGCCGCTCCAGGAAGGATTGCTCTTCCACACGGTCTATGACGACGACGGGGCCGGCCTCTACGTGGGCCATTGGATCCTGGACCTGGACGGGCCGGTGGCAGCGGACCGGCTGCGCGCGGCCTGGGAGGCGCTGCTGGCTCGGCACGCCGCGCTGCGGGCCTGTTTTCGGCACCGCAAGTCGGGCGAGACGGTGCAGCTCATCGCCCGGCGGGTGGAACTGCCGTGGCGGGTGGTCGACCTTTCCCACGTCGACGATCCCGAACCGGCCGTGCGGGAGCTGGCCGAGCAGGATCGGACGACCGGATTCGACCTCGCCACCGCGCCGCTGCTGCGGCTGACCCTGATCCGTCTCGCCGAGGACCGCCACCGCCTGGTGGTGACCTGCCATCACGCGATCATGGACGGCTGGTCGATGCCCATCATCTTCGACGAGCTGTCGATGCTGTACGCGGGGCGGGCGGATCTGCCGGCGGTGAAGTCGTACCGCGACTACCTCGCGTGGCTGGACCGGCAGGACAAACCGCGATCGCTGTCGGCGTGGGCGGTGGAGCTGCACGGTGTCGAGGAGCCGACGCTGGTGGCCCCGGCCGACCCGGGGCGAACGCCGGGCATGCCGGACAACATCACGGTCGAGCTGCCGGCGGACCTCACCCGATCGCTGGGCGAGCTGGCTCGCGGCCGCGGGCTGACGCTGAACACGGTGGTGCAGGGCGCGTGGGCGTTGGTGCTGGCCCAGCTGGCCGGGCGGACGGACGTGGTGTTCGGGGCGGTGGTGTCCGCGCGCCCGCCGGATCTGCCCGGCGTGGAAGGGATGGTGGGGCTGTTCCTCAACACCGTTCCGGTGCGCGTGCGGCTGCGCGGCTCGATGGCGGTCGTCGACCTGCTGGCCGAGGTGCAGAAGCGGCAGTCGGCGCTCATTCCCGACCACTATGTGGGGTTGGCCGACATTCAGAAGGCGGTCGGCCCGGGCGCGGTCTTCGACACTCTGCTGGTGTTCCAGAACTTTCCCCGTGAGCTCGGCGAATCGGGCTCCGCGGACGCTTTCGGCATTCGTATCAACCAGGGCAAGGAAGCCGCCCACTATCCGCTGACGCTGGTCGCCGTCCCCGGCGAGTCGATGCTGCTCAATCTCGACTACGCGACGGATCTCTTCGACCGAAACGCCGCGCTCGCCATCGTCGAGCGATTCACGGGGATTCTGCGGCAGTTGGTGGCTGCGGGCGGGATCACGGTGGCCGAGGTCGACGTGACGACCGAGGCCGAGCGTGCGCTGGTGGGTGAGTGGGGTGCGTCCGCTGCGGCGGCGCCGAGCCGCCTGGCGCTGGACCTGTTCGACCGTCAGGTGGAGTGCCACCACGACAGGACAGCGGTCGTGGATGGCGATCGGGCGCTGTCGTATGGCGAACTGGCCGAGCACGCGCAGCGGCTGGCCGGCTATTTGAGCGGCCGGGGCGTTCGGCGCGGAGATCGCGTGGCCGTGGTGATGGAACGGTCGACCGATCTGGTCGCGACGTTGCTCGCGGTGTGGCAGGCCGGCGCGGCGTACGTGCCGGTGGATCCGGCCTACCCGGCGGAACGCGTGAAGTTCATGCTGGCCGATGCGGAGCCGGCGGCGGTGGTGTGCGCGCAGGCGCACCGGGATGCCGTGCTGGACGGCGGACTCGATCCGATTGTGTTGGACAGTCCGGAAACAAGGCGGGCGGTGGCGGAGTGCGCTCGCCTGTCGGTCGGCACAAGCGCCGACGACCTCGCGTACGTGATGTACACGTCGGGGTCGACCGGCACGCCGAAGGGCGTTGCTGTGTCGCATGGCGATGTCGCGGCGCTGGTCGGTGAGCCGGGCTGGGCCATCGGCCCCGACGACACCGTGTTGACGCACGCCTCGCACGCGTTCGACATCTCCCTGTTCGAGCTGTGGGTGCCGCTGCTGTCGGGCGCCCGGGTGGTGCTGGCCGGATCGGGCGCCGTGGATGGCGAGGCCCTGGCCGGATATGTGGCCGGCGGCGTCACCGCCGCGCACCTGACCGCGGGCGCTTTCCGGGTGCTGGCCGAGGAGTCGCCGGAGTCGGTCGCCGGCCTGCGCGAGGTGCTGACCGGCGGGGACGAGGTTCCGGTGGCCGCCGTGGAGCGGGTGCGGCGGGCATGTCCGGGCGTGCGGGTGCGGCACCTCTACGGGCCGACCGAGGCCACGCTGTGCGCGACGTGGTGGCTGCTCGAACCCGGCGACGGGACAGGATCGGCGCTGCCGATCGGACGTCCGCTGGCGGGGCGGCGGGTCTACGTCCTCGACGCGTTCCTGCGGCCGGTTCCGGCCGGGGTGACGGGCGAGCTGTATGTCGCCGGAGCCGGTGTGGCGCAAGGGTATCTGGGTCGTTCGGTGTTGACGGCCGAGCGGTTCGTGGCCGACCCCCTCGTGCCCGGCGAGCGGATGTACCGGACCGGGGACCTGGCGCACTGGACGGACCAGGGCGCGCTGGCGTTCGGCGGGCGGGCCGATGACCAGGTCAAGATCCGTGGATATCGGGTGGAGCCCGGGGAGATCGAGGTGGTCCTCGCCGGCCTGCCCGGTGTCGGCCAGGCCGTGGTGCTGGCCCGGGAGGAGCGCCTGGTCGGTTATGTGGTCGGACCGGACCTCGACCCGGCGCGGTTGCGGCAGCAGCTGGCCGACACGCTGCCCGAGTTCATGGTGCCGGCCGCGGTGCTGGTGCTCGACGAACTGCCGTTGACAGTCAACGGAAAGGTGGATCGACAGGCCCTGCCCGAACCGGATTTCGCCGCGAAGGCCGTGGGCCGGGAGCCGGCCACCGAGGCCGAGCGGATCCTGTGCGGGGTGTTCGCCGAAGTCCTTGGCCTGGACGGGGTCGGGGTCGACGACAGTTTCTTCGAGCTGGGCGGGGACTCGATCTCCTCGATGCAGGTGGCCGCCCGCGCGCGCCGCGAGGGAGTCGCCCTGACGCCGCGGCAGGTGTTCGAGCACCGAAGCCCCGCCCGACTGGCGGCGCTGACCCAGACCACTCGACAGTCCATAGTAGACATTGGTGTGGGTGAGATCCCCTGGACGCCGGTGATGCGGGCCCTCGGCGGCGACGCGGCGCGCCCCGGCTTCGCGCAGGCGCGGGTGGTCCACACCCCGGCCGGCTTCGACCCGGACGCGCTGGTCAAGGCCCTGCAAGCCGTGCTGGACGGACATGATCTGCTCCGGGCCCGGGTGGAGTCCGACGGGCGGCTGATGGTGGCCGAGCCGGGTGCGGTGGACGCGGCCGGCCTGCTCACGCGGGTCGCGGCCGGGACCGGGAACATCGACGAGATCGCCGAGCAGGAGGCCGCCGCCGCGGCGGCCACGCTGAACCCGTTGGCGGGACTCATGGTCCGGGCCGTCTGGGTCGACGGTGGGAGCACTGGCCGGCTGGCCTTGGTGGCGCATCACCTGTCCGTCGACGCGGTCTCGTGGGCCATCCTGCTGCCGGATCTGCAAGCGGCGTACGACCAGGTGGTCGCCGGTCGGACCCCGGCCCTCGAACCCGTGACGACGTCCTATCGGCAGTGGGCGCGGCGGCTGGCCGAGCAGGCGGTCAGCGAGAGCACGGTGGCCGAGATGGATCACTGGGTCGCCGTGCTGGACGGCGCGGAGCCGGCGTTTGACCAGCGCCCCGGACAGTCGCACTCGTGGTCGGCGACGCTGTCCGGAACCGTGGCGCACAACCTGGTGGCCCACCTGCCGGGGGCTTTTCACTGCGGGGTCCAGGAAGTTCTGCTGGCCGGCCTCGCCGGTGCGGTGGCGGCTCCGGTTCTAGTGGACGTGGAGGGCCACGGCCGCCACGCCGCCGACGGTGAGGACCTGTTGCGCACCGTGGGCTGGTTCACCAGCGTTCATCCGGTCCGCCTCGACGCCGCCGGGAGCGCCGGGGAACTGCTGAAGGCCGTGAAGGAACAGGTCCGTGCCGTCCCCGGCGACGGGCTCGGCTACGGGCTGTTGCGCCATCTCAATCCCGACACCGGGGCCAGGCTGGCCGAGTTGCCGTCCGCCCAGATCGGCTTCAACTATCTCGGCCGCTCCGGCGCCGCCGTGGACACCGCGTGGCCGGTCAGCGTCGGGTCGCTCGGCGGCGGTTCGGACCAGATCCTGGCCCACGCGCTGGAAGTCGGCGCGGACGTCCAGGACACGCCGACGGGCCCCTGCCTGCGGCTCACCATGGACGGCCGGGGTCTCGACCCCGCCACGGTGGAGCGGCTCGGCGAGGCCTGGCTGGCGATGCTGACCGGCCTCGCGGCCCTGGATCCCGCCGCGGGCGGGCACACGCCGTCCGACTTCGATCTTGTCGATCTGACGCGGCACGACGTGGCGGAGTTGGAGGCCGCGGCGCCGGGGCTGATCGACGTCTGGCCGCTGTCCCCGCTCCAGGAGGGCATGCTCTTCGAGCGGGCCTTCGCCGAGGACGGCATCGACGTCTACCAGAGCCAGCGGATCCTGGACCTCGACGGCCCGCTCGACGCGGAACGGCTGCGCGCGGCCTGGGGACAGCTGGCCGCCCGGCACGAATTCCTCCGGACCAGCTTCCGCCAGCTGGGATCCGGCGAAACCGTGCAGGTCGTCGTGGGCGAGGTGGAAATCCCTTGGCGTGTGGCGGATGTGTCGCATCTCGACGACGCGGCCGCGGAGGTGGACCGCCTTCTCGCGGAGGATCAGGCCCAGCGGTTCGACGTGAGCCAGGCGCCGCTTCTGCGGCTGCTGCTGATCCGCCTCGGCGAGGGCCGGCACCGGCTTGTGGTGACGGCGCACCACATTCTCCTGGACGGCTGGTCGACACCGATCGTCCTGGACGAGATGTCGGCCGCCTACGCGGGTGTTCTCGGCTCGTCGAGGTCACCGTCCTATCGGGACTACCTGGCGTGGCTGAGTCGTCAGGACGAGCAGGCGACCCGGTCGGCGTGGCGGTCCGAGCTGGCCGGGTCGGACGAGCCGACCTTGGTGGACGCCGACGCGGACAAGTCGATGGTGATGCCGGACGAGCATTCCGAATGGCTGTCCGAGGAGGCGACTCGGACCCTCACCGGCTTCGCCCGTGGTCATGGGCTGACGTTGAGCACGATGGTGCAGGGCGCGTGGGCGTTGGTGGTGGCGCGGCTGGCGGGCCGGACGGATGTGGTGTTCGGGACGGTCGTGTCGGGACGTCCGGCGGAGGTGCCGGACGTGGAGCGGATGGTGGGGATGTTCATCAACACCATTCCGGTCCGCGTGCGCGTCGACGGCAGCCAGCCGGTGCTGGACATGTTGCAGGACCTGCAGAGGCGGCAGTCGGCGTTGACCGAGCACCAGCACATGGGGCTGCCGGACATCCAGAAGGCGGCGGGGCCGGGCGCGATCTTCGACACCATCATGATGGTCGTCAACCACCCGCGGGGCGCCACTGGTCTCGGCGACGACGGTGGTGTCGCGATCAGCTCGATCCGCACTCGGACCGGCACCACATATCCGATGTCCATGAGCGCCACTCCCGGAGAGCGCCTGCAGATCCACCTGGCCTACCGGCCCGATCGGATCGGCAGGGAAACGGCCACCGAGGTCGCCAGGCAGGTCGTGCGGGTCCTGGAACGGGTGGTGGCGGAGCCCTCGCGGCCAGTGGGCCGCCTTGGCCTGACGAGCGAATCGACGCGCGCGTCCGTGGTGGAGCGCTGGAACTCGACCGGTGAAGCGCACGGCGGACCGTCGGTGGTGGAGTTGTTCCGGCGGCAGGCCGGCCGGTCCCCGGACGCGGTGGCGGTCATGGACGCCGGACGCACCCTGTCCTACGCCGAACTGGACCGGGAATCGGATCGGCTGGCGGGACACCTGGCCGGGCTGGGCGTGCGGCGCGGCGACCGCGTCGGCGTGGTGCTGGAGCGTGGCGCGGACCTGTTCGTCGCCCTGCTCGCGGTCTGGAAGGCCGGGGCCGCGCAGGTGCCGGTGAACGTGGACTATCCCGCGGACCGGATCGAGCGGATGCTTGCCGACGCCGGGGCGTCGGTGGCGGTGTGCGTTGGTGCCACGCGGAAATCGGTACCGGACGGCGTTGAGCCGGTGCTCGTGGACGAGCCGATCGAGGGAGTGCGGCCGCCGGTCACGGTCGGGGCGCACGACGTGGCCTACGTGATGTACACGTCGGGATCGACCGGGGTGCCGAAGGGTGTCGCGGTGCCGCACGGCAGCGTGGCCGCCCTGGCCGGCGACCCGGGCTGGTCGCAAAGCGCCGACGACAGCGTGCTGATGCACGCGTCGCACGCGTTCGACGCGTCACTGGTCGAGATCTGGGTGCCACTGGTCAGCGGGGCCCGCGTGGTGGTCGCGGAACCGGGCGCGGTCGACGCGCAGCGGCTGAGGGAAGCGATCGACCGCGGAGTGACCACCGTCCACCTGACGGCTGGGTCCTTCCGGGCGCTGGCCGAGGAATCGCCGGAGTCCTTCATGGGACTGCGGGAGATCCTCACCGGTGGCGACGCGGTGCCGCTCGTCTCGGTCGAACGGCTGCGGCGGGTCTGCCCGGAGGTTCGGGTCCGGCACCTCTACGGCCCCACCGAGATCACCCTCTGCGCCACGTGGCACGTCATCGAGCCGGGGACTGAAACGGGCGACAGGCTGCCGATTGGCCGGCCGCTCGCCGGCCGGCAGGCCTACGTGCTCGACGCGTTCCTCCAGCCGGTGGCCCCGAACGTGACCGGCGAGCTCTACCTCGCCGGCGCCGGCCTGGCCCACGGCTACCTGAACGCCAACGGACCGACCTCGGAGCGGTTCGTCGCCAATCCCTTCGCCGACGGCGAGCGGATGTACCGCACCGGCGACCGGGCGCGCTGGACGGACCGGGGCGAACTGCTGTTCGCCGGTCGGGCCGACTCCCAGGTGAAGATTCGGGGCTACCGCGTCGAACCCGGCGAGATCGAGGCGGCGCTGGCCGAGGTTCCCCACGTCGCGCAGGCGGTCGTGGTGGCCCGGGAAGATCGCCCCGGAGAGAAGCGGCTGATCGCCTATGTGACAGCGCAGGAGGAACCGGGACCGGATCCCGACGCGGTGCGCGCGCACCTCGCGGGGCGGCTGCCGGAGTTCATGGTGCCGGCCGTGATCGTGGTCATGGGCAGCTTTCCCCTGACGCTCAACGGGAAGATCGACCGGGCCGCCCTGCCCGCCCCCGAGTTCACCGGGAAGCCGGCGGGTCGCGAGCCGAGCACCGAGACCGAGCGGCTGCTGAGCCAACTGTTCGCCGAGATCCTCGGGCTGGAGCGGGTCGGCGCCGACGACAGCTTCTTCGAGCTGGGCGGAGACTCGATCCTCTCGATGCAGCTGGCCGCCCGCGCGCGCCGCCGGAATGTCGTCTTCGGCGCGAAGGACGTCTTCGAGCAGGAGACGCCGGCCGGGATCGCGGCGGTCGCCGAGCGTGGCGACCAGCCGCGGGCCGATCTCGCCGACGGCGTCGGCGAAATCGCGTTGACGCCAGTGGTTCGGGCCCTGCTCGAAGGCGATCCCGGCGCGATGACCCGAGGCGCCCTGGCGCAGTGGGTGACCGTGGCAGTGCCCGATGACCTGTCGGTGGACACGCTGGTGGCCGGATTGCGCGCGGTGATCGACACGCACGACCTGTTGCGGAGCCGAGTCGTCGAGACCAGTCGACTGGTCGTGGCCGAGCGGGGTGCAGTGAACGCGGCGACGCTGGTCGAGCGGGTCGAGGCCGGCGACGATGACCTGGACGACATCGCGGACCGCTGCGCCAATGAGGCGGCCGCACGGCTGGATCCTGGTGCCGGCGTGATGGTCCGGGCGGTGTGGGTAGACGCGGGAGCCGGCCGCACGGGACGGCTCGTGGTGGCGGCGCATCACCTCGTGGTCGATGTCGTGTCGTGGCGAATCCTGTTGCCAGACTTGCAAGTGGCCTGTGAGGCCGTGGCCGCTGGCCGCGAACCGGCGCTCGATCCGGTGGACGTCTCGTTCCGGCGCTGGGCGCGGACGCTGTCCGATCAGGCGGCGGTCCGGACCTCGGAGCTGGAGACGTGGACGAAGATCCTCGACGGATCGGAGCTGCTGGGCGAGCTGGATCCGAAGCGCGACACCATATCCACCGCGGGACGCCGGTCGTGGACCTTGCCGCGCGAGCAAGCGGGTGTGCTCGTGGACAAGGCCACCTCGGCCTTCCACTGCGGTGTCAACGAAGTGCTGCTGGCCACCCTCGCCGGCGCGGTGGCCAGCTGGCGTGGTGCCACCGCCGTCGTGGTGGACGTCGAAGGCCATGGCCGTCAGCCCATCGACGGGATGGACCTGTCGCGGACGGTCGGCTGGTTCACCGACATCCATCCGCTCCGGCTGGACGTGACCGGGGTCGACCCGGCCGAAGCGATCGCCGGCGGCGCGGCGGCCGGCCGTTTACTCAAGCAGGTCAAGGAAAACGTGCGAGCCGTGCCCGACGGCGGGCTCGGCTACGGGATGCTGCGCTATCTCAACGCCGAGACGGGGCCGGTCCTCGCGGCGCTGCCGAAGGCGGAGATCGGGTTCAACTACCTCGGCCGCTTCTCGTCCCGGCCCGAGGGCGACGCGCAACCCTGGCAGCTGACGGGAACCATCGGCGGTGCGGCGGAGCGGGACATGCCGTTGCGGCACGTCGTGGAGATCGACGCCGCCGTGCGGAACGCGGCCGAGGGGCCCGAGCTCGACCTGACCGTGACGTGGGCCGGGCGGATTCTCGGCGACGCCGAGGCGGAGTCGCTCGGCAAGGCCTGGCTGGACCTGCTGACCGGGCTCGCCGCGCACGTCGCCGCAGCCGGCGGCGGGCACACGCCATCCGACTTCCCGCTCATCTCGCTGACGCAGCCAGATGTGGCGGAGATCGAGGCCGCCGTGCCGAACCTGCTCGACGTCTGGCCGTTCTCGCCGCTTCAGGAGGGCCTGCTGTTCCACGCGGTCGACGAGCGCGGCCCGGACGTCTACGCGGGTCTGCGCACGCTCGCCCTCGACGGTCCACTGGACGTGGCCCGCTTCCGCGCGTCCTGGCAAACCCTGCTGGACCGGCACGATGCCCTGCGGGCGAGTTTCCACCGGCTCGGATCCGGCGCGGCCGTGCAGGCGATCGCCCGGGAGGTGACGCTGCCCTGGCTGGAGACCGACCTGTCCCATCTGCCCGAGGACGAGGCGCTGGCGGAATTCGAGCGGCTCGCGGCGCGGGCGCAGGCCGACCGGTTCGACCTGACCCAGGCGCCGCAGCTGCGACTGCACCTGGTGCGCCTGGGAGAACGGCGGCACCGGCTGATCCTCAAGTCGCATCACATCTCGGCCGACGGATGGTCCCTGCCGGTCTTCATGGTCGAGGTGCTGGCGGCCTACGACGGTCGGGACCTGCCGGCCCCGCCGTCGTACCGTGACTATCTCGTCTGGCTTGCCCGCCAGGACAAGGCGGCCGCCAGGGAGGCGTGGCGGAGCGAGCTCGCCGGGCTCGACGAGGCGACCCACGTCGTGCCGCCGGACTCGATCACCGCGCCCATCGAGCCCGACCGCGTGCGATTCGCACTCGACGACGACCTGAGCGCGCGGCTGGTGGCGTTCACCCGCCGCCGCGGCGTCACGATGAACACGCTCTTCCAGGGGGTCTGGGCGCTGCTGCTGGCCAGGCTGACAGGACGCGACGACGTGGTCTTCGGCACCACGGTGGCCGGGCGTCCGCCCGAGCTGCCCGGCGTCGAGTCGGCGGTCGGCCTGTTCATGAACATGCTGCCGGTCCGGGCCCGCCTCACCGGCGGGCAGCCGTTCCTCGACATGCTGGCGGACCTCCAGGCCCGCCAGGTCGCGTTGATGGCGCACCAGCACGTCGGACTGACCGAGATCAACCAGCTCGCCGGTCCCGGCGCGGGCTTCGACACGATCGTGGTGTTCGAGAACTACCCACCCCCGCCGCCGCAGCCCGAGGACCCCGACGCGCTGACCATGCGCCCTGCGGCGATCCCGGACGACACCGGGCACTATCCGCTGTCCATGCGCGCGTCCGAAGGGGGCGGCGTCCACGGCGAGGTCATCTTCCGGCCGGACTCGTACGACCGGACCCAGGTCGAGGAGATCCTCGCGTCGATCATCCGGGCGCTGGAGCAGGTGGTGGCCGATCCGGGGCTGCCGGTGGGGCGGGTCGGCCTGATCGGTCCGGAGCAGCGCCGCCTCGTGGTGGACGAGTGGAACCGGACCGATGTGCCGCTGGCGGCCGAGACGCTGCCGGTGCTGTTCCGCCGGCAGGTGGCGCGGTCGCGGGACGCGCTGGCGGTGGAGGACGGGGCGCGGCGCCTGTCGTTCGGCGAGCTGCTGGACGAGGTGGAGTCGCTGGCGCGGGTGCTCGTGGGGTTGGGCGTGCGGCGCGAGACCCGGGTCGGTGTGGTGGTCGAGCGCTCGGCCGAACTCGCGGTGACGCTGATGGCGGTGTCGTTCGCCGGCGGGGCGTTCGTGCCGGTCGACCCGGACTATCCGCGTGAGCGGATCGAGTTGATGCTGGCCAGCTCGGCGCCGGAAGTGCTGGTGTGCACCGAGGCGACCCGCTCGGTGGTGCCGGCGGAGTTCGCGGGCCGGGTGCTCCTGCTGGAGGACCGGCCGGCCGCCGATCCGACGGTGCAGTTGCCGCCGGTGGCGTCGGACGACGCCGCGTACGTGATCTACACGTCGGGGTCGACCGGCGTGCCCAAGGGCGTCATGGTGACCCACTCCGGGCTCGGCAACCTGGCCCGCGCGCACATCGAGCGGATGGGCGTGACGTCCGACTCGCGGGTGCTTCAGTTGTCCGCCATCGGTTTCGACGCCATCGTCTCCGAGCTGTACATGGCGCTGCTGGCCGGCGGGACCCTGGTGCTGCCCGACGCGGCGAACATGCCGCCCCGGGTGACGCTGGGCGACGCGCTGCGCCGAGGGGGCATCACCCACCTCACCGTGTCGCCGAGTGTGCTGGCGTCCGAGGACGACCTGCCGGACACCCTGCGGACCGTGCTGACGGGCGGCGAGGTGCTGCCGCCGGCGCTGGTGGACCGCTGGTCGCCGGGCCGTCGGATGATCAACGCGTACGGGCCGACGGAGACGACCATCTGCTCGACGATGAGTCTCCCGCTGTCCCCGGGGCACGAGGTGGTCCCGCTCGGCGGCCCGATCCACAACGTGCGGCACTACATCCTCGACGCCTTCCTCCAGCCGACGCCGCCCGGCGTGGCCGGCGAGCTCTACATCACCGGGGTCGGGCTGGCCCGCGGCTACCTCGGCCGCCCGGGCCTGACCGCGGAGCGGTTCGTCGCCAGTCCGTTCGCCCCGGGTGAGCGGATGTACCGCTCCGGCGACCGCTTCCGCTGGACCCGGGAGGGCCAGTTGGTCTTCGTCGGCCGGATCGACGCGCAGGTCAAGGTGCGCGGCTACCGGGTCGAGCCGGCCGAGATCGAGGCCGTGCTGCTGGCCCACCCGGGAGTCGCCCAGGTGGCCGTCGCCGTCCGCCGGGACGGCCCGGGCGACAAGCAGCTGATCGCGTACTTCGTTCCGGCGGCCGACGCTCCTGCCGAGGCCGCCGCACTCCGGGAGCTGGCGGCCGAGCGCCTGCCGGAGTACATGATGCCGGCGGCGTTCCTGCCGCTGGACCGGATGCCCTTGACCCCCAACGGAAAGCTCGACCAGCGGGCGTTGCAGGCCCCCGACTTCGCCGGGATGTCCTCCCGGCGGGACCCGAGCACGGCCATGGAGGCGAGGCTGTGCGAGCTGTTCGCGGAGGTGCTCGGCCTGGACCAGGTGGGCGTCGACGACAGCTTCTTCGAACTCGGCGGCGACTCGGTCATGTCGATGCAGCTGTCGGCCCGCGCTCGCCGCAGGGGGCTGGAACTGACGCCGTGGCAGGTGTTCGAGGAAAGGACGCCGGAGCGGCTGGCGGCGCTCGTCGCGGAGCTGCCGGCCGACGGCGAGAGCCCCGAGGCCCCCGAGGGCCTGCTCGTCGCCCTGTCACCTGACCAGATGGACCAACTCGAGGCCGGACTAGGAGCAGATCGTGACCGTTGACGACACTCGGGCGAAGCCACGCTCCACAGTGGAGGACGTCTGGCCGCTTTCGCCGCTGCAGGAAGGGATGCTGTACCACACCGCCCTCGACCAGGACGGCCCGGACACCTACACCGTGCAGACCGTCTACGGCATCGACGGCCCGCTGGACGCCGCGCGGCTGAAGGCGTCGTGGCAGGCGGTCGTGGACCGCCATGCCGCGCTGCGGGCCTGTTTCCGCTACGTCAGCGGCGCGCAGATGGTGCAGGTCATCGCGCGGCAGGCCGAGATCCCCTGGCGTGAGACGGATCTGGCCGGGCTGCCGGAGGACATCGCCGACGGCGAGGTGGACCGGCTGGCGGCGCGGGAACTGGCCGAGCGGCTGCGCATCGAGGTGGCGCCGCTGATGAAGCTGCACCTGGTCCGGCTCGGTCCGGACCGCCACCGGCTGGTGCACACCCTGCACCACGTGCTGACCGACGGCTGGTCGATGCCGATCATCCACCGCGAGTTGGCCGAGATCTACGCCGCCGGCGGCGACGTGTCCGCACTGCCCGCCACAGTGTCCTATCGGGACTATCTGGCCTGGCTGGGCCGGCAGGACAAGGAAGCGGCGAAGGCGGCCTGGCGCAACGAGTTCGCCGGGCTGGACACGCCGACCGCGGTCGCCCCCGCCGATCCGGCTCGGGTGCCGGACATCGACACCGCGGTGCTCGAGTTGTCCCCGGAGCTGACCGACGGCCTGGCCCGGCTGGCGCGCGGCCACGACCTCACGCTCAACACCGTCGTGCAGGGCGCGTGGGCCGTTGTGCTGTCGCAACTGGCCGGGCGGACCGACGTGGTGTTCGGCGCGACCACCTCGGGACGGCCGGCCGAGGTCGCCGGCGTGGAATCGATGGTCGGGCAGCTGATGACCACCCTGCCGGTGCGAGTCCGGCTCGACGGCGGGCGGCCGGCGCTCGAGATGCTCGCCGAGTTGCAGCGCAACCAGTCGGCGCTCATGCCGTACCAGCACCTCGGTTTGCAGGACGTGCAGGCCGTTGTCGGCCCCGGCGCGGTCTTCGACACGCTGGTCATCTACGAGAACTTCCCCCGCACCGGACTTGGCCAGGCGCCCGACGGCCGCCTGGACCTGCGCCCGGTGAAGCGGGGACGCAACTCCTCGCACTACCCGTTCACCCTGGTCACCGGGCCCGGCGAGCAGATGCCGCTCATCCTCGACTACGACCGGGGCCTGTTCGACCACGCGGCCGCCGAATCGGTGGTCGGCGCGCTGGCTCGCGTGCTGGGGCAGCTGGCCGCCGAGCCAACTGTCCTCATTGGACGGTTGGGTCCGCTGGGCGAGGCCGAGCGTGCGCTGGTGGTGGCGGACTGGAACGCGACCGAGGGGCCGGTGCCCGGCGAGTCCGTGATCGAGCTGTTCGGGCGGCAGGTGGCCGCGGCCCCCGGCGCGGTGGCGATCACCGCCGCCGACGGCACGGACCTGACCTACGCCGAAGTCGACCAGGCGTCGAACCGGCTGGCGCACTACCTCTCCGGTCGCGGCGTCGGCCGCGGCGACCGGGTCGGGGTGGCCATGGACCGGTCCCCGGACCTGCTGATCACGTTTCTGGCGATCTGGAAGGCCGGCGCTGCCTACGTTCCGGTCGACGTCGAGTACCCGGCCGAGCGGATCGCCTTCATCCTCGCCGACTCCGAGATCTCGACGGTCGTGTGCACCCGGGCCACCAGCGCGGTCGTGCCGGCGAACGCGATCGTCCTCGACGCGCCGGAAACCCGTGCCGCTGTCGAGAACTGTGCCGCCACGGCGCCGGAGATCCGGCTGAGCGCCGGCGACCTGGCGTACGTGATGTACACCTCGGGATCCACCGGTGTCCCGAAGGGCGTGGCCATCCCGCATGGGGCCGTGGCCGGCCTGACCGGCGACCCGGGCTGGCGGATCGGCCCCGGCGACGGCGTGCTGATGCATGCGACGCACGTCTTCGATCCCTCGCTCTACGCGATGTGGGTGCCGCTCGTGACGGGTGCCCGCGTCCTGCTCACCGAGCCGGGAATCCTTGACGCCGGGGGAATGCGGCAGGCCGTCGAACGGGGCGTGACCGCCGTCCACCTCACCGCCGGGACCTTCCGTGCCCTGGCGGAAACGTCCCCGGAGTGCTTCGCGGGCCTGGTCGAGGTCGGCACCGGCGGAGACGTGGTTCCCGCGTCGTCCGTGGAAAACCTGCGGCGGGCCCAGCCAAACCTGCTGGTGCGCAACACTTATGGGCCGACCGAGACCACCCTGTGTGCGACGTGGCTGCCGATCGAGCCCGGCGATGCGGTCGGTCGGGAGCTGCCGATCGGCCACCCCATGGCCAACCGCAGGATCTACATACTCGACGCCTTCCTGCGGCCGGTCGCGCCGGGAGTGGCCGGCGAGCTGCACATCGCCGGCACCGGGCTGGCCCGCGGCTATCTCGGCCAGCCGGGCCTGACGGCCGAGCGGTTTGTGGCGTGCCCGTTCCTGGCCGGCGAACGCATGTACCGCACCGGCGACCTGGCGCGCTGGACTCGTGACGGCGAGGTGGTGTTCCTCGGGCGTGCCGACGACCAGGTGAAGATCCGCGGCTTCCGGGTCGAGCTGGGCGAGGTGGAGGCAGTGCTGGCTGCCCAGCCCGGGGTCGTCGAGGCCGTTGTGGTGGCGCGGGAGGACCAGCCGGGCGAGAAGCGCCTGGTGGGCTACGTCGTCTCCGACGGCGGTGACGCGGGGCCGGCGGAGATCCGGCGGCAGCTGGGCCTGGTCCTGCCCGCGCACATGGTTCCGCTGGCCGTTGTCGTCCTGCCCGGCCTGCCGGTCACGGCCAACGGCAAAGTGGACCGCCGAGCCCTGCCCGCCCCGGATCTGGCCGGGCCGGCGTCGGAGAAGGCGCCGGACAGCGACGCCGAGAAGGTGCTGTGCGCGCTGTTCGCCGAGATCCTGGGCGTCGACCGGGTGGGCGTCGACGACGCCTTCCATGACCTGGGCGGGAGTTCCGCGCTGGCCATGCGGCTCATCGCGCGGATCCGTGAGGAGCTCGGCGCGGATCTGCCCATCCGGCAGCTGTTCTCCTCGCCCACGCCCGCGGGTGTGGCCCGGGCGCTCGCCGCGAAGTCACGCCCCGCGCTGGAAGCGGCCAAGCGGCCGGACCGGGTGCCGCTCACCGCCCGTCAGCTCCGCGCCTGGCTGCTGGCCAGTCCCGGCGAGGAGACGGCCGGCCTGCACATCTCGGTCGCACTGCGCCTGCGCGGCCGGTTGGACGTGCCCGCGCTGGCGGCGGCGCTCGGCGACGTCGCGGCCCGGCACGAGGCCCTGCGCACGACCTTCCCGGGCGGCGCGCAGAGCGTTCACCAGCACATCCACGACGCCGGGGCGATCGAGCTGACCCCGATCCCGGCCACCGAGGAGGACTTGCCCGGATTGCTGGCCGAGCGACGCGAGTCGGTCTTCGACCTCACCCGGGAGATGCCCTGGCGCTGCCACCTGTTCGCGCTCTCGGACAAGGAACACGTGCTGCACCTGCGGGTGCACCGGATCCTGGCCGATGACGACTCGTTGGACGTGTTCTTCCGCGACCTGGCGGCGGCGTATGGCGCCCGACGCGCGGGCCGGGCCCCGGAGCGGGCGCCCCTGGCCCTGCAGTTCGCCGACTACGCGATCTGGGAGCGGCGGCTGCTCGAGGACGAGAACGAGCCGGGCAGCCTGATCAACGAGCAGATTGTCTTCTGGCGGGACAATCTTGCCGGCATCGACGGGGAGACGGTGCTCCCGTTCGACCGCCCGCGGTCGGCCATTCCCTCGCGGCAAGCCGGCACGGTCGCGCTGCGGCTGGACGCCGGCCCGCACGCCCGGTTGACGGCGGCAGTGGATTCGGCTGGCGCGCACACGTTCCAGGTCGTGCACGCCGCGCTGGCCATGCTGCTGGCCAAGTTCGGGGCCGGCCACGACCTGGTGATCGGCACGACGCTGCCCCGGGACGACGACCTCATCGACCTGGAGCCCATGGTCGGGCCGTTCGCCCGGCCGCTGGCCCTGCGCACGGACCTCTCGGGCGACCCGACCTTCCTGGAGGTCGTCGCCCGGGCGCAGGAGGCGATCCGGGCCGCGCGCCAGCACTTGGACGTGCCCTTCGAACGGATCGTGGAGCTGCTGGACCTGCCGGCCTCGCTCTCCCGCCACCCCGTGTTCCAGGTGGGGTTGGAGGTGAGCGAGGAGGACATCGGCGCGTGGGACACGGCGGAACTGCCCGCCGTGCGCACCAGCGTCGAACCCGTCGGGCCCGCGGCCATCGAGCTGGACCTCGCGTTCAAGCTCACCGAGCGCCGCGACGAGGAGGACGGCGAGGCCGGCATCGAGGGCGAACTCCACTACGCGGCCGACCTGTTCGACCAGGCCACGGCCGAGTCACTGGCCCGGCGGCTGGTCCGCGTGCTGGAACAGGTGGCGGAGGATCCGCAGCGGCGCGTCAGCGACCTGGATGTCCTTCTGGACGACGCCGAACGCGCTCGTCCGGCCGAGGCGCCGGCCCGGTGGTCCGGGTCCGTGCCGCCAGTGGCCGCCGGCCGGACCGGGCTCGGCGCGCTTGTGCTGGACGATCAGCTGCGCCCGGTGGTTCCTGGAGCCGTCGGCGATCTCTACCTCACCGGCCTCGCCGATGAGTCCGGTGTGGACTGTCCATTTGGGACTCCGGGGCGTCGGATGCTGAACACGGGCCTGCTCGCCCGCTGGTCCGCGGCCGATGCCCTGACCGTGGTGGGCGAGCAGCGGCAAGCCAGCACCTCGGTGCGGACCGGCACCGGTGACTTCGAGGTGCTGCTGCCGCTGCGGGCCGGCGGCGACCGCCCGCCGCTGTACTGCGTCCACGCGAGCGGGGGCCTGAGCTGGAACTACGCGCCGCTGCTGCGGAGTCTGCCGTCGAATCAGCCGGTCTACGGTGTGCAGGCGCGCGGCCTGGCCCGGCCCGAGCCGCTGGCCGGCAGCGTCGAGGAGATGGCCGCCGACTACGTCGAGCAGATCCGCGCCGTGCAGCCGAGCGGGCCGTACCACCTGCTCGGCTGGTCCCTCGGCGGCCGGATCGCCCAGGAGATGGCCGCCCTCTTCGAGTCGCGAGGGGAGAAGGTCGGCCTGCTCGCCCTGCTCGACGCCTATCCCACCGACAAGGGGAAGTTCGGGCGTCCGCGCGGCGACAAGGCCGATCAGGAGGCCGCGGCCTTCGACAAGCAGCAGGAACAGCAGATGGAGCTGGCCGCCGGCATCGCCGGGCAGGCCGGCACCCGGTCGCGCCTGGAGGAGGTCATGCAGCACCTGGCCCGCGTCGGGCCGACGCACACCTCTCGGAGCTTCGCCAGCGACGTCCTGCTTTTTGTCGCCACGGTGAACCGTCCCTCGCACCTGCCCGCGGCGGACGCGATCGCCAGCTGGCGGCCCCTCACCAGCGGGACCGTGGAGCCGCACGAGATCCCCACCGGCCACATGGAGATGTTGCAACCCGCCGCGCTGGCCCAGATCGGGGCCATCGTCGCCGAGAAGCTCCGGCCCCGGCCGGACCGTGAAGGGACACCACGATGACCAACCCGTTCGACAACGAAGACGGCTCCTTCCTCGTGCTGGTCAACGACGAGGGACAGCACTCGCTCTGGCCTTCGTTCGCGGAGGTGCCGGCCGGCTGGACCCGCGTGCACGGCGAGGCCAGCCGGCAGGAATGCCTCGACTACGTCGAGCAGAACTGGACGGACCTGCGGCCGAAGAGCCTCATCGCGGAGGCCGGCGCCTGAGCGAGGGTGTCCAGCCGCTCGACGCGGACGGTTGGACAAGCGGCCGTGACGAGGCGAAAGGACCTGTGCGGTGGAAGTGTTCGAGGAGCTCAACGTCGTCCTGCCCACACAGATGCACTGGCGGGACGGATTCGACCCGGTGCCGCTGCTGCGGGCCTACATGGCCGAGGGCCCGATGACCAAGCTGGGCGCCGAGGAGTCCGGGGAGGAACGGACCGCGTGGCTGGCCACCGGGTACGACGAGGTCCGGCAGGTTCTCGCCTCGGACAAGTTCAGCGCCCGGCTGTCGTTCGGCGGGACCGCGGCCGGCTTCACCTGGCCCGGCTTCCTCACCCAGTACGACCCGCCGGAGCACACGCGCCTGCGTCGGATGGTGTCGCCCGCCTTCAGCGCCCGGCGGATGGAGAGGTTCAGGCCGCAGGTCGAGCGGGTCGTCGAGGACAGCCTGGACGCCATGGAGTCCATCGGCGGCCCGCTGGACTTCGTCCCGCACTTCGGATGGTCCGTCGCGACCACGGTGACCTGCGACTTCCTCGGCGTTCCCCGTGACGACCAGGCGGAGCTGTCGCGCAGCCTGCACGGCAGCCGGTCTTTTCGGACCGGAAGCAAGCGCGTGGCGGCGGGCAACAAGTACATGACCTACATCAACAAGATCGCGGCTCGCACGCGCCGCGATCCCGGCGACGACATGTTCGGTGTCGTGGTGCGCGAGCACGGCGACGACATCACCGACGCGGAACTGGCGGGGATGGCCGCGTTCGTGCTCGGCGCGGGCGGGGACCAGGTGGCGCGTTTCCTCGTGGGGGGCGCATGGCTGATCGTCGAGAACCCCGAGCAGTTCGCATTGCTCCGGGAGAAGCCGGACACCGTGCCGGACTGGCTGGAGGAGGTGAACCGATACCTCACCACCGACGAGAAGCTCACGCCGCGCATCGCGTTGGCCGACGTGCGCATCGGTGACTTCCTCGTCAAGGCCGGCGACACCGTCACGTGCTCCCTGCTGGGCGCGAACCGCCGAAGTTTCCCCGACCCGGACGATGAGTTCGACATCACCCGGGACAAGCCCGCGCATGTCGCGTTCGGGCACGGCATCCACCACTGCCTCGGCCGACCGCTGGCCGAGCTGGTGTTCCGCACGGCGATTCCGGCGCTGGCCCACCGCTTTCCCACACTTCGGCTGGCCGAGCCGGACCGCGAGATCAAGTTGGGGCCGCCGCCGTTCGACGTCAAAGCCCTGCTGCTGGACTGGTGAGGGAGAGTCATGGTAGTTCCGCTGCCGCATCAGCGGCTTGGGCTCGATCCGGCGCCGGATCTTCGGGAGCTGGCCAAAAGCGGGCCGCTGCACGAATACGACACGGAGCCGGGGCTGGACGGCCACAAGCAGTGGCTGGTCACCGGATACGACGAGGTCCGGGAGATCCTGGCCGACGCCAACCGGTTCAGCTCGATGCGCCCGGTCGACGACGAGGCGGATCGGGCCCGGCTGCCGGGAATCCTCCAGGCCTACGACCCGCCCGAGCACACCCGGCTGCGCGGGAGTGTGGCCGCGGCGTACACCGTCCGGCGGATCGAGCGGCTGCGGCCCCGCGTCGAGAAGATCGTCGAGGACTGCCTGGACGATCTGGAGGGCATGGGGTCGCCGGTCGACTTCGTCCGGCATGCCGCCTGGCCCATCCCGGGGCTGATCGGCTGCGAGTTTCTCGGCGTCCCCCTTGACGATCAGACCGAGTTGTCGCGGATGTTCCGGGACAGCCGGGAAAGCCGACTCCCCCGGCAGCGGACCCTGGCGGGCCTGGGCGTCGTCAGCTACGCCCAGAAGTTGGCCGCCCGCACCCGTCTCGATCCCGGCGAGGGGATGATCGGCTTCATCGTGCGGGAGCACGGGGACGAGGTCACCGACGAGGAACTGGCCGGGCTGGCCGAGGGGATCCTGATCGGGGCGGTCGAGCAGATGGCCTCCCAGCTGGCGATCGCGGTGCTGCTGCTGGTGACCCATCCCGCCCAGGCGGCGCTGCTTCGCGAGCGCCCGGAGCTCGCCAACAACGCGACCGAGGAAGTGATTCGGTACGGGTCGATCGTGGAGACTCCCTCGCCCCGGACCGCACTTGTCGACATGCGCCTGGGCGGCCGCGACATCCACGCCGGCGATGTCCTGACCTGTTCCCTGCTGGCGGTCAATCGCGCGCAGGGGGACCGGTTCGACATCACCGCGGAGAACTCCGCCGAGCACATGGCGTTCGGGCACGGCATCCACCACTGCATAGGGGCGGCGCTGGCCCGGATCCAGCTGCGAGTGGCGCTGCCCGCGCTGGTCCGCCGGTTTCCGTCGCTTCGGCTGGCGGTCCCCGAGGAGGACCTCCGGTTCAAGCCGGGCCGGCCGGCCCCCTTCGCCGTGGAGGAGCTTCCCGTTGAGTGGTGACGACTCGCCGCCGATCCACACCCGCCGGCAGGGCCTCGATCCGGCGGACGAACTGCGCGCCGCCGGAACACTGAGCAGGATCACCATCGGATCGGGGGCGGACGCGGAGACCAGCTGGCTGGCCGCCGGGCACGCCGTCGTGCGGCAGGTGCTCGGCGATCACCAGCGGTTCAGCACCCGGCGCCGCTGGGACGGGACGGGCGTCTTCCGGCCGCGTGAGCTGGTCGGCAACCTGATGGACTACGACCCGCCCGAGCACCCCCGGATGCGGCAGAAGCTGGCCCCGGCCTTCACCCTGCGCCGGATGCGGCAGATGCGGCCGTACATCGAACAGATCGTGGCCGACCGCCTGGACGCCATGGAGCAGGCGGGATCCCCGGCCGATCTGATCGAGTTCGTCGCGGACGAGGTGCCCGGGGCCGTGTTGTGCGAGCTGATCGGGGTGCCCCGGGACGACCGGGCCATGTTCACCCAACTGTGCCACCGGCATCTCGACGCCTCGCTGAGCCAACGCAGGCGGGCGACCGCGGGCGAGGCGTTCTCCCGCTACCTGCTGGCCATGATCGCCAGGCAGCGCAAGGACCCGGGCGAGGGGTTGATCGGGGCGGTCGTCGCCGAACACGGCGACACCGCGACGGATGAGGAGCTGCGGGGCTTCTGCGTGCAGGTGATGCTGGCCGGCGACGACAACATCTCCGGCATGATCGGGCTGGGTGTGCTGGCGTTGCTGCGACACCCCGAGCAGATCGCGGCGCTGCGGGGCGACGACCAGTCGGCGGAGCGGGCGGTTGACGAGCTGATCCGGTACCTGACGGTCCCGTACGCGCCGACGCCCCGGACCGCCACGCAGGACATCGCCATCGCCGGCCAGGTGATCAAGGCAGGGGAGACCGTCACCTGCTCCCTCCCCATGGCCAACCGCGATCCGGCCCTGCTGCCGGACGCGGACCGCCTCGATGTCACGCGCGAACCCGTCCCGCACGTCGCTTTCGGGCACGGCATCCACCACTGCCTGGGCGCCGCGCTGGCCCGCCTCGAACTCCGGACGGTCTACACGGCCCTGTGGCAGCGCTTTCCCACGCTGAGGCTGGCGAATCCGGACCAGGAGACCCTGTTCCGGTTGACCACCCCCGCGTATGGGCTGACCAGTCTGATGGTCGCCTGGTGATCCGAAGGAGACACACATGGTCATCGTGATGGCGCCCGACGCCTCGGCGCCCGAGATCGAGGCGATCGTGCGGACCGTGGAGGCGGCCGGCGGCGCGGCGTTCGTGAGCCGGGGCGTCAGCCGCACGATCGTCGGCCTGGTCGGCGACATCGAGCGGTTCCAGACGCTCGGCCTGTCCGGCAAACCGGGAGTCGCCCAGGTGCTGCGGGTCTCGGTGCCCTACAAGCTGGTCAGCCGGGAGAACCGCCCGACGCGGTCGGTGGTCAGCGTCGCGGGCGTGCCCATCGGCCCCGGCACGATGACCCTGATCGCCGGGCCGTGCGCGGTCGAGACGCCGCGGCAGACCCTCGCCGCCGCGCGAATGGCGCAGCAGGCCGGCGCGGCCCTGCTGCGTGGCGGCGCCTACAAGCCGCGGACCTCGCCCTACGCCTTCCAGGGGCTCGGCGAGGACGGCCTGCGCATCCTGGCCGACGTCCGGGAGGCGACGGGGATGCCCGTGGTCACCGAGGTCGTCGACGCGCACGACGTCCCGCTGGTGGCCCGGTACGCGGACATGCTCCAGGTGGGCACCCGGAACATGCAGAACTTCGCGCTGCTGCAGGCGGTCGGCGGCTGCGGCCGGCCGGTGATGCTCAAGCGGGGCATGAACGCCACGATCGAGGAGTGGCTGATGGCCGCCGAGTACATCGCCCAGCGGGGCAACCTCGACATCGTGCTGTGCGAACGGGGCATCCGGACGTTCGAGACGGCCACCCGCAACACCCTCGACATCTCCGCGGTCCCGGTCGCGCAGGGGCTGACCCACCTGCCGGTGATCGTGGACCCGTCGCACTCGGGCGGGCGGCGCGAACTGGTGCTGCCGCTGTCCCGCGCGGCGATGGCGGTCGGCGCCGACGGCCTGATCATCGATGTGCATCCCGCCCCGGAGGAGGCGCTCTGCGACGGCCCCCAGGCGCTGGTCGCCGGCGACCTCGCCGAGCTCGGCCGGGCCGTCCGCGAGTTCCCGCCGCTGGTGGGCCGCCGCCTCGCCGCGGGTGCGGGCGTCGTGGCGTAATCACGTTTTTTGTCAATGGCGGCCATGAATTGTCGATGACGCGTATGTCCACGCGAAGTGCTGGACGTCATGCCTAGTGCAGGTGAAACTGAGGTGCCAGCGCGTTGTCAGCGAAGGAGCTTCCACTCGATATGGACAACGATATCGGCGAGGTCGCGCCAGTCCTGCGTCCGACGGCGAACTACATGCTGAGAACGCTCTGCGATCCGCATGAGGACATGTTCGCGCTCAGGGCGCACGGCCCGCTGGTCCGGCTGGTCGGGAATGCGTCCACTCAGCTGCGCACGGACTACGTCTGGCAGGCCATGGGCTACGACGTCGTGCGAAAAATACTCGGTGATCACGAGAACTTCACGACGCGGCCTCGGTGGAGTTCGGCGGAATCGATCAGCGACGAACCCATTCCGCCGGATCTTGTCGGGCAGCTCTCGGTTTATGACCCGCCCGAGCACACACGCCTGCGGGGAATGCTGACACCGGAGTTCACGGCCCGGCGGATCCGCCGGCTGGAGCCCGCGCTGCAGGACCTGATCGACGACCACCTCGACACGATGGAGGCCGCGGGCCCGCCCGCGGACGTCCAGGGGCTGTTCGCGGACCCCGTCGGCGGGGGAGCCCTGTGCGAGTTGCTCGGCATTCCGCGTGATGACCGAAGCGAGTTCATCCGGCGGGTCCGGCGCAACGTCTCGCTCAGCCGCGGATTCAAGGCGAGGGCGGCCGACAGCGCGGCGTTCAACCGCTATCTGGACGGCCTGATCACCCGGCAGCGGAAAGACCCCGACGAGGGGTTCATCGGCATGCTCGTGCGAGAACACGGCGACGAGGTCACGGACGCGGAGTTGCGGGGCGTGTTCACCGCGCTGATCCTCGGTGGCGTCGAGACCGTCGCGGGAATGATCGGCTTCGGGATTCTCGCGCTGCTGGACCGACCCGACCAGAGGCAGCTGCTGTTCGCCGGGCAGGACGAGGCGGATCGTGTGGTCGCCGAACTGCTGCGTTATCTGTCGCCCGTGCAGCAGCCGAATCCACGGATGGCCATCAGGGACGTGGTCATCGATGGCCAGCTGATCAGGGCCGGGGAGTACGTGATGTGCTCGATCCTGATGGCCAACCGGGACGAGGCCCTGACGCCGAATGCCAACGTCCTCGACGTGAACCGCGATTCGGGCTCGCACGTCGGGTTCGGACACGGCATCCATTACTGCATCGGGGCGGCGGTGGCCAGGACGCTGCTGCGCATGGCCTATCAGACCCTGTGGCGCCGGTTCCCGGAGCTGAGCCTGGCCGTGCCCATCGAGGAGATAAAGCTCCGCAACGCTTTCATCGACTGCCCGGATCAGTTGCCGGTCACCTGGAAGAGCTGAGCGCTCTACGGTCCTGGATCAGCCGCGACAAAGTGACATTCGAGGAATGGTGGGGATATGTCGGTCGAAGAGTTCGATGTGGTGGTCGCGGGAGGCGGACCGGCCGGGTCGACCGTGGCGACGTTCGTGGCCATGCAGGGTCATCGGGTGCTGTTGCTGGAGAAGGAGGTCTTTCCCCGGTACCAGATCGGCGAGTCGTTGCTGCCCTCCACGGTCCACGGGGTGTGCCGCATGCTCGGAGTCACCGACGAGCTGGCGGCGGCGGGCTTCCCGGTGAAGCGGGGTGGCACGTTCCGGTGGGGCGTTCGTCCGGATCCCTGGACGTTCTCCTTCTCCGTGTCGCCGCGGATCACGGGGCCGTCGTCGTTCGCCTATCAGGTCGAGCGGGCGCGGTTCGACCAGATCCTGCTGAACAACGCCAAGCGCAAGGGTGTTGTGGTGCGGGAGCAGTGCTCGGTCACCGACGTGCTGGAGGAGGGCGAGCGCGTCACCGGGTTGCGGTACACCGATTCCGACGGCAACGAGCACGAGGTGTCCGCGACCTTCGTGATCGACGCGTCGGGCAACAAGAGCCGGCTGTACTCCAACGTCGGCGGCACCCGGAACTACTCGGAGTTCTTCCGCAGCCTGGCGCTGTTCGGCTACTTCGAGGGCGGCAAGCGGCTGGCCGCCCCGTATTCCGGCAACATCCTGAGCGTCGCGTTCGACAGCGGCTGGTTCTGGTACATCCCGCTGAGCGACACGCTGACCAGCGTCGGCGCGGTGGTGCGCCGCGAGGACGCGGACAAGATCCAGGGTGACCGGGAGAAGGCGCTCAACGCCCTGATCGCCGAGTGCCCGCTGATCTCGGAGTATCTCGCGGACGCGCACCGGGTGACGTCGGGCAAGTACGGGGAGATCCGGGTCCGCAAGGACTACTCGTACCACCAGACGGCCTTCTGGCGTCCCGGGATGATCCTGGTCGGCGACGCCGCGTGCTTCGTCGACCCCGTGTTCTCCTCCGGGGTGCACCTGGCCACTTACAGCGGCCTGCTGGCGGCGCGTTCGATCAACAGCGTCCTGGCCGGGGACATCGACGAGAAGACCGCCCTCACCGAGTTCGAGGCCCGGTACCGCCGGGAGTACGGGGTGTACTACGAGTTCCTCGTGGCGTTCTACGAGATGAACGTGAACGAGGAGTCGTACTTCTGGAAGGCCAAGAAGGTCACGAAGAGCCAGTACACCGAGCTCGAGTCGTTCGTGGACCTCGTCGGCGGACTGTCCTCCGGTGAGACGGCGCTGGCGGCGTCGAACCGGATCGTCGAGCACAGCGCCGAGTTCGCCGCGGCCATCGACCAGATGGCCGGCGGCGACAACGCCAGCATGGTGCCGCTGTTCAAATCACATGTGGTCAAGCAGGTGATGCAGGAGGGCGGCCAGGAGCAGATGAGGGTGCTGCTCGGCGACGACGCCGAGCCCGAGATGCCGCTGTTCCCCGGCGGACTGGTGACCTCGCCCGACGGCATGAAGTGGCTGCCCTACCGTCCCGCGTGACGCGCTCGCCTTTCGACCAGTTCGCCGACGGATCCTGTGGGGGAAACGAAATGCGGGTGTTGTTGTCGACGTATGGAACACGCGGAGATGCCGAACCGGTGCTGGCCTTGGCGGTGCGGTTGCGGGAGCTCGGCGCGCAGGTGCGGGTGTGCGCGCCCCCGGACTACGTCGAGCGGCTGGCCGAGGTCGGTGTGCCGATGGTGCCGGTCGGTCGGCCGATCCACGGCGGGCCACCGCCAGGGCCCGGGTTCGCGGCCGAGCTGATCGCCATGCAGTTCGACGAGGTCCCGGCGGTGGCCGAGGGCTGTGACGCGGTGGTGGCGGCCGGCACGCTGGCCGTCGCGGTCGCCGTCCGGTCGGTGGCCGAGAAACTGGGCATCCCCTACTACTACGCCGCTTGCAGTCCGATCGACCTGCGGTCGCCGCACGACCCGCCGCCGCCCCGTGGCGGCGGTGAACCGTCCACACTGGACATGTCCGACCTGCCGGCGCTGAGGGAAATGCGCAATGCGGGGCTGTGGCAACGGTTCGGCGACCCGGTCAACAGCCAGCGCGCCGCGATCGGCCTGCCGCCGGTGGACCACATCGTCGACTACGCCTGCACCGATCGTCCCTGGTTGGCGGCGGACCCGGTCGTGGTACCGCTGTCGCGGGGCCAGGAGGCCGTGCAGACCGGTGCGTGGATCCTGCCCGACGAACGGCCTCTTTCCGGTGAGCTGGAGGCGTTTCTGGCGGCCGGACCACCGCCGGTGTACGTGGGTTTCGGCAGCCTGGACGCACCCGTTGACGCCGCCCGGGTGACCATTGAGGCGATCCGGGCCCAGGGTCGCCGGGTGCTCCTGTCCCGTGGCTGGGCCGATCTGGCCCTGATCGACGATCGGGGCGACTGCTTTGCCGTCGGAGAGGCGAATCACCAGGCGCTGTTCGGTCGGGTGGCCGCCATCATCCACCACGGCGGCGCGGGCACGACGCATACGGCCACTCGGGCCGGCGCGCCGCAAGTCGTGATACCGCAGGGAATGGATCAGCCGTACTTCGCCGGTCGGGTGGCCGAGCTGGGTGTCGGTGCGGCACACGATGGTCCGACTCCGACCTTCGAGTCGTTGTCGGCCGCGCTGGCCACGGCCCTGGCCCCGGAGACCCGGGCGCGTGCGGCGGCGGTGGCCGGCACGATCCGCACCGATGGGGCAGCGGTGGCCGCGGAACTGTTGCTGGACGCGGTCAGCCGGGAAAAGCCTTCTGTTCCCGCGTGAACCAGCCCACCTCCCGCCAAGGACCTACCGATTAGGGGAACCGACATGCGCGTGTTGTTGTGGGCGCGAGGATCACGCGGAGACGTCGAGCCGCTGGTGGCCTTGGCAGCGCGGTTGCGGGAGCTCGGTGCGGAGGTGCTGATGTGCGCGCCCGCGGACAGTGCGGAGCGGCTGGCCGAGATCGGTGTGCCGCTGGTGCCGGTCGGCCTGTGGAAGGGCGCGGGCGCGTCGCAGGGGACGTCCGAGCCCGAGGGGAACGAGCGGCTCGAGAATCTCCTGGCGGTTGCGCAGGGGTGTGACGCGGTGGTGGCGGCCGGCCTGCTCTCCGGCGCGGTCGCCGTGCGGTCGGTGGCCGAGAAGCTGGGCATCCCCTACCACTACGCCGTCATGTGCCCGGTCCATCTGCCGTCGGCGGTCGACCAGGCGCAGCGGGACCTCTACAACCAGGGGGCGGACAGGGTGCTCGGGGACGCGCTCAACAGCCAGCGGGCCGCGATCGGCCTGCCACCGGTGGACCACATCTTCGACTACGCCTGCACCGATCGTCCCTGGCTGGCGGCGGACCCGGTGCTGGCCCCCTTGCCGCCGGGCCAGGACGCCATGCAGACCGGCGCGTGGATCCTGCCCGACGAGCGGCCCCTTTCCGCGGAGTTGGAGGCGTTTCTGGCGGCCGGCCCGCCGCCGGTGTACGTCGGCTTCGGCAGCTCGCCCGAAACCGCTGACGCCGCAAGCGTGACCATCGCGGCGATCCGGGCCCAGGGCCACCGGGTGCTCCTCTCCCAGGGGTGGGCCGGTCTGACCCTGCCCGACGACGGGGCGGACTGCTTCGCGATCGGCGAGGCCAACTTCCAGGTGCTGTTCGGCCGGGTGGCCGCCGTCGTCCATCACGGCGGCACGGGCACGACACATGTGGCCACGCGGGCCGGCGCACCCCAGGTCATGGTGCGCCACATCGTGGCCCAGGTGTACTACTGCGACCGCGTGGCCGAACTGGGCATCGGCGCGGCACTGGACGGTCCGACTCCGACCTTCGACGCCATGTCGGCCGCTCTGGCCACGGCTCTGGCCCCGCAAACCCGGGAGCGCGCGGCGGCCGTGGCCGGCACGATCCGAACCGACGGCGCAGCGGCGGCCGCGGAACTGTTGCTGGACAAGGTAAGCCGGGAAAAGCCGGCTGTTTCCGTGTGAACCACGCGGGGTCGGCGAGCCCAGGCCCATCGGAACAGGGGATGCGAAATGCGCGTGTTGTTGTCGACGTCCGGCCTGCGCGGAGATGTCGAACCGGTCGTGGCACTGGCGGCGCGGTTGCGAGCACTCGGTATCGAGGTGCGAGTGTGCGCACCGCCGGGTTTCGAGCAGCGGTTTGCCGGGTTCGGTGTGCCGATGGTGCCGGTAGGCAAGTCACAGCGCGCGATGCTGGACGCGCTTCGCGCGATGAGGCAACGGACGACGTGGCCGTCGCCCGAGGAACAGTCCCGGCTCGACGCCGAGGAGATCGCCACGCAGTTCGACGAAGTCCCGGCGGCTGTCGAAGGGTGCGACGCGGTGGTGGCGAGCGGAGTGCCGCGCGCCGTGTTCGCCGTGCGGTCGATGGCCGAGAAGCTGGGCATCCCCTACTTCTATGCCGCCTACTGTCCGATCTATCTGCCGCTGCCGGACGGCCCACCTCTGGTGGAACGTGGCGGCGAGTCGCCCGCGGCGGACGTGACCGACCCTCAGGCGCTGATGGACCTGCGCGACCAGGGCTACACCAAGCGGTTTGGCGGCCCGGTCAACAGTCAGCGGGCCGCGATCGGCCTGCCACCGGTGGAGAACCTCTTCGACTATTGCTTCACTGATCGTCCCTTGTTGGCGGCTGACCCGGTCCTGGCCCCGCTGCTGCCCGACCATGACGCCGTGCAGACCGGCGCGTGGATCCTGCCCGACGAGCGGCCTCTTTCCGCGGAGTTGGAGGCGTTTCTGGATGCCGGGTCGGCGCCGGTGTACGTGGGTTTCGGCAGCACGTTCGATACCGATGACGCCGCAAGGGTGGCCATCGAGGCGATTCGCGCCCAGGGCCGTCGGGTGGTCTTCTCCTGTGGCTGGGCCGAGTTGGCCCTGCCCGACGACGGGGCCGACTGCTTCGCCGTCGGCGAGACCAACTTGCAGGCGTTGTTCGGCCGGGTGGCCGCGGTCGTCCACCACGGCGGCGGGGGCACGACGACCGTGGCCGCGCGGGCCGGCGTCCCCCAGGTCGTGATCCCCCAGATAACCGAGCAGCCGTACTTCGCCGAGCGGCTGGCCGAGCTGGGTATCGGGGTGGGATTCGAAGAGGCGGGTCCGCCGCCGACCGTCGACTCCCTGTCGGCCGCGCTCGCCGCGGCACTGGCCCCGGAAACCCGTGCGCGTGCGGAGGCCGTGGCCGGCACGATCAGCACCGAAGGGACAACGGTGGCCGCGGAACTGGTGCTTGACGCGGTCAGCCGGGAAAAGTCGGCTGTTCCCGCGTGAACCACACCGAGCCAGGCCAGAACCTACGGAACGGGGAAATACGTCATGCGGGTGTTGTTGTCGACGTCGGGCAGCCGCGGAGATGTCGAACCGGTGGTGGCCCTGGCGGTGCGGTTGCGGGAACTCGGCGCGCAGGTGCGGGTGTGCGCACCGCCGGACGCCGAGGAACGGTTGGCCGAGATCGGTGTGCCGCTGGCGCCGGTCGGCCAGTCGACGCGCGCGATGGTGCGCGGGAAGGCGCGGCCGTCGCCCAAGGACGCGCCGCGGCTGTCGGCCGAGGCGATCGCCACGCAGTTCGACCAGGTCCCCGCGGCCGCCGAGGGGTGCGATGCGGTAGTGGCGACCGGAGTGCTGGCCGCCGCGGTCGCCGTGCGGTCGGTGGCCGAGAAGCTGGGCATCCCGTACTTCTACGCCTGCCACTGCCCGATCTTCCTGCCGTCGCCGTACTACGCGCCCCCGCCGCCCCTCGGCGAGCCGCCCGCAACGGACGTGACAGACAACCGCGCGCTGTGGGAACGGAACAACCAGAGTGCCCACAAGCGGTTCGGGGAGCCGCTCAACAGCCGGCGGGCCGCGCTCGGCCTGTCTCCGGTCGAGGACATCTTCGGCTACGGCTACACCGATCACCCGTTGCTGGCGGCGGACCCGGTCCTGGCCCCGGTGCAGCCGACCGATCTCGACGTCGTGCAGACCGGCGCGTGGATCCTGCCCGACGAACGGCCTCTTTCCGCGGAGCTGGAGGCGTTTCTGGAAGCCGGCACCCAGCCGGTGTACGTGGGTTTCGGCAGCCTGCCCGCACCCGACGACGCCGCCAGGGTGGCCATCGAGGCGGTCCGTGCCCAAGGCCGCCGGGTGCTCCTCTCCCGTGGGTGGGCCGATCTGGCCCTGATCGACGACGGGGCCGACTGCTTCGCCGTCGGCGAAGTGAATCATCAGCTGCTGTTCGGCCGGGTGGCTGCCGTCGTCCACCACGGCGGGGTGGGGACGACGACCACGGCCGCGCGGGCCGGCGTCCCCCAGGTCGTGGTGCCGCAGATCGCGGACCAGCCGTACTTCGCCGGCCGGGTGGCCGCGCTGGGCGTCGGGGTGGCCCACGACGGCCGGACCCCGACCGTCGAATCCCTGTCGGCCGCGCTCACCACGGCTCTGTCTCCGGAAACGAGTGCGCGGGCGGCGGCGGTGGCCGGCACGATCCGCACCGACGGCGCCACGGTGGCCGCGGAACTGCTGCTTGAGGCGGTCAGCCGGGAAAAGCCGTCTGTTCCCGCGTGAACCACACCGAGCCGGCGAGCCGGAACCTACGGAAAGGTGGGGAACATGTCCAACCTCTCTCCTGAACCGCACAAGAACCGGCAGATGGCGGAGTGGTTCGGCCTCGACGCCGCCCGCTACGACCGGGCCCGGCCCGGCTATCCCGAGGCGCTGGTCGACCGGATCATCGCGTTGAGCCCGGGCAAGAACTTCGTCGACGTCGGCTGCGGCACCGGCATTTCCTCCCGCCCGTTCCAGGCGGCGGGCTGCATGGTGCTCGGCGTCGAGGTGGACGGGCGCATGGCGGAGTTCGCCCGTGGGCGGGGCCTCGATGTCGAGGTGGCCAGATTCGAGGACTGGGAACCGGCCGGCCGCACCTTCGACGCGGTCGTCTCGGGCACCGCCTGGCACTGGGTCGACCCGCTCGCGGGCGCGCGCAAGGTGGCTGGCGTGTTGTCCCCCAGCGGTTTGCTGGCGTTGTTCGACAACGCCTTCGAGCTCCCGCCGGCCGTCATGGCGGCGCACGGCGCGGCCTACCGCCATGCCATGCCCGACGCGACGTTCCAGGAACCGCCCAGAAAGCCCGCTGAAGACGACGCGGAAGAATACGCCAAGCAGATCTACGCCAAGCAGTACGTGAAGGCCGCTGAGGGTATCCGTCAGACCGGCGCGTTCAGTGAGCCGGAGGAACTGCGATTCGAATGGGATCGGACGTACACCCGTGACGAATGGCTGGACGCCGTCCCCACCCAGGGTGGTCTCAACCACCTCGATGAGGACGCGCGCGCCCGGTTCCTGGCGCACCTCGGCGCGGCGATCGATGAGCTGGGCGGCTCCTTCACCATCAACTACGCCACGGAAGGCATCACCGCGATCAGGCGGTGAATGGTGGCGCGGCGGGGATAGGGGACACGAAATGCGTGTGTTGTTGTGGTCGTACGGAACACGCGGAGAGGTCGAACCGCTGGTGGCCTTGGCGGTGCGGTTGCGGGAACTCGGCGCGCAGGTGCGGATGTGCGCGCCGCCGGACTACGTGGAGCGGCTGGCCGAGGTCGATGTGCCGCTGACCCTGGTCGGCGAGTCGGTGCTCGCCGGGGCCCGGGGGCTGGGTGGGCCGCCGGACCCCGGCCGCGCGGCCGCCGGGATCGCCGAGCAGTTCGACAAGGTCCCGGCGGCGGCAGAGGGGTGCGATGCGGTGGTGGCGAGCGGTTTGCTGACCGGCGCGGTCGCCGTGCGGTCGGTGGCCGAGAAGCTCGGCATCCCGTACCACTACGCCGTTGTCTCGCCGGTGCTGCTGCCGTCATCGGAGCAGCGGGACCGGTACAACGAGGGCGCCGAAAGGATGTTCGGCGGCGCGCTCAACAGCCGGCGGGCCGCGATCGGCCTGCCGCCGGCGGAGAAACTCCACAACTACTGCTGCACCGATCGGCCCTGGCTGCCGGTGGACCCGGTCCTGGCTCCGTCGTCGCCGACGGACCTCGACGCGGTGCGGACCGGCGCGTGGATCCTGCCGGACGAACGGCCTCTTTCCGTTGAGCTGGAAGCGTTTCTGGACGCCGGTGAACCGCCGGTGTATGTGGGTTTCGGCTGCTCGCCCGCACCCGCCGACGCCGCCAAGGTGGCAGTCGAGGCGATCCGGGCCCAGGGCCGCCGGGTTGTCCTCGCGCGTGGCTGGGCCGATCTGGCCCTGCCCGACGACGGAGCCGACTGCCTCGCCGTCGGCGAGGTGAACCAGCAGGTGTTGTTCGGTCGGGTGGCCGCTGCTGTCCATCACGGCGGTGTGGGCACGACGCACGTCGCCACGCGGGCCGGCGTCCCCCAGGTTGTGGTGCCGCAGATTGCGGATCAGCCGTACTTCGCCGGTCGGGTGGCCGAGTTGGGCGTCGGTGTGGCGCATGACGGTCCGACTCCGACCTTCGAGTCGTTGTCGGCCGCGCTGGCCACGGCCCTGGCCCCGGAGACCCGGGCGCGAGCGGCGGCGGTGGCCGGCACGATCCGCGCCGACGGGGCAGCGGTGGCCGCGGAACTGTTGCTGGACGCGGTCAGCCGGGAAAAGCCCGCCGTTCCCGCGTGAACCGCTTGGACTCGTTATTGGTCGCGGCGCCTGCTCGTTTTGGGCGCCGCGATAGCGGCGGTTGCTGAGGCAGGCGAGGGCATAGTGAATCTGTCCAGTCTTCACCTGTTGTAGCGTGGCAATGCCGTCACCAGACTGATCCCATGCTTCAAGACCCCGGCGCGACCCGTCTGCTGGCGATATCCCCCCATTTGAACGACGCGGTCCTGTCTATTGGGGCCGGCCTCGCCCAGGCGGCGCGGGACGGCGCGAAGGTGACCGTCTACACGGTGTTCGCCGGCACCGCGCCGCCGCCCTACTCCGTGGCGGCGCAGCGAATGCACGCGGTCTGGGGCCTCGAGCCGGATGACGACGCGCCGCTGCGTCGCCGGAACGAGGACATCGCCGCGCTCGAGCACCTGGGGGTGGCCTACCGGCATGGACGGTTCCTCGACTCCATCTATCGCCGGCTGCCGGACGGCCGGTGGCTGGCCGACCACGTGGAAGGCGGGCAGAAGCTGGCCATCAGCGAGCACTCGCCGGACAGCGACCCCGAGCTCGTCGCCGAGATCGCCGAGGACATCAAGTCGATCATCGACGAGGTCGATCCCACGCTGCTCGTCACGTGTGCGGCCATCCTCGATCACCCCGACAACCAGGCCGCCCGCGATGCCGCGCTGTTCGCCGCGCACGAGAAGAACATCCCGGCACGGCTGTGGGAAGACCTTCCCTATGCGATATTCAGATCGAGCGCGGTCGAACTGCCGCCGGGCTTTCGGTGTGGCGCTCCCGATTTCACCTCCGTCAACGCGGAGACGTGGACGCGGAAGTTCCAGGCCGTGCAGCGCTATTCGTCCCAGCTGCCGATGCTCAACGGGCGCGACAAGAACCTGTTCGAGCGGCTGGACGGGCATGCCCGGAAAACCTCGCCGCAGGGCGGGTACGGCGAGACCACCTGGCCCGTTCTCGCCGATGCCCGAGTGACCGGAAAGCCCTGACCTCCCACAATCGACGCCCTATCACGCCCGGAGGTACCGGAGTGTCCGTGACTCTGACTCATCTGCCGCCGCCGTCCCCGGATCCCGTGCCCGAAGACAGAGCCAACCGCTGGGTGGTCTGGCGCTCGCCGGCCGGCCAGCCGCGCTGGGCCCGGCCGGCGTTGCTGGGCATCGCGTTGGTGGCGGCGGTGCTCTACGCCTGGAATCTGTCGCAGGTCGACTACGCGCCTCTGTACTCGGACGTCGTCAAGAGCATGTCCGGGAGCTGGCGGGCCTTCTTCTACGGCGCCGCCGACCCGGGGGCGACGTACACGCTCGACAAGCTTGCCGGATCCTTTGTGCCGCAGGTGATCTCGGCCAAGATCTTCGGCTACAGCGCTTGGTCGCTGGCACTGCCGCAGGTGATCGAGGGCGTGGTCTCGGTCCTGGTGATGTACCGGATCGTGCGGCGCTGGGCCGGCGTCGTGCCCGGTCTGCTGGCCGCCGGCATCTTCACCCTCACGCCAGTGGCCGCGTCGATGTTCGGGCACAGCATGGAGGACGGCGCGCTGGTCATGTGTCTGGTGCTGGCCGCCGACTCGTATCAGCGTGCGGTCCTGGAAGGGCGGCTTCGGTCGCTGGTATGGGCCGGCGTCTGGGTCGGTCTGGGTTTTCAGGCCAAGATGTTGCAGGCGTGGGTGATTCTGCCGGCCCTGGTGATCGGTTACCTGCTGACCGCGCCGATCGATCTGGGTCGCCGGGTGCGGCATGTGGGGATCGCCGGCGTGGTGATGTTGGCGGTGTCGTTGTCGTGGGTCGCGCTCTACACCGTCACTCCGGCCAGCGCCCGGCCCTACGTCAGTGGCAGCACGAACAACAGCGCCGTCGCCATGGTGTTCGGGTACAACGGTCTCGGGCGCTTCGGCATCACTCTGCCCGGAGCCGCGGCCCCCACCGACAGGAGCAGCGGGGGGCCGGTGCTCGGCCCGACGGGTCAGGCCGGTCAGGACTCCGGGAACGTCGGTCCGCTGGCCAACGGGGGACAGCCGACGGGGCAGGGGCAGGACTCCGGGAACGTTGGTCCGCTGGCCAATGGGGGACAGCCGACGGGGCAGGGGCAGGACTCCGGGAACGTTGGTCCGCTGGCCAACGGGGGACAGCCGACCGGCCAGGATCAGGCCGGCGGGGACGATCCCAAGGCCGAGAGCAGGACCGACCCGTTGACGGGGCCGCAGAAGCTGTTCGACGGCCACCTCGGCGTCGCGATCGGCTGGCTGTTCCCGCTCACGCTGCTGGCCCTGCTGTGCGGGCTCTGGTGGTGGCGCCGAGCCGAGCGCACCGACCCGGTGCGCGGCGGGCTGGTGATGTGGGGCGTGTGGCTGCTGACTTTCGGCCTGCTCTTCAGCGTGGGCGGTGTCGCGCACACCGCGTACGTGGCCTCACTCGCGCCCGCGGTCGCCGCGCTCTCCGCTCTCGGCATTGTGGTGTTCTGGCGGGCATATCAGCGCGGTGGCCGGCAGGCGTGGGCACTGCCGATCGCGGTCGCGGCCGAACTGGCCTGGGGCTCCTGGCTGTGGTCCCACTACCCGAACTTCTTGCCGTGGGCCAAATGGGGCACGCTCGCGCTCGGCGTGGCCGCCCTGGTCGTGCTGGTGCTGGCGCGAGTGGTCAAGTCCGCGCCCACCAGACTCGTCACGGCCGGACTCGCCCTCGGCGTGGCGGTCATGCTGGCCGCGCCGGCCACATATGCCATTTCCGTGCTCGACCCCGACTACTCCGGCAGTTCCTTCGACGCCAACGCCGGACCGGCGTCCGGCTCTGCCTGAGGATTGACACCTGATCGTTGGCAGCGGCTGGTTTTCGACAACCCGGGGCGGGTGACCTACCAGCGGATGAACGGTGACCCGGGTCGGCGCCGTGTCCAATGCTTTGCCGTGCCGGCGGTGGATTCCTGTCCGTACGCTTGACGAATGGATAGTCGAACAGTGCATTCTCGGGGAGGAGATTTGCCGTGTTCGTTCGTCTTGCCGTTGTCGCCGCTGTGCTGCTGACATCCGTGACGTCGCCGGTCGCCGCTGCCGAAGGGCGGACCGGTTGCGACTGGACGCAGTGGGCGCAGAGCGCCGCGCACACCGGTCAGTCCTGTGTGGACGGTCAGCGTGACCTGGGTCTGCTCGCCAGTATGGTGGTCGATCCCTTCGCACCGCAGGAGGCCGCCGAGGCCACCCCCTCCGGGAACTACATCCCGGTGCACCTGCCCGCGCCGCTCACCGACGCGGAGGGGAACGTGTTCGTGCTACGCAAGGGTGGTTCGTACGTCAGCTGTTCCCCGCCGGGTTCGGGCACGCCGGCTCCCTGCGGGACCGACATGGGCAACCTGCAGCGGGAGACCTGGTCGGTGCAGGCGATGCGCTGGCAGCACGGCCAGCTGGTGCCGACGTGGACGTTCACCTCGGACTGGAAGCCCAGCGCGATCTTCCTCGACGAGGGCCTGTTCCAGTCCGCGATGAGCAAGGACTTCCTCTACGTCCCCGGCGCCGGCGGGACCGTCTTCCAGCTGGCCAAGGACACCGGCCGGGTGATCCGGCGGATCAACCCGTTCGGCTCCGCGATCGATCCGGCGGCGTTCGCCTCCGGCGGACTCACCGTGGACGCGCACGGCGCCCTGCTCTACAACGTGGTCAAGAGCGAGACGACGAGCGGGTTGCCGGACGGGCATGGCTGGCTGGTGCGGGCCACCCGGGACCAGAAGATCAGCAAGGTCGACTACCGCACGCTCGTTCCCGGCGCGCCGCGGCCCACCGACCTGTGCTACAACACGTTCACCGGGGACGACCTGCCGTTCCCGCCGCCGCCCCAGTCCGATGGATCGCCGACTCTGCCTGAGAAAGTGCCGTGCCTGTCGCAGCGGGCCCCGCTCAGCGAGGCCCCGGCGGTCGGCGCGGACGGCACCATCTTCACCATCACCCGTGCGCACAACGAGTTCCCCGGCGTGAACTACGGGTACGTGGTCGCGCTCAACCCTGACCTCACCCTGAAATGGGCCACGTCGCTGCGAGGCATCCTCGACGACGGCTGCGGCGTGTCCGTCCCCTACGGCACGGGCATGTTCGACTGCCGCCCCGGCGCGACGCTCGGTGTCGACCCGTACACCAACCTGCCGCCGGCCGCCGGTGTGGACGACGGCAGCACGGCGTCACCAGTGGCGCTGCCCGACGGCAGTGTCGTCTACGGGACACGGAACTTCTACAACGGGGCCCGCGGGCATCTCATGAAGTTCGACAGCACCGGCCACTACGTGGCCACCTACGACTACGGCTGGGACATCACACCGGCCGTGTACCGCCACGACGGCACGTACTCGATGTACATCAAGGAGAACAACTACGACGGCGGGCCCTACGAGGTCGTCCGGCTCGACGCCGGTCTGAACGAGGAGTGGTCGTTCGCCAACACCGAGACCAAGACGTGCGTGCGAAACCCGGACGGCACCGTCACCTGCGTCGACGACGGGAGACATCCCAACGGCTTCGAGTGGTGCATCAGCGCCCCGGCCGTCGATCGTGACGGCAACGTCTACGGCCTGTCCCAGGACGGCAATTTCTACGTCATCGACAGCCAGGGCCACCAGCGCGAGAAGGTGTTCCTGTCCAAGACCATCTCCGCGGCCTACTCGCCCGTGTCGCTCGATTCCCACGGCCGGGTGTACTCGCAGAACAACGGCCAGCTCTACGTCCTCGGGAAGGGGTGAGCCGGCCACGCTCGTCTGAGCTGGAAGTCCTGACCGCACACAATCGACGCCGTATCCACCCGGAGGTGCCGGAGTTGTCAGCAACACTCACTCATCTGCCGTCGTTGTCCCCGGATCCCGTGTCGTCCGAAGGCAGATCCAACCGTTGGGTGTTCTGGCGTTCTCCGGCCGGCCAACCGAGATGGGCCCGGCCGGCGTTACTGGGCATAGCGTTGGCGGCGGCGGTGCTCTATGCGTGGAATCTGCCGCTGGTCGACTCCGCGCCGTTGTACCGGGACGCCGCCAAAAGCATGTCCGAGAGCTGGAAGGCGTTCTTCTACGGCGCCATCGACCCGGGGGCGACGTACACGCTCGACAAGCTCGCGGGGTCGTTTGTGCCGCAGGCCATCTCGGTCAAAATCTTCGGATATTCCGCCTGGTCGCTGGCGTTGCCGCAGGTGATCGAGGGCGTGGTCTCGGTCCTGGTGATGTACCGGGTGGTGCGGCGGTGGGCGGGTGTGGTTCCTGGCCTGCTCGCCGCCGCCATCTTCACTCTCACCCCGGTGGGCGCGTCGATGTTCGGACACGGCATGGAGGACGGCGCGCTGGTGATGTGCCTGGTGCTCGCTGTCGACGCATATCAGCGCGCTGTCCTGGAAGGCCGGCTTCGGTCACTGGTGTGGGCCGGTGTCTGGGTCGGCCTGGGCTTTCAGGCCAAGATGCTGGAGGCGTGGCTGATCCTGCCGGCCCTGGCGGTCGGTTACCTGCTGACCGCGCCGATCGACCTGGGTCGCCGAGTGAAGCATCTGGGGGTCGCCGGGGTGGTGATGCTGGCGGTGTCGCTGTCGTGGGTCGCGCTCTACACCGTCACTCCGGCCAGTGACCGGCCCTACATCGATGGCAGCACGAACAACAGCGCCGTCGCCATGGTGTTCGGCTACAACGGTCTCGGGCGCTTGGGTATCACCCTGCCCGGCGCCAGGGTGTTCAGCAGCGACGACGGCGGGACGGACGGCCCGAACGCGCCGGCCCGGCCGCAGCTCGACCTCCGCCCCACCAACAGGGGGAATCCGGAGGCGGACCCGACAAAGGCAACGAGCAGGGAGAACCCGAGGGGATGGAACAAGCTGTTCGACGGCAGTCTCGGCGTCGCGATCGGCTGGCTGTTCCCGCTCACGCTGTTGGCCCTGCTGTGCGGGCTCTGGTGGTGGCGCCGAGCCGAGCGCACCGACTCGGTGCGCGGCGGGCTGGTGATGTGGGGCGTGTGGCTGCTGACCTTCGGTCTGGTCTTCAGCCTGGCCGGGGTCGAGCACACCGCGTACGTGGCCCCGCTCGCGCCTGCGATCGCCGCCCTGTCCGGCCTCGGCATTGTGCTGTTCTGGCGGGCATACAAGCGCGGTGGTAGGCAGGCTTGGACACTGCCGTTCGCGGTCGCGGCGGAACTGGGCTGGGGCGCCTGGCTGTGGTCCCACTACCCCAACTTCTTGCCGTGGGCGAAACGGGCCACGCTCGCGCTCGGCGTGGTTGTCCTCGTCGCGCTGGTGCTGGCGCGAGCGATCAGGTCCGCTCCCACCAGACTCGTCACGGCCGCACTCGCCCTCGGCGTGGCGGTCATGCTGGCCGCGCCGGCCACGTACGCCATTTCCGTGCTCGACCCCGACTACTCCGGCACGTCCTTCGACGCCAACGCCGGACCGGAGTCAGGCAGAATTCCCATGGCGCTGCCCACATCGGGGCCAGGCAAATCAGATGGAGGCGGGTGAGCCCGGCCATCGCCCGCAGCGACGTGATCGTTTCCTCGATCACGTCGCTGCTCGCCCGCCGCGGGGATCAGGGCAGGCGTGCGGTGATGAGGTCGGCGAGCCGGGAGACGCCCTCGTCGATCAGTTCCGGGGTGAGCAGGCTGATCGACAGCCGGAGCTGGTTGAACCCGCCCTTGCCGCCGAAGAAGTGGTGCATCGGGGTGAACAGCACGCCGTGGTCGCGGGCGGCGGTCGCCAGCAGGTTGTCGTCGACGACGAACGGCACGGTGACGGTGACGAAGAACCCGCCCGTCGGCGTGTTCCACGAGACCCCGGGGCAGGCGCCCAGCCGGCGGGTCAGCTCGCCCAGCGTGTGCCGCAGATTGCGCTGGTAGATGGCGATCTCCCGGGCGTTGGCCCTGGTCAGGCTGAAGTCGTTGAGCAGGAGCTTGCCGGCGATCACCGCCTGGGCGATGGGGGAGGTGTTCACCGTGAGCATGCCCTTGAGCTTGGAGAGCTGGTCGGCGAGCAGGCCGCCCCCGGCCACGGGCTGGTCGGCCACGGCGTAGCCGACGCGGGCGCCGGGCATGCCGGTCTTGGCGAAGGAGCCGAGGTAGACCACGGTTGACGACCGGTCCAGGGACTTCAGCGTGGGCAGGCGCTCCGCCCCGAACAGGCCGTACGCGTTGTCCTCCAGCAGCAGGATGCCGTGGGACTCGGCGACCTCGAGCAGACGGTGGCGTGAGGGCAGATCCATGCTGGTGCCGGTGGGGTTGGCGAAGTTCGGGGTCACGTAGCAGGCCCGGACCCGCCTGCCCTGCTCCTCGGCCCGCTTGAGCTGGAGGACCAGGTCGTCGGGGTCGATGCCGTTCTCAGTGGACCGAACCGGCCACACCGGGGTGTCGGTGAGCAGCGCTGCCCCGGTCAGGCCGACGTAGGTGGGGGCGGGGGCGAGCAGCACGTCCCGCTCGTCGGCCCGCAGCGTGCGCAGCACCAGGAACATGGCCTCCTGGCAGCCCACCGTGACGACCACCGACTCGGGGGCGATCTCGATGTTCTCGTCCACGGCCAGGTTGCGGGCGACGAGATCGGTGATGACGCCCTTCGTGGTGCCGTACTGGAACAGCGTGCGGGTGACCGCGGCCTCCGTCAGCTTCCGGTCGCGCCGGAGATGCTCGCAGTAGGCCTCGATGTAGTCGTGGATGAGGCGGACGTCGAAGAATTCCTCGTAGGGACGGCCGGCCGCCATGGAAATGGCCACCGGATATTCCTCGACCAACTCGTTCAGCAGGTTCATCGACGAGATGGCCGGATCGTTGAGTGATCCGTGCAGCGATTCCATGCCTAATCTGGTGGACAGCACGTCAGGGTCCATGTGGGCAAGGATTTCCATGGGCCGTCGAGGTGTCAAGGAGATTGGACAACTGACGGAAAATGGCATTGGACATGGACGACGTATGCGGAGAACCGAAGTACTCTGACGCCTGTTGGCGGGGGAGGACCTTCATGTTGATGACAACTGAGAATGGGATCCGGTTGTCTTATCACGACCAGGGCGACGGTTCGCCGGTCCTGTTGCTGACCGGAACCGGCGCGCCGGGCTCGGTGTGGGACCTGCACCAGACGCCGGCGCTGCGGGCCGCCGGATTCCGGGTGATCACCATGGACAGCCGCGGAATCAGCCCCAGCGACGACGGTGCGGCCGGATTCACCATCGACGATCTCGTCGCGGACGTGGCCGCCCTGATCGAGCACCTCGATGTCGCGCCGTGCCACGTCGTCGGCACGTCGATGGGTTCCTACATCGCGCAGGAGCTGGCCCTGGCCCGTCCGGAGTTGCTGAACGCGGTCGTGCTGATGGCGGCCTGCGGCCGGAGCAGTCTCGTGCAGCAGGTGCTCGCACAGGGCGAGGCGGAGCTCATCGAACGAGGTGTCGAGCTGCCGCCGGCGTACCGGGCCGCCGTTCGCGCCATGCACAACCTGGGGCCAGCGACGCTCGCCGACGACGACCTCGCCGGCGACTGGCTCGACCTGTTCGCGGCAACGGAGAACTCCAGCCCGGGCGTCCGGGCGCAGCTGCTGCTGAGCGCGTTGCCCGACCGCGTCGAGGCCTACCGCGCGATCAAGGCGCCCTGCCACGTCGTCTCGTTCGAGCACGACCTCGTGGCGCCGCCGGCCGCCGGACGGGAGCTGGCCGCCGCGATCCCCGGCGCCACGCACCGCACGATCCCCGGCTGCGGGCACTTCGGCTATCTGGAAGACCCGGACGCGGTCAACCGCGAGCTGATCCGGTTTCTCCGCGTCGAGGAGGAGACCGCATGACTGGCACGATGGTGCCGCTGGACCACGCCGTCCCGGAGGCCTGCACGACGCCCGCGCTGTTCGAGGCCACCGCCGCCGCGGTGCCCGACCGGCCGGCGGTGGCGATGGGCGAGACCACACTGACCTATGCCGAGCTGAACTCGCAGGCCAATCGGCTCGCCCGGCGGCTCGTGGCGCACGGGGTCGGCCCGGAGCGGCTGGTCGTCCTGGCGATGCCGCGGTCGATCGAGTTCGTCGTCGCCATGCTGGCCGTGCACAAGGCCGGCGGCGCTTATGTGCCCGTGGACCCGGACTATCCGGAGGAACGTCGGCGGCACATGCTGGAAGCCGCGTCGGCACACTGCCTGTTGGGCCTGCCCGGACAGGCTCCCGCCGCCATGGGTGTCGCGCTGGAAGCCGGCCCGCCCGAACCGGATCTGGCTGACCAGGACCGCCTCGGCCCGCTGCTGCCCGACCATCCCGCGTACGTCATCTTCACCTCGGGCTCGACCGGGCAGCCGAAGGGCGTGGTGGTCACGCACCGCGGGATCCCGAACCTGGCCGCCGACTACGTGCGCCGCCAACAACTCCTGCCGGACAGCCGGTTGCTGGCCTTCGCGTCCCCCAGCTTCGACGCCGCCGTCGCCGAGTTCTGGCCGATGTGGGCGGCCGGCGGCTGCCTGGTGCTGGCCCCCGCGTCGGACCTGATCCCCGGTGAGCCGCTGGCCGCGCTGGTCCGGGACCAGGGCATCACCCACGTCACGTTGCCGCCGTCCGCGCTGGCGCCGCTGGAGGAAGCCGGCGGCCTGCCGGCGGGACTGACGCTGCTGGTCGCGGGCGAGGCGTGTCCGGCTCCGGTCGCGCGACGCTGGGCCCGCGACCGCGTCATGATCAACGCCTACGGACCGACCGAGGCCACGGTCGCGGTGACCGCGAGCGAGCCGCTGACCGGCGAAGGCACGCCGCCGATCGGCCGGCCGATCACCGGTGTGCGCACGTACATCCTGGACAACCAGCTGCGGCCCGTCCCGGACGGGAAAGTGGGCGAGCTCTACACCACCGGCCCCGGCCTGGCCCGCGGCTACCTCCGACGGCCGACCACCACCGCGGCGCGGTTCCTGCCGGATCCCTTTGGCAGCCCGGGTGATCGCATGTACCGCACCGGCGACCGCGTGCGGGTGGGCTCCGACGGCCAGCTGCTGTTCGTCGGCCGCGTCGACGACCAGTTGAAGGTCCGTGGTCACCGGATCGAGCCGGGCGAGGTCGAGTCCGCGCTGCTCGCGGTGGACGGGGTGGCCCAGGCGGTCGTCACCGCGCACGACAACCGGCTCGTCGCCTACGTGGTCGGCGCGGTGTCGGCGGAGGATCTCTTGCCACCGCTGAGAAAGCAGCTGCCCGCCTACCTGGTGCCCGACCTGGTCGTCGGCCTGCCCAGCCTGCCGACCTCGCCGAACGGCAAGGTCGACCGGGCCGCCCTGCCCGCTCCCGGGACGGAGCGCGCCGCGGCGGGGCGGGCCCCGCGGACACCCATGGAGATCCTCCTGGCCGAGTTGTTCGCCGAGGTGCTCGGGGTCAGCAGTGTCGGCGTCGAGGACAGCTTCTTCGAGATCGGCGGCCACTCCCTGCTCGCGACCCGGCTGGTGAGCCGTATCCGCGAAAGCCTGCAGATCCGGCTGCGGGTGCAGGCCTTCTTCGACGCGCCGACCGTGGCCCGGCTGGCCAAGGTGCTCGAAGGCGCGCTGACATGAGTGGGGCGACCATGCGGGCTGCGGAAGATCTCGGCGACCCCGACCTCTACACGACCCTGGACCGCCACGCCCGCTGGCGCGAGCTCGCGGCTCAGGACGCGATGGTGTGGAGCGAGCCGGGTAGCTCACCGGGCGGCTTCTGGTCCGTGTTCTCGCATCGGGCCTGCTCCGCGGTTCTCGCGCCTACCGCGCCGTTCACCTCCGAGTACGGAATGATGATCGGCTTCGACCGCGACCACCCGGACACCTCGGGCGGCCGGATGATGGTGGTCTCCGAGCAGGAGCAGCACCGCCGGCTGCGCCGGCTGATCGGGCCGCTGCTGTCCCGGGCGGCCGCGCGCAAGCTGGCCGAGCGGGTGCGGACCGAGGTGCACGGCGTGCTCGACGCGGTGCTCGACGGCGGGGTGTGCGACGTGGCCGCGGCGATCGGCCCGCGCATTCCGGCCGCGGTCACGTGCGAGATCCTCGGCGTGCCCGAGACGGACCAGGACATGCTCATCGACCTGACCAACCACGCGTTCGGCGGCGCGGACGAGCTGTACGACGGGATGACGCCGCGCCAGGCCCACACCGAGATCCTCGTCTACTTCGACGAGCTGATCACCTTGCGCCGCAAGGTCTCCGGCGACGATCTGGTCAGCACGCTGCTGGGTGAGGACAGTCTCGAGACCGACGACGTGCTGCTCAACTGCGACAACGTGTTGATCGGCGGCAACGAGACCACACGGCACGCGATCACCGGCGCGGTGCACGCGCTGGCCACGACGCCCGGGCTCCTGGCGGAGCTGAGGGACGGGAACGCGGACGTCGACACCGTCGTGGACGAGGTGCTGCGCTGGACCTCGCCCGCGATGCACGTGCTGCGGGTGGCGACCGCCGACGTCACGGTCAACGGCCGGGACCTGCCGGCCGGCACGCCGGTGGTCGCCTGGCTGCCCGCCGCGAACCGGGATCCCGTCGAGTTCGACGACCCCGACACGTTCCGTCCGGGGCGAAATCCCAATCGGCACATCACGTTCGGCCATGGCATGCACCACTGCCTCGGGTCCGCGCTCGCGCGGATCGAGCTGGCGGTCGTGCTGCGGGAGCTGGCCGACCGAGTGTCGCAAGTGGAGCTTGTGGAGGAGCCGACCTGGCTGCGGGCGGTTGTCGTGCAGGGGTACCGGGGGCTCCCGGTGCGGTTCACGGGGCGCTGATCCGGACGCCCGCTGTGTGTCCTATGTGGAATTGGCACTACCGCTATGTGTGGAGGATCGTCATGACTCCTAGAGCGAACATGCAGAACTTCGAGATCGACTACGTGGAGATGTACGTCGAGAACCTGGAGATGGCGGCGTTCGGCTGGGTGCAGAAGTACGCGTTCACCGTCGCCGAGACGGATCGGTCGGCGGACCACCGCCGCGTCACGCTGCGGCAGGGCCCGATCGAACTGGTCCTCACCGAACCGACGTCCGATCGCCACCCGGCGGCGGCCTACCTCCAGAGCCACGGCGACGGCGTGGCCGACATCGCGCTGCGCACAACGGATGTCGCCGCCGCTTTCGAGGCCGCGGTGCGGGCCGGGGCCGCGGCTGTCCGCGAGCCGGAACGCAACCCGGAGACCGGGGTCGTCACCGCCACCATCGGCGGGTTCGGCGACGTCGTGCACACCCTGATCCAGCGCGACGACACGACCGTCCCGCCGACTGTCGTCAGCCGGGACAAGGATGACCTGGAACTGCTGGGGATCGACCACTTCGCGGTCTGCCTGACCGCCGGCGACCTCGGGCCCACGGTGGAGTACTACGAGCGGGCCCTCGGCTTCCGGCAGACCTTCGAGGAACACATCGTGGTCGGGGCCCAGGCGATGAACTCCACCGTCGTGCAGAGCGCGTCGGGCGCGGTCACCCTCACGCTGATCGAGCCCGACACGACCGCCGACCCGGGCCAGATCGACGACTTCCTCAAGGAGCACCACGGGCCGGGCGTCCAGCACATCGCCTTCACCAGCGCCGACGCCGTGCGCGCGGTCCGGGCGCTGTCCCGACGCGGGGTGGACTTCCTGAAGACCCCGGGCGCCTACTACGACCTGCTCGGCGAGCGGATCACGTTGAAGACACACACACTGGAGGATCTGCGGACGACCAACGTGCTCGCCGACTCCGACCACGGCGGCCAGCTGTTCCAGATCTTCACCGCATCCATCCACCCGCGCCACACCCTGTTCTTCGAGATCATCGAGCGGCAGGGGGCGGGCACCTTCGGCAGTGCCAACATCAAGGCCCTGTACGAGGCCGTGGAGCTGGAGCGGACCGGGCAGAGCGAGCTCGGCGCCGTTCGGCGATGACCCACGTCTGCCTGGCCGACCTCGAGCGGGCCGCCCGGGACGTGCTCCCCGGCGAGATCTGGGACTTTCTCGCCGGGGGCAGCGGGGCCGAGACGTCGCTGGCGGCCAACCGCACCGCGTTCGAGCGGATCTTCGTGATCCCCCGGATGCTGTGCGACCTGACCGGCAGCACCACCGAGGTCGACCTGCTGGGTCGGCGGGCCGCGCTGCCGATGGCGGTCGCGCCGGTCGCCTACCAGCGGCTGTTCCATCCCGAGGGCGAGCTCGCGGCGGCCCGGGCGGCCCGGGAAGCCGGCGTGCCCTACACCATCTGCACCCTGAGCAGCGTCGCGCTGGAAGAGATCGCGGCCGTCGGCGGCCGGCCGTGGTTCCAGCTGTACTGGCTGCGCGACGAGAGAAGATCTCTGGAGCTGGTGCGCCGCGCGGAGGACGCCGGCTGCGAGGCGATCGTGTTCACCGTCGACGTGCCGTGGATGGGGCGGCGGCTGCGGGACATGCGCAACGGCTTCGCGCTGCCGGAGTGGGTGACGGCGGCCAACTTCGACGCCGGAACGGCCGCCCACCGCCGCAACCAAGGGGTTTCGGCCGTGGCCGACCACACCGCGCGCGAATTCGTGCCGGCCACTTGGGATTCCGTGGCGGCGGTTCGCGCCCGCACGGACCTGCCTTTGGTGCTCAAGGGAATCCTGGCCGTCGAGGACGCCCGCCGCGCCATCATGGCCGGTGCCAACGCAATCGTGGTGTCCAACCACGGAGGCCGTCAGCTGGACGGCGCCGTGCCGGGGATCGAGATGCTCGACGAGATCGCCGCCGCGGTCTCGGGCGGCTGCGAAGTGTTGCTGGACGGGGGAATCCGCAGTGGCGGGGACATCCTCAAGGCGGCCGCGCTGGGCGCGTCGGCCGTGCTGGTCGGGCGGCCCGCGATGTGGGGCCTGGCCGCGGGCGGCGAGGAAGGCGTCCGGCAGGTGCTCGATCTGCTCGCCGTCGAGTTCCGGGACGCGATGGGCCTGGCCGGCTGCGACTCGGTGAGCGCGGCCCGTCGGCTGGGCACGAGGACCGGCGCCGCGGCGTCGAATCCACTTCTGCTGTGACCCAGGGCTGAGCCCGTAGCTGATTCTTCTTTGAAGGAGGGAAATGCCTGTCTCGCTGGCCGCGCCGATCGCCCCGATCGCCGCCGACAATCTCCTGATCTTCTTGCTACAGGTCGGTTTGCTGCTCCTGCTGGCCGTTGTCCTCGGCCGGCTGGCCAGCCGGTTCGGCATGCCCGCGGTCGTCGGCGAGCTGCTGGTCGGTGTGATCCTCGGGCCCTCGTTCCTGGCCTGGGCCGCGCCGGGGCTGCACGACTGGCTGTTCCCGGCCGTCGCCGAGCAGTACCACCTGCTCGACGCCATCGGCCAGATCGGCGTCATTCTGCTGGTCGCCCTCACCGGCATGCAGATGGACATGGGTATGGTCCGCCGGCGCGGCGGCACCGCCGCCGGAGTCAGCATCGGCGGCCTGGTCATTCCGCTCGGTTTCGGCATCGGCGCCGGCTACCTGCTGCCCAAGGCGCTGGTTCCGCACGGCACCGATCCCACCGTCTTCGCGCTGTTCCTCGGCGTGGCCATGTGCGTCAGCGCCATCCCGGTCATCGCCAAGACCCTGATGGACATGAAGCTGTTGCACCGCAACGTCGGGCAGCTCACGCTCACCGCCGGCATGATCGACGACGCGTTCGGCTGGTGCATGCTGTCCATCGTCAGCGCGATGGCGGTCAGCGCGGTGACCACCGGCACCGTGCTGCTCTCGATCGCCTACCTGGTCGCCATCATCGTCTTCGCGCTCACCCTCGGCCGGCCGCTGGTCCGGGGCGCGCTGCGCGTCGCCGCCAAGTCCGACGAGTCCGGGTTCACCGTCGCCACCGCCGTCGTCCTCGTGCTGCTGGCCGCTGCCGGCACGCAAGCCCTTGGCCTGGAAGCGGTCTTCGGCGCGTTCGTCTGCGGCATGCTGATCGGCGCCGTCGGCAAGGCGCACCTGACCAAGCTCACCCCGCTGCGCACCGTCGTCCTGTCGGGACTCGCGCCGATCTTCTTCGCCACGGCCGGGCTGCGGATGGACCTCACCGCGCTGATCCGCCCGGAGGTGCTGCTCACCGGGCTGGTGGTGCTGGCCCTGGCCATCGCCGGCAAGTTCATCGGCGTGTACGCCGGCGCGCGGCTGAGCCGGCTGAACAAGTGGGAAGGGCTGGCGCTCGGCGCCGGGTTGAACGCGCGGGGCGTCATCGAGGTCGTGGTGGCCATGGTCGGCCTGCGGCTGGGCATTCTCAGCGTGGAGATCTACACGATCGTTATCCTCGTCGCGATCATCACCTCGCTGATCGCGCCGCCGATCCTGCGGTTCGCGATGGCCAGGCTGGAGCAGACCGCCGAGGAAGAGGTGCGCGAGACCGAGCACCGGGCGTGGACCGCGCAGCCGGCGACGAGCCAGACCGGAGAGCGGCCATGACCAGAAGTCGTCCGACCCTGCCTTGCCTTGTGCCACCGGTCGTAGTGCGCCCCCGCGGCGACCGCGACCACGCGGACCGCATCGCCTTGTCGGCCGCGACCACCGACGGGGTGCACATGCGGACCGAGGACGTCCGCGCCTGGATCGCCGAACGCCGCGAGGCCAACGTCTTCCACGTCGAGCACATTCCCTTCGCGGACCTGGACCAGTGGGGTTTCGATGGTCTGACCGGCAATCTCGTGCACAGCAGCGGAAGGTTCTTCGCCATCGAGGGCCTGCACGTGGTCGAGCACGACGGCCCCTACGGCGACGGCCCCTACCGCGAGTGGCAGCAGCCGGTCATCAAACAGGCCGAGGTGGGCATCCTCGGCATCCTGGTCAAGGAGTTCGACGGAGTCCTGCACTTCCTGATGCAGGCCAAGATGGAGCCGGGAAACCCCAACCTGGTGCAGCTCTCGCCGACCGTGCAGGCCACCCGCAGCAACTACACCAAGGCCCACGGCGGCACGGACGTCAAGCTGCTGGAGTACTTCGCCCCGCCCGACCCCGAGCGGGTCATCGTCGACGTTCTCCAGTCGGAGCAGGGCTCCTGGTTCTTCCGCAAGACCAATCGCAACATGGTCGTCGAGACCGTCGGCGACGTGCCGGTATGGGACGACTTCTGCTGGCTCACCCTCGGCCAGATAGCGGAGTTGCTGCGCGAGGACGAGACGGTCAACATGAACGCCCGCAGCGTGTTGTCGTGTCTGCCGTGCCACGACGCCGCTTCCGGGGCGCTGTTGTCCGACATCCAGCTCCTGTCGTGGTTCACCAACGAGCGTTCGCGCCACGACGTGCGTGCCCACCGCATCCCGCTCGCGGACGTGCGGGGCTGGAAGCAAGGCGTCGAAGCGATCGAGCACGAGGACGGCCATTACTTCAAGGTCCGCGCGGTCGCCGTGAAGGGAGGCAACCGCGAGAAGATCAGCTGGACCCAGCCGCTGCTCGAATCCGTCGATGTGGGCGTCGTCGCGTTCCTCGTGCGCGAGATCGACGGCGTGCCGCACGTCATGGTGAATGCCCGCGTCGACGGTGGTTTCCTGGACACGGTCGAGTTGGCGCCGACCGTCCAGCGCGCGCCCCGCAACTACGCGCACCTGCCCGCGGCCGACCGCCCGCCCTTCCTCGACGCCGTCCTGGGTGCTCCGCGGTCGCGGATCCGGTACGAGGCAATCCATTCCGAGGAAGGCGGCCGCTTCCTCAACACCAGGGCCCGATATCTCGTGGTCGACGCGGACGACACGGTCGATCCACCGCCGGGCTACGCCTGGGTCACCCCGGCCCAGCTCACCGCGCTCACCCGGCACGGGCACTACGTCAACGTCGAGGCCCGCACGCTTCTCGCCTGTGTCAACGCCCTGGCCGCACAGCCTCGGGCAGGTGCGTGACATGGAGCTGATCACCGTCCTCGGCGCTGACCTCATCGATGGAAAGGGGCGAACATGACCACGCGTGTATGGGATTACCTGGCCGAATACCAGACCGAGCGGCTCGACCTGCTGGACGCGGTCGAGACGGTGTTCAACTCGGGGCAGCTCGTGCTCGGCGCGAGCCTGACCGGCTTCGAGTCGGAATTCGCCGCGTACCACGGGGTCGCGCACTGCGTCGGCGTCGACAACGGGACCAACGCGATCACGCTCGGCCTGCGGGCGCTGGGCATCGGGCCGGGCGACGAGGTCATCACGGTGTCGAACACCGCCGCCCCGACCGTGGTCGCCATCGACGCCACGGGCGCCACTCCGGTCTTCGTCGACGTCCGCGAGGACGACTTCCTGATGGACACCAGCCAGGTCGCGGCGGCCATCACCGACCGCACCCGATGCCTGCTGCCGGTGCACCTGTACGGGCAGTGCGTGAACATGGCTCCGCTGAAGGAACTAGCGGCTAAGCACGGACTGTCCATTCTGGAGGACTGCGCCCAGGCACACGGGGCTCGGCAGGGTGGCGCGATCGCCGGCGCGACCGGTGACGCGGCCGCGTTCTCCTTCTACCCCACCAAGGTTCTCGGTGCGTACGGCGACGGCGGCGCGACCATCACGCCCGACGAGTCCGTGGCCCGGAAGCTGCGGCGGCTGCGGTACTACGGCATGGAAAAGACCTACTTCACGGTGGAGACGCCCGCCCACAACAGCCGTCTGGACGAGGTGCAGGCGGAAATCCTGCGGCGCAAGCTCAAGCGGCTCGACACCTACATCGCCGACCGCCAGGCCGTGGCCCAGCGCTATGCCGACGGCCTCGCGGACACCGAGCTGAAGCTTCCACAGACCGTCCCCGGCAACGAGCACGTGTACTACGTGTACGTGGTGTGCCACCCGCGGCGCGACGAGATCCTCGAGCGCCTCAAGGCGTACGACATCCAGTTGAACATCAGCTATCCGTGGCCCGTGCACACCATGACCGGGTTCGCCCACCTCGGCTACCGGGCCGGTTCCCTGCCGGTCACCGAGAAGCTGGCCACCGAGATCTTCTCGCTGCCGATGTATCCCGCGCTCTCTCCCGACCTGCAGGACAAGGTCATCCACGCGGTCCGCGAAGTGCTGTCCACCCTCTGAACCACAGGAGCAGCCGTGTTAGCACGCAAACTCGCCGTCGAGGGCGCGATCGAGTTCACCCCCCGCGCCTTTCCCGACGACCGGGGCCTGTTCGTCTCGCCCTTCCAGGAGGAGGCCTTCGCCGAGGCCCACGGCGGCCGGCTTTTCCGTGTGGCGCAGACGAACCACAGCCTGTCCAAGCGCGGCGTGGTACGTGGTGTCCACTACACCGCGACGCCGCCGGGGGTCGCGAAGTACGTCTACTGCCCGCGCGGCAAGGCCTTGGACATCGTGATCGACATCCGCGTCGGCTCGCCCACGTTCGGCCGGTGGGACTCGGTCCTGATGGACCAGCAGGACCACCGGGCCCTGTACTTCCCCGTCGGTGTCGGCCACGCGTTCGTGGCGCTCGAGGACAACACCGTCATGTCGTACATGATCTCCGGAGTCTATGTGGCGCAGGACGAACTGGCCCTCTCGGCCGTGGATCCCGCACTGGGCCTGCCCATCGACGCCGCCGGCGTCGAATCGATCCTGTCCGATCGGGACCGGGTGGCCCTCACGCTCGCCGAGGCGGGGCGGCAGGGCCTGCTGCCGGACTACGCCACCAGCCTGGAGATCGAGCGGCGGCTGTCCGAGGTCTCCGTCTCCGCCTGACCACGTCAAGGAGAAAAGCGGCGATGAACGTGAACAACGGACGTGCGGACAATCCCATCGCCGGCCTGCGCGACGCCGGAGTCGTCGTCACCGGCGCCGGCCGGGGCATCGGGGCCGCGCTGGCCAGGAGGTTCGCCGAAGCGGGGGCCCGGGTCGTGGTCAACGACCGGCACCCCGACCGAGCTGCGGCGGTCGCGGCCGAGATCGGTGGCATGGCGTTGCCCGGCGACGCCTCGGAACGCCTGGTGCCCGCGGCCCGCGAACTGCTGGGCGGGACCGTCGACGTCTACTGTGCCAACGCCGGGGCCGTGCGGACCGGCGGCCCCGAGGCGTCCGACGAGGACTGGAGCACGTCCTGGGCCGTCAACGTCATGGCGCATGTGTGGGCGGCTCGTGACCTGCTGCCCGAATGGCTGGACCGCGGTCAGGGCCGGTTCATCTCGGTCGCTTCGTCGGCCGCGCTGACCACCATGATCGGGGCGGCGCCGTACGCGGTCTCCAAGCACGCGGCGCTCGCGTTCGCCGAATGGATGTCGCTGACCTACCGGCACCGCGGCGTCCACGTGCACGCGATCTGCCCGCGCGGCGTGCGCACTGAACTGCACCAGGCGGCGTCCGCCGCGCTGAAGCTGAACTCGACCCCCATCGGCCCCGAGGAGGTGGCGGACGCCCTGTTCGCGGGCATGACGGCCGACCAGTTCCTGATCCTCCCGCACCCCGAGGTCGCGGACCACGCGGCCAAGCGCATCGCTGATCCCGAACGCTGGCTCAGCGACATCAATCAGATGCAGAGGAGCACTTCGTCGTGAAGGCCCTCCGCCGAGATCCGCGAAAGGTGAGATCGATGGCCTTGACACAGGTCAAACCGTTGCTGCGAAGCAAGCTCAGGACATGGGGGTGGATGTACCGATGACAACCAGCGTCGCACCGGCCGAGGACCTTTCCGTCCTCACCGGGTCAACCGAGATAACCAGGTTCGCCGGCGTGGGGACCGCGGTGTCCGCCACCTCCTACACCCAGTCCGAGCTCCTCGACCTTCTCGACGTGCAGGACCCCCGGATCCGGTCGGTCTTCCTCAACAGCGCCATCGACCGCCGCTTTCTCACGCTTCCGCCCGGCGGTGTCGCCGAGCCCCAGGGCGATCTCCTGGACAAACACAAGAAGATCGCCGTCGACATGGGGTGCCGGGCGCTCGAGGCCTGCCTGAAGTCGGCGGGGGCGACCCTGTCGGACCTGCGTCACCTGTGCTGCGTCACCTCGACCGGCTTCCTGACCCCCGGCCTGAGCGCGCTGATCATCCGTGAGCTGGGCATCGACCCGCACTGCAGCCGTTCGGACATCGTGGGCATGGGCTGCAACGCCGGCCTGAACGCGCTCAACATGGTCTCCGGCTGGTCCGCGGCGCACCCGGGCGAGCTCGGCGTCGTCCTGTGCAGCGAGGCGTGTTCCGCCGCCTACGCCCTGGACGGCACCATGCGGACGGCGGTGGTCAACAGCCTGTTCGGCGACGGATCCGCCGCGCTGGCCGTCGTCTCCGGCGACGGGCGGGTGCCCGGCCCGCGGGTCCTGAAGTTCGCGAGCTACATCATCACCGACGCGATCGAGGCGATGCGCTACGACTGGGACCGCGACCAGGACCGGTTCAGTTTTTTCCTCGACCCGCAGATTCCCTACGTGGTCGGGGCGCACGCCGAGATCATCGCCGACCGACTGCTGTCCGGCACGGGGCTTCGTCGCAGCGACATCAACCACTGGGTGGTGCACTCCGGCGGCAAGAAGGTGGTTGACGCCGTTGTCGTCAACCTGGGCCTGAGTCGGCACGACGTCCGCCACACCACCGGTGTCCTCCGTGACTACGGAAACCTGTCCAGCGGCTCCTTCCTCTTCTCCTACGAGCGACTCGCCGAAGAGGGCGTCGCCCAGCCCGGCGACTACGGCGTGCTCATGACCATGGGGCCCGGCTCCTCGATCGAAATGGCGCTGATCCAGTGGTGAGACGGGGGGAAGTCATGCGTATCGACGGCGCTCGGCCGCTGTCGGCCGCCTCGGTCGAGGAGTTGAGCGGCCTCTGCGACCGTGCCGAGGACCTTCGGGGATCCGGCCCGGTCACCGTGCACGTGACCGGTGTCCCGACCGCCGACTGGTCGACGGAGCTGACGGTCGGCCTGGTCTCCAAGTGGGAACGGGCCGTGCGCCGGTTCGAGCGTCTCGGTCGGCTCACCGTCGCGGTGGCGTCGGGCGACTGCGCCGGCACGGCCCTCGATCTTCTGCTCGCCGCCGACGTCCGGATTGTCGCGCCGGGAACCCGTTTGCTGCTCTCGTGGGTTGGCGGCGCCACTTGGCCCGGGATGACCGTCTACCGGCTCACCCAGCAGGCCGGTGCGGCCGGCATCCGGCGGGCGGTGCTGCTCGGGGCCCCGATCGAGGCCGACCGCGCGCTCGCCCTCAACCTGATCGACGAGGTGTCCGAGGACCCGGCGGCGACGCTGGCCGCGCTGGCCGTTCCCGTGGACGGCAGGGAAATGGCGATCCGCCGGCAGTTGATCTTCGAAGCCGGCTCGACCACGTTCGAGGACGCGCTCGGCGCCCACCTGGCCGCGGTGGACCGGGCCCTGCGGCGGGGAATCGTGTCGTGACAACGGATTTCGTGACGCTGTCGCCAGGGCCGGTGCTCGATCGCCGGGCCCTGGCGCAGGCCGCCCGCCGAGTCGACGACCTGCTCGCCGAACTGCCGGCACCGCCGGCCCGGACCCCCGCGCAGCGTGACGCCGCATCCTCCGCGCTGGACCAGATCCGGTCCGTGCGTACGGAGTACGTGGCGGCGCACGCCGAGCAGATCTACGACGAACTCACCGCGGGCCGGACTCGGCACCTGCGCGTCGACGAACTCGTCCAGGCCGCCGCCCAAGCCTTTCCCGGCCTGGTGCCCACCGATGAGCAGATGACGACCGAGCGTTCGCGGCCACAGGCCGCGAAAGACGGACGCGAGATCGATCAGGGCATCTTCCTGCGCGGCATCCTGCGGGCCCCGAAGGCCGGTCCGCACCTGCTCGACGCCATGCTCCGGCCCACCCCTCGGGCGCTCCAGCTGCTGCCCGAGTTCGTCGAATCCGGTGTCGTGCAAATGGAAGCGGTGCGGCTCGAGCGTCGTGACGGCGTCGCGCACCTGACCCTGTGCCGGGACGACTGCCTGAACGCCGAGGACGCCCAACAGGTCGACGACCTGGAGACCGCCGTCGACCTGTCGCTGCTCGACCCGTCCGTCCGGGTCGGGCTGCTGCGGGGCGGCGAGATGAGCCATCCTCGCTATCTGGGGCGGCGGGTGTTCTGCGCCGGCATCAACCTCAAAAAGCTGAGCTCCGGTGGCATCCCCCTCGTCGATTTCCTGCTGCGGCGGGAACTGGGCTACATCCACAAGATCGTTCGTGGCGTGTTCGCCTCCGGTTCGTGGCACTCGAAGTTCATCGACAAGCCCTGGATGGCGGCCGTCGACTCGTTCGCCATCGGCGGCGGGGCCCAGCTCCTGCTGGTCTTCGACCACGTGCTGGCCGCGTCCGACTCCTACTTCAGCCTGCCCGCGGCAAAGGAGGGGATCGTGCCCGGGGCGGCCAACTTCCGGCTCAGCCGGTTCACCGGGCCGCGTGTGGCCCGGCAGGTGATCCTCGGCGGCCGTCAGATCCGGGCCGACGAGCCGGACGCCCGGCTCATCGTCGACGAGGTCGTCCCGCCCGAGCAGATGGACACGGCGATCGCGGCCGCGCTGGCTCGCCTCGACGGCGACGCCGTGCTGGCCAACCGTCGCATGGTGAACCTGACCGAGGAACCGCCCGACGAGTTCCGCCGCTACATGGCCGAGTTCGCCCTGCAACAGGCCCTTCGCATCTACGGCGCGGACGTGATCGGCAAGGTCGGCCGCTTCGCGGCGGGATCCTCATGAGCGACAACCGGGTCCTGTGTGAGAAGAAGGACCACGTCGCCCACGTGACGATGAACCGCCCCGAGGTGCTCAACGCCATGGACCGGCGCATGCACGCCGAACTCGCCGAGATCTGGGACGACGTCGAGGCCGACGACGACATCAGGGCCGTAGTCCTGACCGGCGCCGGCATCCGTGCCTTCTGCGTCGGCCAGGACCTCAAGGAGCGCGCCCAGCTCAACGCCGCCACCTCTTTCGGCAGCCGTGGCCAGGCCGGCCATCCCCGCCTCACCGACCGATTCACCCTCTCCAAGCCCGTCGTCGCCCGCGTGCACGGCTACGCCCTCGGCGGCGGCTTCGAGCTGGTGCTCGCCTGCGACATCGCCATCGCCTCCTCGGATGCCGTCTTCGCCCTCCCCGAGGTCCAACTCGGCCTCATCGCCGGCGCCGGCGGCGTGTTCCGCCTACCCCGGCAACTGCCCCACAAGGTCGCGATGGGCTACCTCCTCACCGGCCGCCGCATGTCCGCCGCCACCGCCCTGCACCATGGCCTGGTCAACGAGGTCGTCCCCTTCGCCGAGCTCGACTCCCGCGTCGCCTCCTGGACCGACGACCTCGTCCGCGCCGCCCCCCTCTCCGTCCGGGCCGTCAAGGAGGCCGCCCTCCGCTCCCTCGACCTCCCCCTCGATCAGGCCTTCACCGCCTCCTATCCGTGGGAAGACCGCCGCCGTCGCAGCCCGGACGCCCTCGAAGGCCCCCGCGCCTTCGCCGAGAAACGCGCCCCCGTCTGGACCGGCCGCTACTCCTGACCTGCCCTTTCGTGCTCGAACAGGCCCCCGTTCGCACTTTCCGCGAGCGGGGGCCTCTAGTTTGGTCGGGGCCGTCGATCTCGG
>Ga0307511_10000096_pt1 | contig 76043 bp, 96 predicted proteins | sample 13_EM_MG_FD_200266 | JGI IMG/M metagenome (GOLD analysis project Ga0307511, IMG submission 200266) | Populus trichocarpa ectomycorrhiza microbial communities from riparian zone in the Pacific Northwest, United States - 13_EM | ecosystem: Host-associated > Plants > Roots > Unclassified | place...
TAGATATCCATCCTGATTCGTGTGCATCCTACGGACAGTCACTCACTCTTTGGCTACAACACCAACACCACCATTACAACCACAATCACCGCCGCAACTGTCATGTCCAGCCAGAACGCGTTCCCATAGCCATAGGATAGCCTCAAAGTCGAGACTTTGCGCTCGATTGCCAACGGCCTTTGGGTATACACCAGTTGCGCGTCCCTTCGCGAAAAGGAGGGGTGGCCAAACTGTTGATCTCCGTGACGGAAAAGGGATGTGAGTACCCGTCCTCGATTCCAACTGCCGTCTTTCGCAAGGACTACGTGTCTTCGGATAATTGGAGACTTTACTCGTGCTGAACAGTGGAGCACACCGCTGAGGAGTACCAGGGTCGGGAGTGGCCCCGTCCGTGATGTCGCGAGGAAAATTGGAACCCCTTCCCAACGCACCTAACACAGGTTCAAATCGAACTTTTTCTCCGGGCGCGCGAGGTGGTGTAGGACTATCTCCATGGCCAGGCAGCGGCGCGGCATTCCGCGATCTCATCACCTTTGGAGGCGGCGTACAACGGATGAGATGGGCCTGCTCAGCGCTCAGCTCTAAGGGGTTGTAGTCAACACAGGACCCGGGAGGATCGTAACAGCGTCCACAGGCCTCGCCGCTGAGATTTTAGGGGATGATCGATGTGTCTGTAAACCTTCCCGAGGCCACGATCACAGACGATATTATTAGAACGGCTATTACGAGGTATGAACTTAGGGTCGGGCGCGGACGTGAAATCTCACCTCCATTCCACCAGGACCTTCACAGTATTTTTAGGAATACCCGGCGCCACACGATAGATGTGAAACCAACGATCATCACGATGCGGGCGCAGCCCGGGTCGCTTCCAAATGCCGGTCACTCACGGTGCCTTCGTTATCCTAACACTGGCCGGCCCTCTTGACAAGTGAGACAACTCATGTTTTGGCAGCGTAACAGTTTCAGCGGTTGTGCGCATACTCGAAGATGATGGACGCCGGATGGCCATCACTCCGCCTTCGAGAAAGCCGCCCCGGAAGGTTGATCGTTTTCGCATCAAAGGATTGAATCATGAATGAGCGCGAGCTGGACCTCGGCGACCTGGGGAACGTTGTTGAGGCGATGCGGCTGTTATGTATTTTACGCAGCAGCTCCATCTCTTTTACCAATGTCCACGCACCCTCCCTTCGAGAAACCGCCAGGGATAGACGAAGAGCAGAGCTTGTTGCCCACTCGCTTTGGAAACGTCGAGTCTCAACACAGGCATATGGACATAACACCAATGTCAGTCTGGGATCGTTTCAACGGTCACGGTCGGAAACGCGTCGGGTTCCTTCAGAGCATCAAGGCAGTCATCTTCAGCTCATGTATTTCCTTCCCCATCGTCGTCGGTTGTTCTTGGAATTGACCTCTAACCCCCAGACTTGAACGTGTTGCTGCTCTTGCTTCCCGTCGCTTGGGTTTCGCACTTCCAAGATTGGGGCAACAAGACAACTTTTGGATGTGAGTACCACCGTCGCGGTCGAGGCGTGTTGTTGCTCATCAGAAGTTCTGGCCCAGTATGCTTCATCTCTATCGTTCCTTTGGAGAAACTCTTCGACTGGTGCGGAGACCAGATGGCCCTATTCCTCGGATCCACCTTGGGTGATTTACTCGCCATCACTCTCAACAACGCCGTTGAAGCCACCCTGGCCATCATTCTCCTCCTCCAGTGCGAGTGAGTAAACCGATCCTGTCCGAACGTCCACCGCCTTATCACTATCTACAGGCTCAAGATCCTTCAATCTACGATCGTTGGAGTTATCGTCTTGCACTTGTTGCTCATCCCTGGTACCGCCTTCCTCGTTGGAGGGTCGAGTATTTGGGAACAGCACCTCCACCCACATATGACGCAGCTCAACAACTCTCTCTTGACGGTCGGGTAAGTGTATGCCACCTTTCCTCTGCACCTGGACTGACACGTCTATTAGAGTAATGAGCATTCTCTTGCCAACCGCCCTCTTTTCGGCCCTGGATCGTGGCAACACCGGTACAGCGTTGTTGACGGATGAGCTGCGAGGTCACTTCCTCCACTTCAGCAGGGGCACAGCAGTCGTTCTTCTAGTCATGTGGGTGTAAAACCCGTGCCTTTGACCCCGCGCCCAACTGATCGCAAATCTAGCTATATTTGCTCTCGGATCTTCCTGCACAACCCCCCGGGCGAAGATAATTCTCTCGAACTCCACCCAGCTGCCCCTGATGCCCACAAGGAGAAGGAACGCAACCTCGCGATGGAGGACCCAAAGGCCAACTCGTGGGTTTGCCTCGGTGCCATCGTCATCACCATCCCCCTCATGGCCACAACTGCCGCGTTCCTCGTGATGAGCATTGAAGCCGTGCGGCAGGACGAGCTCATCGGCGAAGAGTGCGTCCAGCGGCACTAGCCGGAGATTTCACTGATGAACGCCCCCATTAGATGGTTCGGCCTCATACTCTTGCCGCTCGTCAGTTTTGCTGCTGATGGGGCGGTCGCAGTTGTACGTGGAGTCCCTCCCTCTCGCTCCATTTACCCCGTTGACCCTCCTTAGGTTTTCTTCTTGCGTAGCAGTCTGCAGTACTTTTTGGGCAAGCCCCAGGTTCCTTCAGAACTGGCGAAAGCCCGTGCGATCGATTTGAGTATCCAGTTCTCCATTTTCTGGATGCCATTCATCGTCCTCTTGGCTTGGTGGGTTGACAAACCCTTCCACATGCTTTTCGGTGCGTGTCTTGGTTCGTTAAAAGGGCCGCTGACCAACACATCTCCTCCTAGATCTCTACGAAGTCGCAGTTCTTATCAGCAGTGCGTTCCTTGTCAACTATATCACCTCGGATGCTAAGACCAACTGGGTACGTCCAATTTTCCCTGACCGAATCTCTCTCACTTTCTGACTGACATCTCACCCATAGGTCGAGGGGCTGATTATGGTTGGGTTCTATGTCATCATCGCGTTGTGGACCTGGTTCTACGTCGGCCAACCTGAGCTAGAAGTGATGCTCACGTGTAAGTCCGTCGCTGAAGCGTTGGCGTCCGAAGGAGGATCTGAGACTGCAGGGGGCGCTGCTGAGCATATTGCTGCCCGTTGGTTGTAATCACCCCATCTTGTTGCCTTACCTCGCATCTCTTGGACTTTATATTATACGCATGCACACGTTTTCCTTGTAATATTTATATTGGAGATTGACCGTTGGTTCCAAGCATTTCCTCCTCACGATGTTTTCGAATACTAAATAACGAAACTCTTTGCCGAATGCCCATAACAGCCAACGCGAGAATAAGTAGTTGTATGTGTGTGATTTTTTGGTCACTTGACAACCGAGTTTTGAGTTAGGGCGGGAAAAAATCGAGGCAGTGGGCCCACAACACGCCTTATTCCAACACCACCACCACTCCCACCATCACCGCCGCGACTGTCATGTCCAGTCAGAACACGTTCCCATGGGACAGCCTCAAAGCGGAGACTTTGCGCTCGATTGTCAACGACCTTGGAATACCAGTTGCGCGGTCCCTCCGCAAGAGGGAGGGAATGATCAAACTGTTGATCTCCGTGACGGAAAAGGGGTGTGAGTACCCGTCCTCGATTCCAACTGTCGTCTTCGCACAAAGAATACGCGTCTTTGGATATTTGGAGAGTTTACTCATGTTGAGCAGTGGAGAAAACCGTTGAGGAGTATCAGGAAATTGCGAATAAGGAGCAGGCTGAGGAGAAGACCGCGGCGGGGAATGACAAGGCCAAGGCGAGTAAGCCTTCGAGGAACAGCACTGGTGGAGGGGCCGTGAGGACGAGGAAGGGGAGTACTCGGAATACTGGCACGTTCGAAGGAGTTGTTTTGCCCTCTGGCACCACGAGGACCAGACGACCTTCTGCAAAAGCCAGGTCATGACGGTTGTGGACTTTTCTGTGAGTCTTTACCTCGCTGTTCGTCAACGGAAGGCTGTATCAGCGGTTGATATTCACACTGTTCCCTGCTGCAGTATACGGTTGTGTGACGAGCATGATGGGTACAATGTTCTGTGTTTACATTCAGAATTCGCTGTTGTCGTTGTCGTTGTAATATTCTACCAGTCATCCGACCTGCGAATATCCTATTTCCGACCCTGTAAACTCATGTTGCAATCGCACCAATCTCTCCAACATTTCTCTCGGACGACCCTCCTGAAGTGTGTTTTTGAATTTGTCTTCTTTCATCCAGTTCAGTCCGTGTTGGAGGATGTTGCGGGCTCTGGTGGGCCCTCCGGAGGTTTCGCCCATGCATGCGTGTAGTGTCGCTCTCTTCTCTCTGGGGTCGTACACCGCGCAGTGTAGGATATTTGAATTGTAGAAGACAGTGTCACCGGCTGACCGAGTTTCGCGTCAGTTGGGTTCTGGGGGAAGACGTGGGACGTACGGTTTAGAGTGACTTGGAGGGACCCCGGCATGTCCAAGGGGTTCTTGGGGGGTTCAGACGTCGAGGATAAACCTCGTTGAGCGTCATCCCTGGGACGTCGATGTGATCCAGGCACGATGTACAGGCACGAATCCTCATGCAAGGCGCTGCCAGCGTTTAGTCATAATAGGTTTGGCACCGTGAGTGATGCCTACGTATTCCACTGGATCTGTGCGTCGTTATGGGACGGATGTCTTGTAAAGAGGGCGGAATCATACTCACTCCATGCTGCCAGACGGCGAGGGCCCGCCGTTCCTCGTCCTCGGAAGCTGTCTCCCGTACATCATCGCGGTGCCACCGTAGGGCGAACCTGTGTGATTCGGGGTTGATCAACAGATTGAACAATTCTGGAGATAGCTGCGGTAAGACTTGGAGATCATCCTCTTATTAGAACTGCAGCTCACCCATTTGTAGTTTATCCTCGTCACAGTCGAGCAGGCCGCAGATCGTTTGAATCAGAGGTTCCGAGGTATACCATTCCGCGAAGATGGGCTCTCCGAGGTCTGGGTGCATGACGTGTTGGACACCCCATGAATCTGGACTGTCATTGTCGAACGGAGGGAACTGTTTCCCGACTGTTCTTCGGTGTGGCCATTCCCCCGACCTAGTCCTCGCGATGACACGTTCGGTAGCCTCCCGTACCGGCTTCTCGAGTTCTGGGGGAATCAAGCCGGGGACGATGAGATACCCTTGTTTGTCGTAGACGGATTTGGTGTCGCCGGCGATCGTCATGGCGTGATGGTGCTGTGAAAACTATAACGGAACCTTCAATCTCCGAACGCCCACCAACGTGTTGACACTGGCATCCAATTCTACGATGCCACACGACTTTAGCAATTCGCCCACCGCAGATATCATTCTACGGTCTGGCGGTCCCAAAGCCGTCGAATTTAGGGCGCACAGAACGATCCTATCGATCGCGTCTCCGGTCTTCGAGACGATGCTCTCGTTACCGCAACCGGGAATGGAGAAATCGATTCCGGTCTGCGATTTGTCCGAGGATGCGAAGACACTCGAGGTGTTGCTGAGGCTCATATACCCCGTCGAAGAGTGAGTGCTCGTCGTTTCCACCGAACCACCGTTTCGTGAGCTGGCTGACTGGTCGATCGGTTTTGTAGTCCGAACTTGGGATCTCTCGACCAACTTTCACCGGTACTGGATGCCGCGATGAAGTACGAGATTGTGGTCGCCCTGTCTCGGCTACGTAAAATGCTTGTTCAACCGGACCTCCTCGAGAAGGCCCCGTTGCAAGCATTTGCCATTGCCACACGATGGGGGTTCGAGGAGGAAATGAAGATCGCATCTAGTTATACCCTCGGACTGGACATAATCAACTCTCCATCTGCTGACATCTTGAACGGTATCTCCACCGCTCACTATAGGCGCCTCTTGATATTCCATCTGGAACGCGCACAGGGTGCTCAGCGTATGTTGGAAGATATATCGCCACGGAACCCCGTGTGTTCTTCGTGCCGGACGTATGTCGAACGGTGGCACGAGGAGTTTAAGAGGAAGGCGAAGGAAGAGTTGTCTTTGAGGCCTACGTCGAGCGTGGTTTGTTCGTTTGACTTTTTGGGGCCGATTGCGGATGCGATCGATGCTGGAGAGTGTGGGATGACGTCGTGCAGGAAGGGAGGGAAGAAGCTCGAGATATATAGGTCGTATCTTGAGGCTCTCAGGAAGCGTATCGACACGCTGCCGAATACCATACTATAACCTGGTGAGTGATACTTGCCTGAGTTTACCTCGGAAGTAGCTCAACTTGACCGCAGTCTCCCGGATGTAGTAGCCCAAGCTGGAGCGGATCGCCGTGGTTCACTTCAAGGTGCTTCGGGTGTTCGTTTTTTGTAGATTCTGTGCTTGTATTACTTTTGCATGTGTTCGTCGAACGAACCTGTTTCCGATTTCATGGATCTCGTTGTGACTTGTGACATGCCTCAGCTCTTGAGACATAACCGCCATGTTACAATCGCCCAGGACTCCCCGTCGCCCTGCTGCTCAGAATCTGCTGCCGCCATCCCCCCGCCGAAAAAGACTTCGCAACCACCATCCTAGCCGCTCTCCGCCCCGTCTTCGAGGATCTAAAGACTACCGACGCCGTGCTCCCAGACCTAGACACGCTCTCACTTCGTTCACTCAAGATGCATCACCTGCTGTTGGCCCAAACGATTCTCCTGACGCGTCTCATGAAATCACGAACCCTTCTTCTCCCCTGGATCGCTACAATCCCACTAGAAAAACTGCATACAAGCAGCTCATGATTGACTTTGCTCCCTCTCCGACTAAACGACTCAGTTCACCGACTTCTGGCGACCACGCCCAATCCATACACACTGCAAAACGCTCTGGGCGTCAATGGAAGGCTACCTCGGTCCCAAAACACGTCAAGCTTGCACCGCCTGAGGAAGTAGATGACGGCGTGTTCTTTTCCAGCGACCCCGCCCCCAGTAGGTTGTTCAGTTGGTTGTCATGCCTGCCCCGTAACAATTTATGTAGGCCCTGCGACTATCTCTGCTTCAAACCCCAAGAAGAAACCTCCATACACAATACCACCACTGTCGTTTGCACTGGACGTGGATGCTCTAGACCTGCCGTCTCCATATTATCGATTCCGACCCGACACGACCGCTGACGATCCACCCGCGAATCTTCCTTATCCGGCATGCCCCTCCTCCTTCGCTCATCGTGCCGACGGTCCTGCTTTCGCCTACTACCTTAACTGACTACGCTTGTGGGTTTTCTGGTGTTTTTCCTCTTCACTTGCTATCGCCTTTCGATCTTGGAGTCTGTATTCCTTTTCTTTCCGTGTTTTCTTGGGACTGTTTATTTACTTTGTGGAGTGTCTGTAGCCATGTTTTGTTCGTTCGACGTTTGTACAACCCAACGATGTGAAAATGTGTTACACCTTGATGAATCTGTGCGGATCGACTGGCGGAGCTGTTTGCCTCCTCCCAGTGTTACCGCGAACATCCTCGACTGCGCCGGTACATATCGTTGAGATAAGTGCTCGGTCCCCACGTGGCATTTTGGCCACAGCAACAAGTTCAAGATTAGATCAAAGTCCGTCGGATTTCTTAGTCACCGCAAATGGGAATGATTCCCAAGGGCCGTAGTGACGCTATCTCCACCCCCGACGAGCTCGACAGATGGAGGAGGGATTTGTAAAGTCAGTCCGTCCTTTTGCTCCTGCCCCTGTCCACTGAGCGCTCCATTAGAATTGGGCCGTACTCCCGTACCCTATCACACACCCGGTTCTCTTTCACCCTTCGATCGGAGGAGGGAGAGTACCATCCCCTGATTTTGTTCAGACTCTCACCGGAACCCGCGAGCGACCACGGATCAGAAATCACAAATGACGTAGCTTACAAACGACTATACGCCATGGAGGCTGCCTGCCCGCACTTGGGGGCCGACCTATCGCACGCTGATATCGAGGATTATCGTGGGGAAGATGAGGAGGACCATTCGGCGGTCATCGTGTGCCCGTGGCATAGGTGAATCCTGCTTCCGTTCGCTGATTACTTGGGGTCTCTTTAACCGTTATCGCGATAGGTACGATTTTGACTTGGCCACTGGGAAGAGCGAGACTGGACTCCGTGCATGCGTTTATGAGATTCGTGTCAAACAAGCGGAGTCGGATGGTGAGGCAGAAGTTTGGGTCGAAGCCCCACGTGGGGGTACCGGATGGCAGCTGGTAAATCTGCGACCAGTCTCCGAAGGTAAGTTTGGGATTATTAGGAACTCTGGAGCGTACCAACCCGTCCGCTTAGATTTTGCCGACCCACCTCCGAATCCAACTTCTAGAGATTCCACATCGCCTCCACCACAACCCACCGATATCCAGACCCCCCAAGAGCCCGTTGTCCCTGAGGTTGATCCCCCAACAACCCTGGTCGAATGGGCTGTTCTGATCCTCAATACTCCGGATCCTACCCTCAAGGTTAGCCCCCCTTCCCTCGACGGTCACCTTCTGTTGTTTAATCGCGACCCGGAGCAGGTGGAGCGGACACGATATGCAGTGAAACTTTTCCAAACCGGCGGGCTGAAGACGATCGGTCACAAGATGAAGAATGCGCCAACACCGCCGGATGTCCCACCCAGAAACGCTCAGTACGCTCGAAAAACGATAGATCGTGGGAAGTCCTCTGGCCGAAAGAGCAAGGGCGCTACGCTTCACGCTTTAGCGAACATCGAACAGTGGGCGTAAGTGTACTTTCGCAGTTCTCGTGATTCGCCGTGCTAAGTATTTCTCACGCAGCATTGACCTTTCGTAAGTTCGGACTCTTGTGGTGGGTTTGTTTCAGGCTTATCCTTATCCATCCTGCAGTTGGGATATTATCGCACGCTACGGCGCTACGAATCCCGATCTCCCACTCGCTTTCTTCTCTGACTGGGCGAGGGTCGCGTTGGATGAATCAAAGCACTTCACTCTGCTCACAAAGCGCCTGGCTGAGATCTCACCTTCGACCCCTTACGGTTCACTTTCGGTCAACGCCGGTCTATGGGAATCGGCCAGAGGCACATTCCATTCCCTGCGATCGAGACTTGCCATCATCCATCTCGTGCATGAGGCTAGAGGGCTTGATGTCAACCCAGCCACAGTTGAGAAATTCCGACGGACCGGGGACCAGGATACAGTGGAAATCTTGCAAATCATTCACACGGACGAAGTAACCCACGTCACCGCCGGGCACAGGTGGTTCAGTTGGCTGTGTAAAAACGAAGGAGTGGACCCCATCCAGACGTTTAGGGAGGAAGTGCGGCGTGGGTGGCGGGGTGATATCAGGGGTCCTTTTAACGACGATGACAGAGCGAAAGCAGGGATGACGAAAGATTTCTACACCGATTTGAAGGGAGAGATGGGAGACGCGTCCAGCGTCGCCATCGGGTACGAACAAGCTGGTCCGTGACATCCGGTCCCGGCGTCGCGCTTTGTGTTTTATTCCCATGTCACCGACTGTACCTTATGATAGCGCGTCGTGCATTAGGTGCTCAGCGAAGAGTTAGGGGACATTTCCCTTGAAACAGGGGGTTTTGGAGGGCAGTGTTAGGCTTGCTGACGAAAGTCCAAGCCCAAATTCCGTATTATCACGCGACCCACGAAGTGGAGAAGAAGTATATAAGAGACTTGGTATTTCTGTGGCTCCTCTCCTGTATCTTCATCAAGCACCAGCATGTCTATCACCGGTTTTTACAAGTGAACCTCTCGTTCGATTCTCCCCGAGGAACGAAATACTGACGAAGATCGATTATTTTCGTTATCTTATCTGTGTTACTCCAGGACTCCAGAATTCGAGACCCTCCAGCTCCATGCTGGTCAAGAGATAGACCCAGCGACGAACGCTAGGGCTCCCCCCATCTATGCGAGCACCAGTTTTGCGTTTAACAGCTCGGAGGTACGCTGCACCTACCATCTTGCTGCAGGATGCCGTTATGATCTAACGAGGATCGCCTATCTACTTAGCATGGCGCCGATCTCTTCGCGATGAGGTTGGGAAATCTCCCCCTTCTGCTTCAACCGCCAACTTATCCGTAACCTTCAGAACCGTTGGGAATGTTTATTCGCGGATCGGGAATCCCACAGCCGTTCGTGACCACAGTCAAGATGCGTCTTGCGGGGAGCATGAACTGAAACTCTATCTAGGAGGTCTTTGAAAAGAGGATGGCCGCCCTCGAAAATGGAATCGCCGCAGTCTCCACTGCCAGTGGACAGGCTGCCCAGTTCATGGCGATTGCAACCATTGTATGCGCGTTTACTCCCGAGGTGGAATGAGGTTTTGTTTACTTTCTTCACTAGGCCGGTGCAGGAGACAATATCGTCGCGAGGCTAGTATTTGTTGTGACTACCTCGCATTATCACAGAAGCTGACTTATCCCCATAGCACTGCATTATATGGAGGGGTACGTAGTGCAGACTTCCACTCCTGTTGGTGAACTGACTCCGCCGGCAGACATTTAACCAGTTTAAAGGTAGGCTATACTATCAGGAACTCCGGCTTGGCTGACGAATGCGCCTCGCAGTGTTCCTCAAGAAGTTCAATATTGGCGTAAAGTGGGTAAAAACCGATGACCCGGAAGAGTTTAGGGGTGCGATCGATGAGAAGACCAAAGGGGTCTACATCGAGTCCATTGGTAACCCAAAATACAATGTCCCAAACATTTCTGAGATTGCCAAGGTCCGTTCCTTCTTGGGAATTCGCCTGTCTTTGTCTCGTTTGACAAGGCTGCGGTTTAGGTCGCTCATGAGGCGGAGATCCCCTTGATCGTCGACAACACTTTCGGCATTGGCGGTAGGTCTATGTTGTGGACGACGTGGAACAGGGGCCTGACGTCATTCACCAAAAGGGTTTTTGATTCGGCCGATTGACCACGGGGCGGATATCGTCGGTAAGCCGTATAGTTAGTTCACGAGGTTGGGCGTAGTACTCACTCGGGTTTAGTGCACAGCGCTACCAAGTGGATCGGTGGACATGGCAACACCATTGCTGGAGTGATTATCAGCTCTGGTCTGTCGAGTAACCGCTGCGTGTGGGATACGACTGATAATCTTTACAGGGAAGTTTGACTTCACGTTGGGCAAGTTCCCTTCGTTCACGGAACCGGCGGAAGGTTTCCATGGCCTTAAATTCAGCGAGGCGTTCGGACCTCTGGCGTTCGTCGTGAAATTGCGAATGGAGATTCTCCGCGACTTGGGGGCATGCTTGAACCCTTTCGCAGCGTTCCTGCTGCTCCAGGGTCTGGAGACACTCAGCCTTCGGGCGGAGAGGCACAGTACCAATGCCCTTGCTTTGGGACGGTATGTCGATGTATTGACTTGGTGTGGTGGAGGAATGCACTTACTGTATTCTCAGCTGGCTCGAGCAACACCCAAAGGTCGCATGGGTTTCCTACCTTGGTCTGCCATCACATCCAGATCACGAGAACGCCAAGAGAGACTTCCGACCAGGATACTTTGGTGGAATGTTGAGCTTTGGTATCAAAGGCGGGGCCGAAGATGGGGGCAAGTTGGTTGACAAACTGGTTCTCGCGTCCAACTTGGCCAACGTCGGCGACGCGAAGACGTTGGTGATCCACCCCGCGACCACCACTCACCAACAGCTGACCGTTGAAGAACAACTGTTGTCGGGTGTCACTCCTGATTTGATTCGGGTACGTCCTGGGATTGACAAAGAGAGAGAGAGAGAGATGCTGACGCCCCCTTGCTAGGTGTCGGTTGGGATTGAGAATATCAAGGACATCATTATGGACTTTGAGGAGGCTTTCAAGTTCCTTGATGCTCAAGGATTTCGCTCTGGACTTTGAGGGACTTTGAGATTCCCTGATTCGGCGTAGTGCGGGGAAGGGCGTGTAGTAGGATGCAGAGGTTCTATCAGTGCGAATAGACATTTCATGTTAGGATAAGCCTGGATAACCCCGTGGGGATGAGTCGGGCCGGAGCTCGGGCATTCTTGTTCTGGGAAGTGGCTGTGACACCGCGAGTGATGGTTGGCAGTTCAAGAGCACGTGCAACGACGAAGAAGTGGACCCGGCCGATATACTTAAGTAGACTTAACGACCAACCCATTGGCCCTACCCAGAGCTCAACGGGTTTACCTTTGTACTCTCCTTATCCGCCCACCCACTCTCGCCGTACGTCTCCTGCATACGTACTCTACGGAGTAAGTCCACCACAGCCCGCCACAGACTCGTCCGCAACGTCCAACACCCTTATCCAGGTCAATCCGCCCCCGTCACCCTCCTTCTGCGTATAAAGAGTTCGCCCGGACGCTCTCGCCGGAACTAGGCCACTCCCTCAATATCTTTCTTATTTTCAACCGCAGGACATTACACGTTTCCACGTTTCCACATCCCCCCTCTCCCAGTCTAAACACCATGCCATCCACCGCCTCCGCCTCCGACATCCACAGGAGACACGAGCAACGACTGGCCAGCCAGAGAGAACAGCTCACTGCCAACTCCATGCCCCAGAAGCACGACAGTCAACGCTCACGTCAGCGCATGAACGAGATCCAGGCTTATGCTGAGGAACTCAGGGAACAGGAGGCTATCGCTTTCTCCATGTCTGAGGTAGGCTACTCTCAACTGGGTGTTCGCCGTCCGGTCGTCCATCACAAGCTGATCTTCTTTCCCACTAGAACGAGCGACAGATACTGTTGCGATCATTTGCGTCTGTCAAGTTCGAATTCAGTGATTTGGACGGCTTAACGTGGTCCCCATCGCTAACGCGGCGGAGGTACTATCCTGTATGCGCAGTTCCGGCTTTCCCACCGCCTTTATTCCCTGGCTCACCCCTCTCTCTCGCAGAACGCTCCCCAGTACACAAAACCTTACGCTCGTTCCCGGGTGCAGCCCTCTGAGTCTGCCCCCTTTGCTGTCCTTTCGAACAAAGACCTCACCTCGACCCACCCAGAAGAGACGATTAGACTGAGGCCCTCTGTTTCCTTGCCCTCGGTCATATCCGTCGGTTACCACCCCTCCTTCACTACCGATCAGATGCAGAAGGAAGACCCAGAGGACGTTCCTTCTGAAGAAGGCTTACTCTCTACCCCCACCCAGCCTCACTTTGAGCTGCCCCAGACTGTGGAGACCCCAAAGGCATCAGCTTCGTTCTCGATTTTCTCCTATGATGTCCCACCGTCAAAACTCGATTCTAGGAGGACTTTCCTCCGTCCCCAATCCTTCAGGCAATGATTCCTCGCATATACATCTCAGGCCCCCATTTCTTCAACATTGTCACGAAAATCTACATTGTCGCATATCAACGTTAAACGTCCAACATTCATTCCTAATAACTTCACGATTTCGCATTTTCTCTTTCTGGAGCACATAGCTATCCGTTTCTGGTGAAGGGTGTACCATAATTCCTCGCAACGCCTCCTCTCAATTCCCTCGGTACTGACGTGCTCGGAGTCGGGACTTAATGTATGATCTAGGGTCGTTTAGTACGTGTATTTGTTAGCTTCGTTGCTGCTGGTTGGTTTGTTCCCCTTCTGCTTGGCGCGGTACTGCTCTATCTATCGATGTTCATGACTGTCCCCCACACCTGGCGCTATGTGTACCATTTGATTGGATCTGCGCTATGGGTTAGCATACACCACACTCACGCCGTCTTCACATGTAGGAGGGGAATGTGACTATGTTCACCCGCTCTCGGGCCTCCCACACACCAGCACTCGCTCTATCCCCTCGCGCCCATTGTTGTGGGAACATGCTTCAGTCGGGTGGAACCAGACCAACATGTGGCGAGTTTTGTTGCGTTGTCTCGTGAACCCGAGGCTTACGGCTGAGCCTACCCCAGTCCGCTCAAGTCAGCGGCCGGAAGAATGTGATGTCATGGGAGAAACTGCCTCATGTCTCCGGGTCATCCCGAGCGAACAGTCGGCCGAACGCGCCGGGTCAACGACTCACGTCGTCACCCGACGTTTCTGACCAGTTTTTCAAAGGTTCTGGACTGTTCCATCAGAAGGCGTTCCCGTGGGTCACGCACGCCGCGTGTATGATCGGGGAGCCGTGGGCAAGGCGCAGACAACGGTGAATACCGAATTCCATGGTCATACAATTCGAGCTGCATCCGAAACGCGCTCACAGGAATCCACGGCCATAGCATTCAATGGCTACTAGGATTTCCCCTCCCAATCCGGTTTACGGACAATTGGACACACTCCGGGGGAGAATTGAAGCAAACCGTGCTCGTTTGCCATTCTCTTCAATCTATTGGGGAACGTGGTCCGTTGCTCCTGCAGGGACCCTCACCCTATACCATGAGCTCGGCCATTCCTTGTGACCCCGTGGTGGTCCCTTTGCCCCGACGAGACCAGGCAGTGCGCTTCGCCAGTGCGGAGGAACCACGTCCATCGTGGCCACGGCTATACCACGGCCTTTGTTATTTTCATGGCTGTGCGAGCCTCCTTGGCGCCTCGGAGTGAGTTGTAGCCCTTCCGCCACCGTCCACGCTTTGCATCGGCCTCTCCTTGGACATATAAAGAGGTCGAGGGAGCGAATTCGATTTCACATCGCCCGCAAATACCTCCCGTCTATTCGCGACGCCGACATGTCAAGCCACCCCATGTTCTTATCCCGATCTATGACCGTGAGGGACCTCATCAGGGCTTGCGACCCATATTCGGATGAAGTCGCTCAAGCATTTCTCAGATCAGAGGTGTGCTATCTCTTCCTGCCAGCATTTGCTTTGATTGAAGGATGGTGTAGAGGGTGGAACGGACTCTGGACGATACCTTCAAAGATACCAAGATTGAATTCGAGGACCTCGATGGTCTTTCCTGGCCAAAAACGCCTAAACAGCCTCAAGTCGACCCTGGCTCTCCACCTCTAGAACCGCTGTTCGGTCCTGGGAAACCCTCCATGCCGGCGACCATATACGAAACTGGTTGGATTAGCCCAATTTCACCTCCGGCTTCCAGCCAGGGTGGTTTTGACCGGTCAGCGTGTCAGGCGCGCCCGCGAACACTCTCGCGTTCGCGACGCACCTCCGGGGTTACCTCCACTCGAGTCGAAGCTTCTGATCCGTTCGCTTTCGTGCCCCTACCTCCCGGACTGGAACAGGAGATGGAATGGCAGAAAAAGGCTCAGATTGGGGCGTCGATGACGCGTCCCCCGTCCGTGAAATCCGTGGAAAACCAGTCGCGGCCTTTTGGTCTGGTGGAACTTCCACCGGTGGAAGACCTCTCCTTGTCGACGGGGCCACCCCCTGGTCTCCCTCCACCCCGCCCGGGATTCCGACCGCCACAGGGTGGTATTCCGTTTCCAACGCGGGTGTAGGGTGGCTGGGTTCTTTTTCTCTGGTGTTCATGTCTGTGGATAATATTCTATCACTCCTAATCGCAGGTACACAATAGTAATACATCGGCTCCACATATGAAGACACCAGATTGATCCTTCCAATGGGGTTGGCACCCACATGGGCGGAGAAGGTAATATCAAGAACGGTGGGTCTACCTAAGTATGTAAGGCTATCATCGTTAGCCGGTGCATCCCAGCTCCCCGCGTCCGCTGCGCTCGCAAACGTACTACTTGGATAACCAACAAACAAACCCCATTCATTCATCGACCCCTGTAGTTAATCACAGAGAATGATTCTCCGTGGTTCTCTCCCTATCTCAGGATCTGGAGGATTCCAGATAATCACTCGTCACGCTCCCAGAGACAAAAAACGCGTTCGTGATCCATCAAGCCGCTGATAAAGAAGCGACCGACTGGTTCAATGGCCACCTCGGATAAGCTGACCACGAATGAAACGAAACATTAAAGTCTTCGCCCAAGGACTCTTCAAATCACGAGGTTCTCAGAGTTCCTCGATTCGCGGAGGGATCGAACCTGGAAAGGTTAAATTCGCAACGACGCCACCGTTTTTGCTGCAAGCGATTTGTGATGTATTACACCTTCACATGAAGAGCCATGGTATATGTACACGGGTACAATGTGTACGATAGAGGATAGTTGTCAACCAATATGTCTATGTCTGTTGCTTGTCGTAAGTTCTAAAATTCGGTCGACGGCGGCCTTGCGCCCCCCAGCTGCTCTGCACAACCCGCTAATCTCCAGGGCCTTGGACCTATACCCCTCAGCTTCAGTACCGGGGCCAACTATGCGGGATAGGGCGGCAGCAAACTCGTCAGCGTCAATGTCTGGCGCAACGCTTCTATTCCCAAATATCCCAATCTTCCGGTATTCTGCTCGGTTCGCATTGTCGTAGAGGTCATACCATTGGGCAAGTATTACCTGCGGAAGTGCTGCGCTGTGACCCATTGGGGGAGGGGGGAGAAAAGGAAGTCAGCTCAATGTCGAAAGAGGCCCGATTGTCTCGGACTTGCGAGGATTTAATTAATATAAGAAGCTTGGCATTCCCTTACTCACAGTGCTGCCTCGAAGTATGAATTTGCCCCGCCGTGGTGGATGAGCGTCACAACGTTCTTATGTGTCATCACGGAGAAAGGATCGACCGGTATCCAGTCCACGATCATAAATCGCTCCTTGTCCTCGGCCTCCGGCAGTAGCTCGTCGATTATGTTCTTGAATGAGGAAAGTCGTGGTAACTTCCAAAGTACGCGCGTCTTGGGGTCCAATGCGGTTAGAAAACCCCGCAGTACTGCCCTCACTTGGGTTTCGGTGTACGTAAAGTGGGTTCCCATAGACATCAGGACCGCGGGGGCCGCATCCAACCATTTAGACAGCTGAGGGTCTAGATCTTGTAGGGGTGCGCTATCGAGGACGATGGGACCATATAAGCGTAGGTTACTGGGTTTGGTAAAGGGGAAGTCAAGGTCAATGATATCCGGTGAGATGACCTCCACCGCTTTACGTAGCGGTATTTCGTGAGGTAATCGACCAGGGATCCTATGAGAATTTCGGTATTCGACGAGCGTGGAAATTTCCCGAGCAGTAACGTAGGAGTAGAGCATGCGAAATTTCATCTTAATGTTCTTCCAGATCATTCTCCGGGGGATAGGGAACGGCAAACCGCTCCCATATCTAGACAAGGAAAGTTTGAGCATTTGGCATGGGAACTTGGGGATGTTTGAATTGGACGAGAGGGGAAGACGTACGCCGGGTAGTACCAGAAGAACTTAAGACGCGGGTGTGCCGTCCCGATAATGTCAAGTGCCGATGACGGGTTGCTCAGGATGTGTGGAGCATCCAGACTTGCGGCTGCGTCTCTCGCGGGGTTGAACAGGTAGTCTATCACAGTCAGGTCTGGATCTGTTGTCCGGATAACCCCCTTGCAATTTTCCACGATCTGCGAGTAGTCTTAAATTCGAGGGTTAGCCAGGTGGGGATCGAGGGGGTGTCAAATTTTACCCCACCTTCACACGACCAGGCTGTTACGATCGCACTCGCGATGTCGTACGCTTTGTAGGATTTTGTCGTGGGAGAGTGGATTAGGTCCTCGTCTCTGATCCCTCTTTGCCGTAGAGCAGTGTTCATATCCGTGCCGCGGATTGTGTGGAACGTCAGTGAGGAGGATGACCCGGACAATACGCGGTCACGAAGCGCAGCGACAGATTTTTCGAGTGCGGCAAATGACGCAACATGGACCTCGGTGTCGGGCCGGGAAAGCAATTCTGCCGCAAGGGCGAGAATGGTATTGGCCTGACCGCTTTCTGAATTGGTTATGAAGAGGATTGCAGTCCGACTCCTATGGGCCATGCCGCAGCGTGGGAGGTGGCAGGAAGGCGGCGGACGCGGGAGGTGTGGGGGGGATAAGCGGAAACATCGCGAGGGATTTATACGAGGTTGGCTCGATTATACTCGGCAGATGGATGCGAGCTGGTATTGGAATGCGGGATACGGGAGTGCGTGATTGGACGATCACTTGATACAATGGGCATCAGGGAGAACATTAAAAGAAAGTGGTGAAGTGAACTCGAGACGCTGTGATGATCACTTTACGAGGGTTCGTAGTGGGCCAGGAACAGGTGAACTCCCTTCGAGTCGAAAGTCACGGTTGTGCCACAGGAACAGAACAGGCACGTGACCACGTAGGTGTTTCCCCCTTTCCATTAGAGAATTCGAATGAAAAAGAGAAGAAAAAGCGCGAACCGAGGATTCCTCCAAGAATGGCGGGGCTTGGCGGGTTTCGCCTTCATAGGGCGCCCGCTATCCTATGTAATCCGCCCGGTGGACTGAATTGCACTACCAAACCTTAGCCTAGAGTTCACGGGGGTATGATCATATGGTCTTGGCAGAGCGTGGCACAGTGAGGTGTGGGGGTAGGGTAATATGCGATGTGCCAGCGTGGGTTGGGATCTGAACGGGTGTGATGGAGGGGGGGGGCAGGCTGAGGCGAATGGGTACCTCGCCGTCCCTCACCTCACGGGGACCAAAGAGTATATACTTTTGGGGCCGCACGCGTGTGCGCAGGTCACAATACACATGGCCAGTCGGTCGTCTCTGAAGATGGGGCAGGGAGTGCAAAGTGCATCGTCTCGGAATCGAACCGGGATGCACAGGTGGTGGGCATGGAAGGTGACAGCTTGGGATCCTAACAACTGCAAACAACCTCCTCCCAGCTGTCCAGCATGGATCAACCTCCACCATCCGTGACCGCGGTTTACCCCGTACAGGTCCGGTCAGACTCGTCCTCGAAGCAACCTCGGAGATCGGCTTCCCACCATTCGCTCTCGCATCAGCAGATGCAACAACTCCAAGACATCAAACCGACCTTACTTCCGAGCGCGAACCACAGGCAGAGATTCACGTACAAAGACAAGTTTCAGTCTCTGAGGGACAGGTATGAACAAGTCTCCGCGGTCCGTGCACTCCTTATACCTCCACGCGACCGTGGTTGGACTGAACACGCTCAACAGACGAACGAGGCCCTACGGAAAGAGCTTAGCCTTGCAGAGGAGAAGATGCAGAAACTAGAGGCTGAGAACAAGTACGCCAGCTAAACCCTTATTTCGTCTCTCGTCTGACCTGTCCACCCGAGCCTCCTGATTGATGGTATTGGGATCGTTGCTCCGTATAATCCTGCAATCGAGCAGCTCTTGGCAAGTCAGAATGTCGAGTGCCCCCCCCTCTCCCCGCCCACGCCACAGATGAACGGAACGCCAGATGATCCGGGAGGCCTGCAAACGGTCAATGGACACATTAAGGTATTATATTTCCTTCCAACTCCCCCGTCCCACCTTCGTTAAGCGTTCCAATACAGAGCTACCCGACCGCGACACCTGTTGCAGATTCACGCTGATGTAATTGTCGTGCTCAAATGCTATATACTTGCTTTGGGATCCCTTTCTGCCTCACACATTACGCGGGGTACGACAAACGGAGGCAACGTGTTCTTTATTTCCGAACGGGCGCCGCACAAATGTTTCGATTGTCAAGCCTATTTGCCGTCGCCTCAAGGGCAACACGCATCATTAAGTTTGATGAGTGGCTCCTCTTCACCTCCCTGTTGAGGTCCGGTTCAAGGAAAAGGGCTCTTTATGATACATTGCGGAAAGCTGACCTGATTTATTTCCCCCTTCTTTCTCTTTCTTCGAAAGCTACCGCTCACTTTGGCGCTGGGTATATAACCGTGTCGTACAACCACACGAGAAGCTCACCTCCCCCACTCTGTGCTCCAACATCGTATGTCCCCACCTTGCCCGCACGTCTCCTTGGCCCTCCTTTACTCACCACCAGTTTTGGCGACTCGGTTTGCAGAGTGGCTTCACTTATATCACAACTCTCGCTTCGATAGCCACTCATTTTTGTCGTTTTGACGACCATCCCTCCCTTCGTTCTGCGAACGGGACTACCAACTCTCATTCCACCTCGTTGGCTGTTACCATCGATTGGTGACCCTAATTCCCCCCAACGCGACAATTTGCAACGATGTCTTCTACTCGCAAATTAACTCAAATACCCTCTTGCATGCGCATGTCGTTCATTTACCCGTGGGAGAACTCACCTGAGAAAGAGATTGTGAGTGACAGGATAATGTCCCCCTTTTCTGACTCTGACTTTTCGTGTTGTAGGGTAACCCTCTTTCATTCGACCCCCCCGACATTTCGTCTGACATGGAGGCCATCTATGGTGAAGGCGCCGCGAAATACTTCCTCGCATCAACCACGACTAATGCCAACAAAGGCCTTCCCGTTTTCCTAGGTGATTCGCCATACGAGGACGTTTTCGCTGAGTTGTTTGGATCCGAACCCACCATCGAATCGCCATCGGGGATAGGGAGTTCTCCCGCTTCGTCGTCCGGCTACTCAAGCGTGAGTTCTACCCACCTCCTACACGAGCTCCAGGTGTTAATTGGGATTTAGGACCTCAGCTTCTTGTCCTGCGTTTCCCCTAGCCCGAGCCCAGAGCGCGGGGTTCCAGGTGGAAAAAAGGAACAGTGGACTACGATAAGCAACGCTCGCGCGCGCTGCCTCCCGTACCAACGGCGTCCACTGGACTCACCTCCCACCCCCACTTCCTTGCTGAGTTTCTCGGGCAGTCCAGGGCTCACACTCGGTCGCGCCTCCCCTCCAGCTCCCCCAACCAGTTCCCCAGTTTCCAGCAACCCTGACGATGTGATGACCCCGGAGTTCACGCGCAGCCTGCAATTCGTTTCGCCAGGGACACCGATGGCTGGTCCTCCGTCCCTTCCCGAAAGCCGTGGCCCAGCCCTTTCTGTTAACATGCCCCCAACCCTTCGTCCTCAGCGCCGTTCGAAGTCACCTGCGAAGTCACGACCCTCTCCTTCACGACCTACTCAGGAGATCGCCGCTGGTGCCCCAAAACGACCGGAGGCTTTTGCGCACCAATACTGTCGGTTCCCTAACTGTGACAGGCGTTTCGCTGACAAGAGGACGACGGAAAGGCACAGGCTAACGCATCTCGACTTTGGCACCTACGTTTGTCCCAATCCAGCGTGCGATAGTCGCACGAAAGCTCGACCCAACTTTGCAAGTGACTTTTCGCTCGGCCGACATCTCAAAGTGGTTGCAGATGATTCACCATGTGCTGTGGGGAAAGGACAGAGGTTATCGTTGTTCAAGCAAAATGCCGCCCAGGCGGAAGCACTGATACAGCAGTCCTTGGTACCCTTTGATCCCGCAATTCACACACCTTTCTGATTTGATATCAGCTGGTTATATGGTGACGTCCCCAGCGGATGCCCTTGTCCCCCTTGACCCTGTGCCTAGTTCGTTCGTTTTGTCCGCTCCCGCCCAGTTGTACCTCCACATCATAATAACCTGTATCCTAATTCGCTTGCAGTTTGTTGCACTTATTATTTTACTTATTCGTCACAATTTGGCTCTCAGAAGGGGGATACCTTAATGTTTGTTCTAATACGTCTTCTGTAAGTAAATAAGTTGGTGCGGTGAAGGGGGTGAAGGAGAACGTCTTGGGCAGCGGATGTGAAACCCAAGAGGATGATGTTAGACGCCGGCTGCTGCATTTCAGACCTTTGTCTCCTTCCTAGGACCTGGATTGCCTTTAGTCCGCCCTCATCGCGTCCTCGACGACCACGACACCGACCGTTCCTGTGCCCCTCTTGGGTATGGTCACATATCCAACCGGTCTTTCCCAGGTCAACGAAGAGTACGCATCGACACCTACGCACGGAGGCACAGTCACCACTGGTCACGAATTCGACATGGCAATCGCTGAAAAAACCGGAACAGATCAACCCCAGCCCTCACCCATGACCTTCCAGACAGTTCCGGCTCAGCGGCGACCAGGAGTCTCGTCACAACGACAGCGGCCGGTGTCGATGCCACCACAATCCTATGGTCAATCAAACGGAACCGTACCCGTTGAGCGCGAACGACAGCCCACCGAGGAGGCCCCAAGGCGACAGCAAAGCAGAGAGCAGTCGAATGCTCGCGTCTCTAGGGGTTCGAGCAGGGTTTTGGGGGACTACACCCTGGGCAAGACGTTGGGCGCGGGGAGCATGGGGAAAGTCAAGCTGGCCCAACACGCCAATAGCGACGAGAAGGTATGTCTTTTGTTCGATTTTTGAGTGTCTATCGGGCACTTATGGAGCGCCGCAGCTCGCTATCAAAATCCTGCCTCGTGTCATCCCCAACCCCAATCCCAGTTCTGAGACCGCAGCTAAGGCGGCCGCGAAGGATGCTTCCAAGGAGATCCGGACACTACGGGAAGCCGCCCTATCTATGCTTCTCCACCACCCTTACATCTGCGGTATGCGGGAGATGATCGTCCACCAGCACCATTACTACATGGTTTTCGAATATGTCAACGGGGGCCAGATGTTGGACTATATCATCAGCCACGGTCGCCTGCGAGAGCGTGTCGCGAGGAAATTTGCGCGGCAGATTGGGAGTGCGCTCGAATATTGTCACAAGAACAGCGTCGTGCACCGCGACCTTAAGATCGAGAACATCCTCATCTCACAGACCGGGAACATCAAGATCATCGACTTTGGCCTTTCCAACCTGTATGACCCATCGAGTCACCTAGGAACTTTCTGCGGATCCCTCTACTTTGCCGCTCCTGAACTGCTCAACGCGAAGGTGTACACTGGTCCCGAGGTGGACGTCTGGAGTTTTGGTGTCGTGCTTTATGTGTTGGTTTGCGGTAAGGTGCCCTTTGACGATCAGAGCATGCCCGCGTTACATGCCAAGATCAAACGAGGTTTAGTGGAATACCCTGTCTGGTTGAGCGCTGGTATGTTCCACCGTCCTACGCCCACCCCACGCATTGATTTGGTCTGTACCAGAATGTAAACACCTGCTGTCCCGCATGTTGGTGACGAATCCACCCGCCCGGGCAACCCTGACCGAAGTTATGAACCACCCGTGGATGACACGAGGCTTCCCAGGCGCCCCAGACCCTCACCTCGTTCACCGCGAGCCACTGCGATCCGATGAACTGGATAGGAACGTCATACGCGGCATGAAGGGTTTCGAGTTTGGAACGGAGGAAGAGATTGAGAGGAGGCTCCTGGATGTCCTAGAATCTGATGGATACCATCGTGCCGTCCAACACTGGGAACGCAAGAGAGGTATCAATAGCGGCCGGAACGGCGTCGTAAACGGCAAAACCTGGGACTCTCCTTCCAACACCTCCCTCGGATACGAGTCCGCGAAAACCGATGTGACCGCGTCACCATCCAAGAAATCGAAACGTTTCTCCGGATTCGACTTCTACCGCCGAAAACTATTCTCCCCGGGATCCTCTCCTCCTTCCACCCCGATGTCGCAATCACCTCCTAACTCCCAGTCCCATCTCTCCCTTGGCGATTCCCGCGAGCCCGCGGATCCCACATATGGATTCCATCCCCTCATTTCGATCTACTTTTTGGCCAGGGAGAAGATGGAGAGAGAACGTGTTTACGGTCCTGGACACTTCGCCAGTTCCCAGCTGTCACTCGCGACAAACACTACCCCCGCCCATAGCGCAGGTGTCAAGACGGAAGACGCCTCGACTAAGCAATCAGCTAACGCTCCTGCCAAGGTCAGCACCACAGAGCCAAATACCAAGGCCGATTATAGCATGGCACTGCCTCGGCTGCCAGCTCCAGAATCTTCACATTACTCTGGCATGTCTTACGAACCCACTGCTGCTACACCCTCTCCAACTACACCGGCCTTCCATCCGCAACCCAGATCCAGAGATTCCGCCGGTCTGACGATCAAACAACCCGATGGCATGGGAGATTTAGGCGTCCAACCCCAACCCCCGGCATCTCCTGGAAAGGCACCCATCCGGGCCCCACAGCCCTCCACACACAAGAGGAGTCACAGCCTCAGTCAACGGCAGAACGTTGCCCGTACCTGGACTGGCATGTTTGGACCGCCAAATAGTGTCCGGGAGGAGAAGGAGATTGCAGGTGATCAACCCACCATTCGGGAACCCCCTAAGACGGCCGGCCCGGAAATCACCCGATTCTCTGAGAAGATGGATTTACCTCCTATAGTGGACGAGTTTGGGGAGAAAACGGAGAAAGCCGAGGAGAAAGCCGCTGAGGACAAGACGCTCACTGCTTCCGTCAGCAGCTCTCCACCGGTCTCCACAGGCTCAACATTGGCGAGGAGGTTTGGGAGCCTGTTGGGCAAGGGAGATGAGCCTAGGCGATCGACTACCCATAGCAAGAGGACGAGTATCTTAGGCGGCCTTACCCCGAGACCTTCGACGGAAGCTGACGGCACCAAGAAGACAAGTATCAACGAGGATAGGAAGACCAGCGCTGAGAAGGAGAACGACGGTCCTGGATCTACCTCCTCTCCGATGTTGACCCAGAGCCAGAGCCAGCAACTCCCCAGCGCCCATCGACGGGCGCAGACCGTTCTCGATCCCCATGGGAGGGCAGGAAGGCACGAAAGGAGGAGCAGTACCGGCGGTTCTCTGTTATCTGGTGGAACGTTTGGTCGTCACCGCCGGCCATCAACCGGATTTAGCACTGTCCCTCGTCCATTTGGTGCCGGTGAGAAACTGTTCGGCAAGACCGAGGAGGTGGAGGAGAACACGGGCAATGACGAGACGACAGAGCACGGTATTCCGAAAGCGAGTAACGGCAAGGCTGCACTAGATGAGGAGGTTCACGACGACAAAGAGATTAAACCAATTTTCTTGAAGGGTCTCTTCAGGCAAGTCAAAAGGTTCATTTTCTAGAGGCGATCAAAGATCTTACGGCTACGATCAGTGTTGCCACGACATCGACAAAGAGTCCTAGTACCCTCAGGAGGGACATCCGTCAAGTATTGGATAGGATGCAAGTCCGGTATCGCGAAACTCGAACTGGGTTCGACTGCATCCACATGCCATCGATCGATCTTTCCTCATTCCCGGCGGAACAGCAAACCCGGCATAGAAAACAAGGTTCGTCAGGTTCAGATGAAAAGGCGAGCACGATTTCTCGGCGGGTCACGAAGCGGCCCTCGAAGCTGTCATTCAGGATGAGAGGCAGAGATCGCGAAAAAGAGAAGGAGAAGGGAGGGACCCCCGTGGAGAAAGAAAAGGATCTCCCCGGTCGGCCCTCCGGTGCGACCACCCTCACTGTGACCCCGAGCAGCGAATCCTCGTCGTTTTTCAATGTCATCTCCCATAACCCCGCGGCTGACAAAAATCCTCGATCAGAGACAGAGAGTACGTCGGCCACGGTGCAGGCGCCGGAAGACGTTCCAACCCCAGTTCCATCTTCCCCACCTTCAGTTTCCAAAACGCTCCCACCTATTCCACGGGATTATGCTGGTTCGCCCACACCCCAACACGCTATGTACCACACTGGCGAGCTCGACGAGGACGTGTTCGAGTCTATCGGCGCCAACAAGTTGGCAGTGCGTTTCGAGATTAATATTGTCAAGGTGGGCACCCTTTCTTGCCGCAGCGCTGTAGGGGTGTTGTGATTGACGGCTTCGCAGGTCCCATTATTACCGCTACACGGTCTCCAATTCCGAAGAGCGAGCGGTGATGGCTGGCAGTACCACATGCTCGCTCGTAGAGTTCTAACAGAACTCAAGTTATGACCCGTTCGTTCAATTGCTACGATTATATCCCTCCGTCTGTTCTTTTTTCCGCTAGTGCGATTTGACTACCTGTGCAGGAAGCGTTTTTCTTTTTATTATTATGCATTGAATCTACAGCGCAACGTCCAGGCTGATTGCTCTCCGATCCCCTCTAATCCCGCTTTTTTCCCTGTATCATACCGTATACATATGTCTGGTTCGGGTCGTTCTTCCTCTATTCCCTTACCTATCGGTTCTACTTCATGAAATCTTCATCTCGGGATAAGCGAATGCAGCTCATACTGATTTCCTCGTCGACCGTATGTAGGCGATGACATGGCAACTCTTACAACAGGTGGGTAAAACCAGACAGTGCCCAGGCCGCCGGCAAAAGGTACCGGCGGTGGAAGGATCTGGGATGACGAAAGATCATGGGAGTGTTGGCCTGATGGTATGTTGGCACGTAGACTACAACGCAGTACCCCCGCCGCTAGTCGGACTTCTTGGCGTCTTTCCTCGGTAACCATTTGACCGGGTGGGTGTTGTACGCTGGCCAAGGGGGGATGATGACCTGACAAGAATTCGTGAGGGATTCGTGACAAGGTCATGACGACGCACGAGAGTCAGGACGAAAACTGATGCACCAAACAAGGCAAAAGTGGTCTGAAGGGACTGTAGGGCAAAACCAGTCAAGAACGAGAGGACCTGAGGTGCCAGGTCAGGGATGGGGTCGGGGCGCGTGCGTGAGAGAGGCTGCGCACGGAGATGATCACGAGGGCGTAGTGGGTCGCCTTGTCGGTTACCCGCTGCCCCTCAAAATCCTGGACGATGGTTAGGACGGAGCGGCGAAAAGGGAGAGCGCGGGAAGAACTTGCGATGTTTTTATAGAAGATCTGGGGGAGGAGGTCAGTCATGATGAGTGAGGGAGAAGACGCCGATCATCCAAGGTTGTTGTCTGAGCCGGTTAGCGGGAGTAAGTACATTGGCGTCTAGGGCAGGCAGGTTCTAATCTTCCTCTTTAAATACCGGCGACGGTCTTTTCGTCCGGTTACGCACTGTGCCTGTACCTCGACTGCTGTCTCCGTCGGTCTGTCACCCTCCCCGCCAGCGGCACGGCCCGTTATTCCCCTGAGTCCGGCTAGACGAGAGCATGTTCGGAGCAGATCAGCGCCGGTCCCGGAATCCGCGGTGGTCAGCAACCAGTGGACAACAGGGTGAGCCTCAGCAGCTGCCAACTCAACCCTCATCCTCTACCTCCGGGATGGTCTCGGGCGCCCCCTCGTTCTACGATCCCAACGTGGTTGATCAACAGCCTCAGCCATCGCTAGATGATCAGTGGCTGCACCCTGCCGCGACCCAGTATGCGTCAGGATTGGACACCGGTGCCTATAATATCCCCTATCGGCAACAGCCCCAGTCTTCTAGGGCCCTTCTCCATGAATCTTTCACACCGCAGCAGCAGCGGACCGCCGCCCAGCCTCAGCAGTTACCTCAGACACAGCAGCAGGCGGCTCCTCACCTGCTGAACCAATACAATTTCGTCGTCCCCCAATACCAACCTCCTCAACAGACGCAATTCCCCCCTCTCGATCAGTCTGCCGCAACGAATTATCGACCGCAGGTCCTTAGCGAATCTTATCTGTACGGCCCAGCCCCCTTGGACCCCACGCAGAATGCGTCTAGGGCCGAGAATTACCCCTATTCGCAGCAGTTCCAGTTCTTTAATTCTCCCCTATCCGAGCTCGCGAATAACGCGACGCCATCCTCATCCTCTTCCGAGTTACTTGCGTACCAGCAGCCTCGTGGCCCTTCTGTTTCGCCTGCCATCTCCGATCGGTCGTCCCAGAAGAACACGAGTGGAATAACCCCGCCCCCACATACTTCGACAACTTCCACCGCAAACCCTGTCGCCCCCGCCCCCGCCCAATCAAATACCGCCCGAAACAAGGCGGTTGGCGGGAGCAAAAAGCGAAAGCGCCCCAAACGCCCAAAAACAGAGGACGACGATTCCACCACCGATACGGACGAGGATGACGGCGATGGTGCCGAGTTTTCCATTCATCTCACGCAGCCACCTCGTGGATCGGAGTTTGTCTTCCCCACCAGACTGTAAGCCGCCCTTTCAGCAATAATCCCCGGAATTTCCGCGTGGGACAGACATCATAGCCCGTTTGCCTGGGCGTCCCTTTCCGGCTCTTGACTATTACCGGAGCCTCCTCTTCCCACCCTTCCTCACGCCGATCCGATCGCTGACATCCTTCTCTCTCTGATAGTCCGGGAGCATGCACGAACTGCAAGAAACTCAAGGTGAGGCTTTCCGCGGGCGTCGAGGCCGATTAACGTTAGCTCACGTGAGCTTCGATTGTCTCCACACGCATGAATTTGCACCGCCCCAGATGAAATGCGATTTCCCGAGGAACGAGAATGTCTGTAAAAGGTGCAAGGCAGGCGGACGCCGGTGCGTAGTGACGGGTAGGAAGCCTCGGAGCGCTCCAAAGTAGGTTTTTTCATCTACGCCTCCAATCATTTCCGGGTTCCCGCATCCCATATAAAGGGCCGACTTTAGCCTCCTCTACTGGCATCAGTTCCGGAGATGTCCAGACCTTCATCACCCGTGTCTTCCGACGACGACGAGGCATTAACCATCCCTTCGTCTAGCAAACGGGAATACCTCCTGGCCCAGATCAAACAGAAGGATGCAATTATCGAGTCTCTCCTCAAACAGGTATGCTCCACGATGCTCTGCTTCCATGTCTCTCGCCGACAAGTCCCTGTAGTTGCACAACCCATACCTCGCAACGCCATTATCGATTGCTTCGTACCGAAGCTCCACATCCACCTCCGACCAGAACAACAAAACCGTTGCCGATTGGTTGGGCAAAATGACGTCCAGCTTCGATTGTGAAGTCAAGTCCGCTGGAGGGACCATGGGATCACAATCGTTCACGTTTACCTCACGTCCGAAGGACACCAACTCCGACACAGACTCTGATGGTGATGGCGTCACCACAGTGTTGGGTGCGGGTGCGCAGGATGACCCCAACAGCGACGATGAGGGTGGCGACGGTTCGGGAATCACGAGTAAAGCGGCCGGAGCTCTTCCCGATGTCGCTGTGCCTATCGGCTTGATTGCGAACCTGAGCTTGTCAAATAACAACAGTTCGGCGGGGAGGAACCAAAATGACGATGAGGACCTCGTGAGTTCTCATGATTTTCCTAGCGTCTGTGGCAACTGACGTGCTATACCTGAAGGGTTATGCAAATGAAAGCTATTTCAAGAAAGGTGTGTTCGGATGCCTCCGCACCCACCATTTCCCCGGTTTCCTCGTTTTGGGTTTGTTAATCCCCTCTTTCTTCAGGCGCTGCCACGGACCTGGGACTCCGGGCCTCTTTGATCGAACAACACACGCCCCCGGAGATTTTGGTTCACGGGCTGGTCACGCCTGCAGATGTAGAGAAGCTGTTTTCAATGTACGTGTGGGCACCCGCTCGTCTGGAACATTCCATGCACATAACCATATTGATCGCTAATCTCAATCCCCAGATTCTACACCAAACTAAATGTAGGTATCAGCGATGTTCCGTGACGCTCCAGCTCATCAGGAGTTGTTCTACAGCCCCATGTGTCTTTATTGGATCCCTCCCTGCACACGCCGACCAGTACTTATGCTAGATGCCCATTCCTGTTCACTGTTGGTACGTTTATTCATCCTCGTGCCTTTCTCAGGCCCGGTAAGCTAACCGGTAATGATCTAGTATGCGCCGTTTCGTCCCGGTACTATAAGGAAAAATCCGAAATATATCCGATAGCGATGCATTTCGCGAGGCATGCGGCCGCTAATGCGCTCATAGATGGTTGGAAGTCTGTGGAGTTGTGCCAGGCATATATCCTCCTTTCTACCTATGGCGTTCCCGCTAAACGTTGGGAGGAGGACCGGGGTTGGCTGTACATCGGGCTTGCGATTAGGTTCGTCAAATCGTGTCTCACATCTAAATTGTACTGACCTTGCCGCACCATCAGGATCGCTACGGATCTCAATCTGTATCTGCCGCAACCGAAGAAGGCGGCTAACGAGAAACAGGAGAGGGAAGCGCTGAACAAGACGAGAACGTGGTTGATATGTCACAACTTGGACCGCTCTACTGCCACACAGTTCGGGAAGCCACCCTCAATCAAAGAAGACTCGTGCGTGACTTCTTCCAACGTTCGCAGCCCTCGCTCACGGGATTTTCAGGGTTGTCAGGAAGTCTGCGGATTGGTACAAGAGGTCTCAGTTCAATGACCATGTAGGGAATCCCTGGAATGCGATGAACACAGGCTAACGCGGCGGCTTCATTCCACAGTACGACATCGGCTTATGCGGCTACACAAGTCTCCTGAGAATTGTGGCTAAGTTCCACGAGGAGTTGTTCTCGGACCCTGACACTGCCACTGGCTTGAACAAGGTAACGAGAAGTCCGTAGGTTTGGATCCATTGCGTTATGTCTTACGACACTTCCCGATCCTGGTAGTCCATCGATTTCAAAGCGGTCACCCAACGCCATGATGACAATTTGACGATGTTCAATGACGAATGGAAAGATAATTTTATTGAGGGTGATACCGGCGGTAAGTCGAACCTCGCTCCCATCATTCCACCCCTGATCATCCTTTACCGAATCTGCACAGAACCTTCGTACAAATTCAGGAGCTCCCTGCTTCCCTTGTACGTATATGCATCGGCCGACCGGCGATTTGGAGGAGCTAACCCGTCCTTATTCAGCCTCGTGAACTACTCAAGGCTGGTCATGCACTCATTCGGGTTCCAATACGCCTTCGAGAAACGGGTCGAGGTGGACCTGCGGCACTTCTACACGAAATGTTTCGGCGCCGCCACCTCCGTGATCAGGACTATGATTGAAGACTTGGCACCAAGCGGCTTCATGCTCTATTCTCCGGATGGTGAGCCGTTTCCTCTCTCCTCCGCATTCCCGGGGTCCGACATTGATCGGGTTTTGACAGGCCACTTCGTATTCACGTCCTTCGCGTCGGCGTTCCTGCTCAAGGTTAGTGCCGGTCAACCGCGTGTACAATGACTTACCCTGATATTCTGCTCGTTTCAGCTCCTACGGCCCGAGTTCTCATGGTTGGTCGAAGCCGATGACAAGATGAAGATTTTCGACCTCATTGGTCGTCTGATCCAAACCCTGAGTTCCCCAGAGGTCGCCATCGATAACAAGCATACCCCGAAGCTACACGCGAAGTTCCTCGCAGGGTTGCTCACAAAGCATCACCAAGACTCGAGCCAGGACCAGTTTTCCCAAACATCTCTTCCCCCGAGCAATCAGCCCGCAGGTGGGAACCCTGCTTCTTATGAGGGACAGCCACAGCCTTCCGGTTCTTCGACCCGGTACTACGGTCATGGTCCTGGGACCACACAGAGTACCTCGATGCCCCAAGGCGGGTTCGACAACATCTCATATGTTTCGGACCCAAACTTGTCTTCCCAACCCAGCATTTCCTTCTCACACGATATACCGCAGTACCAGCTCCAAACGTCGGACGGCGTGACTGCTGCCCAGGACAGTGCTGTAAACATGATGGCTGGCCTTTCCGAAGAAGAGATGCTCGCGACCTTGCGGGCTATTGGGAACCCCAACTGGTGGTCGAACGTAATGATGCCTGGGTATGGTAACCTTCCGTCAACGGTGATACGGCGTCTGATCATATGCGCACAAACAGATTCTCCTGGCCAAGTCCAACTTCGACCGGTTCTCCCGGAAGCACCGGACCGCTTCCTGTTCATTCCTTCCCTTCGAGCTCCTCTCTGTCAGGTGCTACCGGATTCGGTGGAGGGTTTGACATGTATCCGTCCGCTCAAGCCGCCTCAGTTTCACTTCACTAGAACAATTATATTCCTATCCCTCGCATCTTGGTCACTATGTCACAATTGTTATCCTCTGCTCCATGTAATGAAATATCAAGCTAGTATACGTAAATGCACATCCTTAGGAACTGTTTGTAATGGATCGAACCATCAGAGCACACCCTCGTGGGGCAGATAGTGTAAGGTTTCCCAATGTAACGGCAAAACAGTGCACAAGGAAGGAAGGGAAGAAAAACAAGAAAACACAACGACCGCCTTTCTCATGCAATAACACAACCACTATCCCCATCTCCCTTCAACCCCATCGCCGACCTCTCGGCCAGGATGGCATTCCGGGTTCGTAGATCCTCGACCTCCCTCTCAAGGCTGTCTCGTGCAACCTTCTCCTCGTACCTGAGCTTCACCGATAGGGGAAGGTAGAAATTGACCTCATCCCATGCGTTTATCCTGTCTTGCATCACTGCGCGAGAAGTGTCATCCACAAACGATTCGACATACGACCAACAGACCCCGGCTTCAATGTTACAATCCGCGGGGCAGATACGGCTGAGGAAGAGGGTAACTGCTTCGGGCTCCCCGATGCTGGAAAGGCCAACATTCAGATCCGTGAGCTTGGAGAAGGGGTGGGGGATTTCTGAGACCGATGGGAGGTCCACCTCCGTCGCGTGTAGGTATAGTCCGAGTTTCCGGAGATTGGGGCAGTTCCGCGCGAAGGGGAGTAACGCACGGAGTGTCAGACTTGGCTGTGTACCCATCGCTAACCCAAGGATTACCGGCTCCCTGTTGAGGTCGATCACTTCGAGCGTGGGCCATCTGCTTGTCAGTGTCTCTAGATCGTCTAGTGTCAGACAGAGCGGGATGGGGTACATCAACTCGAAGGTGGTTAAATGGGGGCAGTCGAGGAGGGGTTTGAGGGTGTCCAGTGTTAAAGCCTCGAATTCTGGCTCCATCTCTCCCCACTGGGTGCTCATAGTTGGTCCTGGGAGCGCCTCCAAGTAGATGCTCTTGATCAACGGGAAATTCTCTCCAACGACGGTGAGGTACTGGCGGACGGATGCCTCGCTCTCCACGGAGATTGCGTGGACGTAAATGGACGTCAGATTCTTCGCAGCAGGAGCAAGCGTGTCCGCGACCACCGGAATAAATCGCGAGAGATGTGCGCTGAGAGACAGGTCCCATAGCACCGGGAAACCGTCCTTGGGAATGCTGGGATTGAAATCCTCTACGTCGGCCTTGTCCCCGATACCTTGGTATTGCAAATATTGGAATTCGATGACACCGAGGCTGGGTGCCTTCGAGAGGGTCTCCATCATGCGACTTGTGATATGGAACGGGGGTACTACGATCTTCTCCAGGCGCGGAAGTTCACCGAGGAGATGGATAAAATCCTCTTCGATGGCCGAAGCAGGGCGCGAGGTCCGTAGGTCCAAAGTTGTAAGATGAGGCATCCGCGCCGGAATATTATCGAGGAAGGGACGAAGCGGCTCGGATCCGTTGTCCAGCCGGAGGTTAAACCGACGAACCGACTCATTCATGAACAGAACCGCGAACCTTCTGTGGCTGTGGAAGATGGTGGAATATGTGAACTCGCGAAGGTGTGGGAGTAGGCTGAGACTGGTCCTGGTTTCCGATATCTCTGCGAGAGAGGCGGCCGTGATTTGTGGTGTGTGGCCAACATCCTCGTAGGTGAACTTGCGAACGCGGCGAGCGTATGTCATAAAGCGGGACCAATCCTTCGGCTCTAATTTCCTCTCGAAGCTCTGAGCGTTACAGTAAGAAATCTGAGGTTGGTTCACGCCATGATCAGACCGCTTACATTAGTGAAGGTAGATACCGGTGCCAGGATAGAGAGAAGTTGCCTGGGGCTGCCCACTTCCCGCCAGAGCTTATCACGAGCTACCTCGGACCATACTTTGCAGACAACGGCGTTGTTCGCATTGGAAGCGGGGTCAACGTGGTCGAAGATGAGGTCAAGGAGTTCTGGGATGGAGCAGACGCGTTGAAGGACGGATTGGTACATGGCGGAAGTCTGGAGGGACGGGGGGCCACTTGGCGGACGGAAGAAGGAATGGGGTGCGACACGTGACTCGCGATCGCGTCAGTGGCACTTCTCACGGGTAGCAGCATGTATCACATCAGTGTCTTGGCGGATGCCCGCCCGGTGTGTACAAAAATACGCGGAAAAGGACATATGGTCTAAGTTTACTCGGGCCGCAGACCGGCGGTATCATCAGGAATGGCGGGCAGGTCCAGGAGGTTCGAGGAAACCATATGGTGTAACACCTTCCACACATCGTGGGGTCATGTCCACCCCACCAGGATCCCCGTACGGCAAATAACCCCACGGCCAGGTGGGGATGTAGCAAATTTCCTATATAATTAACCAGAGGTTTAGGAGATCCGTCAGAAAGGTGAGCCAAAGGCTGACCTCGGGCCCGCAAGAGGGGTTACATTTGAGCCAGATTGACCACCCTAGCCAATCCATAAGCTCAGAGGTGTCTGATTGCCACTTCCTGAGGAACCGTCTGAGCTCCTTGACATCAGCCTTCTCAGAATCAAACGCGTCCACCCAGATATCGCCCAGGACGCTGCAAATCTGGAAAAGAACCTCCTCCACGGCCCCTTTGATCACCTTCTCCTGCGATGTCAATAAGGTTTCGGGGGCCCAAGCGGTATGCGTGGACGCGCAATGCTTCACTACTGGATCAATCCACGACGGATCAACGGGGCCGGTGGGGTTGGGAGGAATGGCGGATGTGAGCATGTATGGGGTTAACATCGCTAGGACCTGGGACCTGGATTCCGCGACTCGTTCGGTAATGTTCCGCCTCGATTCCTGGTTCTGCAATATATGCCGCAGTAACTCTAGGTGCCCCCCGTGGCGATCGACGATGACTTGAGTGATACTTCCCCAATCAATCCCGCTCCCATGACCATCTCGAGTGAATAACTCTGTGAGCTGGTCCCGGACGTATTTAGAGTCTGCATCAGAGATTCCATCAAGGCGGAATTCTCCCCTGGACTTCCCAGCCCTGGCCTCAACTAGGCTGGAGAGTGCCGGATCGAAAAATGATACAACGCGGGAGTAGTCTATCTTGACCCGAGTTTCTCCAGGGGATCGATTATGCCACATCCCTGAGTTGAGGACTTCGAAAGAACTCGATACGTCGGAACGGATTCTTCCCCTCCAACCCGGTGGTAGTTCCAGAGTGGGGGGAAATGGCGGTGGATGGGGTGGTGGGTAAGGTGGCGGGTAAGGTGACAGGAAGGGGGGCGGAACGCGGTGGGATTGGTTAATGATGTCCGGACGAGGGCAATGGGGCGGCCCCGGATGAAGGTAATCCTCCTGATAATGGGAAACAATCTCGGACTCCGATACGAGCTCCATCCCCGCATCGAGGTCGCATATCATGATTTCGCTGTGTAGGGTCATATACCGGCTAACTTGGACGATAAACGAGACGAGTGATGCTCACAAGTCCATTTCCATTCTGAAGAAGGAGCCCCGTAAGTGAAACGTCGAATGAAGGAAAGGAGTCGAATCGATACCTGACAAATCCGTCCAGCTTGAACTTCTCTCCCCATTTACAGAGTTCGCGGATGCGAACGGGCTCGTTCCCGGCCATGTCAGGGCGGACCTTTCCCCATATCACGATATCCTGGGTGTCCATTACACCGGAATGCATTATCTTGGCGGCGCTGGACCCGTCGAAGTAGGCAAGGCGAAGGGGTCGTGTGGTCACGTAGGTATAGAGGTGGCACATCCCCAAACAAAAGTGGAAAGAATGTTCTGGGTCAGTCGCCAACCATTCCAGCTTCGCGCGTCGGTCGTTGCCCCTTCTGCCATGGTAGAGGATTGTCCCCGGCGGGACCGTTGCGGCAGTTATGGTATGCCCTATTTCAAATCAGCACACTAGAGCAGGTCAGTCGGAACGTCACTATACCGTTGGCGTGACGGGTATTAGGCCAGTGTTGAAGGAGTGAGCTAACAGACCAGAAGATGAGGTTTCCGGTCGAGTTTGCCCTGTCAGACGGCCACCGCGCCGATTCCGAGCCCGGAGTGTGTTGTTGGAAGGCTTGTTGGTCAGATGTGGCCACAGTCGCCACGGCACCAAGGACAACCAAGAGATCTGTCCACCAACGCATGTTGGACCAAATGAGAGTTGGCAACAAAGCCTAAGGACCGCGGGATCAAGCCCCTTATCCGCAGCATGGACCAAATAGCCAACGTGGAGACCTCTGATCCTTGGGTTCGTACCAAACTCAGCAGTGGTTTGGGTTGGGCCGAACTTTAGGATTAACTCTTACCGATAAGATCGGACTCCTCCCAGCGCTGAGCGCGTGAAGATATTATCTCATCGCCATCGCTCAGAGTTTTGAGGGTCGCCGTCCCGATTATTGGAATCAGCAAACTTGAAACTTTGAAGGAGATGATTACATTTGCCGAACACCGCCCGTGATTTCTGTCTCGGGGCATGGGTCAGAACCTCACAGAGCCTCGACATCAAACACTGAGTCGGGGCACCATTGGTAGGGCAAGCGCTGGCTGGTATCAACCAGTGCCAACGCGGTGCCATCGAGCGTCACCGTACCGATCAGCACCCTGGAGGACGTTCACCTGGCACCCGGGCAGCCACGGCACACCGGTAGAGGTGATAAGCGTCCCCCTCGAGAGCGAAGGTGACCTGAACCGTGGGAGACCGTTCGGGATATGGCGCTCTGAGAGGACTGGCCCGGTCTTGAATATCGAATCAGTAGTCCGGCCCAGAGCGCAGAAGGTCGGGCGCCCCGTTGCTGAATGCTACTCGTTCCAAGTGAGGGGGTGTTTGGGGTTCCTCATCAGCCCTATCCTGCTAGTGCTGGTTGTGGCTTGATGATCGAGATCGTCCACATGCTTCCTGCGAAAAGTATGTCGACCTCACTGTATGACAAGGAGAAACTCTCGGAAATTAGGAAAGAATCTCTGGATATCTACAACCGTATACGCTCCATCGCAGAGGACGCTCTCTTCGTGGAAAAGGTTGCAGAGCACTACGATGGATACCCTGTAATCCGTGCGGTCCACTTCTTGTCATTAACTGGGCTAGATTTGAACAGAGACCTACAGCAAACCTAAGGTGTGGAGCTTGGTATGTTAACCCGGACCTGGTATGTCCTCACTTGCACCACCAGGGCTAAGTGGGACTGCAGCTCGTGTGATCGTAGACTGGTGGTAAATTCGCCTACTTCAAATCCACGGACGGGCACTTCAACAACTGGTCATTTAATCTACGTCGCCCGAACGTACATCTGCTACCAATCCTCGCAGAGAACCCTGGGTATGCATGTCCCACAAGGTGGTTTATTGGTCGCGTTCTCAACTTTACATTAGAATCGTTGTGGTAGACTCGACCAGGGCGGGGAAACGAATACCCGATGCATTGTCAAAGACCGTCCCAATATGGTGCGCGGTGGTGAACAGAGCCATCGCCAAGAGGTTCCCCCGGGGGATCCCATCAGAATGGGAAACAAGTCTCTTCACCCCAACCACCTCAGTCAGTCGACAAGAGCACCACCAGATAGAGGAACGCATCGATGATTGGGCAGAGGGTCTTGCGGTAAATACCCATTTAGATTGAACCGGCGTCGCACTCTGACTGGTGACAGGAATCCGAGTATCAACTGCCTCTCCTCGAGAAGCCCGTGCGACCGATCTGGGTCGACCCGTCTACGATGGTCCTGCCAAGTTTCTCGGGATCCCAACCCTTCGTCCCACTGATCTGCCTCTCTGCCTCTAAGCAGATCAGGGAGGGTATCGAGAGGCGAAGGAACGGGTTCACTTATGTCCAGGGATCTGGGGATGACCATGAACTGTGGGGAAGGTATGCGACCATTCCCTTGCACAAAACACTCACGGTCTCAGAAACCGTTCTAGGGGGCTGACGCCACACACCTTTTGGTCTTCTCGGTCAACCCTCCTTTCCGCTCCGAGAAGTGACCTCGAGTCTACCATCGACGGTTTAGCGGACCCCCAGATTTTGAGAAGGGGTGGATCGACAGAGCCTGGCTGGACCTCTGCCCTCAAACCCGTGGATTTTGTCAAAGGAAGGCTCCTCTCGGCAGCCATTTTTGAACTACAAAATCTACCCCCACCTGTGTCGCCAGCTACTTTCGGAGGCACCGGACGTCGCATTGCGTACGTTCTTATTGCTCCTCACTCCCCGAACGAGCCTCTGGTTGAGGAAGAAGAAATTCGTTGTCAAAACATTCTCCGGATGCCCCTCCCCGCTGCGGTATCGGCCCGCTCCAACTTCCTCCTGTACGACATCTTGCCAAGGGCAATTCCGTTCATCAGAAAACATCTAATCGCTGGAGGGGATATTTGTGTCGCGTGCCCCACTGGGAAAGATTTAGGTCCAGGTGTGATTGTTACTGCATTGAGTCTCTTCTTCAGCGATGATGGGGATCTACTGTGTGGCGACGACATTGAGAATCAGGGTGAGCCAACAGGGGAATGACCGCATAGGTTTTCGATTGAATGTATCTCCAGGACTAGCGATCGATAAATCCACGATACGAAAACGGCTCCAATGGATCATTTCGAGCAACCCGAAAGTCAACCCCTCCAGAAACACCCTCAAACGGGTCAACGAATTCCTCATGTCCCATCTCCACCACCCGCACTACGTACCCCCACCGTCTATCCCTCGAACTAGCTCTTGAGTTCGACTCCGATACTCACCCTCGTGGCTGGACTTTGAACCCTGCGTCTGTGCAGAAGATTTCCATACGGAACGGCGCCTCGATTCCTTCCTTGAACGTAGACGGTACGATGAGGTATTCCCCGCGCACCATCGTGACCAACGGTGTCACTACCCCGGAGATCGCGTCGGAATAGGGGCCAGATGTCGTGATGTGCGCCGGAAGGGGTAAATTTTCGGGCCTACGGGGGAACACAGTGACGTTTAGTGCGGGAGTGATGTAGGAGGAAGAGTGGCGGTCTGCGAGCTGTAGCCTAATCCTATATGGCAACCGATAGAATCAGTAGTTACGCGGTCGGAACCTGCGGCACCCACTTGATCTGGCACGTCGACGGAACGTGCAAGTGGGATATCGGGTTGTCCATGTATCTAGGTGAACTGGGACTTCCAGCTGCGGTCTCCTCTCGCCTGAAAACTCTTCCATCAGTCCCGCGCTCGGTTACCCGGGTGCTGTGACGAACCACGATCCTTTGACCGTTTTCGAATACATCCCGGCACCCTCTTGGGGTATCGCTTCAAGGGATAACCGCCTCGTGCTCTCCACGCGAAGACTGAACGGACCCAAATGCTTCTGTGCTTCAAATGTTGAGACAATGACGGTATAACTCCCCGCTGTAAAGTTGGTCAGCTACGGGCCTGGCGAAGCCCCGCGGTAGTCGTACCATGGAGGTCGCCCACTGCGCTCACGAACCCATAGCTATACGTGCCGGATCCGCAGACAATATCTGTCTGCGCGACGCTGAAGTGCGCGGTCAGCCTGGAGAGGGTCATCCCCTTTACACTTACTCAAAGACCCTGCTCCCATCAGACCAGACAACCGATATGTTCAAAGGGGCGTCCTTGTTGGTTTGTCCCACCAGGACCACCCGAGCCTTTGAACCCCTTCCGACGACTTGTCTCCCTTCCTCGGGGTTGACTCGTAAGTGGTACTGCGGGTTCCTCATGTACGATGGGTTGGTGTAGTTCCCACCGGCGTTCTTGCTGGTGAACGTCCCATCAGCCTGATTTGGGAGGGTGAGAAGTTCGGTGCCAAATGTCAGCTTCCAAGGCCACCAAACTCAAACTCAACAAAAAAAAGGGGAGGAGACGACTAGTTGAGGAGGAGAGAGAGCGGTCCTCACTTTGTGGGAAAATGGCAGCTTGGTTGGCGTTTCGTCCCACGAAAGCGACGGGATCGTGGAGAACGCGGTGATCGTAAATCCTACTTCCTCTGCCTCCCCATCATACGAAGCGATTAGAGAAAGCGAGCCGTCTCGAATCTCTTCCGCGGATACTTGCGCCTGTAGATGCGATGAGAATCCAACATACGAGTCCTCTATTTGGATCCGCCCTCGAACACTTACCAGCACATGGGTGGAATTGGTGAATGAGCCCTAAGAGACAACACCCAGCCCTGATAAATATAGGCACACAGGTATTAAACCTGTCCCACTCACGGCCTCCGCGATTTGATCGATTTTCTGCTGGCTGATACGCCGGTCAAATTCGCTCTCAACTCGCAGGGCAATATAGTCGGAGTTCTTCTTCGTGTCTGTGACATGTCTAGTGAGCAGTACCCACAACTTCTGGTTCACTTCCCCGGCCGGGGATATGGTATTCGGGAATTTGATTCGAAGGTGGTAGTGACAGGCTGCGTATGAGATCAGGGTTGACAGGGTGGATGAAAGTCTTGAGCTCGGAACGCACCGTGTCCGTTTGCAAGGCCATCATTTTCTCGTGCCCAGATTCTGAAAGAGATGATACCAGTTGAGGAGGAGGGAATGATAGCAGAGCGGTACGGACGCACCCGTGAAATGACAATTGGTGGGGGAAAGCTGCGGGGTCCCAGCTAAAATACGCCCCTTCAAACGTTCGACAAACCTCATCCCAACTCATTTCAAATGTCGCTACGCGAGACTCAGGAGACGGATGAGTAGAAAATGACAAAAAGACCCCACGTGAATTTGTGGACGGCGACCCAGATTCCCAAGGGTCTAAGATCGTCAAGGCCCGATTTCCTTTGTCGTCAGAAATGCCTGAAAAAGGTTAAGAGTCAAGCCGAGCGTTCAAGAACGAGGGGTCTCTGACCTATAACCGCATAGCAATGAGAAGGGAGGAGGTTTATCTTTCCCCAACGGACGTCCTTCCGGTCAGAGGTTCCTAGCGTAAGGACGCAGTAGCCTAAAGAATAGTTATGAATTCCGTGACACCAGAGGAGATACGTCACAAACCCTTGACAAAGCCTTGGTATATCTGCGCCCACGTTTTCTCCCGTTGGAAAGCGGAACTATGAGGGCTTTAGAGAGCTATACTGATGCACTATGAATCGGGCTCGCCTGGAGAAGCACACGTAGTCCGGAATCCATCCAATCATAGCGCTTTTCAGAACATGTCAATGACGAGAACTGTCAGAAACATTAACACTCTCAACTGGAGGTCATCACCCGAATTCCTTGGAAACGTCAGCCCACAGGAATGACGTTTGCATGAAGAGAGCGACTTACGACCCAGGAAAGTCATATCCGCCCATAAGTTTCAGGTACTTGGAGAACCATCAGTTCGACTCACGGGCGACCCCAAGAGGACGTACCGCTTTCTCAAGCAAGCGCGGCCATAGCGTATGACTACTTCCAGTCGATAGGCCTAGCACATCACCGTTTGGAGACACAGGCAATGCGTCGTCGATCACTGGGAATCGAATAAGCAAGTCAGTTGGATTTGGAGGGACAAGAGGCCAACCTATCTGGAGTATGCCTGTCAAATATGTGCATGGGTGAAGATAGCACGGAGACTTACACGCCTTGAGCTTCCGTTAAAGTTGAATTCTGCGTCGTATAGGCAAGGTGCTGGTGGTCCGTCCGGGTCCATCCTGGGGCGCTGATGGAGAGATGATCGTCCGAGCTGTTGACATATTCAGATACCAGCCACCAAAAAATACCAGCAAACGCACCATGGAAGAGAACCGCTTGTGGTGGGCCAGACATACAACAATCGATGCGCAGACAGAACAGTCAGATATGATCCGTTGAGCGATATCTTGCGGCTCGACATCCTTGGAAGAATGGGTACAGTTCGAACAGAGCTCTGTTGGGAGTTTCCAGGTCCCTGACCGCGCAAGCTGCGCCTGGGCCAGCTCAGGCTGGTCAGGTTTATCCCTACGCCAGTCAACCTCTGGGGGCACACCCACGAGTTGTAAACGTACTCGCTGGGAAGTCTTGGATCCCGCCACAGTGGAATTGTTTTGCCATTAACGCGGGAGGACTTCTTCAGTACAGAGAACTGGGACTCTGACAGACCAGGTAAGGCAAGCCCAAGCGTGTGGACCGGACATACTCACGTTCCGAGAAAGCGTTTCTGACGACCGGTGTCAGGTCACGATGGACTGATTTAATCTTCTCCGCTCGCTGGAGGGCAACGCCAGCCCGGGACTTCGCATGGGCTGTCACCTTATCGTCTCTTGCCGTGCGGGCCAGGTGGAGGAAGTCGTCGGCAGCGCTGAGATAGAGCTTAAATGCCAGGTCCCAGTCTCTGGCTAATTCGGCCCTCGTTGCCTTGACGTATATGGCCTAAGATCACCTGAGGAACAAATAAAAACACTTCTTCATTGTAGCCGAACCTCTGGATCCTTTCTTGCACTCATTCTCTTGTTCGGGAATAGGACAGGGTAACAATCCAAGTCCGATCAAGCCTGTGGCGTCGCAAGCGTGAGAGCTGATTTCCAATTACGGCTACGGCCACGTAAAACGACCGGGCACAACGGCACCGCCGCCAAAAGGTCAAACTCATCGACGACGCCGACGACGCTACTATGACAGATTTCCTTTCAAGAGAGAGCGAGCTACTGGGCGGCCAGTTCTCTTCGGGTGACGACATCGATTTCGACCGCGCCGCCTCAGCTTTCCCCGATATTTCACTTGACGGCTCTAGCGACATCCCGACACCCACTCTTGGTGCAGGCGCACCAGCTTTATCTCACCAAACCAGCACGTCCAGCTACGCGGATTTTGACGACTTTGCTACACCACCCCCGCATACCGACGTGAAAGTTACCGGCGATGATGAGATTGAGCAGTTCGAGAGTCAATTCCCCGACCTCGACGTCCCGGTTGTGAGAATAAACTCTAACACTCGACCACCCACGCTCGTGCTGACGATCCTTTTCAGTCTTTACCTCCTACAATCCAACAGCAGCCCACGTTCGGGGGTGCCCCGACGTTCGCTCCGCGCCCTCAACCGCCTGCTGCAACCCCCATCTTTAATGCGCAGTTGGAAGAGGATGAACCGGAAGTGATTAAGTACGATCCCTTACCGACCGTGAAGTGCTACGGGACGCTAATGAATCTTCCCAGGGAATGGCGCGAAAAGCAAGAGGATGCTATCAAGGCCCGTGACGCTGCATCGAAGGCGAAACGCCAGGAGACCATCGTCAAGGCGGAACGCGCAATTGATGCTTTCTACGAGGAGTATGCTCGTAAGAAGGAGAGGAACATCAGGGAAAACAAGTGGGTCTTATTTAGAGCCCGCGTCTACAGACATGAATCTAAGATCTCCGCAGGGAACACGAGAAGCAGTTCCTCGAGGAACAATCGCTTTCCCTTTCGTCTGGAACCACTTGGTCACGAATCTGCGACCTTGTCGACCTACAAAACTCACAAAGCAAAACTATCGCCCGAGCGGGACCTAACACCACTGACATCTCCCGATACAAGGAGGTCTTGCTGCGTCTGAAGAGGGAAGGAGAAAACGCGCCTGGGGCTCAAGGTTACTGAATAGACGTATATCCGAGTTCCTAATCTATCGCTTTCTCTGTTAAATTCCGAAACGCATGCTCTCGTGCGACCCTCAAAGCTTCGTCTGCACCTCACTGGTAGCTGCTGGGAGGTGAGTAAGGATCCACGCAATAACATCGTCCGTGAACTTCTGGTCCATGCCATCGGGTTCGTTGGCGAGCTCGTGGTATCCGCCCTGGATGAGTCCAATTGAGTGGCAGACGTAACGCGACCAAACAGCCACGTACCGGGTAGGAGGAGAACGTCTTGTCATCAGCCTTGACCTTCTCTACGAATGACTTTGACGCGTCGTGGGAGGTGACCTAAACGAAAACTCAACGACGTATCAAGCATGACGAATTAGGTCCTACCTTATCAGCGTCACCATGAAGGATTATAAGCTGCAAACACTGATGATCAGTATCCCGTTCTGTCTCAACGGAATGATTCCGGCGCATACAGGAAGGAACTGCGGGAAGTGGATGTAATCCTCGTCGAGCAGCTTCTTGCCCTAGAGAGGCGTGAGAGTGTTAGAAAGGCTACAGCAATCCAGAGCAACCCTCACGCACCCCGTCGAACATATCAGTGAGCCCACTGACAGTTCCGGATTGCCTGATGAGTGGGTCGCTGAGGACCTTATTCCTCTCGGGATTACGGTTGAGATCCTACAAAATCAGGCGCCTAGTCAGGAAACAACATCCAGCTAACGTGTGTGGGTCCCTCCTACCTCCTCGTTCATGGGAGTGGGGACTTGCAGATTTGGCAGGAATGGCCTGGCCTTCCTGCCCAACCACCTCTGGAAAGGCGACGCCGGGGTTGACAAAATCAACAATGGGCTCGAAGCGATCACCCCGGACAAGAGTTTGACGGTATCCGGCGAAGGAGGGCCAGTTGTCCTCGTCGCGAAGCCGAGGACGTTCCCGCCTCCCTAGACATCCGAACCGAACAAAATCAGGCAACCACAAAACACCGGACAGATGCGCCGAATACTGACCATAGAATGACCCATCAAGAAGGTAGGGACGTCGGGGACCTCCTTCCTCGCATGCCCAATCGCCCACTCAATATCTCCGAACTGTTCCTTCCAACTCGTCTTCCCATAAGAGCTACCCTTGCTCTTATTCGCCGCGTCCAATGCAGTCTTGCCGAACCCACGAGCGTCGTAAGTGAAGAGAGTGATCCCTTTCTCGGGATACTTGACGTGCACGTGGTCGTATCGGCCGATATGTTCAGCAAAGCCGTGAACGAAAACGAGTAGGGCCTTGGGCTGATCAGCCTTGTAGGTCCTAGTGTAGAACTTAGTTCCAGCGGGGCCGGCGAGCCAACTCTCCTCGAATGCGGCGGAGGACATGGCGGGGGCGGGTCAGGGTCGCGTGTCACGCGTAAACGGCGACCTCAGCGTGCAACGTTTGAATATGGAATGGAGGCACCGCTTGTTTCATATCTCTCCCGGAGTCGAGGCATGTTCGATGGGAAACAACAAGAATCCGACCAATTCCTGCGCCAAGAGATGGGACAGAATATGCAACTACTAGTCTTGAGCTTCTCTTAGTCTTTATTTCAAAGGTTGGTTATGCTACTGGTAAAACAAGCCACAGAAGATACGAAAACGCAACGGAAGGAAAGTGTGAGAATAATGATAGATATGTCCAAGGCGAAAGGTAGTAGGGAGTGTGGGGGGGAGGTAAACCCACGGACGAGATTGACCGATCGTGGGTGAATGCACATACGCCCATCGCATGAGTGTCAGGTCAAGTGCGGCGCGAGATAGGAGAGAGGGAGCGAGTGATTCTAAAACGGCAAAACAAGAGAGGACGATAAATCCAGACACCAGATTACACAGCGATGAGATGCGAGAAACGGATGAGAAAAAGAGGCAGCTTGCAAGAAATCCAAGGGAGGGGTCATGTCGTCTGGGGAACCGGTCCATCGACAAACGATGACCGATTGTAATCTGCGGCTGAAAGGGTGTCAACATCTCGAAGAGTTCACCGGCTCGAAAGAAAGGCACTCACTGTTCATCCACACTTCGTTGCCCCACCATTTCAGCGTAACACCTCCTTTTGGATATTGGAGAGTGAAAAAGATGAAGATGTAACAGAACACAGTGCCTGTTGAAAGAAAACAGGTCAGGCCGAGCTCTCTTGACAGAACCAAACTGCAGACATACCAGAGTCCAGTGCGGCGCTTGTAACATAGTTGAACTTCGACCACCACAAAAAGTTCTTCCGCCTGATCCAATACTGGAAGATGAACCCAACCAAGAACCACGAGGAATAGTTGATGCCGGTGGCTGGAGGGATAAATCCGACGCCGTTCAGGACGATTGGCGTGCTGATGTATTTAACCCTCGACTTCGGGTGCCATCGTTGCCAGAGCCAGAAGGGGAATGGCAAAAATGCACCGACGATGATAGCGTATAGGAATGGATAATAGACCGAACCAGGCCCGAATTGTCGCTTTGGTCCGACCAAGCCCCAAATGGCGGAGGCGGTGAAGAAGACCTGATTGTGCGGGCAAGTCAACGAGCTTTTCTGACCCTTCTCACAGATGTCGGGGATGTTGGCAAACATCCACTGTTTAACTCCGACCTGCGCGAAAGCGGCCAAGCACGTGCAAACCAGTTGGACTGTTTCTATATTAGCGGCGGGGTTGGAATAAGCGATGGGAAAGTCTTACCCAAAAATGTAGATCGCGGTGGCACTTTGATATAGTGACCAAGCTTCAGGTCTTGGACAAAGAAAGTCGCCTCTGTCAAGGTTTGCACGGAGTAAGCCTTGAATACCTGATATCGCATGGTCAATGACAGGTCGGGCAGGCAACCGAATAAGTGACTAACCATGTTCGCCAACGGGTTACCAGGTAGTAACGTGCCAGGGATGATTTGTGCAATGAGGTTGAGGGTGATCTGAGTGTGAGATTGGTAATTAGGCCGTGGGTTACCGACTCATGTGAATAGTGATACTCACTGATTGACCCGTCATCGCGTAGATGAATCCGCTGGGTAGCACGTATATCACTGGCAATAAGACCGCGAGGAGCAATGCCCAGACTGGAACGCCAGTCTTCCAAACTTCCATTGCGATGATCGCGCACGCGAAAAAGCTAACGAAGGCAATAGCATACCACCAATCAGGGACTTCGGGGTAGTTCCTCATCAATTTGGCATGGATATCGTCCTTCTCAACCTTCATCCTCTTGAAGCCGTTGATCAGCGTACGCCCGTGGTATAACAGAGTATGGACGAGAACGCAAGTGGAGAGAGTGAACGCGAGGAGGTAGGTCATTGCAAGAGTCGCCGGGAGGTAGAGGGGAGAGTAGTTGTTGTAGGCTTCCATATCGAACTTGTCTTCGGTTGTCAGGACCCGGGTGACGTTATATTCGTCGCCGAACTTGTCATAGAGCACATTGGCGGAGATGGGGAAATGCGCCAAATGCCACGTCTGTGAAGAGCTGGTCAGTACGCAGGTCGAAGGTTCAGTTGCATATGACTAACGTTGGTGTAATAAAGGATGGGAACCATGATCCAATAGAAGAGAACGAATCCAGCGAAGACGTGAACCTCCGCCCACCATGGGATCATGAGGGGGCTTCCAATCCATGCGATCTGCGACCAGTCGAACGTCACGACACTCATTCCCAAACCAGTAGCAACCCCAAAGAGCTGATTAACAGCGACGTTCTTTGGGACAATCCAGCAAATCCACGAAAATACCGAGAGCCCCGTGAACAGGAATCCTAGATGTTATATTAAGAAACGAATAGGCAACTCCAGAGTTGTCAGAGGTGAACTTACCGGGGAGGAAGAAGAAAGCGAACGTTCCTCCTAAGAGGTACATGAAAAATCGGTATCGGCTGATACCACCGCTCTCCTCGTCCTCTTCGGCGTGGAGGGTATTCAACAAAGTACAGGCGACCAAGTTTTGCGGCCAAACCATACTGGCGGGCCAGACGAGGAATCGGCGACATAGTCCGGCCAAACCAAACCCAGTCAGCTGTGTGGCCAACACAAGCGTGACGTCAAACCCGTAGCCGTATACGACTTCGTAGTATTTTTCAAGAACCACGATGGCGTTCAAGGCGTACGGAGGGGTGACCGCAACGTTGGCCATGATGTACACCAAGACGTGTTCCTTGATGTTCCAAGGTCCAGGGTTGAGGGATATCTCCAGCCCACCAAGCCACCTCGGTAGCCGATAGTTCTTGGCCGGGACGACGAAAGCCATGAACTTACCAATAGGGTATGAAATCAGGAGCAGAGCGAGGGGGGCCACTGACGGTGCCGGCGATCGGAAGGTGTAATATACGTTCAGAGCGCTAGAAACAGGCGCGTCAGACGAGAGGAACTGCCTGTACGTATGACGAAACGTACGCAGAGATGAGGCAAAGAGTAAGACCAATCAACCACATCCGCATCGTCATGGCGGGCATCTCTGGGTCGTCAATGTTGGACACTGATGCCCGAACCTCTGGGAACGGGCTGTCGTCCTCCTCTTCACCCAAGGTATCAAAGTCGAACCCCATCCTGCACATGGGAGACAGTCAGCATCGGGTATATCACAAACAACCCGGTTTGACAAGTGGGAAAAAGCGACAGCGGAAACGTCGCCACGAGGGAGGTGGGAACTCACTTTATGGACTCAGTCCGACTCTCGGAGTCAATCATGCTCGCAGAACTGTCCAACCCAGACATTGAATGAGACTTGCCGCTTGAAGTACCGTAGTTTGGTTCCCCTTCCCGCATTTTTTCTTTGCCAGACGTGAGGGAAAAATTGCCGCGTCGCGAGCTAACCTTGGTACTTTCGTACTGAGAAAGCGAATGGCCGTCTATTGAAAGGGGAGTTTGTGGCATAATGCGCCGAAGTCGGTACGGGTCGTCGACCGCATGCTGTGAGTCGGTGGAAGGCGGAGTCTCGACTACACCCGTTGGGGGAGGGTTGAGTGCTTGTTGGTGTAGCAGCAGCAGGTTCGAGAGCGCGTTGGTACTGGGCTGACCAGAGTCTTGCGGAGGGCTGGAGGGGTCGAATACTGGGGCGGGGAAGGTTACATGTCGCGGCTCAGCCGATTCATTTGGCGGGCTCGAAGGGGACTGGAGAATTGGGGGTGGAGCACCGGCTTGTTGGTCGGCGGTGGTGGGGGGTACGTAGGCGAAAACGTCTTCCTCCTCGCTCTCGTCCTCTTCTTCAATGGAATAGTCGTTCGAGTAGGTGTAGCCGGTTCCCTGACTGGTGGAATAATACCCGCCCGAGGTCGTTGGCCTGTGTGACGAAGTTTGAGGACGAGAAGAAGAGTCTGCCGTCGGGAGCTCTCGTCCCTGCATTTTTGGGGAGGGTTGCTGTGGACGAGGAGGACGGAGGAGACGGGGGACGGTGGGGACGGCGGGAGGAGGGAGGGTGGGACTTGGCAGTAGATATCGTATCTGTCCACCTTTGGCGCCTACTCACCAAGGCACATCCCAGGACAACGGGACCCCGAAACCTCGCCGGCCGGCCATCCCGGCACCCTCCGGTATCATTGATCGTGCCTGGCCTCAGGTCTCCATTCCGCCCCCACCAAGAACTTAAGTTACAGGATATGTGTACTGTACACGCACACGTCCCCCCTCGTCGTCATCTCCGTGCCCTCCAGGCGAAACCCAGACATACATAATCGGGGCCGTCCATCAGAGGTGACCCTATACCACCCCGCCATCACCCCCCAATGACAGTAATCTCCCACCGATTCACCAGCCGTACAAAAGTCCCACCCCTGAACCTGTCAGACGCGAGCCAGCCGTCAGTGGACCTCTGTCTTGTAACGTCACTCGTCGATCGTCTCTTCCCTTTGCGTCCTGTCCTCCTAGTCTCCAGAACTCGTGACAGTGCGGTTCGCAATAGCTTGGGAATCCATTGCGCGGATACTGGCGAGGTAGAAAAGCAGCCAGATGTGATGTTGGGTTCCCATATTGTCCTTCACATGTCCAGTGGCGTGCCGACATGACAGCCCTAGTTTATTTTTACTCAACAAGGTAGACCCTTTCTGGCCGGACCTTACCTAGGAACCTCAGTGTCTGAATCCCACAGGCCTGAATCCCGCGGTACTGTGAGCTCGAGGTAAGTCGTACCTGATCTGAAATGCGTTGGGAAAGGGTGCGATTGTGGCGGTATTTCACATCAGCCTTTCTGCGTAAACGCTCCCCCTCTGCAATGAAATTTCCCACCACCCCCGACTCGTGTTCTGGTTCCAGGCGACCGACAAATACGTTCGCCTCTCCGGAATCTGGAAAGCGGGTGGGATTGTCAGTGATTGAGGGGGATGAAACGATACACCCAAAGGATGGCAGGCCAAAGGGTGGTCGACGGTGGGTCGGAGTGCGAGGCGGATTTGAGATTAGTTCAAGGCACATCCGATCGGTCGCTGGCGTTCCATTCTCGAAATGAAACTAAGTATGTCACGAAAAGGCATTGACTCACAACGTGGCCTAAAACCCTCCGATTACGAATTCGAGGAGGCAAAATAACCTTGGAAAACATGGCCCCGTCCACCTAAGTAATCGCCGCATATCCTCGGGATCGGCGTCCCGAGCTGTGTCATATCTCTAACGTGTCCTTTCCGGTGGTGGGGGTTTGCTGGGCCGGGTTGAGTATCCCGATGGGTCGGAAAACCCGGCAACTAGAAATAAATAAATAAATCGTGATCACGTAATCCTCACTGGCCCGACTCCCAGGAACTCACCGGTGAGATTATCGATGGGCACGCATGGAGGGTGTGCATCACTCCCATTCAATCATACAGCATCTGAGAGCGCGAGGGGGCTACCGTCAAGCGCAAGGGGTGGGAACCTAGAACGCGAACCCGAGCGAAGAATGAACTGGAGCGGTGGAAACGCTCCTCACCGAAGAACCTTGACCCTTACCAGGAGACGATCGTTGCCTGCGAAGGAAAGTAGATCGGTTGCGTACGCGTGCATCCAATACCGGATGAGAGGTGGAACACATCAAGGGTGATCCAAAAGGGGATTGAACCCACATCCTCGGCCTTTCCCTCGATGTTCCGGGCCCTGCATCAACCACCCTCCGTCGTCGAGCCGTCGAGCACCGGGCGCCAAAGCTCCTCCGCCGGTGGTGGCAGGGCGGCCGGAGCGCCGTCGGACCCTCGATTGATCAGAGAACGAGCGAACGCAGCTCCCATCGTCAGCATGCGGGTAGCGTGGTCTCTGATAAAGCAGTAGCCAGCTGGGTGCGCCCAGCCTCCCCAACTAACCATGCCTATGGTAAGCAACACAGAACTGGCCAGCGTGAGGGAAATACCGGTCGAGGCATCAGATGATCTCTGGGCTGTGGGTGGCCAAGGGATCCCAGCATGATACACGGCTCGTTCGCTTATGTGCGGGGAGAACGCACATAAGTAGTAGGATCACTATTCAAACATCAACAAACTTATGAAGAAACCGCTACTGATGTCCCTCGAGGCAGTCCCAGACCTATCTAGGGCAAAAGAGCGGACCCTGTACGGCGGAGGGTTTGCCCACAACAGGGTCAACCGATTTGGCGCAAAGGCTGATGCGGGCGAGTCAGGCACCAAAAAGGATCTTGGCTACAAAAGGCGGAAAACGGAGACCAGGATCGACAACCGAGCGGTGACGCCGAGACCATGAAACCCCGACACCGAAACAATGTTCTCGACAATCTGAAGTGGTCGGGATTGTGGGGGAGGGAATGAACGGGCAGTATGTAAGGGTTCTCCGGCACCGAGGAAGATCCGCGCGTATGACCAGGGATGTGGCAAACTGGTGCCATTAGCGATGCCAACTGGTGCGATTGACGCGGTCAAGTCCAAAAACGCGTTAGAGAGCCGAAGAGCAGTGAAGGCAGTTCGTAAACTTTTCGCTGGCTCCCCAGACTTCAAGCATCGCCGTCTGCGGAAACGGGGTGGCGGAGGGGTTGAGGAACACTTATGCGAATTGCCGGTGTCATTTGGTCGGACAGGTGAGGAAAACATTCACAACGTACACCGAATGGTTCGGTGCCCTGTGTGGGAACAATCCCACCATACAAGGCGCACAATTAGAATGGGTGTCCGACAGACGGCTTGATAAATACGCGTGTCAAACAAGAACTGAAAGTTACAAGTGGTAAGGGGTTGGGTATACTGTACACGATTAGGGCATCATCTTGCGATCAAAGTCCCTCGGCGGCGAAAAGGTAGTTGAGAGTAGCAGCCAACCGAATCCCAGCCATTGCGAACAACCTCTCCACGACCCACTCGCGGGCAATCTTCCCGCCGTACTCGGGCGTGTCTAACTCCAGATAAGGGCGCGACGGCCGTCCGCCGAACTTCGACGACGGGCCACCGTACGGAGGTTCATCCATCTCTTTGGGCCAGATCCACTCGCAGTTCATCTCGTGGATTGGAGTCGCCCAGTAATAGGGACATACGACTTCATCGTCCGTATCAATTGGCTTCCAAGCCCCCCCAATGACAAGTTGTTTCGTCTGTTGCCACAACGAGAGCGGTTCTGGGTCCTCTTGGCCTGGGCATCCGAGCCACGAGGTAACTTCGTCCCGCCATTTTCCGCCGATACCGTCGATGACGATCTTCCGAATCAAAGGGTCATAGATAGCTCCTCGAAGGTGCTTTTCCATCTCGTGATTAGGAATAGGGTTGGTGTAGTTGCTCGGGGTAGTTCGGATGGCTTTGGCGACAATAAGGCCATCCCACATGGAATGTAAATCTATGCAGAAGAGATGGGTACATTTAGCGTCCTATCCTTGGTCGACGGGGGTTGACCACTCACTTGTGATCCGCCCATCCCATCTGACCTTGTCACTGTTGCCGCCGCGGTCCCGGCCAGTCAAATGTAGAGGCATGTGCAGGTCACCAAAGAAATGGATCAAGAACTTAAGAGCCTCTTCGGCGACGGGATCACCCTCAGGTCCCCCAGCTTCAACCCATTCAGCCAGCAACCTAGTAGTATTCCGAATACCACCCAGGACGTTCATTCCCTCGCGGCCGCTCCAGCCGGTCGGTCCGGGGAAGAAACACTGCTGAGGAGGGTGGTCGCCCTTCCCACCAACGTAATGGAGAGGTCCAGACCAGCGCATATGATAGCGGAACTTGTCGGCCCACGTCGCAACGTACGATAGAGAACAAGCTCGCGCAGGTTCGCCTGGGGTATCGGCGTCTGATTGACCGGACGGGTATAGGATGGAGCAGAGGACGGGGAGGACGTTCGGATAAAGATGCATCTGAGCTATTGTTGCTACAATCTCGTGTCCTGTGGGATCGGGGTTACTCCGTCGTACTTTCTTTCAAAGGAACAACGGCGGACTAACCTGCCGCTCCCCAAGCAACCGCGCCAGGTATAGCAACGGAAGCAATGACGCCGAGACTGACGAACAAGTTGAACTTGAGTTTCATCCTGGGTGACTGTGGTGGTATTGGGGGAAGGAAAGGAAGGGAGAAATGGCGGCAACACGCCGTTTATAGACCGAACGGGGTGGCCAAAGAGAGAGAGGCGGTTCACTTCACTGGTGCCGGAGTGAGAATCAACCAAAAACGGAATACAGGTCCGGCCCGCCTTTTTGTTTCCGTCGATCGCGGGGGCCATCCATTCAGATGGAGCCCTTTGTGCATGAGGAGGGACGATACAAGGTGCGTTTGTTTGGTATGTATTATAGGTACGTGCATGTAGAATAAATCAAGCCAGTATCCATTTCCTCGAAAGAAAAAAAGGGCCAATTGGCGCCTAGGCGCATCGCCTGCAAAGTCAACTGGGGCGCAGCATTTCCTGGAAACAACATCAAGAGAGTTCTGCGAGTGAGGAGAGAACGGAACTCACGGAATTAGAAGGGGGCTCTTGCAGAACTGTGAGTGAGTGAGCTGGGCAAGACGGTAAAGGTCCCTCGTTCGGTGAATGAATTGAGTTTGAGCGGGAACTTGGGCTCGGACCGAGGGCTACGAAATACCCCCATCGTGAGGACCAACCTCAATCTGTGACCTCGTTCCGCCGCCTTGATAGCGAGGGCTTCCAGGCAAGTTTCTACCTCCTCCCACCCACTGAGTCCGATACCATAACAATTGCGCATCCGCGCTTCGTGAATTGTAAGCTCTTCGGGTACGTTGACGATGGTGTGGAGTATTGGCAGGATCCAGTCGTCCAAGGTGTCAAGATCCCTCGTACTCAGCCGGAGGTGTTGTAGTCTGGCGAACGAACTGAGATCTACGAATGGCTGATCCGGTGGAAATTGTTCCAGTAGCGAATCCACGGTCCCAGCATCTTAGTAGACCATTAGCCAGGAGGAAGTATACAAGTGGTCAGAATCTACACACTTCTCGATGGCGCCAAAACCTGTAGCCTCTTCAGCGTAGGAGCACATACGGCAACCACGTCGGATAACGGTTGACGGAATAGACACTCTGCAACCCGAACCTCCTGGAACCGTATTGGGCGAGTGGCGAACTCCCTCAGGAAGGTGTCGCCCTCACGCTCGCTGCCACCGATGTAGAGGCGACCACGTAAGCGTTCGACAGCCCTCTGAGGATACGCCCCCTTCTCGTGGAACCGTCGCACCCTCCCATGACCTAAATTTAGGTCCTCCAAGTGGGGGAAGCAGTCGATCAAGGCGAGGAGTTCGTTGGGGGTGTCCATGGCCGTCGAGCTGACCTCTAGGTATCGGACTGACTCGATGAACGTGGGGACGGACGTCCGCTGAAGCGGCAAGACGAGGGGTGTGATGTCGTATTGGGTGAAGATGAGGTTCTCCACCTTCGGAAAAGCGACCATATGCGTCAAGATTTGACTGAAGGTCTCATGAGTAATCCACTCTTCGGTCTTCTCCCGGAAGCGCAGCGCTTGCACAAAACCGTATGGGCTGGTCTCCCCATGGGAAATGTCCGCTTTCCATCGGCTGAAGCAGTCCATGGATCCGAATTCGACCTCGTGAAAGAGGTGGTAGCGTGTTCTTGGTAACCACGTCCACGCAACCAGCGAACATGATTTCAGGGTCTCCGTCCCGATCTTTCGCATGCTGTGGGTAGCGGTAGCATGAGTGAGTTTTCCCACCTCGTCTATAACCGCGTCGAGCAGCTCCTGCGCAAGGTCGTTCACGGTGGTTGGAGCCATGGTGGGTGAGCGGAACTTTGAAGAGGTCTGGTTTAAATACCCTGCGAGATCGTTATCAGATGCCAACCATCCAGTGTCCAACGCCCACGGCGCAGTCACCGGCGTCAAAATGAAACAAGCGTGACTGCGAATCGAAGAGCCTGCAGCACTCATGAAGCCAAGGCCATTGCACAAGGTGATGCCCGACGCCAAACTCTGAATACCCACCCGAACCGCGCGCCCCGGCTAGAGTAAATTGCGCCTCTTCTCCTTCCCCACCTCATCGAGTCTCAGCGCTACAGAATCATGGACCACCGCCGTGAAAAGGCCTCAACATTCTTCACCAGGCTCACGCACGGCCTCACCAGGAAACAGTGTTCAGCCGCTGTCCCGATGTCAAACTCCCTAGGCTCTCCCGCGCCACAAACCAGCCTCAGTACGTTCTCATGTTGATCCTTTCGATCACCTGTTCACCTGCTCCGACGTGTTTTTGCAGTTTTCGAACTCCCGAACGAGCTCATTCATTCCATTCTCTCCCACATCTCTCCGGACCCGCAGCTTACTGGTCACCATGCGCGTTTCCGTATTCAGTATGATATGAGGATCAACGATCACCGCGAGCAACGGGTACGGTTCCTCCGGCCCTTAAGCATGACATGCAAGGCGATGCGGTTGCGATTACTGTCGTGGATATGGGAGCATCTTGAGCCGTCATGGAGTGACTTCGTGGGGAACCTCAACACCATCGTGAATGCTTCATGTGCAGATATATCCCTGGCCACTAACGTAAAGTACTTCTGTGTCCTTTGTCCCCAGTGGTTCGGGACTGATTCACCCTCCGTGTAGGTTCATGATGGTGGATACCCTGTGGAATGTGTCCAGATTTCCCTTGTTCATCAAGTGCCTAGAATCCCTCCCGAGTCTCCACACGCTAGAGATAAGATGGGCAGAGGATTATATCACGACCTCACTCAAGGATGCGTTAAAGCATTCCAAACTCCCCCAGATTAAGGCTCTGATATTGCCTCCTTGTGCCCATCCACTTCTCCACCACTGTCACAGTGTTGAGGACGTTGACTGCGTGATCAAGGATAAGCCCGTAGACTTCGATCAATTCCTCGGATTTCTTGCGTCAATTCGGTGTTCGAAGGTCAGGCGGCTAGCCATCCCCCTGGTCCTTGGCAGTAAAGCGTTCAGTAGGTGGCTCGGAACTCTACGGCATCGCAGGGTGAGAACTGTGACTAACCGCCTCCAACCCCAGGATACGTGGCTGCATGTCCAAGGCTCACTGAACTCACCATCTTGTACCCTCACCCAGATGGCACTAAATCTAAGACTGCGCCCTCCGCAATGCTAGAACTGGTCAACGCATGCAAAGCGCTCCCGGATTTCGATACGATCCAGATCGTTCACTTCCTCCCCGGCACAGGTGACAGGTTGGAAGCCATCGGCATTCTTTCCACGGAGCCATTGAACCGGACATTGAGGGAGGAGGTGAAAGGCGTGAGGGATTCTGTGGTCGACTGCTTGAACAAGCTGGAAATGGGACGCCAGAAGGGAGGGAGAAGGAAGATCACGTTGAGGGTAATCGAGTTGAGCCCGGACCACCCAAGGCCCCACCTAGGTTCAGTGGAGGTTGAGGAGTGTGAGGTGTAGGGACTGCATGGCAGGGACCCGTAACATGTTGGTGTACTACTATGTGTGTTACGGCCCGGGGTAACCCGCCGAGGCCCGAGCCTTGGACGTCAGACTTGCATATCAATACCGAAAGCGCGTCGAAGCTCTCTTTATCCGCGCGATTTTATACTTCCCTAGCGCTTCCAAGTCCGTGATTAAGGAGGGTTTCCAATCTCCATTTTCTCGTGCCCCCCCACCCGGATTTCGAATGCGAACAGGCACATTTTCAGCGGAAAATCGACTCCATTGGCCAAGAGGTCGACCCTCTCGTCTACTGTTCCTATGCGAGATGACTCGAAGCCAATAACTGACCGCAACAAACTAACGGCTCCTGCTGCATTGATCTACTCGAGCAGATCTCCCAACAATATGTAGAGGTCTCGGCGAGTATCTTTGATCACATATACACAAACAAGATCGGCCCGAAGTACGCGCTGTTTTACGAAGAGTGCGCCGAAATTCTGAAGAATTGGCTAGTGAGTGACTTTTGGCTACTTGTTTCACGTTTCCAACTCGCCTAAGAGTCTACGTCAAGGAGACGAGCTTTAGCGTCATGGGATTCACCGCGAGGCTCCTCCAGTCGATCGCCTCGTTGTTGAGTACGAACATTACTCCAGCAACGGAATCTATCCAAGAATATCTTGAACCTCCCACATGTGCCTAATCCTCCTCGGCCCCAGGATACGTAGCCGCGTGTCCAACGCTCACCGAATTCACCATCCTCGACCCAAGTGACTGGCCGGTACATACCTCATAACTCTGCTTCGTCGCCAAATGGATCCCAATCAACGACAAAGTCATCCTCCTCCTTCCCATCCTCTTCGCCTTGCACACTCCTCGGCTTCCGGGCCCTAATCTCATCCTCCTCCGAACTCGGGTCACTACTGCTACTCTCGTCACCGTTCTTCTTTGCAGGCAATTCGCGTGATAACCTCCTCTTTGCACTTTCCAGCCTCTTCTGAAGTAGGGGTTCACTTGGGTAGGGTGTGATGGGGGAGAAGGGGTCGGCGGGGGTGTCCGAGCGGGGAATGGAATCGAAGTCATCGTCGGAGTCCTCCTCTTTCTCCTCCCTCTCTTCGTTCATAACCTGGGTTAGGAAATTCTGGAAATTCCGACCCCTGTTCCATACGCTGCAATCCTCGACGGGACCTTCCGGATCCTGCGCGGTTATCACGAACGGTCTGTTCGTCTTGGACTTCTTTCTCTCGAAGTTGGACTTGCTTAGCGTGATGTGGACCGAGTCTATCTGATCGTGACGCTAAGGAACACAACGACGTCAGTTGTGACCAGGATGAGTAAAACAAATCGCACATATAGGATAGCTTTCCTTGACTCTTCGTCGCCCTCCGGCCACACCATTCCGAGGTGATAATCATCCTCGCCCTCCCATTCCACTCCGTCGTTGGACTGAGTCGCCACGGCTTTCCCTTTTCCCTTCCCTTGCACCTTCGCGGCCTTCAACTGATCATCGAAGTTCCTCGAAAGTTTGACCTTCGTCTCCCCCTTCCTGACGTAACCCGTCTTGTTCGCTGAAGCAGGGTACATCTCGACATTCTCCTGGACCTCAAAGACGTGTTCGGGACTGGCGTCGAGGTCGAACAGAAACAAGACCAGTTTGTACAAAAGCTTAAACGAGTAGTTTGGTGGGACCAAGACCGTCCTGTAAGAGTGGTTCTGTAAAGATCGATAGTGTGTGGACTTGGACACCCGTCTGAACGCCGCGGGCTCTGTACGGACAAGTTGAAATCGGAGTTCAAGATGTTTGTGAGTCCTGATTGCGATGGGTAGGATGATGACATGAGCGACCTTCAGACTGAACGGATTGGATGGCGAATCTGAAGGAACGGAGTGCCCGCTGGGAGTGGCGAACCCCTTTAACGGAGATGAGAAGGTCGACGAACTGGCATATGATGATGACCCAGACTGGAACCGTTTCGTCCTCGGCGGGGATGATGAGCTGGGTGAGTCGAAGATATCTCGTGGTCGTTTGAGCATGGCGAGAGGGCGGGCCACTGGGGGCGAGATGGGAACGGAACACCAGCGTCCCTTGCAAGTTTGGATACGGCTCCTGAAGTATAAATCAATTTCGTGACGCGATTGACTGAGATCATTGTCATCATGTGATCCTTTGAACTTTGGCGGTCGTGGCCACAGCGTGGAATAGGCCACTTCCAAAGGGTATATTTGTTTTATAGAAGGTAATGAAAGGTGGTATATAGTGAGGGCTCTACCGATCACTGTGGCTTCAAGCAAGAAGTGAGCAGGGAGACATCACTCCACTGGCCGTTTTGGTAAGTCGGGGTCAAACTGAGTTCGTAAGATGTGGAGAAGGAACCAGCAGCCCATCCCACGTAACCCAAGTAGACTGTTTGGATGTCCGGGTTAGCCTCGCCGCGTACAAAAACAACCGAGCGGTACGTACCATCAGAGTTCTCATTCATGAACTTCACCTGTTGGCAGATATACTGGGCACAACTAGCAGTGTTCCCTCCGCCCATCTCGGTGTTGAGAGCCTGACGTCCGTTGCACCTCAACCACTCGGCGAGGGGACGGAAAGCGCTGTCGATGTTGTCCGTGACGCACTCAGTGTGAGTTCCGCTGTTGTCATTGTCGGAATATTTATGAACATCGAAGGCGATATTAGTCTTGGAGCCATCGGGGTTGGTGACTTTGTGAAGAACATCGGCCGATCCGCTGGAAATGAAAGCGGCAGCGCTCGTCCAGTTGTTTCCAGGAAGCAAGATAAGGTTGGTAGTGGCCCTGTGAATAGACGTCGGCGTGAGTGGGCCACCCCTCGCGACAATGACTAAATGTTCGACGTACCCAGCCTTACGAATGGCGGTTACAACGGCCTGCATGGTCTGCCCCCAGCGGCTGATATCTGGAACATCGTGAGGCTCGTTCATCCTTTGCGAGTCTTTTTTAGTACGGCTTGGCCAATGCCCCACATCCAACAAAATGCACTCACAGTCCGAAGATGACCTTGTCATTGGACTTGTACTTCGTAGCGAGATTGGACCAAAGTGATGCAAACTGATCGTCCGCCGGTCCTCCCTGGCCGATGATCTGACCGTTCCAGCGGGCGTAGTTATGGATGTCGATGATGCAAGCAGCCCCAGTCTTCAAGCACTCCTGCACCAACTGGTCGTATTTAGCAAAGTTGTTCGCGTCCAATGGGCCACCGAGGTTGTTGTTGACCAGCCATTGCCAGCCGACGGGAAGACGGAAAATATTGAACTTGACGTCGTTGAAGAAGTGTTGCATCTGGCCGACACCATCCGGTCCACCCTGTATGTGGGAAAATTTACCCTCAGATGCCATTTACGGATACGAGGGGTAAGCGTATGGCGTACGTTCGAGGCAAGCGGTGGGTAAGCCCCTCCGGTATTACAGTTGCCATCGGTGGAGCACTGATGATCCGGTGGATGTTCAACTTAGATACGAATTTGACCGTGCAGAGAGTGACTTACGCCAAAGTCGAAGCCGGCGATGTTAACCCCAGCGTACTTGACTTTACCAGCACCAGATCTAGGCACTGTACAACCGCTGGGGGTCGCAGTGGGAGGCGTAGAGGTGGGAGTGGTTCCGGGAGTACCAGTTCCAGGTAGACATTGCCAGTAGTCTACGTCAGGGTGTGTCAACAGCAGATGGGTTCACGTATGGAAGTGGACCCACAATCGTTGATGACTGTGCAAGTGTTTCCAGAGATACAGCTTCCCTCGCCGGACCAGCCCTACAAAACCAAAGTTAGTTCAATCCAAGCAGGTAGCACATGACAGATGGGGAACGAACAATCCCACCACCTACAAGAAATAAAATGATGTTAGCGTCTATTCAAGCCGGCATGCCTTTGCGGATGTGAAGATCGAATGAGAAACTGTGGATCTCACATTGTTGCCAAGGTCCTTGACCAGCATTGACCAGGCCCACAGCCGAAAAAACAACGATTGCAGCAGTGCACACGGTCTTCATGGTCGCTCCGGGTGGGGTAAAAATCTCGGGGTTCAGTGGTTCGAACTACCAGCTCCACCGCGTATTTTATACAACGCGGGTTCACCGATAAAGCGAATAGGTCAGATGCTCACGATCCGCGTCACAAGAAGGAGATTCTGTAGGTCATATTTCTGATGAGTGGTCGGGTTCGGATCGTGACGTGAGGGAGACGGTCAAAGACTAGAGGCAACGATCAACATAATAACTCCGAAATAACTGCCTCACATTCGGTCCATACCCCTGCTCATCATATCTCGGCGCCGACCATCGCCATTTGCTGGGGCCCTGGAGGAGGCGGGCGGAAAGCGGAAACTCGCCCCTGAAGCCCCACGGCCTGGGGTCTGGGGAACACCGATCGGAGGGAGACGAGCGCGCCCCCGCATGTGTCACAGACGCTCGTGCCCAGACGTACGTGGTGCCGGTTGCAGTGATCCTAAGGCAAGTTCGGATTAGCCATTGATCGGGAAATTTGGATAAAGTGCTGCCCGGAAAGCTCTCACCACCCGGTCAACTCCCGGATATAATGGACTTGGTTGGATAATCTCTCCCCACAGGGAGCAGAAATCAAGAACACACAATGTAACATCTCTCCCCTCCACGTTCGTACGGGATTTTCGAAGAGCCGTAACCATGGGTTCACTGCAAACTGTTTCGACCACGTTTTATTCACTCCATCGCGATAGAGACAGGAGGAAACGTTGTGGCAATGGCCAATGCTGGTCTGGGCTGGTTACGAGTCTAATGTACGAAGCAAGAACCAACTACCCCCGATGAAAAATTAGATCTGAAGCCCGCCTTCTGCTGGAAGGCGGGCTCCGGATGCTGTGAGGATGAGGACAACCTCATTTTTTCCTCCGGTATACCGATCGAACTGCTGCCGTTCGCCCCAACAACCCACCGCACCGTGTATCCCTCGGGCTTCTGGGGGCCGTGGAGTGACCCTGCTTCCGCCGTGAATGATCGAATGCATTCTCCCGATCGCCGGGCCCACCTCTGTATGATCAGCGACCACGTGGAGCTTTTACCATTTGTTTGCGGGGTCTCCCCGCACCCTTCGCATTATTGGGCGTAACCAGGCAGTTCCGCAGTCAAGGTCTCACAGTATCGATACCGCCGCACGAATCTCCTGGCGAAACCAGATGGTTCATACAAACAGAACCCGTCGAACCTTTGCTTCCCTGCCGTCGATGAGAGCGTGGAGCTCACAGGGGCAACACGCGCCCGTCGCAAACGGTGGCGAGTAAAGAGTCCGACGGTACGACAGGGAGAGGTGGGGAATACACACTTAGAGGTATGTTTCATCGCTGACATCGAATACAAATGCTCCTGAAACAATCTGATGGTTTGCCCTTGCTGGTGGCAGTGGGTAAATGAATCGGCACCACTAATCGGAAATTTGGTCCCAACGGCGGTACCTGTTAAGGTCCCTCATGTTCTTCGTTTTCAAAGTCACCACGCACAAAACATATACCCTAGAACACACACTGTGCGGAGTGCTTGCACTTAGCTTCGTGTCCAATTTCCCCCCTATTTCGTGCTTCTGTGAGACCACTCGCAGCTGATGTTCATTCCCTTAGTGAGAAGTGGCTTCATCGGGCCTGGCGGGCGAGGTTTTACCCGACGCCAAGCCGGCGTTCTTACTGTAGGACATTTCCGACGGGAAACATTCGTCCCACCCCTAACATTCCCGGCGTCCCATGAATGGAAACTCCTTTCGGTGACGTTGCAGAAACTCGTTTGTTATTACAACTTCCCACAGACTATTCTCCAGAGCGTGGTACACCCAATGTCATCAGCGAAATGGGACTGTATATCCTAGAGAACGGTCTATCAAATGAGACCTGCTTCTCACTACAAACGTTTGTCTCGTTCCCACGCCGGGATACTTTGGGGGGAGGTTCAAGACATCGACCGCGGTTGGTTATTACCCGTAGTTGAGTATGTTTTCCACACATTCTTCTGATGTCCTCCATCGTTCGAAAACGTGTTCGAAGACGCAGTGAACCTAGTCTTACTGACCCACTGGAATGTGTTGTGGGGCAGTTATCGTAACAAGGGTGGCGGACCGTGACCTCCTTTCCCTATCACTGGCTGCATTGTGATGTCGGTGGCCTTTTCCCCCGCTATGGATGGCGGTGCGAGTCTAGTAGAGGTGTCGGATCTTCAGAGCTTCCGTCCCGGGCCCGACCTCCGGTCAACTCTGCACGTTTCATGCAATGATTAAGCAGTGTAAACGCGAATGATACAAGAGTATACCCCAAGTCCAAGTCCATAAATAAATACTCAATGAAATAACTGGTCACTCTCCCTACGAGATCCTCTCATACAGACACAAATACGCCTTCGACTTGAGAACTTCGTCGAGAGTTGTAAGTCTCACGACGGTGTCGCTGATGTACGCCCATTGCCGCGGTTCATTCTTCTCGTGAGCCTTGTCATGCTTCTCTTGCTTCTCGGACTTACCTGCCTTCTCGCTCTTCAACGAATGGTCCGAAACAGTCGAACTGGACCCGGCCAACTCCGTAGCCTGGGTGGACTCCAGATGCTTCGTCCGGTGAGGCAGTGCACTATACGCCACGTAGTGTCCCCCCAACTATCGCAGCATCGTCAGCCGAGTTCTCAACCTGACATAGATGTGACCGTGCTCACCATGTGCCCGATATGTACTACAACAGCATACAACCTATACATACATTTGGCTTTCGCCCGGGTGTTCTGCTTCGCCTTTTTACTGGGCAGTCCGAAGTCCTCCTTGTTGGGGGCCAAGCACGGTGTGATGTCCAGGTGTTCTGGAAACGTGACGTAGTCATCAATCTTCTTGAACCCCATGGAAAACGACATGAATGGCGTCTTGGAAGTTTGTTGGAATCTCTTCAAGTGAACAACCAAGATGGGAGGGGGGTCTATGATGAGGTATCGTTTGTAGAACTTCCTCATCACAACTTGTTTCGGCCTGGGGATCTTGGGTTTTTCTGGGGCTAGGGATTGCGGCGCGTGCTTTGGAGAGGAAAGGACTGCGTCTATCGACGGGTTCCTGAGGAGGTCTTCTTGAGAAGCGAAAGGGGATCCACCAGAAGATGCGTCGGAGAGTGAAGCATCCGTATCGTCGAAACTGTCATCCGAGTAATCGCTTTCAACCCGTTGTCTACGGGGGGTCCTTCGCCGCAATAGCCTGGGAGGGTTCAGTGACGCGGAAGTAAGGTTGTAAATCGACGTAGGTGCAAGCGGGGGGGATGCAGTAGCGGAAGTCATCGGGGACTCTGGGCCTGTAGTCGAGATCACAGGGATCGTGAAGCCGGCATATGTAGTGGGTTGGCTAACGTCAGGGCTGAGGTCTGGAGAGTTGACATCATCTGGTTTCGGCCGATCTATCGGTAATGGAGGAGGCCTCCGGGAGACTGTTGCGATGCGGGACTCGACGGTGATGGGAAGGGAGACCACAGAAGGACCCTTGTTCTTCAAACTGAAATCCGAATCGTTCGGGAAGAGGGAGACGGCTGATGTCGAGGCAGGTGAGATGGACATAGGTGACGGCGTTTCGTGTGTTGGAGGGATAACGATCGGAGGAGGTGAGGGCGAGGGGGGACGAGATCTAGGTGGGCCCGGCGATAGCTCAGGCACGTCCTTATCGCTCTCGGACGTATCGGAGCTATCTCCGTGTTCTTCTTTGGGTCTATTGGCGATCTTCCAGCAATTCCTACACCCAACCATGTTCTCCCCTTCCAGGATTTCAACAGAAGTGAACATCCTCAACGACTCTTCAACACTGGGTATCTGCGAGAGCTTATTCCAAAGGGGGTGCCCGCTCTGTGCGGACGGGCCGGCATTGGGGACACTTGACAGTAAGGCCGAGAAGGGGTTATGGCTACCTGCAGGGGGGATGTCCGCCAAAATGTGTCGCAGGTATGCGGACTTGGCCGCCGTGAGCTTGCGTTTGCGCGGTTTCCCAGGAACATGAGAATGGATGATCTCCGGCAGGAGTGGTTTGTGAGGAGAGGCGGTGCGAGATGGCGGCTCGGAAGGGTTTGGTGTGGCCTCTCGGGTGCTCGGCAGGGTAACGTCCGTAGGAGATCTGCCAGACATATCCGACGTGACGAGAACGGCCTTATGGAACTCATCATCTGGCCGCGAGGGCCGCCCACGACTGCGGGATCTCTCGGTCTTCTTCCCGGTCATGCCACGACTGAGTCGCCTGCTTAACTTCATCCAGCGATCCTGGTCGTACTTCTTATCCTTTCCCGGTTCTACAAATTCTATATGTGGGCCATCGGGAACCGATATCTCGGGGGAGGAAAGGGGATTGGGGTGGAGTGCGACGTCGGCGTCAGAGTCCACGTTTTCGCGAAGGTTTTCCTGGCTTCTAACTCGTGGATCTACTGTTTCTGGCGTGGGTTCCGGTGGGCCATCCACGCTCTTGCGCACGAGGTCAGGGGGAACCGATGAGGCGCGGGTCACAGCGGATGGGTAATTATCATATCGGATAGCAAACTTCTTGGCGAACGATTTGAACTTGTTCCTTTTGCGCTCCTTGACGAAGTCTTCTGGTTTTATACTGAGACTAAGATCGTTGAAGTCCTCGTAGGTGTGGGAGATGTGCTTGCACGTTTCGCAAACGAGGAAGCTTGCAAGCTTCCCGCCGAAGAGCATGTCGATGAAAGACTGTAACCTTCCTTCTGGTGGTATTTCCGGCAGATCCTTTTGATAGGGATTCAAACCGAATGAAGATTGAATTGAAAGGAGGCGAAGACTCACCGGAGCGGCGTGGCGCTGAGGCACCTTGGACTTTCGTTTCGGTTTCGGAGGAGGGGGCTGAACTTTCTTGATTACCTTATTGATAAAGGGTCAGACAGATGCGAAGGCTGGATGGAGGGGAGGGGGTCTTCACGCACGTCCAATTCCTCCATACGCATGGCATCTAACAGAAGGCGCAAGAACTCATGGGCGTCCTGTTGACGGAAATCGAGGAACTGATCGTACTTGCGACCGAGAATGGCCAATACTTCCCTTGTGGTGCGAGACCGTCAGCCACGGCTAAGTTGGGAAACGGTTTGAGATTTGGTGGACTGACTTTGGGGTTGTGGTTTCCCGCTTCCGATCGTCTTGAATGGACCACGCGTGAAGCATGAAGCGGACGAAAGCGTCGCCGAGGGGCATGGAGTTGAGGGGCTCATGATCAGCTGAGCCTCCCAGACCATGGCCGTTGGTCAGCTGCGGTGATCGCTTTGCGATAATTGGCCCCGAGGTTTCCGTCCGAAAGAGTTGGTCGTTGGAGTTGAAATGAACGAGGTCGTAAAGCTCCTGAGAAGCGACCAACTGTATAGAACGGGTGAGCGTGGAAGAGGAGAGGACGGGATTTTCAGCGGTAATAGGACGTACGCCTTGCAGCACGGAGTTCATGAAGCAGGTGTTGCCATGATTAATGAGGCCAGGGGGTAGATATGCGTGTTGCTCGCGATCCTGCTTCTCCTTGAGGGACTTGAAGAGCTCCTGGTGTACTTTGTGCTTCTGCCTACCAAGCATGTGTGTGAGCTGAAGACCCTGACCCGCGGAGGTGTCGGACGCGGACTGGGGATGGTTATCGCGGGAGCTGAAGGTGTTGCGTTGCTCACGGCTGCGGCGTCGGCCGTGGTGACAAAACCCACCGTGCTTGGCTGGAACCCAGCCTCAAGTTCAGAGGTGATACACCGTGCCTTGGCAGGCTGTTGGGTTATTTTTTTTTTCCAACTATTTTTCCATTGTAAGTATATTGTTGGGCGACGCTCCGTGGATTTGTAGTCATGCACCTGTCACGTACACACACGTAAACCGGTAAGCGAGTACCTAAGGACTTTCGGACCCCCGCTGCTGTGTCCGGTCGCAGGGGTCTTGACGACTGGCACCCTTCTGCGAAATTTAAGGAGAGGTGTGCCTGCTCGCTTTTGCGCAAAGGACATTCCTTTCCGTTTCTTTGCCAAACTTCCCTTTTTCCAAAGATATCAGGATAAGCTTATTTTCGGCTGCGCACGGCGCCACTTCCAGTCGACAATGGCCCCTCCGGATTTCATCGAGGCACGGGTGTCTCGCTCTGGCCGCATGGCCTATTCTTTGCTTTCTACAACCGAAGCACGGCCCTTAGTGACAGCTTCGGTCAGGGCGTATTTATACCGACACGCCCCCCCTCCGTCCTATCCCCAGTCCTGTCCTCTCCCTCCCATTCTTTATTGCCAACGGCATGCTCACTCCGGTTTTCCTCTCTGCTCTCGCCGCGTCCCTCGTGACTGCCGCTCCATCCTACGGGGACATACAACCGACCCAGCTGCTGCCTACCCCAAGCAATGGAACGAACGGAACGAACTCGACCTCTTTCATCTCGTCGGCCTGGTATCCTGCATGGGAATCAGCCAAATTCCCCGTTTCCAGTATCAGCTGGCAAAAGTACAGTCTTGTCACTTTCGCCTTCGCGTACGTTCATTCACCCATTGTTCGTTCAACTCGTTAAACTGAGCGCTCACTGCCCATTTTTAGTCTAACCTCCCCGGATCCCGCCGTCCTGACCATTGACCCAACCGATGCCACCAACATTCCTGATTTCGTTGAACAGGCCAAGGAGCATGGTGCAATTTCTAGTATCTCCGTCGGCGGATGGACCGGTTCCACCCATTTCTCTACGGCAGTCACCCCCGCGAACCGCTCCACGTTTGTCAATGCTGTCCTTGATTTGACCTCCAAATATAGCTTTGAGGGAGTTGACTTCGAGTAAGCCGAAAACATTTCTCGTAACGTAACCACGTCGCTCATTCTTCCCACCACATTACAGCTGGGAAGCTCCAAACGCCGCTGGCATCGGCTGCAACGAGTTGTCTAGCGCCGATTCTGAGAATTTCCTTGCCTTCCTCCAGGAACTGCGCGCCCAGCCTGCGGGAAAGAATCTCTACATCACTGCTGCCGTTGGGGTCAATCCGTGGGCTGGTCCCGACGGTCAGCCTCTGACCGATGTGTCTGGGTTCGCTAAGGTTCTTGACCACATCTCGATCATGAACTACGATATCAACGTGAGTGACTCGCACGCTTCACCAAAGAAACATCTGACAGTTGATTCCGCAGGGTCAATGGACCACTACCACGGGTGTCGGTCCCAACGCCCCTTTGGATGACTCTTGCTCCAAGGTTCAGACTGGCTCCGGCTCCAAGGCCATCAAGGCATGGATCGCTGCCGGTTTCCCCGCGAACAAGGTCGTGTTGGGCGTTCCAGCCTATGGCCACTCCTACATTGTCACACCTTCCAACGCTGTTGACAGCTCCGGAAATTTGACCGATTACCCTTCTTTCACCAAGAACGCTGTTTCCAACACTACCGATCAGTGCGGAAACCCAGAACTCGAACCGGATAGCAAGACTTTCGCAGATTTGATCACCGAAGGATTCCTCAATGAAGATGGGACCCCCGCCAGCGGAGTCAAGTATAAGTTCGACGAATGCAGTCAGACTGTAAGTTTGTTTGTTCCAGATCAGTTCCAAACCGATTTCTCACCTGTCCCCCTCCCTTAGCCCTTCGTTTATGACGAGACCAAGCAATTGATGGTTTCTTATGACGACCCGCAGTCGTTCGCCGCCAAGGGAAAATTCATCACTCAAAACAACCTGCTTGGGTTCGCACTGTGGGAAACTACTGGTGATCACAAAGACCTTCTCATCGATTCCCTCATCACCGCCGCGGGTGTTAACCAGGATGACTGCTGATCCGCGGATCACTCCCGCTACCTCCCTTTCGGTTCGCTCGGGAAGCTTCCCAAGACTGTGCGCTTAGTTCGCACTGATCACCACGTGATGACACACAAGAGGTTCAAACACGTTCAATCCCTTATTTATTATCTATGCTGGAACTCCCCGGGGAGCTAGAGACAGCGCCGGTCGACATGAGATACAATACATACACACTCACTTTTTACTAACCCACACTTAGTACCAATCACTAGCTATAATCTTCGTTGTACGTTCCTTTACAACACGTCCCTATGGAATACAAAGTCTACATGAATCATAGTGCCCACTTGGGTTGTGCGTGTTGTGGCAGGAGTGACATGATACCCCAGGGTAAGGATTTACTACCGTTCGGTCTCCGGGTCCGCTCTGAGGCCGCGAGGAATTCCGGACATGTTTTGAGCCTGTAGCTCGAGGAGGTTGTGAGGAGCGGTTGAGAATTTGAAGATCACGAGTGGGATTCGCGCCCCGATGGTGAAGGTCGTCTGAATACCTGAAGCCGGTGCCCAATGGCCCTAGGAATAAACTTCAAGGCGAGCAAGGCTTATCCCAAACACGATTCGCTCATTCATCGGACCCAACACGCCATGCAGAAACTCCGGGGCGGTTAGTAATATTAGTCAGGAGCAGCGAGCTCGACGTAGCTGTAATCGCCTCGGCTGAGGATACAAGCAACAGAACGGGAAGTGTCGATCCTGATCGGACAAAAGCAGGCGGATCAAGTGGAATCTCAGTCCAGATCCCGGCCAAGTTGCCATCACGCGATGAACCAACCTCGCGACGCCGGGATAAAAGGCGGGAAGGCACATATCCAGGCCAACGGGTGGTATCAATTCCAAATCGACAGGTTACCACATGGCACATGCGAAGAATTTTGAGTTCTTCTATACCCGTCATACTGAAGACAGGTCCCCCGTCCTCGAGTATGACACCTTGTGACCGATTACCTGAACATTGTTGAACGTCAGTAACTGTGCCATCGATGAGGCAAATCCGGCGAGTTACCCTCGGAATGTCCTTGATGATTTGGAGACCGAAGGTCCCTCGAATCACGGGGGGGCCAACAGAGTAAGTTAGCTTGGACATGAAGATCAAGATCACCTGCGTTTTTACTGGGGGAAACATATTTCCCAGCTTCCACGCGCGCTCAGTTAGAGGCATGAGGTGCACCGGGGCTTACAGGTCCGTCAGGGCCGGGGGAAGCGGGATGTTTCCATTCAAGCTCCGGCGGCTATTCCCTTCGATCACTCTTGTTTCCTTCCCTCACTCCGCCTGACGCACAGCACCTCAAGAACCCAACGAGCCCGTTCAGTTTATGTGGTGCTGTGATGGCATCATTGAGTATCCTCATATTGTGTCTTGTTGCGAGTCCGTTGGTCGTGAGTGTCCGTTGTGATGAGCTGGTGATGCCATATGTGCATACACGTGGGTGAGGGGACTGTCCGTAAGGCTTCGACATACACACGAGTATCCATATGATTCATATAAGGAGCTGTCAGGATCCCACCCGCTGCGTCGGCCCACGGACACCATCCCCGAACCGCACATCTGGAATCACACCGTTGCCTTAGAATCGGGAAATAACCTCGGTTACAGCCACCATATCCTCGCGCATGAGCCGGAGGAGCCTCTGCGCCCCGATCTCTCTAATGCACCAGGTTGTATTCCCTCAGGACCTGGGAGGGATCCGAGCCCCGCAAGCTCCAGCAAAGCCAAGAACTGGCCCACGCGTCGTGCGGACCAGGACGGCTACTGGGGGAGGGAGACAATATGTTTCTCACGGTCGGGGCGGGACCGGCCTCGGTCGTAAAATCCACCACACCCTAACGACCTTGCACTGACATGGTTCGACGAATACCAAAGTACTTGTTTGACTCCAACTGTTATGTCAGATCCCCGACGGCGCGAATCTCGGCGCTGGCACTCTTCTATGCTCTTTTGAAGATGCCGGGACAACACATCGTCCGCTGCGTATGGTACCAAGGCTTCCGATCCACGATGAGCTCTTCTATGGTCCGGTCGTTCCGCTTAAGCCGCATGGCTCACTCTTCCCCCTCTCTGTAACGAAGGTCTGCCCCCAGTTACGACCCCACCCACTCCATATTTATACCGATGCTCACCCCTCCGCACTTTCCCCAGTCCTGGTCTTCCTGGTCTTCCTCTCACATTTTTTATTGCCGACGGCATGCTCACTTCTCTCCTTTTCTCTGTTCTCGCCGCGTCCGTCGTGACTGCTGCCCCAACCGCTGGGGCGACCATTTCGACGGCCTGGTATCCTGGATGGGGGTCCGCCAGCTTCCCCGTCTCCAGCATCAACTGGGACAAGTACACTATCGTCACCTACGCCTTCGCGTATGTTTTCTTCACCAATTTCCGTGCCAATCCCACGAAGCTAAGTACTCATACCTATTTTTAGCACTACTACCCCAGATCCCTCTGTCCTCAAGATTGATCCCTCTGATGACGCCATCATCCCTTCGTTCGTTGCACAAGCTAAGCAACATGGTACGATAGCTAGTATGTCTATCGGCGGATGGACTGGTTCCGCCTATTTCTCTTCGGCGGTCGCTCCTGCGAACCGCTCCAAGTTCGTCAAGGCTGTCCTTGATATGGTCGCTAAGTACAATCTTGACGGTGTTGACTTCGAGTGAGCCAAACGAATACCCTGGCGCTTCCCCATGTCACTCATTCACTCTCTCACATTTTAGCTGGGAATCTCCAAACAGCGTTGGCAACGGTAACCAGTTTTCCCCCGCCGACTCCGACAATTTCCTTGCCTTCCTCCGGGAGTTGCGCGCGCAGCCTGCGGGACAGAACCTCTACATCACTGCCGCCGTTGCGGTCTATCTCTGGATTGGTGCTAATGGTCAACCTGTGACCGATATGTCTGGGTTCGCCGATGTTCTCGATCACATCACCCTTATGAACTATGATATCAATGTGGGTATATTGTACAACTCACACCAACAACACATCTGACAATCCACTCTGCAGGGTCCATGGACTACCACGGGTGTCGGTCCCAACGCTCCTTTGAATGACGCTTGTTCCAAGGTTCCGAACGGTTCCGCCCTCAAGGCCATTAACACTTGGATCGGTGCCGGTGTCCCCGCGAACAAGGTCGTACTCGGTGTCCCCGCCTATGGATACGCCTACCGCGTTTCGCCTTCGAATGCTATCGACGGCAATGGAAATTTGGCCGACCACCCTCCTTTCAGCGCCAGCAAGAGTGTTAACAGCGAGAAGTTCGGAAACCGAAAACCTGGAGAAGTTGCAGTTGCAGTTGATACGGGGGCCCAGACCTTCGTAGATCTGGTTAACAAAGGATTCATCAACGGCGACGGAACCCACTCCGGCTCGGTCAAGTATAGGTGGGACGATTGTAGTCAGACTGTGAGCGTTGCCCATTCCAGATCAGGCAGCGTTTAGTTTCTCACAATGGCTCATCCCCCCAGCCCTTCGTTTACAACCAGAACAACCAGTTGATGGTTTCCTACGACGACCCGCAGTCGTTCGCTGCCAAGGGAAAGTTCATCGTCGACCACAACTTGCTCGGGTTCGCCATATGGCAGGCCGCTGGTGACTACAACAACCTTCTCCTCAACTCCATCCATTCCGCTGCGGGTGTTTCTAAACGCTCCGGTTGATCAACGGGCCAGTCATACCACCCATTTTGGCTCGTCTGAGAAGCTTCCCTAAGACAGTGCGCACCGTTCGCACTGTCACCACCCAATACCACAAGAGGTCCAAACGCATTTCATACCACACTCATTTCATACCCTACCTATGATCTATAGGTCGACATGATACCCCATCCACATGCACACACATCTTTTACCCTCACCCACATTGTGTACCGACTTAGCGGTGACTGCCTTTATTCAGACATTTCGATCCAGCTGCTTCCATCTCGATGGCTCGTCTTTGAAAAAATACATAAAAATGCATACAGTCTCTTCTATTTACGTGTGGGGGTCTGCACCATCTACAGCCGCCGCACCGCAAAACCGAAGCGCGGTTTTGTTGCTCGAATCAGTGTTGATTGTGTCGCGTGGTACACACCTGGTGGTCACGTTTACCTCCTCCCACTTTGACAAGCAGGAGATCTGTGCGTGTTTTTTTCGGAACCGGAGTGCCGACGCAGAATTACTGCCATACCACATCCCCATGGGATACAAAGACTACGTGGACCGTGATACCTTCTTGGGCTGCTCGTGGTTACGGATACACTGTTGTAAGGGTGACGAGACAATAAAGGACAAGATCGAACGTCGCTGGGTCATCGGGTCCGTTGCAAGGGGAGGTCCAAGATAGGAAAAGTGATGGAAGTAGAAGGTCGCAGATCAAGCTTCAAGACCGAGAGCTAGCTGTACAATGTGGTTTGTGCTTCTTCCAGTTCTGCTTCTGACACGACGTGTCGCAGTACCTTCAGGTACCATCGTGGAATGAAACGAGGTTGTCAGAAACCGTCATCATGCGCGATGGAATCAGAGAAGGGGAGGCAAAAAAGAACAGATGCTTACCTGACTTTGTCGCATCTACACTTCCTCAGAACCGCGCTAGGGTTCCCACAATGGGTACACCTGTATAGTTCCACCCTCTTTGGATTCGCCCTCTGGCTCACACATCCGTGGGCATCTTCCCCTTCCTCCCCTCCAAGGTCGAGATTGTTCAACCATGCGGCCAAATCGTGCTCCTTATCCTCCGCCGTTGTAGGCGTGGGCCTGAGTTGCTCGTAGTCGGGGGAGTTTTCGATTACCTTGTTCAACCTCTCCACAACCGATCCCCACTCCTTGACGCCGGGTCCGTAGTGATCTAGGACGGTCCGGGCAGCCAAGATGGGGAAGGTCTTTTGGTGGGGTACCCCCGTAAGCTTCAAAAACTCTCCGGCAAGTTCCAGCTTCTCCATAACGGGCTTCAGTGATCAAATTCGTTTCAGAGGGTGATTTTTGTAGCAATCATGCGGTACGACTTGCCTTGAGTTCACGTAGGTCCGGGCTAATTTGTGGTCCCTTATTGGTCAGGGTAACAAGGATATTCCAATCAATCACACCCTCCATGTGCCTCGAATCAGGTGGTGCCCGTTCCATGAACTCTTTCGAATCCTCCATCGCACTCTGCAAGAACGCGAAACCCAACTCTCTCTTCTCCCCACCATACTCTGGATCCAACACGGCCAGTAGGCCCTGATCGCAAGCGAACTCGACGGCACGCCGCATCATGCAATATTTCAAGAACGGTGTGATCTCCGTGCACTTCATTCCTTTCTTGGAGTACCGCAAACCTTCCTCGCTATTGGCGGTGAGAGAGACGGCGTAATAGTAGTACGCGACGTCAGGGTTCCTCTCGATGGCCGCCTTCGCCATAGGGATGGCTTTATCAAGGTTCTGCGTCATGATATCGTACTTGAGCTGGAGAATGTCAGCTCGATCAGCATCAAGCATGAGACCCGTCTTTCGCAGTTCAGTCGCACAAATAGGAAGAGATTCCCTCCATCGCTTGAAGGGCAACCCTACGTCAATGGCTTCCCATTTTCCAGTCTTGGGATCCATGGCCTGATACCACCCGTCGTTGATCGAAAACTCGGTCTGAACGACCAACCCGGCCAGTGTCCTTCCCAACTGCACAAGATTCTTGTCCCCAACAGCAGCCTGCATAGCCTTCTGGAACGACGTCGCGGCAGTGAGCGTGTTCACGATATCCGTGTTCTGTGGTCCGTAGTTCATCATCGCATCCGAGATTCGGGGGTTCTTGAATCCTCCGCCCATATAGCTCTGGATGAGCTTCTGGTGATCGAGCTGGGCGAATTCCATTTGCGCGTCGTGGTGGTGAAGACGGATGAAACCAGCCATAACGTCGCATCGCGAGACGATGTCCGAGGAGCGAAGACACGCCGCAAGGAAGTTCAACAGAGACTTGTGGGCCATACATATCTCCCAGCAGTGCATCGTAGGGGTCGCCAGGAGAGGAATTGCGTGTTGGACCATGAGGGGGGATCCGGGGAGCCTGCGAAGGTTTTCGAGGGTCACGTCGATGACGTCCTTGATCCCAAGGGATCTGACGAGCTTTCGGTCAGGAGTCTTGTCGGTTACCAGAAGAACGGCTTGGATGGCATGGCAGAGGGTTACAGTAGCTAGCTCGACCGTCTTTGAATCGCCCAGGTCTTCGCGCATTATGCGAACGAGGAGGGGGCTTTGTTTCGCGATCTCTGTACGGACGTCTTCCCCTCCGTGATGAGTGATGCTCGCCAGAGCAACCAAAGCCATGTGACGCGTAGAGAGGCTGTCAAGCAATGGCCAGAGCTTCCCCAAAAAGCCTAACGCAAAAAAGCCCATTCAGTCCCACGTGAAGCGCGGATAAGATAAACGCCGTGGCTGTGGGTGCTTATGAAAGAAGCCCACACAAAGTATAAGCTTACCTTTCTCAAAGAGTTTATTCCTCAGAATCGAGTCCGTGGACATCTTCGCCCATATCCCAACGATCCCACCGGTGATCTTTTCCTTGTCCAGGTTATTGTTGTACATTGCGTTCATGCGGTCGTATATTCGCGTAAAATCGGAATGGACCTTCTTCAGCCCCCTGCGTGTGGTGAGATCTACACTCGCATTTCATCAAATTATCAAAGAAAGTCAAGTTTGTAGCGTACCTGGGAGCTGGAGGTACTTGCAGAGCATATCGACGACGACGTGCCACCCTTCCTCATGATCGATATCCGTAGCGAAGTTGGAGATGGGGTTGTCCGTCAAAGACACAAACGGCGGCTGAACCGGTTTCTTTGGCTTCGGCTTTTGTCGCCTCGTACCTGGACCTGGCATATTCGCGAGTACGGGGAAAACGAAGGGTGTTGGACGTATAGGGTGAGAGTAGTGGTTCCGCCCCTAAGTGGTTCCGCCGGATAAGGTGAACGATCGGAACTAAGTGAACGGAGCTCTGACAGACATGCACATCTCGAGAATGATGATGGAACATATACTTGATTCGTATGATACTATTGTACACACGGGGGGATAAGGGATACAAGTTAGGCTGATCAAGATATACCGAGATAATCGGTCGTTGAGGCGGGTGGTCGTCGTTTCGTTGCGAGAAGGCGTGGGAGGACGATCAACATTTAGGCTCGACGGCAGAACAATTCGGCTTGTGTTCCTTCCAATCCTGCTCTGACAAGCCCTATCACAGTATCTTTAATCGGTTTGCCAAAGTGTCAGACCAGGCGGACGAAGGCAAGGCCCCGGGGAGCCGCTCACCTGACTTGCCCACACTTGCACTTCCTCAAAGCAGCGCTGGGGATCGCGCAGTGCGTGCAGCGATACGATGCAAGCCTGTGCGGGTCCAATTTCAGTTTCGCGCAGTGCGTTTGCTTTGGTCCGCCAGGTTCGATGTCGAGATTCTCTAACCACGCTGTCAGCTCGTCTATCCTCCGTTGAACGGTCTCTGGGACCGGATTGTGCTTCTGCTTGTAATCCCACTGGTCGGCAAGCAACTTGTTAATCTTCATCATCGAGGGACCCCACTCGACGTTCCCAGCATCCATGTGCTGAAGGACGCTCCGAAGAGCGAGATCGGCTTGGGTTTCCTGTGAAGCCATCCCCGTGATCTTCGCGAATTCCGTTGCCAATTCTCGTTTATCCAGCACTGGCTATCGTCGCAAAGCGTGAGAACAATCCCGAGAACGAAGTGTTTGAGACTCTTACCCCAAAGTATACCAAGCTCATATGCAGCTCGGGACCTTTGAGGGTGATCGTTGTGAGTATGTACCAATCCACGACTTCTTGCACGCGGCGAGAATCTGGGGGGGCATTTGCGATAAAATTCTTGGCGTCCTCCATCGCACTCGTCAAAAAAGCGATACCCAATTCCTTTCCTCTCTTGTTAGGGTGGGAGTTCAATACGGCCTTGATCCCCAGATCTGCGGCAAGCTGGATAGCCCGCTTCATTATAGCAAAGTGCACAAACTTGGTGGTAGTCTGACACTGCATTCCCTTCTTGGCATACCTAAGCCCGTCCTCGTCGTCCAATGTGAGCGTGAAGGGGTAGTAGAAGTAAGGGATGTGTGGACTGCGCGCCATGGCTGCCTTGGCACGGGGGAGGGACTCCCAGTGCCTATGCGTCATGATCAAGTACTTGATCTGGAGGATGTCGGCCATGTCTATATCAGAAGCACAGCTGGTCCCTTGGAGGGCTTCCGCGCAGGTGGGGAGGGCATCCCTCCATCGAGTGAACGGTAGGCCGGTGTCGACGGTTTCTATCCTTCCCGTCCGTTCGTTGATCGCCTGGTAATAACCGTCGGTGATGGAAAACTCGGTCTGGACAACCAAACGGGCCAAGGTACGACCGAGGGTTACGAGGTCCTTGGTCTCCTTGACCTGTTTCATGGCGGTATAGAACGTCCTCGAGGTGACGAGGGCGTTATATATGTTGGTGTTTTGGTATCCGTAGTTAAGGATGGCATCCTCGATACGGGGTTCCTCAAAAGCGCCCCTCTCGCAACTTTCACGGAGCTTTCTGGGGTTGAGGATGGTCGTATCATCCTTAGCGTTGTCGGGTTTTCGTTTGGTGACCTCTGTTCTTAGGGGAGGTGTAGCTTCACCAAAACTGTCAGGGCAGCGGTGTTTTGTACTTTGCGGCTGTTGACCTGTTGAGTTCGTCGAAGATTGTTATACTCTTCGAAGGTATATATTTGAGGTTCCACCAGTAATAACAATCAGTACTTGTCCCTCTTTACTCTGGGTTGCTACTGGGTGGGGTGGTATGGATGTTGTTGACTAGCCTGAGGAGTTCTGGGAACTTCCTGAAGTAGACCGGGTGCTGCTGACCTGCAGTGGTTGTTGCTTTAACTTGAT